>OGIB01000136.1_pt1 | contig 43531 bp, 28 predicted proteins | sample 1571691 | NCBI WGS metagenome assembly OGIB01 (sample SAMEA2582058, study PRJEB24529) | metagenome | biome: Human gut stool | place: China | collected 2011
TCCGTTCCCGGTTTTTATACCAGAAATAATGTGAATCACCGATCCACTCCGGAACCACTCCCAAAGAATACACTTTATCAGCTAATCGATGAAGAGTATCTGCACGCTGATAATCTTCTTCTCCTGATATCATAGCAGAAGCATTTGTACTAATCAGAATTACTGCCAGAGTTACATAACAAAACCGTATCATACTTTTTATTCCCATAACCTGTCCTCTATTTCACTTCAATTAATTGCATCACAACACTGGAATATTCGCCGGAGAAAGGCACTTCCACACCTTCTTCCAACAGTAGTTTGCCACTCAAAACTTTTCCATCCAAGAAATTCTTCTTGTTTTCTTTCAACGGTGTCATATCAATCAATTTATATTGCTTGTCCGGGTCAAGTCCCGTCATACGTACACGAGGAGTAACCTGGTTCAACAAATATTCCATACGGTAAGCGAAGAAAACCGCTTTGTCCTTTTCCGGAGTAGCATACATCAAAGAGGCAAAACCCACTTTATCATAAGGAGACACCAAACGGTACAAATCTCCATGCTGCACAATCGGGCGAATCTCCTTGTATGCCTTGATTGCTCTTTTTGCAAATTCCTTATCTCCATCTGTCATATCCTTAGGCTGCATCTCCATACCCAAACGTCCTGACATGGCTACGTCAAAACGGAACTTCAACGGGGTACGGCGACCTGTCTGATGATTCTTATCCGCACTCACATGTGATGCCATAGCTATCGCCGGATAGAAATTTGATACGCCCCATTGCATATAGATACGCTGATAAGCATCTGTGTTGTCACTTGTCCAGAACTCACCAAAGTAAGGTAATAGTCCATAATTCACACGAGAGCCACCGCTTGCACAAGCCTGCATCAATAAGTGGGGATATTTAGTACGGATACGTTCCAACACATTATTCAAACCTTTATGATATTCTATATAAAGATGTGATTGTCTGTCTTTCGGCAAGTAATAAGAGCCATAGTTCATGATACTGGCATTGGCGTCCCACTTGATATAAGCAATCTCCGGATAATTAGTCATCAGATTATCTACCACTCCAAAAACGAAGTCCTGCACCTTGGGATTTGAAAGGTCGAGAATCATCTGTGTCCCCCCTCTGCCGGTAGTAGGCGTACGATTGTCCTGACAAATAATCCAATCCGGATGTTTCTCATACAATTCACTCTTACTATTGACCATTTCCGGTTCAATCCAAAGACCGAACTTAATTCCGCATTTCTTAGCTGAAGCAATCAATCCTTCTATGCCCTGCGGCAGTTTCTTCTTGCATACCACCCAGTCACCTAGACTTGTACTTCCACCGTCACGAGGATATTTATCACCGAACCAGCCGTCGTCCATCACAAATAATTCTCCTCCCAATTGAGACATATCCTTCATCATCTGGGCCATAACTTCCTGGTCTACTTTAAAATAAACACCTTCCCAGCTATTTAATAAAATATCCCGATCAGCGTCTGCATGACTAAGCTTATACATTCGTGCCCACCGGTGGAAATTACGGCTCACCCCGCCTTTGCCCGTTGTACTGTAAGTCATGGCAAACTCCGGTGTTACAAAAGTCTTTTTCGGATCCAGAGTATAATAAGAGGCATCCTCATTAATACCAGCATAGATCTTGATAATCCGGTTATTATCAACATCCAGTTTCAAAGTATAATTGCCGCTCCAAGCCAGGCTTGCACCAAAAACGTGTCCGGTTTCCTCCTGTGGTTTTCCGTCCAAAGTCAACATAAAAGAAGGATTCTCATTCGTCGTGTTCCGAACTCCGTCTTCATTCTTAATAATCTTTTGTCCGTCTGTCAGCCTCTCTTCCTGAAGCATATTTTCCGCTCCCCAAGTTCCATGAAAATGCGTTAGCCAGTTGTCGCCTCTACGTACCGGAATAAAGGCAGAAGCAAACTTATACATGGTTACAGGCTTTTTCTCCTGATTGGTCACCTCAACCCAAGTACCAATCACATCACTGTTCTTATAAGCCTTATAACACTGCTTAACAAAGAAAGGATAGACTTTGTCTTTCAACAAGATTTCAGTAATCTCAGCCTCAGCCACCGTATACTGTTTTACAGATTCTACCGCCAGGTCTAATGACATATTTCCATCTCCGTGAGTCACCTGCATAGCTTTATCATTATACGAATAAATCCCGAATGCAGGATACGACTCCGAATGAAAAGCCAGATTCGAATCAAAAATCTGCTGTATTCGGTTCTCTTCTATACGAGTACCATAATAATGGATACGGGCGGCTTCCCCCGGTTTTGCCGTTAATAACAAAGATGTGTTTGGAGTAGAGATCAGATAATCCTGAGCATTGACATTGTACAATGCGCCAAACATTACAAACAATAAGCATGAAATGTATTTTACCATAACAGTCATATTAAAAATTTATATAATTAGTTTCGATTGATATCCAGTTTATCACCCGCCTGCATATAAACGGCAGCTATTCCGTAAGCATCTACCGGCAAAGATAAAGTATCATAAGGAACTCCTGCAATTCCCTTTAACAAAAGATAAGCTCTCTCAGCAAAGAAGCTTTTATCCAATCTTTCTTCAAAAAAGAGATTTCTCATAAGTCACATTATTTAAAGTTTACCGATGCAAAACTAGATATTCTTTTAGAATATAAATGTGCTAACTGTGCAAAACACTGTTCTATTTGTCCATAGATTCATTTTTGACCTATATTCTACTAATACTTAACCAACACAAATACATTCCAGCAATGAGTAAAACAAGAAAATAAAATTATCTCATTTTCTCCCGAATTCCAATATTAATCTATAAATCTTTCCTATTTTTGCAAAATGTATATTGAACTCAACAATCGAGAGACAACAAGTTATGAAAAACACCCTGCTACTAAAATACCTGATTATATCTCTCATTTCTATTGTCTATATGAGCATATTATGCCCTATATCTATTAGCGCAAATGAGAGTTTCAAAAATATCGGCATCCAAAATGGACTCGCACATACTGATGCAAATTGTGTAGCGCAAGACAGCACAGGTCTCATTTGGATAGGAACCAACTCCGGATTACAGAATTTTGACGGTTACCAACTTCAAACGATTGACTATTATCCGTCTAATCAGAAAATATATGAGTCTCACAACCGTATCACTGCATTAGAATGTAGCAAGAATCGTTTATGGGTAGGTTCGGACAGCGGATTAACCTGTTTGGATTTAAACACCCACCTTTATGTTCCTTATACTATTGCAGAAGGTGATCCGACTATTTTCAACCAACGTATTTTACGGCTATCTATAGATAATGCCAATCATCATCTATGGATACGTGTCGAAAACCAGCTTTATGTAGCCAAAATCGAAGAGGCGACTAATACATTATATTTATTAGAGTGGGATAATAATAGTAACCTATCGACTTACTGGACTCAACAGAAACCTGTCATATACGAAGGAAAGGCATGGATAACTACGGATAAAGCTCTTATTCAACTAGCCATAATAAATCAGAAAGTGCACATAAAAAGACGCTATCAACTGGAAGATTTGTTGAGGCAAAAGACAGAAATCAGTTCATTATATGCTTCCGAAGGATATTTATATCTTCGTTCATCACAAGGTTGTTTCCGACTTCCCTTTTCAGATAATGACCTCAATACCTCAGATCTTTCTTATATCGATTTTCACCAAACAAACCCTAATATCCCCAACAACACAATCGCAACTTTTTGTGTCGGAAAGGACGGGACTCTATGGTGCGGTTATTTTGGCGGTATATTCGAAGTCCGACAACCCTTTACAGAACACAGAACTATCAACCAATATTTAGAGAATAACCGGAATATAAACTTCTCACGAACCAGAATTTCCTCGTTATTCATAGATAAATTCAATAATCTATGGATATCTACAATAGACAGAGGGTTATACTATCGCTCTTTGACTTCTGCCCCTTTCCAATATCTGCCCAACGAGAAGTTTCAGGAAATCGGATTCGCAAAGAATGAAATATCATCTGTCACAGCACAAGACAACAAAACTTTATGGATGATTATTGCAGGAGGAAGCGTGTTTTATTATAATTTTACGGATAAGAAACTGGGACCTATATCCTTGCCAATCACAAGAGGAGCCGCCGACGGACTACAAACAATATCATTAAGTAATGATCAACAGAGACTTTACATTGGTTTGGTCGAAGGCCTTATCGTATATGAAATTAAAACCGGGAAAAGCTATTGGCTTATTGGAAAGCAATCCAAAGTACTGCCTCATTCAATCAGTATCTCCAGAATTAAAGAAGATAAATGGGGGAGAATATGGGCCAGTTCCTGGGGAGCAGGAGCTTATTGTATTAGCAACCCGGAATCAAACCCTTCCGTGACCTACTATCTAGAATCCCATAGTCAGTATTCTATCATCTCTAACTTAGTCACGGACTTATATATGGAGGACCAAGCATTACTATTATGTACCACTAACGGATTAAATAAAATATGGTTGGATGACAATGGGGCAATCCGGAAGATTTCTCTTTACCAGGCTAACGAAAATATTTCCCGTTCAATGTCATCCAACTATATAGCTTGTATTGACCAGCAGAATGATTCCGTTTATTGGATAGGAACAATCGGAGGGGGAGTCAATAAACTAACTATTCATTCGCAGCAGAACAATGACTACTCTGCCACTTGCTATACCAATAATGATGGTTTGACAAGCAATGATAGCGAGATTATATATATCGACAAAAAACAAAATATCTGGATTGGAGGAAAAGGTATTACTTGCATACAAGCCAAGACAAACCGTATCTATGTATACAGCTCTGATGATGACTTACAAAATAACTCGTTTAAAATAGGCGCAGGGTGTAAAGCCAGTGATGGGACCATCTATATGGGAGGTACTAACGGGCTTTGTTATTTTCAACCAGACAATCTTGAGCCGTTGCATTCTTCCACAGACACTATCAGCCTTATATTTAGAGATTTATATATAAACAATGAACAAATCATCGCCCAAGCCAAGTACGATGGAAAAACTACTTTACCCGAAATATTCAATCTGACTCCTCACATAAATCTGACCTATAAACAAAATAACTTTATTATCTCATTTGCCGCTTTAGGACATACCCTAGCTGACCAAATTGTATACCGCTATCGCATGACTAATTATGAAAAGGAATGGCAAATGATCCCACATTCCATAAATAAGGCTTACTACTCAAACCTCCCATACGGCAATTATAAATTTGAACTGCAAGTTTCAACAGACCGCGGATTCACGTGGATAACTCCGGGACGAGAAATCAGTTTCTCTATATCACCGCCCTGGTGGCTGACCGGTTGGGCCAAGTTACTGTATGTTCTTATCTTCCTGTCCATTTCTACCATTATTGTCTATCAATATCATAAAGAACAAAAGCTGAAACGGGAGAATCATATCAAAGAACTCGAACGTATTAATGACGAAGAAAGATATCAATCTAAAATGCGTTTCTTCATGAACGTATCTCACGAGCTAAAGACTCCATTGACTCTCATCATGTTATCTGCTGAGAAGTTGATGGAAACCGGTATATCCCAAAGTGTCTCGGCCATTTGGAATAATTCAAAGAAAATGCTCGCACTTATTGCAGAACTCATTGATATCCGAAAAGCAGACTTAGGTATCAACAAACTATTACTTACACATCAGAATATAGCAGCATTGGTTGCCCAGCTTTTCTCAGAAATCAAGCCGTGGGCTGAAAAGAAAGAAATAGAGATACAATACATAAGTGAAGAAGATAATCTCAAAATGGATTTTGATTGGGATAAAATAGGAAAACTCATCATTAATCTTCTTTCAAACGCCGTAAAATATACACCTCAAAAAGGGAGCATCAGTATCATACTGAAAAAAGCCGTATTCAAGGATATTGAGCCGTTATACCAAACCAGATATCAGGAGGGGGAAATACAAACCGATGAACCGGTATGTATCTTGATTGTCCGGGATACAGGCGTAGGCATATCACCCGAATCTATCCGCCACATTTATGAACGTTTCTTCCAAGTCAGTAATAAGACACAGGCCCATTTAGGTACAGGAATAGGGCTTGCCATTGCAAAAACAATGGTATTACTGCACAAAGGAGCTATCATCGTAAGTAGCGAGCGCATGACAGGTACCGAATTTATTGTGGCTTTACCTATTAATAACTTGAATATTTCCTCCGAATCCGAACAAGACCTTTCTTCTTTCGACGCAAAAGAATTTATTGACAACCAATATCTGGAATATATTCCTATGGATGACAACCAGCCGACTTCCATTCGAGAGCATAGTTCCAATTCCAGTCTGCCGTTATTGCTTATAGTCGAAGATAATATAGAAATGCAGAACGCACTCGAAGAACGTTTGCGTCCATATTATCAGATCCACATAGCCAACAATGGTAAAGAAGGCTTGGAAAAATGCAAAAGCCTCTTTCCTGATATTATTATAAGTGACGTTATGATGCCTGAAATGGATGGAATAGAAATGTGCAAACACATAAGAAATGATTTATCTATCGCTTATATTCCTATTATACTATTAACAGCCAAAGGCAATGTGGAGCATCAAATTGAGGGATATGAATCCGGAGCTGACCTATATATTCCGAAACCGTTTTCTATCAAGCTACTGACAGTAAACCTGAAACGGTTACTAAAACAAAAAGAACGCTATCTCAAAGAAGAACTAAAAATAACAAAGGAAACTGCCGGAAATATAGATTCAAACGAAAAACATCACAAGGATTTGTGGGAGACGGAATTACATCAATTAATCAAAGATAATATAAGTAATACCGATTTATCTGTCGATTTTATATGTGAGAGGTTATTCATCAGCCGTAGAAGCCTGTATAACAAAATGAGGGAATATAATCATCAGCCACTTGCAGACTATATACGTAATGTACGATTGACAATGGCGGCCGAACTCTTATTGGATCCTTCCTATACAATAAATGAAGTTGTGATGGATGTAGGTATGGTAAACACATCGCATTTCTCTAAAGTATTCAAAACAAAATACGGAATGTCTCCTTCAGAATATAAAAACAAAAACGCTTCTACTAAAAATCGTATCTAAATAACCGGACAATTTCACATCCGGTGGTTTTGTGTATTAACACATATCCTTAACTTTTTTACTCATAATAGTCTGAATAAGCACTTTCAGCCTCTTAGATTTTATTCTTTTTTGCTCTGTTTTTGTCTTTTGCACAAATAACAAAACTTTTTGTACATAAAGAACATTAAAATAATGCGCTAATGCAGATATTTGTCCATCTAAAACAATCGAAGTCTTAGATAGAATTAAATATTCAACGAATGAATAATACCCATAAAAAAAATACATATGAAAATTTCAAGAAGAAACTTCCTCAAGAAAGGATTAGCAGGAACATTATTTTTAGGTACAGCTACCTTGCCTCAACCATTACAGGCACTAACAACGGAAGGCTTTGCAGCAGCTCCCAAAAGAGCCAAACGTATCGTATTGATTAGCTTGGACGGTATTTGTGTTGCAGGATTTAAACAAGCAAAAACACCTCATCTGGATGCGTTACTTGCAGAAGGGGTTTTGTCCACAAAAACTCGGGTAGTAATGCCATCAGTTACATTACCCAACTGGACAAGTCACCTGACAGGTAGCGGACCGGAACAACACGGAGTAACAGACAATGCCTGGACAGTGTCTAAACACAAATTACCGGCAATTGAAAAAGATAATGAAGGATATTATCCCTCCGTATTTTCTGTATTAAAAGAAGCTATGCCACAAATAAAAACAGCTTTCTATTATAATTGGGGGCCTTTGATTAACCCTTATAACCGTCGACACCTGGACGAAATAGGTTTCTTAGAAAAAGACGCTTATATAGAAAATTATGAGAAAGCATTCAACTTCCTGATTGAAAACCAACAAAGCCCTACATTGGTATTCCTTTATTCCGTACATACAGATCATGCCGGACATCAACACAAATGGATGTCACCGGAATATATACATTCCATTGAGGAAGCGGATGTGGAAATCGGAAAGTTACTCGACAAGATGAAGCAGGAAGGTTTATATGAAGATACTCATTTCATGTTTCTAACAGACCACGGAGGTATTGAATATGGACATGGAGGGGTAAGCGTAGACGAAATGATTGTGCCTTGGGGAATTACAGGCCCCAAAATTGTTAAAGGGCTAAAAATAGAAGAGCCTAATAATACTGTAAACACAGCGTCCGTCATTTTACGTTTATTCCGGGTAGACCAACCAGCCTGCTGGACAGGGGAAATACCTTCTACTATATTCAAGTAACAATAAGTTCACAAAATTCATAAATACCAATGAAAACAAATTCATATTCACTTCAAACAGGATTAGATTTCCATTCAAGTTCTCTATTTGCCCAAGATTATCTGGTCTCTACTCCCAATACTTCTTTACTAATTAAAGCCACTCCCGGCGAAACAGTAAAGATACAATACTATGGTAGTAAGATTGAGAATAGTGATATTCAAGGCATTTATGATGCCGGAATGGTTTTCAATGCAGACAGTTATCCTGCTTTCGGCCTTCAGACAATGGGGGAGAAAGCAATAGCCGCCACACAACCTGACGGCAATATGTCCCTAGATTTGAAGATTGAACAAGTCAAACAATATCCGACGAAAGACGGAGAAGTAACCGAAATCTTGTTGAAAGATAAAGTTTATCCATTCGAAATAAAACAATACTATAAAGCCTATCAAGGTACAGATATTATTTCTACTTGGATTGAAATTATGAATAATGGGAAAAAGTCTGTCACCTTATATCGTTTTGTCTCGGCTTACTTACCTGTACAACGTGGCGATAACTGGTTGACACACTTCCACGGACATTGGGGAGCCGAGAATATGCTGGAAGAAGAGAAACTGACCAATGGTCAGAAAGTAATCTCCAATAAAGACGGAATGGTAAATACGGAAACAGATAATCCCTCCTTTATGCTTTCAATAGATGGCAAACCTCAGGAAGAATATGGACATATACTGGGGGGTACGCTTGCTTGGACAGGGAATTACCTTCTCAAAATGGATATTACAAACACAAAACTAAATATTATAGCCGGCATTAATGAAGAAAACTCCCATTACAAGCTAGAGTCTAAAGAAACATTCAAGACACCGGAGTTCGCAATGACTTACAGTACCTCTGGCAAAGGAGGAGTGAGCCGCGCTTTTCACCGCTGGGCACGTATGTACAAACTAAGCCACGGAAACGTAGAGAGAGATATTCTTCTCAACAGCTGGGAAGGAGTATATTTCAAGGTTAATCAGGAAGGTATGGACCAAATGATGAAATCTTTCTCTGCATTAGGGGGAGAATTGTTTGTAATGGATGACGGATGGTTTGGTAACAAATATTCACGGGATAGAGGAGACAGTAGCTTAGGAGACTGGACAGTTAACAAAAAGAAATTACCTCTGGGAATCGAAGGCTTAATAGCTTCTGCAAAAAAACACAAGATTAAATTCGGCCTCTGGATTGAACCGGAAATGTCTAATACCAAGAGTGAACTATTTGAGAAGCATCCGGAATGGATATTACAATGTAAGAACCGCCCTTTATCCACAGGTCGCGGAGGGACTCAAATAGTACTTGACCTGACAAACCCCGAAGTTCAGGATTTTGTATTCAGTGTAATAGACAATTTAATGACACATTATCCGGAGATAGCTTATATGAAGTGGGATGCAAATTCCTGTATGCTGGATTACGGTTCTCCCTATTTATCGAAAGAGAAACAATCACATCTATACATTGAATATCATCGGGGACTAAACAACGTTTTGGAACGAATCCGTGCCAAATATCCGCAACTTATACTTCAAGCTTGTGCTGGAGGTGGAGGCCGCATCAACTATGGTATATTGCCTTATTTCGATGAGTTCTGGACGAGTGACGATACAGATGCATTACAACGTGTCTATTTGCAATGGGGCGTTTCCTGCTTTTATCCGGCTATTGCCATGGCTGCCCATGTAAGTGCGGACAAGAATCATCAAACAGGTCGTTATTTACCGTTGAAATTTCGTTTTGATGTTGCCATGTCCGGCCGCCTGGGAATGGAGATGCAACCTGAAGACATGACAGAAGCAGACAAGGAATTTACCCAAAGAGCAATCCAAGCATATAAAGGCATTCGCCCGATAGTACAATTCGGTGATCTCTATCGTTTGATATCTCCTTACGAGAATAAAGGAGTGGCTTCTTTAATGTATGTAGCTCCGGAAAAAGACCGGGCTGTGTTCTATGCATATAAAATGAATCACTTCATAAATATGACAATCCCAAATGTGAAAATGAATGGACTAGACCCGCAAAAGAAATATCAATTGATAGACTTAACACCTTTGAGTAAAAATAAACCTTGCTCTCTCCATAATAAGATAATTAGTGGTAAGATTTTAATGGAAAAAGGCATCGCCTTGCAAACACTATTGAAAAATGAATATTCTAGTATAGCCTTAGAGCTTCAAGAAGTAAAATAATAAATAAAAAACTTATGAAAATGGCAACCAAAAATTTCAGTTGGTCCAGCGCATTCTCTATACTATTATGTACCCAAAATATAAAAAAAGAATCAGTAAGTTTTTAACTTGAAATATATGAAACATATCAAATTACTCTATTTGTTTTTATTGATTAGCTGGAGCAGCCTGCCTTTGCAGGCTGCCGACTACTTACTGCAATCTCCAAATGGAAAACTGACAGTCGAGATTGAAACAAAAGGCCAATTATCATACACACTGAAACACAATAGCCAAACACTGTTGGATAAAAGTCCGATAGGTTTGTTACTTGAAGATAAGATTTTAGGAGAAGATATAAAGATAAGCCGCATAAAACGTAATTCATCAGTCAAAGAACATATTGTTTCTCCACATTATCGCCTACCTTCATTCGAAGTTACCTATAATGAACTGAACCTAAAATTTAAAGGTAATTATGGTATTATCTTCAGAGCTTACAATGAGGGAATAGCCTATCGTTTCTACACCACAATGAAAGGGCCATTGATAATTAAAGATGAAATGGTACAAATGAATTTTCCAGAAGATTATCCCACTTTCATGTCCTATTCAACCATGCCAACCGGAGAAGACCAATATGCAATGGCTTTTCAAAACCTTTATACGAAAAGTTCAATAAAAGGAGTGGACACTAACAATATTGCATTTCTACCCATCACAATAGATTGTGGAAACGAACTTAAAATGACTTTACTAGAATCAGACTTGGAAGATTATCCCGGTATGTTTATCAAAGGAGATGGAAAAAACACTTCATTGCAAGGAACATTTGCTCACTACCCTTCAGAAATAAAGAATTTTCCACCCCGTGCCATGAAGCGAATCACCAAACGCACTGACTACATCGCTCGGACAACAGGAGAAAGAAACTATCCGTGGCGTATATGGGCCATAACAGAAAAAGACACAGAAATGCCCGTAAACAATTTAGTCTATGCCTTAGCATCACCCAACCGTATAGGAGACTGTTCATGGATCAAGACCGGCAAAGTAGCTTGGGACTGGTGGAATGACTGGGGAATCTCCGACGTAGATTTTAAAGCGGGCATTAACATGGACACCTATAAGTATTACATTGATTTCGCTGCGGACAACCACATCGAGTTTGTCATTTTGGATGAAGGGTGGTATAATCCGGAAAAAGGCGATATGCTGACAGTTATACCGGAACTGGACTTGGAAGAACTTATCCGTTATGGCAAAAGTAAAGGAGTCGATTTAATCCTTTGGACAGTATTCAATGTACTGGACGAGCAGTTGGAAGCAGCCTGTAAGAAATATTCAGAAATGGGTATCAGCGGATTCAAAGTAGATTTTCTGGATAGGGATGACCAGACAGCAGTAGAAATGACCTACCGCATCGCAGACATGACTGCAAAATATAAACTGACTTTAGACCTGCATGGTTTCTATAAACCGACCGGATTGAACCGTACTTATCCAAATATTATTAACTTTGAGGCAGTTTTCGGTATGGAAGAAATGAAATGGAGTTCAATTCAGAAAGATATGATGGAATATGACGTAACAATGCCCTATATACGCATGATGGCAGGACCGGTAGACTATACTCCGGGAGCCATGCGGAATGCATCTAAAAAAGACTTTAAGGATATCTACTATAATCCGATGAGTCAAGGTACCCGTTGCCATCAACTGGCAGCTTATGTGGTACATGATTCTCCTTTGACCATGCTTGCAGATAATCCAACTATTTACAAACGCGAACAGGAATGTACGGATTTTATCATTAGCATTCCAAACAAAGGTATTGAAGAAACACGTGTTTTACAAGGCAAAGTAGGCGAATCCATTATAATGGCTCGCAGGGCTGGTACTTCTTGGTATATAGGCGGAATGACCGACTGGACTGCCCGCGAGATTACTCTCGACTTTGATTTCCTTGATAATGGCAACTATGAAGTCATATTATTCAAAGATGGTATCAATGCCGACAAGCAAGCCGAAGACTATAAACAAGAGCAATTCACCATCACTCCCGCTTCCAAGAAAAAAATTCGTATGGCATCCGGCGGTGGATTTGCAATGACAATTACAAAGAAGTAAACCTCATAAAACTGCAATAAAATGAAAAGACTATTCCTATTTCTTTTAATTCTGTCATGCATCCCGATAAACTATGCACAACAACGTTGGAAAATCAATACTGACGGCGGTATTACATGGCAAGTTAAAAAAGGAGACGTGCATCATGACCACATCGAAATGGCAGGCAAACAAATAGCAGTCGTTTTAAGGTATGGCGTAGACAAAACAGGAGCTTTCGAATTGAATAAAAGCATGATATGGCCTATGTTGCGTACTATACCTAACAATACACATGGTAGCTTGATGCGTCGCTTCGATTGGAATCCATTAGATGCGATGACTATTAACGGCCGTTCCATAGAAGAACAAGTGAGAACTATCACGCTAAACGGAACAATGGAAGTGATCAGCGATATCACACTGGGAAAGAAAAATTCCTTATCACTGAAACGCACTTATCTGCCTTCAACCGAATCACCGTCATTGATTGAGATGTATGAGTTCACCAATACAGGAACCAGTGAAGTAAGCCTTGAGATTCCCACCGGCATCACCACGCTTTCCACAAATCCGAAACAAGGTGTGGCAGGAAGTTACTCTATCAAATTACTGACCCATGGAACTGAAAGGGCTGTCACATTGCTTCCCGGCAAAAGTTATACATTCTCCGCCTCTATTTCCGGCTACAAGCCTTCTGAGAAAGAGGCCGTCATAGATGCCAATCAAGAATTATTAAAACGACAAGCACTTGTATCCGAATGGATGAGTAACCTTATATTGGAAACTCCGGACCCGATACTCGATAAAATGTTTGCTTTCTCCAAAATCCGGTCTTGCGAAAGTATTTATGCCACCAAAGGCGGTCCCATGCATGGTCCTGGCGGAGAATCTTACTATGCCGCCATTTGGGCTAACGACCAGGCCGAATACATCAATCCCTATTTCCCATTTATCGGTTATGACTATGGAAATGCTTCCGCAGTCAATTCATTTAAACACTTCGCACGTTATATGAATAACGAATGGGAACCGATTCCCAGCTCAATCATAGCCGAAGGAGAAAGTTACTGGAATGGAGCCGGTGACCGTGGTGACGCTGCCATGATTGCTTATGGCGCAGCACGTTATGCGCTAGCAAGCGGCAATAAAGAAGAAGCCCGACAATTATGGCCACTAATAGAATGGTGCTTGGAGTTTAATCATAAAAAACTGAATGAAGCCGGTGTAGTTACCTCTGATGCAGATGAATTAGAAGGGCGCTTTCCCGCCGGAAAAGCGAATTTATGCACTTCGTCTTTATATTATGACGCTCTTCTTTCCGCAGCTTACCTAGCTGAAGACTTAGGCAAAGGGTCAGCAGTGATTAAGAAATATCGTCAACAGGCCAGCGATTTGGAAAAAGCAATCGACTCTTACTTTGCAGCAACGGTAGAAGGATTTGATACATACGCATATTATGAAGGTAACGATATTCTCCGCGCATGGATTTGTATTCCTCTAACTGTAGGAATCAACAAGCGGGCTACGGGCACGATTGATGCTCTTTTCTCTCCCCGCCTATGGAGCGAAAACGGGCTTCTGACACAAGCCGGAAGCCAGACTTTTTGGGATCGGTCTACCTTATATGCCCTGCGTGGCGCCTTCATGGCAGGCGAAATAGAAAAGGCGATGAAGTTTATGAAACATTATTCCGGCACACGTTTATTAGGTAATCATGTCCCATATCCGGTAGAAGCATGGCCGGAAGGCGGACAACGCCATCTTTCTGCAGAAAGCGGACTCTATGGACGTATTATCACAGAAGGCATTTTCGGTATTCGTCCCACCGGACTCCATTCTTTCACCCTGACTCCTCGCCTACCACAAGAATGGGGATATATGTACCTTCGGAAAATCAAAGCCTTTGATTCTGATTTTGATATAGAAGTAATCAGGAAGCCAAACAACAAACTACAAGTGACAGTAAAAAAAGAAGGAAATACAATTTTAAATAAGCAAGTGAAAAACGGTACTACAATAAAATGTAAGATCTGAATCCATATTCAAGATTTATTATCAATACAAAATAATTAATATGAAACAACTCTTTCTTATCTGTATGACAACAGTATGTCTGCCATCGTTTCAAACGATACAAGGACAGCAAGTAGTTCCTGCACAGGGAGCACAAATGATCCCTGCCCAAAAAATGCAAATGACTCTTGCACAACCGGATGGCATCGCTTTCCGCGAACTCTCTTTTGCCAATGCATTGAAAATGGCTAAAGAAGAAAACAAACTACTTTTTGTAGATTGTTTTACCACTTGGTGTGGTCCTTGCCGAATGTTGTCCAAGGTAGTTTTTAAAGATTCTCTGGTTGCCGATTACTTCAACCGCCATTTTGTCAATCTGAAAATGGATATGGAAAAAGGAGAAGGGGTAGATATCAGAAAAAAATATGATGTGCGAGGCTATCCCACCCTTCTTTTCCTAAATTCAAGTGGTGAAGTAGTACATCGCCTTCTTGGTGCCGACAAAGCGTCTGCACTGTTGGAAAAAGTAAAACTGGGAGTAGAGTCCGGTGGAATTTCAGGTCTTAGGAAACGCTATGAAGCGGGTGAGCGTGACTCTGCTTTTGTCTGCGGATATATCAATGTACTTTCTGCCGCCAACCGTGAAGAAGAGGCGGGAAAAGTAGCTGCTGATTTCTTACAGGGAAAAGAACAGAAAATACTGGAATATGAAGGTTATTTCTCAATATTCTACCGCTATATACATGATATCAACTCCTCGGCATTTTTATATGTGGTAAATCATAAGAAGGAGATAGCCGACAGATTTCCACAACAAGCTTCTTCGCTCAACCGTAGAATACTTGAAGACTGGATTAGCGGCTCTTATACATATCTGAAAGTGGATGAGTCGAAACATTGTACATTCGACGAACAAGGACTGAATGCTTATGTCACTCGTATGAAACAGATGAATGTAGCAGAAGCCGACATGATAGGCGAAAATCTACGGCTTAACAGAGACGGCATTATGAACCAGTGGGACTCGTTCGTAAAACGGGGAGACAAACTACTTGCTTCACACACAATTCTAGGCGATGAAGAACAATTATTGCAGTGGGTGAAATGGATGAACAAAGCATGTGCAGATATGTCATTACGCGAAAAAGCTGCTCAATGGTGCGAAAAAGCTTGTGCAGACTTAATAAAGAAAAACGAGGAAATCAAGAAAAACCTGCCTCCCGGTGCAATTCCTGCTATTTCTATGATAGATTATAAAGCACAGTTGCTACAAGTAGCAGAAAAATTGAAGAAACCAATGGAATAGAACTGAGAATCTATAATAAAGCATAAATATAGATAGAGGTTGTCTCAATGTAGAGAGTTCAGCCTCTGTCATTTATCAGCAAATCGTAACTTCTTTCTATCTACGTAAATTACGAGGAGAAGCCCCAAAGGATTTTTTACAGAAATTGGAGAAGTGAGGTAATGACTCAAATCCATATTTATAGCATATTTCAGAGATTGTACATTCTGAGTTTTGCAAATCGTCCAAAACGTTTTCCTTGCGGCGTGCCAGCATCCATTCATACACAGGTTCATGAAAGACACTATTGAAAATCCTACGGAATGTACTGATAGTGTATCCGCCTAATTGTGCCAGTTCTTCTACCGTCTTTACTTTTTTATAATTCTGAATGACAAAACATTGAAAGCCATTTGTATATTTGGAAAGTGGATGTACCAAGCTCGCAAGATCATAATCGGAGTAGTAGTAACCCAACACAAATGCCAATTCCTTCCGTTTGAGAGACAACAATTCCCGACAGACTTTATCTCCCTTCAAATAGGTTATAGAGCCATTCAAGAAATATTGTAATTCAGGAATTATTTTTAAAGGGGAATAGATAAGCGGAGGAGATACCTCTTTCATGATATGATTAAAACGCAAATCGCAAAACAACTCCGGTTGAACGAAACGATAATAAATACATTCGCATTCAGTCATAGCAAGCATCTCAAATTTTGATCCGATAGCCTGAAGAATAAACTCACCTTCTCTGAGCATCGTACCTGCATATTCCTGACTATTAACCAGCATCTCTCCCTTCATCAAAAAAAGAATGAAATTCTCCTCGCATTTATGCGCAGGCCTATGGAAACCCCGCTGATAAATAATATGAGCAATGGCATTGCCCACAGCTTTTGGACAGTTTTGACAATCCCAATTTCCTTGACAGATAGACGGCATATGTTGGCTTTGCTTGTATTTGTTTTATGTTTTCAACAAAAATATATGAAAGATTTCATATAGCCATAAAAAAAAGGAGAAAAGTAAAAAAGAAGTCATCTCATTTTTCTGAGATGACTTCTTAAAAGTATTTCTAATCTAGAAATAATCCTTCGAAAGCTCAATTTTCAAATCTAGAAAGTTTTTACTGAGCCTCGTTTGCTTCCGGCGTTGTTTGAGTATTCCAGTTAGTTACATCTGGAGTAAATGTAACATTTTCAGCTCCGCCTGGTAATAAAAGAGTATAAAGAATCTTATCACCAGCTCCCCAAACAACATCTTTCAAACTAACTTTTTTCTCTCCATTAAAGACTTCTCCACCACCATATACAGTAGAATATGCTATTGTTATTTCTGCATTTTCTCCCAAAGTTTGCGGCATTAACATTAATGCATTATCACCCGTTGCTAAAGTAAGTTCAGAAGTACCTGTAAAATCGGTATAAGTTGCATTATACTGATACGATGTAGAAGTAGAAGGATTTGACCAAGTACCTACTACACTCTCAGTAGGATCAACATAAGTAAAATTTCCAGTATTATTTATTCCTGACAAAGTAATCTTGGTTACTTTATAAGTAAAACCATCATCCTTCCCTTTTAATTTGAAATTAATCTGGGTCAGGACATGTTTAAAATCTAATTTTACAGGTGTACCGGATACTCCCGGTTTGGTTTCATTTTTTGCATAAGCCACGACTAAATCTTCTTGAGAATCAACGATAGTATAAGAAAAACTTGGATAACCTGCTTTTGAACTAGTCGGCTTAACATAGCTCACATTAGCCACAGGCGAATATGAAAAGAATTGAATCTTATCCTTTAAAGGCCAGTAATAAGGCCCAACAGGGTTCATTGTCCATGCTGAGCTATTCCAAGAAACTATCACACCATTCATAAATAGTGTTTCACCCAAAATGGTTTCAGCAGACATATCATTATTCTTTGTATTATATGCAAAAACCTTAAACCCACCATTAGTTTTCAAACCTTCTGTCTTCAACTCGCTCGCTCTTGTTGCCTTACTTACTATGGTAGTAAAGTTAATCTCAGTTTTCTGTCCTTCATTCTCAAATTCTTCATTCTGTGAGCAACTCGTAATTGCCAAAGCAGCTGTTACTGCCAATAAAATCTTTTTCATAACTGTATCTTTTTAGTTAATAATATTATTCTATTCTGTTTATGCTATTAGGAATCAGTTTACTGGTAATTCAACATTATCTTCTGGTCCCCAACCATCAACGTTTCCATTCATTCCTCCACCCCCGTCAGGATTAGGTGGTGTTTCCGGTTTCTCTACTTCAATCTTATCATCAGGTGGCAACTCAATCTCTGGTGGCGGATCTTGTTTTCCTGCTTCCTCCTCCTCATCTTTTTCAAGCGTACCAATTATTTCAGTAACATCAATCGTCCTTTCCTGTATCGTATTATCAGTTCTTACAAAACTTAGTATCAACTTTACACTACTTGCTTCTCGATAGACCGGTTCTCCCAACATTGACATTCGCGTCGGTATATCTTTCGCCCCTTTAAAAGCAGTAAAATGCGCTATTACTTTGCCACCCTCCTTCTTTGCTTCAAAATAAATAGGCTGTGAGTTACACATTCCGCAACCTTTACCTATACAATAGCAATCAGACAATCCATTTACACACCCTATAACTGATGTCACATATTCCAGTCCTTTCACCTCTATTGCAAAGGAGTAGTTCTTTATCACCGATTCCAATTTCCAATCCAAGTGAAACACTTCATCACTTTTCTTTATTTTCAATTCATCAATATTCAACACATATAACGGGTCCGGCGACCAAACCATTTTTTCAGTTCCGGCAATGCCCAAACCATTACAATATCCCGTATATGCCTCAATCGTTTCATAGGACTCCTCACCTCGGATTCGCACTACTTCCGTGTTATAGTTGTAAGCTACCACCGAATATCGTCCGGGAGGGACCTTCATCTCCCCGCCTTGTACCGAAAGGTACCTATCCACTTTTCTGCCTTCCCCGTCTTTCGGATAAAATATAATCCGAACTCCTTCCGGCAATTCATCTGTTACTCCGGCCCAATCTAACGAGATTTCCACCCCGCTTACAGGATAATCATCCAATACATCGCGACGACTACACCCGGTCAGCATCAGCAGCGAGGACAGAAGCACAAGAATAATATATCTTGTATCTCGCATAACGTCCTTACCTCCTTGTTGTTATCAGCCATACCAGAGAAATTTTCGCCTTGGTAGGGCCAATAAAGTTATAACGCCCACTATTTGTCCATATAATATCCCCCTCGTAAGGAGTATATTTCTTATATTCCGTTGTCAAATACCCTATGCCGAGACTGAACTCAAGTGAAAAATGAAGTGCCAGTTGTCGTGCATACCCATAAGTCACTCCTGCAGCTCCATAATACTTGCCTTGATAACCGTCTCCCTGTAATTGAAAGTCATATATTCCACCTTCAGCATAAAGCCCGATAAAATGCCCGGTCAACCGATTATGTTTCTGCCTGTTTCCCAACCAGTAACGTCCTTCCATGCCTCCCGAAAGAAGTTGATAGCAAAAATCATGTTCACTATTCAGCCACCACGGGCATTTGTATTCGGTATTAAAAGACCACCGCTTGCCTAATGGAATCTCCACTTCTATATTCGGCGCTAATGCCATATCATATAGCAGGTTATTCTTCACTGCAAGTACTGTTTTACTTTTCCCCGGTCCTTCTGCCTCCGACATAACTGCCTCACAAGTCTGTTCATTTACACTTTCTCCCACAGACTTATCAGGCTGACTATCCAGAAGCGCCTCTTCCTGTCTTGAAACCAACAACTCGGAGACAGAAGATACCGGTTCAAAGGTTTCCTTCGCCACTTCCGGGATTTCCCGGACTATTGTAATTTCAGACCGCCTCAACTTAGGAAATACATTGTTGACCATGTATCTGTAAGCAGCTCCCTGATTTAACTTACGTAACAATTGTTTCCGTTTTACGATATCATTCTTATGATAATCAATCAATATCAACACTTCCTCACGATCCGGCAGGTTAGGGTCAGCTGCCGCCATCTTACGTAACTCTGACCAATTCTCGCCAGCTGAAAAATAATGAATCTTATTAACGTCAATATTCGAATGATATCGTTGTAAGAATTCACTAACCGAGTGATTCCTCTTGGAAATCAAATTTGTATTATAAGATTCGTCATCTTCGGGAGAAACAGAAGTGATTACATTCAAAGCAGTTATATATTTCGTATCCGAGTTCCTCGCCAACAAAGAGTCCAACACTGCAATCACCTGATTATTACTACCATAACAAGAGTCAACACACGTTTCAGACACCTCGAAATATATTACTGCCCGCCGGACCGTATCACCTGTAGCTGTGAAAAACGGAATCATAGCATATCCACTTTCCGAAAGACCAAGTAATGTCATAAAAAAAGTCAATATATAGATTCCATGTTTCATAGTCGTTCGTTTCTGTGAACAAATATAGAAGTTAAGAAATGAATAAAATCATACTTTCAGAACAAAATATAGGGTGTGAAAGGTTCTGTGAACCGATTGAAACGATTTTGCAAGTTTGAAAAGCTCAATAGTAGAATATTAACAAAAAAAGATGCACAGATCATCGAATATTCATCGATTCTCTGTGCATCCACAACTCTAAAGCCTTCTTTAAAGCAAAACTAAACTTATTATACTGCCGGATCGGGTGTCACTCCTCCTTCTCCCTTGCCATCATCGCCAGAACCCGGCTTTCCGCCGGTATTGCCACCGTTGCTACTTCCGTCCGTATAATCAGTTTCAATCTCCACACGACGCGTAATACTCATGTCCGCCAACGTATCTTTGAAGATTTTCCCCGGATAGAATAAAATCTTTCTCTGAACGATTGACTTGGAAGAAATTTCCTTTTCTTCACCCGAGCTTTTTGTACGGATAGTAGGGCTAAAGATTCCGAACTCACCCAACTGAACGCTCTTTCCGTCATCAATATCCTCAGCCATTTTATCTACCAGACCACTGACTACCAAATCGACCACTTTCCGATGAACACCACAAAGCTGACTTACTTTGCGACACATCTTTGCAAAATTAACCCTACCGGAACGAACCGATTTTGCTACATACTTTTCGTTTTTGTCTTTGTCAAAACCGAACACTCTTTTTGTTACTACATACTCTAAAGCCATAATCGTTAAAGTTTAAATGGTTAAAAAAATAAAGGTTATCTGTTTGCCATTCGTTTTGTTTGAATGACTCTGCAAAGATATAACAGGGCGTATACTGTCCAGTCCCCTTTTGTCTCCATTACGTCTCCTTTTTGGTACTTACAGGTCATTAGATTCAAGTAATAACAAACTAGTTATTAACTAGATATACAAATTAATAATTTTTCATGAATACATCATCAAAGTAATCTTTCATACTAGATCTAAACACCGCCTCATTCTTAAAATATCCTCCTTTATAAAAATGTACCCGTTTATGCAGTAAACAGGCTAAAATAGCCACATGCAATCTATCTATCAAATTCATCAACCTTTTTGATAAAAGGAGCAATTGGAGTAATTTCATTTCCCCAAAGACTAATATCCATATTCAAAGCTATATAGTTCTGTTTCCCGAGACTCTCTCTATCCGTTCTAAAGAAATATCCAGTTTGTTCGGTAGATAAGTTCTCCGAAGTAATTTTGTCAAAAAGATAAAAAGCCATATCATGACAGAAAAATGCTTGGGAACAATATTGTTTACTCTCATATAAATCTCGACAGAAAAAGGTAACATCAGCAGAATCTAAGCAATACATCAACGTAGAAGGTAAAACAACTGTATGCTTAAAAAACTTGTGATAATGACGTCAATCATGCGCATCACATACATGGAGGACATTTTTTTGTCCCCCATGTATATAGAGGCCAAGACTAACTCATGTTATTCCCAAGAAATTACTCATACGGTCAATACACCGTTTCTTTTGATTGAGATTAGGATGAACGTACAGATTAAGTGTCGTTGCCACATTTGAGTGACCGAGTATGACACTGACAGTTTTATAATCACACTGGCTTTCAATACATCGGGTCGCAAATGTATGCCTAAGTCCATGAAAGACCAAGTGGGGAATATCCAATCGTTTTAGCAACCTGCCAAAATAATCACGATAAGAACGAGGCTCTTTAGATTGTATGGAAGTGCCTACCACGTATGGGGATTGAGATTGTTTCCTTACCATTTTCAACGCTTGGAAAAGCTGTTTGGATATAGGAATCTCACGACAAGAATTCTTGGTTTTTGGGGAAGAGTGAACCCTTTCTGTAGATTTCAACTCACAGTTATATATTCTGCCTACAGTATGCTGCACGATGACTGTCTTTTGTGCAAAATCCACATCTTCCCATTTCAAAGCACAAACCTCACCGATTCTCATTCCGGTACAGAGAGCCAACAGTACACCTATATTTTGTGGAGTGGGCTGTTCCAGCAAGTGACGCATCAATATACGCTGATGATTTAATGACAATGTTGGCGGCAGTTTGTTTTCTGTTTGGGTAGGATATTCGATTTCCCATTCTTCAAAATGGAAAATCCCATGCTTATTCCCATATTTGATAACAGATTTGAGCACTGCCACTATATCCCGAACTGTTTTTCTTGCTAATCCGGAAGTACATTTGTCTATCACAAACTGCTGGACATCCTTCTCTGTTATATTTTCCGCAGTGCCAAATCGTGGCAATAGGTGTGTCTGTAACGTAAGCTGATAGGCACATAGGGTGGAATGCTTCACTATCGGACGTTTTGCATCACACCAAATCTCGGAAACTTCGTGAAATGTTTTTTTATTGTTCATATTTTGAGAGAATTAATTGATTTAACTCTCTCAAAATAATACATTTTACCGATTTCCCTTTGAACGGTTATGGGTTTTACAAAGCATCTCACAATTTTCCATGCTGGTTGCCCCTCCCTTGCTCCATGCAGTCACATGGTCGGCATCCATTTCTGAAAGTTTGTAAATACGGGTTTTGTTGGCATTATTCCCCAACGCACAGAGCGGACAATTAGAAATTCCTTGTTTCTCAGCCGCTTCGGTCTGACGCTTGTAAGCAGCCCGCTTGGTTGATTCTTCAAAGATACGGATGTCAAGCAATTTCTTATCCTCTTCTCCACCCAGTACATATTCGTAAATATTTCGGGGGCACCGCACGCTTTCATCCGCTTGCAAGGCTTTTACCCGTTCCGCGACATGGACGGTGCTATAAGGGGTGGCATGGTACGTTTCATACAGCCGTCCCCATTCCAAGCCGCACATGTCACGCTCTACCATAGTAAAGGTAGTTGATACCCAGTCAATCACAGAACGGAAATAACCTTCCAATTCTCCCGTGGAAGGCTCGTGACGGTGTATGCTCATATAGGCGTCGATGCTCATCCCCTTACTGTCGCAAATCCACCGGAGGGCTTCCGCCAGATAATCCTGCCGTTTCACATCTCCCTTGATATAATGATTCCATTTCTGTGTTTCCGCATTTTGGGAATTACTGAACACCCGCTTGGCTGCATTTACGAACTCGCCCGAATAGATGGCATTGAGCAATTCCTGCTCCTTGAGCGGAATGCCCACAATATTGATGGTCTTAAACCACTCTTTTATTTCCTTTTCTTCACCCTCGCATTCATATACCAGCAGAGAGGATTGCATAATCTTTTGTTGCTGTTCTTCGGGCAATCCCGAGAAATACTGCACGTTATCCGCTTCATTCTTGATGGCGAATTTGCCTGTGATGAACCGGCCGATGGAAGTGATGCGTTGCTGCCCGTCAAGTACTTCAAATCGTCCGTCCACAGTCCGGTTGAAATAGATTAGTCCGATGGGATAGCCTTTTAGCAGGGATTCTATTACCGCTACATCACGTTTCCCATCATTGTAGATGTAATGGCGTTGATACTCGGGTTGGATAGTGAGCCGCCCGTCCAATCCAAACAGACCTTTACCTTCCAATTCGTTGTAGGTAAATCCTTTACAGATGTCTTCGACAGTCCATTCTGTATGCAATGTTGTCTCCATGATATTGATTCACTTTTTAGGATTATTCTTTTGTGTCTTCTTCTTCCGGAGATGAATTGAGCGCAATACCTGTCTTGGCGTTCAGCGGACTGATGACAGCCTTGCCCGTCTTGGCTTCCAACTCCATACGGGCATTGCGGGCAATCTCACCACCGGCTTCCGCCACATCCATGTGTTCCCGAAATGTCTCCGGATTTTTACTTTCAGATATTTCTTTGGTGGAAAGTTCCGCCAACATATTTAGCACCAATTCCTTATTGGTCATATTGTCACGTAAGTTCTCTTTTTTCAGACCTTTGAACTGCTTATATTCCTTGGCGGTCATGTCGCTCCAAGTCTGATAAATAATATCGGTCAGCGTAGCAAACTGCACCCCCTCTTGCAATCCGTGCCGCTTCCATTCATCCGTGAGGTCTTTACGAATCTCTATGGATTTGAGACGCTGATTAATCCAATTATCCGAATACCCCAACCGCTTATAGTCCACCAGTGCTTGATTGATAGAGAGTTCGGGGTCTTGCATTTGGTTAAGACGTTCAGTCGCCACTTGTGCCATCCATTGCTTGAACGGTTCTGCTTTGGGCGATGGAATAGACTGAATCAAACGGAGAAGCTGCTGAGTATCTGCGACATCGGTTAAATACATCTTTCCATCAGCCGATCTCATTTTCAGTTGACTACAATTTGTAGTCAACTCACTCCCTTCTTTTTTTAAACGTGTTTTCAAGACACTCCAATACTTACGAGGATTAGGGCTATCGGTTAGGACAGCCACCACATCCACTATGGAAAAGTACCATTTTTCTTCTTTGTCATCCCAAATGGTACGCACTTTCTTGGTTTCAAAAAGCTTGATGGCATTATGCTGAGTCATAATATTATATTTTGTCTTTATTTTTAAGTTGAAATCTTAGGGATAACCGATAGGCAAAACACATCTTGCTTAAGAACCAAGAAATACACGAATGTTGACAGCCAAAATACAACGACTTGAATGCGAGAAGCGTTATTAAAGATGGCAGAAGATATATTCCTATGTATGCCCGATTACTCATCCGTAAATTATAATCTGATATGTCTGATAAGTACTCTTGCATATACTTGGGTGTAATACTTTCCGTCAACTATATAATAAGTCTCATTTTGAGGAACTTTAGAATGAAGCAATACCGCTCCATCATTAAGTTTCGTCACTTTGGATTCTTTCCCATGGTGGTCTATTTGAATTTGCTCGGGATAAATCTTAGAAGCTATTCCATACCAAGTTTTAGTTATCCCTAAGATTTCAAATTGCTCCGGACAATATTTAATCAGAAATGAGATAGGAACTCCCATCACTCCTTCATAATCTGACGGAATGGCATCCGTAAAAGGTACTTCAATGGCATCATAATTATCGTAGCGGTCATAGGCAGCTTTGCCTTTCAGTTCCTTATGTTTGGAAAAGCGGAGGTTGTCTGCCATGCTCATCAGTGACAATGGCTCGTGACGACGACCATGTTCAATACTGGTAAACCAACATGAATTGCCCAATCTGGTATAATTGCCTACATATCCTAATCTTGCAGCTTTAGCCCTGTCTTTCTCATCCACTTTAGCTCCTTCAGGAACACCAAAAACCATATCATTTCCATTTCCTGTAGCACCTAACCAAACTTTGTTATCTTTTATCAGTGGAAAGACCTCTTTATAAGTGATTGCATTCATATTACCTATTACAGCAAATTTCTTCCCGGCTTCCACAATCCAAGCCAAGAATTCACGAAACAGGGAGAATGGCGGATTGGTGATGATAAAATCCGCTTCATTGCGAAGCTCGGTAACTTCTTTGCTTCGGAAATCTCCGTCACCTTCCATATACTTCCACTCAAGGTCATCAATATTGATACGTCCGTCCCCACTTTTGTCTCGTTCCAAGATGAATATCTTACCTTTCACCTGTGCCTTGGACGGGTCGAACTGAGGTGCTTCTTGCTCAAACAAAGAGGGCTGATAAGGCGTTTTGTATTTTTTGCTATCCGGCGCATAGCTCGTAGAAATCAGTTTTTTCAAGCCCAACTCATCGAATTTGGCAGCAAAGTATCGGGTAAAGTTGCTCCATTCTGGATCATCACAAGGAAGAAGCACAATCTTTCCTCGAAACACATCGGGGTCATATTCAAGATAGGCGTTCATTTCAATCTCTATGTCATGAAATTGCGTATAGAACTCATCATTCTTAGCCGCCTTAGCTTCTTTTAGATTAGTATTTGCCATATGTCTGTTTTTTTATTTCGTTAGGTACAAAAGTGTACGCACATCCACATTCAGTATTTCCGCTATCCTGTATAGTACGGTTATAGGCGGTTACACTCTGTTCGTAGCGTATAGATTGACCATGTTAAAACCTTTACCAAGCCGTTTAGCCAATTCAGTTTGACTAATACCCGCCTCAATCAATGTTTCTTTTATCCGATTCATTGCGACATCTTCTTTAACTTGTCACAAAGGTATATAATTTTATTGGGTAAACCACTGTGCTCTTAAAAGAAAGTATTTCGTTAATGGCTTATCCAAAGCTATTTTGGAAAATTCTATTTGTTTTTTCGCCAGCTGATTTTATAAAACTGCCACCGATAGTTCGTACTTTCGAAAAAAATCCCTATATTTGCAAATGAAAGAGTTATTTGACAGCATAGCAACGCAAAACGCTGAAATTCGTACAGTTGCAAACTCGTTACCGCTACTTCTCAAATAATTCGCTAAAAGTTTATTTCTCAATCGGTTAAGTCTAACTGACAAAAATCTAAAATAGATAATACAAATTCTTCGATTGCATCCGTAAAATAATTATGCGAATGCCCCCCAAAACCCTAGAATAATATTATGATTGCCAATATAAAGAATATCTTGTATTCTTTTTTCATACGAACGACTGTCCCCAAAAGTTACTTTATAAAATGACAAATAAAAAGAATCTATGCTTTCCCATTCATCTTCTATTGAAAATAGTTTATCATTTGTGCAAAAACCATTCTTAAGTTTATAATAAAAACCTTCATCGTTTATTATAAACGGGTCGACAGTTTATTATAAACTTTCATATAGCATTTAAGCACTTCCGGACCGAATTTATGCAACAAAAAAGGCTGCAAAACTCCTAAAAGTTTGCAGCCTTAAGCTCTTTGTCGGGTTATTTATACCCTAATCCTCATAAGGATCACCTAGATGTTTTGTTATAATCTTATACTGTTTCATCGTCAGATAGCGATGATTGTAGGGCAGATACCCTGTCGGCATAAGTTCTTTGACCAACGGGTTACAACCTTTAATCCATCGGCTGAGACAACGTACCGCGTTCTTGCTGGTAGTACATCCGGGGAAGTACATCACGGCAAGTTCGGCAAAAGCTAAGATTCTTCTCATTTCACTTTTAAGTTTTAAATTGTAGTTTTATTGTTGTTATTATACCTACAAAGATACAACATAAAAAAGCGTTTGTCAAGTCATTCGGGCTGTTGAAGATTAACGAAGCGTGCAACTAAGGATATCCCATTGATAACCAACAAATTACATATTAATTATTTATTCATATACAGCGTCAATAAAGTTCAATAATTCATAGTTGTTCTACAAATTCCAATGCCCTACTACCTAACCCTTATATCAATCCGGCCGTAACAAGGCAATACTTCCAAAGTTTTACAATAATTCCCCCATGCTATCTCAGGATAATCCCAACGATTATTAGCATATAATATCAATTGTTCATTGGCACACTTGTTTATACGGCAAGCCACTGAAGCATCCTGAGAAATAACTGATAATTGATGCTCACCTTCTGCCCCAGTAGAAAGTGAATAATAATAAATATTTTCTTTCATACCTTTTGCCATTTGAGTTAGTGGTTCCTTACAATTCGCACCGGCGTCAGCCCAATAGTAATAATTGTGCGTATCAACCTGCCAGGACTGAACAGGTTTCTCACCATATCCCTTTTGCTGCGATTCGTAAAGCGAGGCCTCACCCTCATTTCCTGCAAATGCTCCTACAGGATAATAATTCCAGTACCCTTTGTGCCTCCAATTTAACTGATGTATACTATGAGGTAAATAGAAAGATAATCCTGTTTCACGTAAGAATCCGTTAGGAACACCCTCTGTCCGATAGTTTATAGACAATTCACCAGCCGAGGTTACTTTTATATCAAAATCAACATTCACTTCCCGATAAGTCCCGGTAAGAGAAATACAGACCCCATCCTTTTGTTGACTGTAATCAAAAGATTTCTTTTTCCAATCAATATCAGAAGTGGCAAAATAGTTAGCCGTTTTACGTACTTCAGCCCCTGTCAAGTGGTTCAAATTCACATACAAGTTCAAGAACGGACCTTTTTCAATAATTACTTCCCCTCCTACTGTTGCATTGACAATCAATCCGGTTTCTTTATCGAAAGGTATTTCAAAACCATTACCATGTACAATCACTTTGTCACCTTCATCTGTTACGGATAAATTCTGTCCGGCGAGCAAGGAAGGGTAAATTATCTTTTCCGTTCCCAATACAAAACGATACACATCAATCAACTCATTAGCAGCGGTAAAAAACTCGACCTGCAAAGTTTCTCCATTCTCCCATTGCTCAGCGGGAATGACTATCATACCTTTCGTATGAGGTGCGACCGGTTGCAATTCCAAAGATTTTGTCACACCTCTATAAGTGTAGGTAGCATGAATTTCATTCAAATTTGTATGGTCAAATCGATTATGTATAGTCAACATCAATTTTTGTCCGGTAGTAAATGAAAGATTATCCTCCACAAGTAACCGAACAGGTGAATAAGCCTTTTTAGTTGACCAGAACTCCGGTTTTTGCCGACGCCATACATCAACAATCCCCCATTCACCATATCCCACACAATTTCCTTGATAATCCAGCGGCTTGGCAGTACGTGCGAATTCTTTCCAGAATGAAGTCCCGAATTTAGGTTCCGGTAAGGAGAAAGTCTCATCCACATATCCCCAAATAGCACCTCCCAGACCTCCCGGAGCATTAAACAATCCACTCCACATCATATCAAGAGATTTCCCCCAAAATTCACGGATATTGGGATCAGTTTGTAATGTGGCATATGTATAGCAAGCCGGATGCGCCCATTCGTCAAATAAAGCCGGAATACCATGTCCCTGAAAATTACGGGTAGCCATTCCCCACTGCCCTACATTTCCATATACATTCTGATAATGCATACTTAAGATATCAAATATTTCTGCCTTTTTTTCTACAGCCGAACCCGGATAACTAAAAATAACAGGGCGAGTGGTATCAGTCGCCTTTATCCAATCCCAACATAACTGAAAATTACTTCCGTAAACACTTTCATTACCAATACTCCAAAACAGGATTGACGGATGGGAACGAAGACTCTTTACCATCTCCCGGCATTGACCCAAATAACGTTCGGCAAACGCCGGATCATTTTGCGACCTGCCGGGCTTATAATTCTTCTGACGATATGTATCTACAAAACAAACAGCCGTTTCACTTTCCACATAAATCCCATAACGGTCACAAAACTCCAGAAAACGTTCAGTAGGAGGATAATGCGAGGTACGGACAAAGTTCATATTAGCCTGTTTGAACAGCACCGCATCCAGACTATCCAGCTCTAAAGTAGTGGTACGCCCCAAAGTTGGATGAATGTCATGGCGGCAGGCACCGCGCAATTTCACCTGATGACCGTTGACCAGCATACGGTCTTTTATAATCTTGACTTCACGAAAACCGATATTACGACTAAACCGAGAGGTTTCTTGCCCATTCTGAAAAACAATTATTTCCAGTTCATACAAATTTGGATGTTCCGCATCCCATTTAAGCGGATTTTTAACAGGTAACGAAAAAATATTTTGTCCGTCCGACAATGCAAAACGGGACTGCGACAATGGTACATATTTTCCAGACTTATCTTTCAAACGCAACTCCATTTCAGTGCTTTCCTGCCCGGAGAACTTGCAAAAGAAACGTAAATCAGCATCTTGATATAAAGAATCAAGATGAGTCTCCACACCTATGTCATATAAATGGGATTCGGGCAATGCAAATAAGGTTACATCACGAAGGATACCACCTATAGGATGATGAGCATATCCGGAAGCATACGAAATTTCGTCCAGCCGATCCACTACTGCCAGTTGTATCTCATTCTTCTTTCCGATACGTACGAAAGAAGTAATATCCGTCTCCCAACGGGTAAAGCCACCATGATGTTCACGAACAAATTTTCCATTAACACTCAATCTGGCATGACTATATACCCCATCAAACCGCAATATAAGCCGTTTGCCTGCATAATCAGCGGGTATCGTGAAATCTTTCTTATAAAAAAATGGTTTGTCATGTTCAATGGCAAAACCTTGCATAGCTGCCTCACCGGGGACTTGAATACTTGTCCAGTGACTTTCCGGAGAGTATTTGAAATCCCAAGTTCCACTCAGCAGAAGCACCGGCCGGCAACTTCCCTCCAATCTGGTAGGCAATAAATAAGTCCGTTCGGTAGATGAAGAGGCAACAGAAGGTCTAATTGCTAAAAACAAAAATATACCTACCATTGCTAATGTCTTTTTCGTTTTCATGATATAACTAATTATTATCTAAAGTTTAAAACCGTCTGATATATATATTTTATACTTTCTGATTTGCCCCGGAGCACCTTTCTCTGCACGGGGTAAATAACGGAAACCCGTAATTTTCAGTTTCTCACTCAAATCTATAACAATTTGGTGAGAATAAGAAATTTTATAGACAGTACCTCACCTGTATCTAAATAATTGGAGATCTTTGTTGTAAGAGTATTGACTACTTATTGTTTTATGAATGCTATTTGGCTAATCATTAGGTTACCTCCTTGTTTCGTATGGGTTTTGAGAACTATTTTTCCGTCATTTGTATCTTCTCTCATAATGAATAGTTTCACCCACCGTTCTTTTCCTTTCTGATTTTCTAAAATGGACTCTCGTCCTTCGATTGATAAGAGCCCTGCTCTATTTTGGTGATTCCAGTCTTCAAATTTTACATATAAGTCTCCAATAATACCTTCCGGAGTTTGTATTTCAATTGTCATATTTTTGCCTGTCCAGGCTGTCCCTTTTTCATCTTTCCAGATATTATCACAAGTAACTTTGTATTTACAACGTTCGTCTTGTATTTCAGTATGGTCGAGCGTGGCTGTCCAAGGAGCAGAACCGGAATTCTTCATTTGCTTCCCGCATGATATATAAAGAATTGAGTTTTCAAATCCTTTAGGAACGGAAACCATTGCTTTAGGAGTATATGCAAACATCTTCTTCAGTGTATCAATTTCCATTGAATAAGAAGGATTGAAGTTCGATTGTGTCATATAATGTAATAAGCTGTATTTTAGTTGTCGTGCTACCGGTGAATCCAAATTCAGGTTGTAACCGCAGACTAATAATTTGCCTTTGCTCACTTTACATTCGAAGATAGAAGCTAGTTTGTCGTTGATATGGAAGTCGCTTACCGGTTGTACAATGGGGTGTAATTGAGGGTGTTCGTTGATGATAAACGAACGGCCTTGTGTTATTTCTTTCCATTGCCAGTCAGTATAATTGTCGGTTGGAAATTGCGAGAATGCAGGGTGAGCTTTGTCTATCCATGCCCCTAGGGTGGTGTTGCTTTGACCGGGAAAGAAAGAAGTAGACCAGAACAAAGGTGTGAAGTAAAGAGGGGTGGAGTTATCCTTTTTCCCGAGTTGATCTGCCACTAACAATACTTTCTTTCCTTGTTCCAAGGCACTAATGACAGTCGAATCAAATTTGTCGTGAATGATGATATTGGTTTGTGGCATGTTATAAGGGGGATATACCCAAATACTCCAACGGTTGTGATAAGGTGTGCCGCTAATGGTGACATCGAGGTAATATTTTCCCGGTGATGTAATTTCGGAGAGATCGATAGATAAAGAATCTACCTGATTTACTTTTCCGGATGATAAGGGCACTTCTCTGCTGCCTTGCTGTTGCAGTTTGCCTGTTTCGTCGGTTAAAGTCCATATCGTAGGTGTAATTAGAGTTGTATCACTGTAGTTTGCCACTTGGATTTGAGCTTTGAACGTCTCGTCCGTTTGCCAGGTATATTTGTGGAAACGTGCCAGAGGGACAATGTCGTTGGAATAACATCGGAATTGTTCGGGCGTGATGATTCCTTTGGAATCCCAAAATGAATCTAACCAACCGACTAAAGCTTCTCCCTGTCCCGAATAATCAGTCATACTTAACATTTGGAATCCGGCACATGAGGGGGTACGCAGTAAATTTTCAATCAAACCTTTATATAAGATTGTTTGTAATGCTCCACTGGCTTCATGGAATTTTCTGTTCTGGTGTTCTATATGATTTTTTACGGCTTGTTGGCGTAAGCTTTCAAGATTTCTGGCTTCCAATACACCGGTATATTTATCTATCTCGTTCCAAAGAGGGTAAACTGGATATTGACCGACTTCATGGGCGATGACCGGGATTGTTGCCTTAGAGTAGATAGATTCTCGGTCATTGTCAGTGCCGGAACCGTTTATGCCATAAGTACCGCCTGTCTGGGGTATGTTGTGAGTGACCATATATTGATCTGCCGGCATAATCTTTCGGGCGGTAGAAATAGCGTAAAGTCTGCGTGGATCTTTTTCTTGCAAAGATTTAATCCATTGTTGCATGATATCAAAGTTTGAGTTGCCTAATTCATTTCCAATACAAAGCATAGTGAAAGAAGGGTGATTACCGTAAGCCTCAATCATACGTTGCAGTTCTTCCGGTACAAATTTATCTGCACTTGGATTATGCCCCAATCCTTTCGGCAGTCCGCGTGTGGTCATTTCAGGGCGCTCTTTTCTTACGACGGACATCCACCAGTCAATCCATAATACTTCTGCCTGAATATAAATACCAATCCGGTCGGCTGCCGTAAAAGCTGCCTCGGGAGGACACCATGAGTGGAAACGCACATGATTGAGTCCGTATGATTTGTAAATACGGAAAATACGTTCCCATTCCTGAATGTCGCAAGAGGGATAACCGGTAAGGGGAAAATGGAGGCAATCCAGATTACCTCGCATGAATACGGGTCGGTTGTTGATTAGAATCTTTGATCGGGAAGCAGTAACATTACGAAATCCGAAATCAACCGTTTTAAGTTGGGATTGTCCTTTTTGCGTGATACATATCTCCAACCGGTATAGGTTTGGGTGTAGGTCGTCCCAGTGTTTCACGGCTTGCCGGATATTCAATGTTTCCCGGTGATGTTGTATTCCTTTTTCTCCTTTTATTTCTTTTTTGTATGCGTATATTTTCTTTTTGCTTCCAATTTCTTTCAATGTATAGGAAACCTCTCCTTTCAATGTCTTATTTGAATGATTTTGTATATCGAAGGAAATATCCAAGCGATTGTCAGATGTATGGGGATATACTTTGATCCGGTCTATTGAAAGTGTGGGTGAAGATTGTAGTTCTATTTTTCCGAGGATACCATTCCAGATAATCTGAGTGTATTCTCCGTATGAATGGCCCTTATCACCTATATTGTATATCATGTCGTTGTTGATACGGATTGCTATTCGATGTTTTCCGGGATTTAAAGTTCCTAAACGATGATAATGTGGAGTTCCTAATCCTTCCTGTGTATCAATGAAACGTCCGTCAATCCAGACTTTTGACTCCCACAGCACACGTTCCAGATAAAGTGTTATTTCTTTTCCCTGCCAATTTTGAGGAATGACAAACTCACGTGTATACCAGGCCGGACCTATGTATTTGTGTCGGCGGGTGAGGATACCATAATCCGAACCGACTGTGCGAGTTCCATAGCCGGCTTCATCAAGAGTTCCGGGTAGCTGAATCGGCATGGTTGTATGACCGGAATTGAAATAGTTGTGCTTTTCACCGATACTGTCCGGATCCAACTTTACACCCCATTGTCCGGTAAGAGATAGTATATCATCCTGAATGTCTTTATTTCCAATATTCTTGATTAGTGAGGACAGATCATTAATTATAGATTTCCCTTTTTCTGTTTGACTTAAATTTATTTTTTCATTCGGGTCTTTCTTTAAGTGAAAAAGTTCGTTTTTGGAAGGAATATATTTCCAATCATTTTTTCGGATAGCAATGTCGCCTCCATTGTTTTGCGTGATGATATAATCGCGATAAACGGGGGCTGAAGGAGAACGGAATAACTCGGAGGCATCTTTACTGTCATTCAAACTATTCCGATAAGGCTTAGCTTGTGTGATACTGGCCACGGTCGCCAACATATCTATGTATGAGAAGCGTTGAGTTTGCACGAACGGCTTTTTCACTAATGAAGGGTATGAGACAATGAACGGTACTTTTGTTCCTCCTTCGTAAAGAGAATACTTTGCTCCGCGTAAATCGGCGCATGGGCGGTGAGAACCTATGTTTTCTTCTGCTCCATCATGATACCCTTCTTTAATCATTGGAGCATTATCACTGCTAATTATTAATAGAGTATTTTCAAAGATACCTTCCTTTTTTAATGTCTCAATTATGCGTCCTACATATTCGTCGAATTCTTCTATCATATCTCCATAAATACCTGCTTTACTTTGACCTGCAAATTTAGGATTTGGTACACGGGGTTCATGTGCGTTGTGGGTAGCATAATAAAGGAAAAATGGTTTCTGTTTGTTTTCTCGGATAAAAGAAACAGCTTGGTCGGACAAGACTTCTCCCATTTCCTGGTCATTCCATCTGGCTTTGTGTCCTCCGCTCATCCAACCGATACGGCTAATACCATTGATAATGGTACCATCATGTCCCTGATAATATTTTAAAGTTAATAAATCAGGATTTTCTTTTCCGGTAGGCTCGTTACCTATTTTTTTTCGATAGGAAACTTTTATCGGGTCATTAGGATCACCGTTTACAACTTGGTCATTTTCTAGAAAGATAGTAGGAACTCGATCGTTTGTTGCAGGAAAAATATATGAATAGTCAAAACCTACACTCCGCATTCCGGCAGTTATTTTTTTATTGAAATCAACAGTCTCATTTCTATTGCCTAATCCCAAATGCCATTTTCCTACAATTCCCGTTGTATAACCACTACTTTTTAGTTGTAATGGCAAATTGTTACTTTGAGGATCAATTGTTAGTGGAGCATCGGCTGGTAAAATACCTACTCGTTTACGAAATGCATATTCACCCGTCAGTAGAGCATAGCGAGAAGGTGAAGAAGTGGAAGCAGGAGCATAAGCGTTGGTAAAACGAATACCATTTGCCGCGAGTTCGTCGATATGGGGGGTAGCAATTGTTTTTGCTCCATAACAGCTGAAATCGGCATAGCCGATATCATCTGCCAATATAAAGATTATATTGGGCAATTTGCTTGAAGGCTGTGCTTGTGTTGTATAAAATGAGATACAAGCTAAAGATGATAATAAAAACTTATTTTTCATACATATATTTATTAATATTCAAACAATAAATCGGAGAATTAAAAAAAGAGAAGTGGATATTTTTTAGTCTAAATATCACAATGACAAGCTGATGTTGTGAAAGAAGCTCCCAAAATTCCTAGTAAAACTACGTCTATCGTCACCCCCTGCATACTCAATACACAAACAAATCTTTTATTATAACTTTTCATACTATTAGAAGATTAGTGATTTTAATATTACAAAGATAGACCATATAAGAAGTACAAAAAATAGAATTTTATTCTATAAAGATAGACAATCTTATTTTTTTACCCTATATTTCCTCTATAAATAGCACGTATACTCCTACTGTCCTTTGTTTTAAAGTCACTATATTAATTTCCCCTTCGAGATTAGTTTTCGGGGATCGTTAAAACAGTTGCGCAAGGCGATGTTCCTGATAATTGGATTTGGTAAGGCCATTGTTCGTATACTTCATTTTCTTTTTCTCCCAAATGTTTGTTATGTGAGGTTGGTGCTCCTGTACTCTGCACGGATGAAACTACATGATACCACATATCAGCTCCCCAACTGTAAGCTGTAGTCTCGTCATCATTATGCATGTAAAGAATCATTTTGTATTTCTTCGGGTTTGAACGTTTTTATAAAAAATGGTTTGTCATGTTCAATGGCAAAACCTTACATATCTGCCTCACCGGGGACTTGAATACTTGTCCAGCGACTTTTCGGAGAGTATTTGAAATCCCAAGTTCCACTCAGCAGAAGCACCGGCCGGCAACTTCCCTCCAATCTGGTAGGCAATAAATAAGTCCGTTCGGTAGATGAAGAGGCAACAGAAGGTCTAATTGCTAAAAACAAAAATATACCTACCATTGCTAATGTCTTTTTCGTTTTCATGATATAACTAATTATTATCTAAAGTTTAAAACCGTCTGATATATATATTTTATACTTTCTGATTTGCCCCGGAGCACCTTTCTCTGCACGGGGTAAATAACGGAAACCCGTAATTTTCAGTTTCTCACTCAAATCTATAACAATTTGGTGAGAATAAGAAATTTTATAGACAGTACCTCACCTGTATCTAAATAATTGGAGATCTTTGTTGTAAGAGTATTGACTACTTATTGTTTTATGAATGCTATTTGGCTAATCATTAGGTTACCTCCTTGTTTCGTATGGGTTTTGAGAACTATTTTTCCGTCATTTGTATCTTCTCTCATAATGAATAGTTTCACCCACCGTTCTTTTCCTTTCTGATTTTCTAAAATGGACTCTCGTCCTTCGATTGATAAGAGCCCTGCTCTATTTTGGTGATTCCAGTCTTCAAATTTTACATATAAGTCTCCAATAATACCTTCCGGAGTTTGTATTTCAATTGTCATATTTTTGCCTGTCCAGGCTGTCCCTTTTTCATCTTTCCAGATATTATCACAAGTAACTTTGTATTTACAACGTTCGTCTTGTATTTCAGTATGGTCGAGCGTGGCTGTCCAAGGAGCAGAACCGGAATTCTTCATTTGCTTCCCGCATGATATATAAAGAATTGAGTTTTCAAATCCTTTAGGAACGGAAACCATTGCTTTAGGAGTATATGCAAACATCTTCTTCAGTGTATCAATTTCCATTGAATAAGAAGGATTGAAGTTCGATTGTGTCATATAATGTAATAAGCTGTATTTTAGTTGTCGTGCTACCGGTGAATCCAAATTCAGGTTGTAACCGCAGACTAATAATTTGCCTTTGCTCACTTTACATTCGAAGATAGAAGCTAGTTTGTCGTTGATATGGAAGTCGCTTACCGGTTGTACAATGGGGTGTAATTGAGGGTGTTCGTTGATGATAAACGAACGGCCTTGTGTTATTTCTTTCCATTGCCAGTCAGTATAATTGTCGGTTGGAAATTGCGAGAATGCAGGGTGAGCTTTGTCTATCCATGCCCCTAGGGTGGTGTTGCTTTGACCGGGAAAGAAAGAAGTAGACCAGAACAAAGGTGTGAAGTAAAGAGGGGTGGAGTTATCCTTTTTCCCGAGTTGATCTGCCACTAACAATACTTTCTTTCCTTGTTCCAAGGCACTAATGACAGTCGAATCAAATTTGTCGTGAATGATGATATTGGTTTGTGGCATGTTATAAGGGGGATATACCCAAATACTCCAACGGTTGTGATAAGGTGTGCCGCTAATGGTGACATCGAGGTAATATTTTCCCGGTGATGTAATTTCGGAGAGATCGATAGATAAAGAATCTACCTGATTTACTTTTCCGGATGATAAGGGCACTTCTCTGCTGCCTTGCTGTTGCAGTTTGCCTGTTTCGTCGGTTAAAGTCCATATCGTAGGTGTAATTAGAGTTGTATCACTGTAGTTTGCCACTTGGATTTGAGCTTTGAACGTCTCGTCCGTTTGCCAGGTATATTTGTGGAAACGTGCCAGAGGGACAATGTCGTTGGAATAACATCGGAATTGTTCGGGCGTGATGATTCCTTTGGAATCCCAAAATGAATCTAACCAACCGACTAAAGCTTCTCCCTGTCCCGAATAATCAGTCATACTTAACATTTGGAATCCGGCACATGAGGGGGTACGCAGTAAATTTTCAATCAAACCTTTATATAAGATTGTTTGTAATGCTCCACTGGCTTCATGGAATTTTCTGTTCTGGTGTTCTATATGATTTTTTACGGCTTGTTGGCGTAAGCTTTCAAGATTTCTGGCTTCCAATACACCGGTATATTTATCTATCTCGTTCCAAAGAGGGTAAACTGGATATTGACCGACTTCATGGGCGATGACCGGGATTGTTGCCTTAGAGTAGATAGATTCTCGGTCATTGTCAGTGCCGGAACCGTTTATGCCATAAGTACCGCCTGTCTGGGGTATGTTGTGAGTGACCATATATTGATCTGCCGGCATAATCTTTCGGGCGGTAGAAATAGCGTAAAGTCTGCGTGGATCTTTTTCTTGCAAAGATTTAATCCATTGTTGCATGATATCAAAGTTTGAGTTGCCTAATTCATTTCCAATACAAAGCATAGTGAAAGAAGGGTGATTACCGTAAGCCTCAATCATACGTTGCAGTTCTTCCGGTACAAATTTATCTGCACTTGGATTATGCCCCAATCCTTTCGGCAGTCCGCGTGTGGTCATTTCAGGGCGCTCTTTTCTTACGACGGACATCCACCAGTCAATCCATAATACTTCTGCCTGAATATAAATACCAATCCGGTCGGCTGCCGTAAAAGCTGCCTCGGGAGGACACCATGAGTGGAAACGCACATGATTGAGTCCGTATGATTTGTAAATACGGAAAATACGTTCCCATTCCTGAATGTCGCAAGAGGGATAACCGGTAAGGGGAAAATGGAGGCAATCCAGATTACCTCGCATGAATACGGGTCGGTTGTTGATTAGAATCTTTGATCGGGAAGCAGTAACATTACGAAATCCGAAATCAACCGTTTTAAGTTGGGATTGTCCTTTTTGCGTGATACATATCTCCAACCGGTATAGGTTTGGGTGTAGGTCGTCCCAGTGTTTCACGGCTTGCCGGATATTCAATGTTTCCCGGTGATGTTGTATTCCTTTTTCTCCTTTTATTTCTTTTTTGTATGCGTATATTTTCTTTTTGCTTCCAATTTCTTTCAATGTATAGGAAACCTCTCCTTTCAATGTCTTATTTGAATGATTTTGTATATCGAAGGAAATATCCAAGCGATTGTCAGATGTATGGGGATATACTTTGATCCGGTCTATTGAAAGTGTGGGTGAAGATTGTAGTTCTATTTTTCCGAGGATACCATTCCAGATAATCTGAGTGTATTCTCCGTATGAATGGCCCTTATCACCTATATTGTATATCATGTCGTTGTTGATACGGATTGCTATTCGATGTTTTCCGGGATTTAAAGTTCCTAAACGATGATAATGTGGAGTTCCTAATCCTTCCTGTGTATCAATGAAACGTCCGTCAATCCAGACTTTTGACTCCCACAGCACACGTTCCAGATAAAGTGTTATTTCTTTTCCCTGCCAATTTTGAGGAATGACAAACTCACGTGTATACCAGGCCGGACCTATGTATTTGTGTCGGCGGGTGAGGATACCATAATCCGAACCGACTGTGCGAGTTCCATAGCCGGCTTCATCAAGAGTTCCGGGTAGCTGAATCGGCATGGTTGTATGACCGGAATTGAAATAGTTGTGCTTTTCACCGATACTGTCCGGATCCAACTTTACACCCCATTGTCCGGTAAGAGATAGTATATCATCCTGAATGTCTTTATTTGCAATATTCTTGATTAGTGAGGACAAGTCATTGATTATATTATATTGGGGCAATTTGCTTGAAGGATGTGCTTGTGCTGTATAAAATAAAATACAGACTAAGGATGATAATAGATATTTGTTTATCATGGCGTTTATGGTTTTGTTTAATACACAATTTATTCGTTCGCAATTTCCTTTAAAGTTCAGTTATTTGGCTTGAATTGAACTATTTAAGCTGTCTTTATTACAATGACGATTGTGTATTGGGTTACTCCTCAGTTTTAACAAAAAAAGAGAATGAGTTATTGAGATTTTTTATGATAGTGTTCCATTTTTAATATTTTGATGAGAACTTATCGTTTCATAATCGGTGTACGTCGCTCCTTTTCTCACCAAGGAAGCTCTTCTTACTCGGTGAAAAGGAAAAAACAAGTGCTTTTTGAGCTGTTTTTTTCTATTTGATATCAAAAAACGGATAAGAAAGGAGTAGTAAAATGATAGTTTATATATCCAAATAGTGTTTATTAGTAGATAAAATATCTAGATGTGAATCATACTGATCGATAAAGTCGTTTAGTGTTGGAAATACGTATTTCTGTATTAGCAAATGCCTTCATTTTTTCTTTTTCCCTTATAAGCTGATATTAAATACAGCTCTTTTTATAATTTGAATGTCCCTTTTTTAAAAAAGGTATATCTTTAGTATTGAGTGATATGAAGAAGGTGAAAAAATGTAGTAAAAAGTGAGGAGTAATCAATTGTCTATTCGTCATAGTAATAGAACTGTTTTGGAGAGATGAATTGAAGAATTTCGATTCGCCGTCTAAAACGCAATATAAAGCAGCTTTATTTTATGAAAAGTCAACAAAAACAAGAATTGGATGGAATAATCGATAAAATCATCGGTTATTTTAGATTTCATGACCGTAAAGAACGGGATGATGAGACGGATATGTGGGAACGAATCAACCGTGAAATAAGACAACAGGAGAAGAAAACACGAGTAAGAGAATATATAAAAAGATTTTTAATACCTGTATCGGTAGCTGCTTGTTTGTTGTTGGCATATGTGATAGATAAAGGAGAGTTTTCGGATAACAGTTGGACTTTGGATGCCTATGTAGGCCAGTTGGCAGATGTAGCGGAAGCAAGTGGTCAAGTACAATTATTGCTTTCAGACAAGCGGAAAGTACAGATAGATAAGGACACAGTCGGTATTGTTTATTCTTCTAATGGAAAGATTCAAATAGAACAGGAAGAACATACTGTTAGTGAAACGAGTGAAAATACAGATGAGGCAAAAGGGTTTAATCAAATTATTGTTCCTAAAGGGAAATATAGTCAATTAACGCTTTCGGACGGAACACGGATGCATGTCAATTCCGGTACACGGGTAGTGTATCCGAGAGTCTTTGCCGATAACCGAAGAGAAATGTATGTAGAAGGAGAAATTTATCTGGATGTAACTCCTGATAAAAGTAGACCATTTGTAGTAAAGACACATCAATTTAATGTAGAAGTATTGGGAACTTCCTTTAATGTCAATGCTTATAAAGGAAAAAAACAGTCAGAAGTAGTTTTGGTGGAAGGCTCTGTGAGGCTTAGCGACAAATATCAAAAAGAAGTTTTGATGAAGCCTGATAACCTGGTTGTTGTAAGTGAAGGACGTGCTAGCCGGATTAAGCGCGTGCGTGCAAAAGACTATACGGCTTGGATTAATGGTTTGCTTATCTTGCACAACGAACCATTGATGAGTGTGTTCGAGAGGCTGAACCGTTTCTATGATATCCCCATTGTTGTAGCACCCGCTATACAAACTGAAATTGTAGATGGAAAGTTGGATTTACGTTTATCCTTGTCCGAACTGGTTAGGATGATTTCAGTAGTGGTGCCGTTTGATTGTCAGATAATTGATGGAACCTATTATATAAGTCCGAAGCGACAGCAATAAAAAACGGATGGTACCGCAAATACCATCCGAATTGAAAAAAGGGATAATAACCAATAACCGATGATTAAAATCCTTAATAATACAAATTTATGGATAATCTATTAACTTGCAATGCGGATTGTAATAAAAAGACAGAGGGTGGGTAACTTTAAGTTTTTTTATAAAAGACTAAGGAAGAATGCGCTAATTGATAGAAAAAAGCTACATTTGTAAACCTTATTATTAATTGCAAGCTATTTAAAAGACACATGACGGATATCGAGCTATGGACACGAATACTGAAAGGTGATAAAGTTGCTTTTGAGGAACTATATCATCGTTATTATTCTTCTTTGTTTGGGTATGCTCTTCGTCTGAACTTTGATGAAGAAACGATTAAAGATTGTTTGCAGGATATGTTTGTTAAAATATACGTAAGTCATTCTTCTCTTCCTACCTTATCTTATGTGAAGTCTTATCTATATCGTACTTTATTAAATGCTCTGTTAGATTCCTCCAAAGCTGCCCGTAACCGTAGCTTGCCATTGGATGAGTACGTTGATATTCCTATCGACGACACAGGCTTGATGCAGATTTTTGAGACAAATGATTCTGACCTAAAGAAGGTCCAATTATTGAAAAAGGGTTTTCAGCAACTGTCTTCCAAACAAAGAAATGCCATATATTTTCGATTTGTTCAAGAATTTTCGTGGGATGAACTAGCAGACATGTTTGAGATGTCTTCTCATTCGTGTATGAATCTGGTAGGACGCTCGGTAGCTAAATTGCGTCAGATCGTTTTGGCTGGAGGGCAATTTCACTAAAAAAATCTTTTGCACATTTTTTTCTGATAAATTGAGGAGTAATAAAGAACTCGTTCGTCTTATCAATAGAATGAACGAGAAAAATAACTAATATTTATGAACTTATAAATGAGAAACACTATGGGACCATGATTTTTTATGTTTTTCCCTATTCGTTGATGATACCGCAAATATCATTCGGATGCAGAAAGGGGCTTAATACACAATTACCGATGTAACATTCTTAAACATTTAATTCTATGATTAACTTTATGGCTAAGGAGGATTCTGTAGCTAGGAAAAACGGCAAGTATCTCCTTCTATTTGTTTTTTGTTTTTTGGTCGCTGCTTTGCAGGCTAAATCTCCGGTTTATGGGCAGGCCAAAACGTTTACGGTATCGCTGAAAAATGTAACTTTGAAAGAAGTTATTTCTTATGTGGAAAAGAATAGCCAATATGTATTCTTTTTTAAGCCGGAAGTGATAAATCAGTCAACACAAATCAGTGTGAGTTTAAAAAATGCAACTGTTAAGCAACTGTTGGATAAGGTCTCGGAGCAAGCTAATATTGTATATGAAATGAAAGAACGCCAGATAGTTCTGAAAGAGAAAAAAGTATCAGAGCAAAGCGTTTCGCAGAAAAAACGTTTGCTTCAGGGGCTTGTGAAAGACGAACAAGGAAATCCGATTATTGGTGCCAGCATTCAGTTAAAAAATACGGGAACAGGGGTTATTACAGATCTAGATGGCTTATTTCAGATACAAGTAACCGATAAAAATTCCGTAATTGTCATATCTTATATAGGATATGTGACTCAGGAAATTTCAGTAGGAGATCGTTCTTCGATAACTGTTCAGTTGAAAGAAGATACGAAGTCACTAGAAGAAGTTGTAGTTACAGCATTTGGTGCTACACAGAAAAAAGAAACAATGGTTGGGTCTATCCAGCAAGTACGCCCTGCCGAATTGAAAGTTCCTTCTTCCAGTTTAAGTACCAGTTTTGCCGGACGTATGGCCGGTGTGATTGCTATACAACGTAGC
>OGIB01000176.1_pt1 | contig 38819 bp, 49 predicted proteins | sample 1571691 | NCBI WGS metagenome assembly OGIB01 (sample SAMEA2582058, study PRJEB24529) | metagenome | biome: Human gut stool | place: China | collected 2011
GCACCTTGAAGCTGGGTGAGAGCTGCCGGGTGGAGTCCCGGGACATGGAATATTCTTTGATAGCGATAGAGAACACGACCTTTCTTTTTTCTATCCGTTGACATTGTATTGCAAATGTGCTACATTGCATTCAGAAGGAGTGTGATACCATGGCACAGACCACTGTAAGCATCCGGATGGATAACGACCTGAAGAACAGCTTTGACCACATCTGCAACGAGCTGGGGATGTCCATGTCCACCGCCGTTACTATGCTGGCTAAAAAGATGACCCGGGAGCAGCGCCTGCCTTTCGAGCTTTCAGTAGACCCGTTCTATTCGGAACAGAATCAGGCCCGGCTGCGTAAGTCCATCGCTGAGATGGAGGCCACCGGCGGCACCATCCACGAGGTCAAGCTCGATGATTAAGGCGTGGACAGAAGAAGCATGGGAAGATTTTGAATACTGGACCACCCAGGACCGCAGGATGCTCAAGCGGATCCTACAGCTTCTGAAGGACATCGACCGCAACGGCTATGAGGGCATCGGCAAGCCCGAGCGCCTCAGCGGTGATCTGGCCAGCTATTGGAGCCGCCGCATCGACGATGCAAACCGGATCGTCTACCGCATTGATGGCAGCGTGGTCAAGATCGTCCAGTGCGGCTCCCACTACAGGGACAAATAACCACTCCCGCAGCCCCCACCCGGGGGCTGCTTTTTTGTTGCGGCGGGGTCAGTAGTAGTGGTAGCCCTCGACGTTGAGGGTCATATAGGTGCCGTCGTTTGGCCAGTAGCCGCCTGCGGATAGTGTGTTAGAGGAAAAGCTTATTGTGGTATACGAAGTGACGCTCTCATGGCCGTCAGGGTGTCCGCTGGCTTTACCAGACCCGCCCCGCGCCAGCTTCAGGCCACCCACGACAACATAGTCCACCTCTTCCGGAATGGAGATGGAAGCTCCGTATTTCCACTGTGGGCTAAGAATGCCGGTAAATACCAGCTTTCCTTCACTGTACATCGCTCGCTTGAGCATCTTCTCCACATCGGCACGGGTGTAGGGGATAATGCTGACACTTCCCAACGCCATCCTCAAGCCCCCCTTTCGGCGGAGGCGGCCTCCGTGTCTGCCCCGGCAGCGCCCGGGGGCTCGGCAGCGGCGGTCTCGGTGTCCGTGCTCCGGTCGGCCACGCCCCACTCCTCCCGGAGGGCCTTGAGGGCGGCGTCCCTGTCCTCGGTCTCCCCGGCCAGAAGGGTAAGGAGGGCGGCTTTGGCAGTATCGGTCAGGCCGGTGCCGGGGTTGCCCTTTGCGCCCTGCGGCCCCTGCTCGCCCTGGGGGCCGGGGTCGCCCTTGGGCAGGGTCAGGCTGAGCCTGCCGTCCCGGATGCTGGCCGCTGGGGCGTCGCCGGTGGTCACGCTGCCGATGCCCTCCACCGCCGCGCCGCAGGCGGCGGCGATGCCGTCCTCCATCCGGTTGAGTACGTCGGGCAGGCTGACCTTCATGCCGGTGACGAAATGCTGTTTCACATACTTCATGGTGTACCTCCGTTACAAAGTCGTGTCTTCGAGGACGGTGTCGCCCAGGGTGTCCTCTCCGGTGTCAGCGGTCGAGGCCGAGGGTCCCAGCAGCTCCACCTGCATCTGGATGTCCCCCTCCGGGACCTTCTCGGCCCAGAAGGTGACAGTACCCGCCCCGGTCTCGCAGACGCCTGCAAGCCCCGCCGCCACCGCCACGGTGAAGGTCTCCGGGGTGGGTACGGCGGAGGGGACGTTTGCCTCTCTCGCTGCCCGCAGCTCTGCCGTCTGCTTGTAGACGTAGCCGGGCATGTCGGTACATTCGGCCCAGCCGTCCGCCGGGAGTGTCACCGGCCAGATGCCCAGATAGCCGCCGGTGTAACTGGCCAGCAGCTTGTCGCAAAGCTCGGCGGTCTCTTTGGCCTTGGCCAATGCCTGCCGGCCCAGCGCCTCGATGGGCAGGGCAGTCACTCCGTCCCGCATCAGGCCGCACAGGGCCTCGTCCGCCCGGGTGTCGGTGAGGTTGGCGGCGGTCAGGGCCGTCTGGCCCGCCGGGCGGGAGACCTCGGCGAGGCAGAGGTCATAGACCATCTCGGTGCGGGAGAGGTCCGGGCCTGCCGGCTCGGAGGACGGCGCGCCCTGCAGCACTTGCAGAGAGGTGCTGCGGCTGGTAGCGTCGTACCGGAGCACGACGCGGTCGATGCGGGGCAGAGCGCTGTCCGCGAGGGGCAGCGTGAGGGTCTGGGCCTCCCGCATAGTGACGCTGAGGCCCACCCACCGGCTGACGTGCATCCACGCCTGCCCCGCGCTGACGGTGAGGTCGGTGTTGCCATCGGCGGCAGCAGCCACCGCGAAATCAATGTCGGTGCTGTAAACGCCGCTGGTGCGCCCGGCAAAGTAGGCCGCAGCATCCTCGGCGTCATAGGTGATGCCGCCCAGCGGGTAGGTAATAATTCCGGGGGAGCTCAAGCTATCGCCTCCTAGATCTTGTGCCAGACGGGCGTACCCAGCCGCGCGGTGCGGGTGGTGCCGTCGGTCTGACTCTGAATGATGATGTCGGCCACCCGGACGGTGGCCTTGTAGCCGAGATCCGGCAGAGAGCAGAAACAGACGTCACCCGGCTCGAGGCCGTCGGCGTCCAGCGTCATCTCGATGCTGCCGGTGCGGAGCTGTTCGAGGAGCTTCGACGCGCCCCGGTCGGCCAGCCTTTTGAGGTAGCTGGCGCTGGTATTCGTCTCGCTGTCCTCGGGCTGGACGTCCCGGACGTCGATGATCATCTCCCGGCGTTCGGCTCCGGCGGCATCGGTGTCGCCCACCCAGACCATCGCCCGGCTGCTGCCCTCGCCAGCGCCTAACACAAGCGCCACGTTGGCATAGCTGCCGTCGCCGAAGGCCCAGCTGGCCTCCCGCAGGCTGCCCCACCGGGGCGAAAAGCGGTTGTTGGGGTCGGCAGTAGGCCGCCAGACCTCGAACATGAGTTTTTTTGCGCTGTTTTTACCCATGAGGATGACCCGGAAGCCCAGGTCGCAGGCAGAACCCACCGTTTTGAAATAGTCAAACAGGGTCGCGCCACTGGTCTGCTGTTCAAAAGTGGTGTCGAAGCCCTTCGGCTCGGCTACCTCCAGCTTGGGCCACGGAGCCGCTGCCTTGGCGAGGGCCAGCATGGCGGCCTCGGCGGCCTCGTTCTTGACGGCCGATGCGGAGACCCGCTTGGTGTAGATCCACGTGGCCGGGTAGCCGGTGACGACCAGATTCGCGTCCTCATTCTCGTTGGAGCGGTGGCAGATGCGCATGGGGATTTTGACCGCTGCGTCGGTGCGCACGACCCACCGGCCCTCCCGGAGCAGGGCCAGGTTCTCGGGCGTGGGCCGCACCTCAAGGCTGAAACTCCCCTCGGTGTTGTACGGTTCGTCCCAGTAGACCGACACCCACACGTCGATATTGCCCAGCCTGGCAAGGGTGGTCTCGTCAAGAATGTCGAATGTCATTTCATCGCCTCCGGCAGGATGCCCGCCGACATAGGGTAAAAGCTGATGCTGGCCTGCAGGCCCTCCTTGCCGCTGGCGGCGTCGGCGGTGAGGACGTTATCTCCGGGGTGCAGCTCCATGAGGTCGCTGTCCTCGTCCAGCAGGGCGAAGGCGTTGGTCTCCACGCCGCCGGAGATGAGCTTGACGGCCAGCCGGTCGGTGGTGGTGCGGTAGATCTCCAGCACGTCCCCCTTGTTCAGGGTGGTGTCAAAGCCGATGTGCTCCCCAGTGGTGCTGTTGCGGATGGCTGGGTTGACCACGATACCCGAGGAGCGGAGCTTCGCGGTGAAAGGCACCGGCAGCGCACCGGGGTTTCTGACATTGAGGAAGTAGCTCTGCCGCCACTCGCTGTACTGGTGGCTGTCGTAGCAGAGCGGGAAGCGGAACTGCGGCACGAAGCCGCCCATGACGGCGTTCTGGCTCTCGAGGCTGTACCAGTAGGGCTTCGGGCGGTAGAGCATGAAGTCGAGACGGGGGTATGGGTGGAGCTGGACGGTGTAGGGGGTCTTTTGCAGGAAAAACCGGGAGAAGTATTTGTCCCCGAAATAGGCCGTGCCGGAGGTGAAGAAGGGCAGCTTTTGCAAAAACAGATTTGCCTGCCGCTCGCCATCCGGCCCCCAGAAATCCGCGATGACCTCATGAGAGATCCCCTCCACGCTCTGGCCCTCCACGGTCACGCCCTGCTGGTTGACGCCCTGGGCGGTCTTGAGGGTGACATCCACGCCCGAGAGATTGTCGATCTGATAGGGGATGCTGTAGTCCCACCCGAGGTCGAGGGATGCCCCGGCGTCGGTGACTAATCGGAGATGGTCTTTGCGCACGGGTGGATGGCCTCCTTTCAGCGGCTCTGTGCCTTTGCGCGGTCGGCCTCCCAGCGCGCTTCACGCTGAAGGTCGGCGGCGGTGTGGGCCTTGGAGTAGATGTTCTGGGTGATGTTGGTGTCGCCCTCGCGGTAGCTTCTGGCCGCAGCGGCGACCTGTGCCGTGCCGGATGCTGCCACCCGGCTGCTCACGGCCATGTTGTCGCTGAGGACAAGGGCGTTTGCGCTCTTGACCAGCTTGGCGAGGGACTTGTTTATTTCAGTAAGCTTTGCGGTGTTGGCGTCGATGGTGTCCGTCAGCTTGTTCGACTCGTCGGTGATGCTGGGGGTGTCGATGCCGAGGCCGGAGCCTCCACCTCCGCCGCCCCCGCCGCTGCCGCCAGAACCGCCGGAACTGCTGTGGCTTCCGCCCAGCTTGGACACGATGGCCGCGATGGCGACGCCCAGAGCGACAGCGGCAGCGGCCACCACGAGGCCTGCCGGGATGCCGAAGAGGGTGGAGGTGAGGGCCGCGCTGATAGCGGCCAGCATCCCTTCGACGGCTGCGCCGATGGTGCCGATCATGCCGGCGAAGCCCGCATAGATGGCGGGAAACATACTCAGGAGGCCGCCAGAGAGGCCGGCGCTGATGGCTTTGGCCGCAGCGGCCAGCGGGACCTTGAGTGCGCCGAACACGCTTTTCAGGGTGCCGCCCATCTTGACGGCCATGGAGGAGATGTCGCCGAACTTGCCGGTGATACCCTCGAAGAGCGTCTGCCCGATGCTCCACGCCGTCTGCGCCAGACTGCCCGCCGCGTCGCCGAGAACGCCGTTCAGGCCGTCCACCAGCGAGAGGGCATAGTCGGTGAGCTGCTGTTTCTGCTTACTGGTCAGGCCGCTGTAGAGGGCGGATGCCGCCCACTTGCCGATGCCCACCCAGTCGCCGGATTTGACGGCGCTCCACAGGGTATCGACGGTGCCCAGCACGCCCTCGCTGGCCCGGTCTTTTATCTCGCTCCACAGGCCGTCGAGGGTGTCGGCGGCGCTGTCCTTGATGGTCTCGGCCACCTGTTCGGTGCCGTCGGCGGCGATAGTCTTGACGGTCTCCACCGTGCGGAGCGCCCCGTCGATGACCTTGTCCTGCGTCTGGGTGATGACCTGCTGCTGTTCGGTGGTGCCGTCCGCGAGGGTCTTGGTCACGGTCTGGGTGGTGGTCTTGACCCCGTCCACGATGGCCGTGGAGGTGTCCTTGACCGTGCTGACCAAATCCCGCACCGTCTCCATGGTCTGGCTGACCGTCCGCTTGCCGTCCGCCGCGATGGTCTCCACGGTCTTGATGTCCTTGAGCACACCGTCCACCATCTGGCGGCTGGTGGAGGTGATGACCTGCTTCTGCTGGGTCGTGCCGTTGGAGAGGGTTTCCGTGACGGTCTCGGTGGTCTTTGTCACGCCGTCCATGACCGCCGTGGTGGTGTCAGAGATGGACTTGACGATCTCCGCCGACGCCTGCTTTGTGCTGCTGGCGGCTTTCTGGGCGGCGCTTGCGGCGGCAGAAGCGGCAGACGCCGCGTCAGAGGTACCGGAAGAGCTGCCTGCCCGGTCAGCCTGAGCCTGCGCTACACGGCTATCGTGCAACTGCTGGCGGCGCTGGCGGTCTGCATCCGTGGTGGTGTTGGTCTTGGCGGGCGTTTTGCTGGCCTTGTAGTCGTCGTAGCCGTCGAAGCCTGTATACCCGTCTTTGCCAAGGAAGCTGTTCAGCTTGTAGCTCAGCTTATCCAGCCAGCCGATGGCCGCACCGATGGTGCTCTGGGCAATTCTGGCGACGGCCTGAAACGCCCCATTCACGATGTTGCGGAAGGTCTCGCTGGTGTGGTAGGCTGTCACCAGCCCCGCCGCCAGAGCTGCCAGAGCGGCCACCACAAGCCCGATGGGATTGGCCGAAAGCACGGTATTCAATGCCGCCTGTGCCACTTGCAGACCGGTAGCTCCTGCGGCGGCAGCTTTATGGGCCGCAGCCATCGCGGTGGTGGCAGCGGTTTGCAGCGCCGTGATGGCCGTAGTCGCTGCCACGGTGGCTTTATAGCTCAGGACTGCCGCCGTGACGGCCACGACCGCGGCCGTCAGGACGCCGATGGTCTCCTTGAGCGCGGCCATTTTGGAGTCGTCCTCGGTGATGGAGACGACCAGCTCATTTGCTTTGACGAGGATGTCCCCGAGAGCTGAGAAAAGCCCGCTGGTCAGCTCACCAGTCAGGGCGGCTACGTTGTCCTTCAGGGTAGACAGCCGCCCGTTGAAGGTCTGGCTGGCCTCCAGCATACCGTTGTAGAACTGCCCGCCCTCACTGGTGGCAGCAGCCACGGCGGCTTCCAGCTCATTGAAGCTGACCTTGCCGTCCGAGATGCGCTTGTAGAGGGCGCTCATGCTTTCGCCAGTGGCGTCGCAGATCTGATTGAGCGGGTTGAAGCCCGCGTCGATCATCATGTTGACGTTTTCCAGCGTGACCTTCTGGGCCGAGGACATCTTGCCGTAGGCCCGCACGAGGGTCTGGAGCTTGTCCGCGTTGCCCAGCGAAATATCACCCAGACGTTTCAGTACGCCGGTGGTGTCGTCCGCCGCGACGCCGAACTGTAAGAGGGTCTGGGTGCCTTCGGTCAGGTCGGACAGGGAGAAGGGCGTGCTTGCGGCCATCCGGCGTATCTCTTCCAGCTTCTCGGCGGCAAGCTGTTCGTCGCCCAGCATGACCTTGAAGTTGGTCAGATAACTTTCCATGCTGCGGTTGTAGTCCAGACCGCTCTTGACCACGCTTTGCAGGCTGGATGCAGCTTTCTTGGCAAAGTCCGCGATGAGCTGGCCTGCGGCCACTGTCCACTTGCTCGTGGCTTTCTCAGCCGGGTCACTGTTGAGCTTTACTTCGCCGGTGATGGAAAAATCTGCGGCCAATGTGTCCACCTCTCTTTACGAAAAAGAGCGCAGGCACAGTGGCACAGGCTTAGAGTTTTATTTCGATTTCTTTGCGGCAGGCCGGGTTCTTGCATTTGACCCAGATGCCCCGGGCGCTGGCTTCCGGGATGGCCCAGACCGGCAGAGGCCGACCGCACAGGGGGCAGAGCACCGGGGCGCGGTCAGCGCCGGAAGCGGGCCGCAAAGGCTTCGTTGCGGTCTTGCAGGGTGACAATGCGACCGCCTCCTTTCCGCAGGGCAGCGGGCAGGGCGAAGCGTTCCTTCAGCTCGGCACGCCGCTCCCGCTCTGCGCCCTGAAACTGCGTAAGGTCAGCCGTCCGGAACCCGATGATCTTCACCAGCTGGGTCTCCTCGGGCAGGTTGGACATGAGGGCCTTGAACCGCCACCAGTGCAGCTTTGCCCGGGTGAGGTCGATGCCGTAAGCCTGCTGGAACGCGGCCACGATGGCGGGGCCGTCGGTGACGTAGTCCAGCGCCAGCTCCTCGGTGCGGCTGCTGCCGGGGCGGTCGGATACCTCCTGCGGGCCTGCGGTGTAGAACTCCACCAGCGCCTTGAAAGCGTCCACCTCTTCCTCCGGCGGGACGGCCACGCGGTAAAACCGGCGCATGGTTTCCCGGGCCAGCTCAGGCAGGCCCTTTTCGTCCTCCGGAAGGCGGAGATACTGCCCGTTGAACCAGACCATAGGCCGGAAATCCCAGTCGATGGGCCTGCCTGCCCACATGCGGGGCAGTTTGTCCAGCAGGATGTCAGCCATTTTCCAGAGCCGCCAGCTCGGTCAGAAGCTGCCTGCGGCGGGCGGCCTTATCCACCCGCTCGACCATCTGGGCGGCGGCAGGCTGGCCCGGATAGCTCACAGGCGGCTTGTGCTTCTTGTCCTTCTGGCGCTTCTCAGCCCGGCGCTGGGCGCGGTTCTGGGGGACGGCCGCCGGGCGGGAATAACGAGCCTTCTCAGCAGCGGCTGCCTGCGTGATCTCGTCGAGGACGTCGTACAGACGGCTGACATCGTTTTCGTTCAGCCCCAGACGGGCGGATGCCCCTGCGCCCAGGATCTTGTCGAGGCCGCGCATGGAAACGCGGGCCTGTGCGCGGAGACGGTCGCCCAGGCGGACATTCTCCCGTTCGCACCGGGCTGTCTCGGCCTCGCCCTCCCGGGTCATCTCGTCCAGTGCGTCCTCCAGACGGTCGAGGTCGTTGGCGTTCAGAAGCGAAAAATCAAATTCCTGTCCATGGATCAGCATTTATCGGTGCTCCTTTCTCTCAGCCCGCGACGGCGGTGTTATAGTCGAACTCAGCCGGGGTGCCGATGCCCTTGAAATCGGCGGCAAAGGTGGCATTCGCGCCGGCGCTGCCGCCCACATCGCTGGTCAGGATGAGCGCGCCTTCGCCCTTCTCGCCCTTGCCGGTGCAGAGAGAGAAGTAAACATAAGGCACCACTACGCTCTGGCCGGAGCCGAACGCAATCTTGTGGGAGAGCAGGAAGTCCTGAAAAGCATCGCCCACATAGCGGTCGCCCTGAATGGAGAGGGTACGCTGGACACTGCCTTTGGTGGTGACAGGGCCGGTGCGGATGTAGGTGTTGTCCGTGGTGGAGGCGTTCAGTGCGCCGCTGTGCTCCCGCACGTGGTCAGCACAGACCACCCAGTTTTTCACGTCGGTCTGGCTGGCCTCTGTCTGGACGGCCAGCAGGAAGTCGTCGGTGGTCTCCACGCCGGTATAGTCGGCGCTGGGGGTCAGGCCCGACAGCTTGACGGCTTCGGTAACAGTCATAGGAAAAACTCCTTTCGTTTCAGCCCTTGGGCTGGTAATATTCGAGCCGGAGCTGCATCTGCATCTTACAGCTGCCCGACTCGGCGACGACGATGTAGCCGCTGGACGTCACCGAAACGCGCAACGGCTCTTTGCGGCCGCCCAGCCGGGGCAGATGATGCCGGTCGTTCTGGGCCAGCACCCACTCGGTCAGCTGCTCAAAAAAGCCGCTGTTTGCGATCTGGACGCTCTGGGCCTCGCTGTAGTCGCGGCGGCTGACGAAGATGTAGCTCTTGGCGAGGTTTCGGCCGGAAAAGAAAACAGCCGTCACCGGGTCGGTGGGGCTGTCCTCGATGGAAAACTCGGCCACAGGCTCCGGCGAGAGGCCGGAAATGCGGAAGGCCGCGCCGTTTTCGCTCTGCTCCTCGGCGATGAGGGGGCAGGTCTTGAGCCACTCCCGCATGGCCGTGATGGTGGCTTTCTCGCTCATAAGTGTCCCATCCCTCCCCAGAAGGTCGTGACAGCCTTTGCGCCGTAGAGAGCAAGATGCTCGCCCATGTCGGCAATGGCTCGCTGGCCCCAGTAGGAGCCGCGCAGGCCGGTGTCTCCGTGCAGTGCTTCGCCCTCGGGGTGCAGATAATACTGCTTGCGGGCATAAGGGGTATTGTAGACCAGCAGTCCCTCTTCGTAGTTGGATGCGGTTTGAACGCTGTTTTTCAGCTGGCCGGTGTCGAAGGGGACGTAGCTGTCAATGAGCCGCGCGGCTTCCTGCGCAAGGGCGAACTGGGCCTTTTGCAGGGCAGCGGTCTTTTCTGCGCCGAAGTCGGGGCGCCAGCTCAGCTCCATCTGCACACCATCGGCCCGGTACTTCCAGCCGTCAGGTGGGTCAAAAACCGGTTTTGCTGAGGGTGCAGCCGGGCCAAAGGGGATCAGTGCGCTCATCCTCTCAGCTCCCTTCTACATGAAAATGCGGCAGCGGGACGCCCCGGTCGTCCGAGACGTCCGCCACCGTGCAGCAGATGTGCGTTTTTTCGAGGGCAGCATACTCGGCCTCGGTCAGGCTGCGGACAGCGCCGCAGATGAGCTTGCCGCCCCGCTTGAGCGTCCAGTGCGCGGCTTTTTCTGCCGGGGGCAGACGCGCCCACTGGGGATAGGGCAGATAGCCCGGCGCAGGCGGGAGGCGGACATGGACGACTCTCTGAGGGTCGCCGGAGGCCGATGTGCGGCGCGTCTCCCGCCAGCTGCACCCGGTGAGCACCTTGCAGACCGGCCGGTCTGTTTCGGTGGCAATGTCATGCAGCAGCATGACGACGGTGACGGGCGTCTGCATCAGAAACACCCCCGATACAGCAGATTGTGCGGGTCGTTGCCCAGTGTGTTGGCGAGGATGTACGCCGCCTCTGCCGCCAGCCGTTCGGCCAGTGCGCCGGAGGTGAAGGTCATGGACACGCCATCGTTGGAGACGCTGGACGCGCCGGGCGGCGTGCGGGCGCTCTGCACAGCGTTCGCTGCGTCGATGATCTGAATGCAGGCATCCGCCAGAGCAGCGGCACAGGATGCACACACGGCTGCGTGACGCTCTGCCCGGCCAAAGGTTATCCGGTCGATGAGCCGGGACGCCCGTGCGGCCAAAGGGGCAAAGGCAGCTTCGTCCAGCGTGCCGCCGGCGGCTGCATACTGGTCATAGGTGCAGTAATTCAAAAAAATCAGCTCCTTTTAGGCTCCCCTGTTAGGGAAGCTGGCTGCCGTCGGCAGACTGAGAGGTTCGGTCACGCTTTCTTCTTGATGAGGATGGTCTGGGGCTTGGTGACCTTGAAGGCGTAGACCTTGCGGCCCTTGACTGCGGACGCGCCGATGTACTTGCTGGAACCATTGAGGTCCTGCACCTGGACGGGAACGGCCCACTCGTCGATGAAGGCAAACCAGTTGGGATGACCGGCGATGTACTCCACACCCTCGCCGAGGGTGGAATCCTCAAAGACGGTGAAGCCAGCGATGCGGCCCACAGCGCCGGTCTGGACGACGGCATCGCCAAGGTCAGATGCCTTGATGAACTCGGGACTCTTCAGCAGCAGACCATAGATCTCGGGGGAGACCAGCAGCCAGCGGCCCTCGGTGGGGACATGGACGGTGGAGAGCTTGGTGCGGGCGTCCACGACGTTGCCATAGATGGTCTTTTCGGTCAGGGCGGTGGTGGTGCCGAAGGCCGTGCCTGCGGTGGTCAGCTCCGCAGAGCCGTCCGAATCCACCTGCAGCGCCAACGAATAACCGGCACTGTCCAGACGGTCAGCCACCAGATCGTCGGGGACGCTGGCGGCGTCGAAGCCGTCGATGATCTCATTGACGGCCTTGTCCTTGTCGATGTTGACGGTGAGATAGGTGGTGTCGCCGCCGGTCAGCTCTGCGCCGGTCTGCTTGTTGTAGTCGTTCACAGCGACTTCGGTGTCACGGACGGGGACTTTGACGGAACCGGCCTTGGGGCTGCCCTCATAGCGGTTGTTGCAGATGACGCCGACCTTCTTGACCAGCGTCGCCCGGAGCTTGAGGTCAACCAGCTTGGAATAACGAACCTGTGCTTCGTGTGCCATAATGTTTCCTTTCTATCAGTCGATTTTGATGCCGGGGTTCATCGCCTTGAAGGCAGCGGTGACAGCATCGGTGTCACCGGTGGGCGGAGTGCCGTGCTCTGCGCCGCTGGAAACGTGGACGCTGCCGCCCTCTGCGGCCTCGCCGAAGGCCCAAGGATTTGCCTTTGCGGCTTCTTCCAGCGCCTTGTCGATGTCGGTGGTGCGGTCTTTGGAGGACTTGAGGGCCTCCATGTCCAGCAGGGCGCGGACGGCCTTGACGCTGCGGCCCTTCTTTCCCATGATGGCGGTGTTCAGGGCCGAGTCGAAGGCGAAGCCGTCTGCCTGTGCCTGCATATCGCCCCGGAGCTTGGTCAACTCGGCCTCGTACTCGTCCGGGGTCTTCTTGCCGTCAAAGGCTTTCAGGCCGTCCTGCGCGGTCTTGAGCTGGGCCTGTGCGTTTTCGAACTGGGTCTTGAACTGTTCGGCGACGGTCTTTTCGCGGTTGATGTCAGCGCCGTTTTCGCTCATCAGCCAGTTGAGCTGTTCGTCGGTGATGCCGGGGAGCTTTGCCTTTACGTCTTCACGCTTCATAAATAAACCCCTTTCTTTGGGTGAAACTACGGTTTGTTGACGCGGTTCGCCTTCCGCATGGAGTTGGGCAGGGTACGCGCTGCCCGCCGCGATGGCACCGTATGCAGGACTCGAACCTGCGACAGCCGGTTTTGGAGACCGGTGCTCTGCCATCTGAGCGAATACGGCATGAAAAAAGCGCCCCTGCCCGGATGGGCAAAGACGCTCGCGGTATTTGGTTGTTAGTCCCAGTCAGCATAGTGCTGACACTTGAGACAGCTTTTGTGGGCTTCATCCCAGCTGCAAGGCGGCTTATCGTCGCCCTTCAGGCAAAGAATATCATCGCCGATGTTGGAAATGTCGAAGCACAAGCCGCAGTCGATTTTTCGGTTGTAAATGGGACAAAACCATTCTTCAAGCTTCACATCATCACTAATGCGGAATTCCATGCTTTTTGACCACCTCCATCAATTTCTTTCCGCCCTCATCCAGCGGGCCGATGCTGGATACATTGCCATCTTGTCCGATGGCGACAAAGCCCAGCTCAGAGTAATAACAGGTCTGTGTACCGTTTCGCTGGGACATTGCGACCTTAGAGGAGCGGATGATGCGTTCGGCATCCATTGGCCCCATACCGCGTTCAGCCCAGCGCTGCAAGACGTGGTCGCTTGCAAAATTTATCTCATTTGGAGCAGACGGGGATTCAATGAGCCGACCTTTCGCCTTTATTGTACCAGCTTCCCGCATTTGCTGCAACTCAGTATTTGCAGCATTGAACCGCTCCTGTTTCCGGGCCGCGTAGCTGGCCTTGCTGCCCTCGCTCCGCCCAAACCCATGTACGCTTGTCCGGGCGCTGTCCACCCTGCCGCCGGTGGCCCGAGTGAAGTCTGCAAGGCTCTGCCGGGCCTGCCTCAGCTTCACGGCGCTGGCGGTGGTGTCAGCCCCGGCGGCGTCCTCGGCCAGATACCGGCGTTTCCATTTGCGGACGGCCCGCTCCCGGGCGCGCTGCATCTGGCTGATCTCGTAGCGGGTGTAGAGTTTGCTGTCATATTCGATGTTCCGGGCGTTGAGGGCTTCGAGGCTTTCCTGCGTCCATGCGGGCGGGCTGCCCAGCTCCGGGAACACCACGAAGAAGGTGTGGCGGCAGTTCCAGCCGCAAAGCCCTGCGCCGGTGCCGTAGCCTGTGGCGGCTTCAAAGTCCGGGTAATGCCTGCCCAGATAATCCACTGCCCCGCCACGGTGGAAGCGCCGCCCCTGCCACTCGGCGTGGGAAGGCCGTGCCCCGCCGTGTGCGGTGGTCTCGAAGAACTCCACGCCCATCTCGTCCGCCCGGGCTACTTGCAGCCTGCCCGCCGTCTGGTTGACGCCGGTGAGCACGGCACGGCGAGCGGCCACCTCGATGCTGTCCTTGTGGCCGCTGGGGTATGTGACCATGGGCATCTCGTCTGCAAGACTGTCCACGGCCTGCTTGACGGCGGTTTTGTAGTCGAACGCGCCGCTGCTCACTTGGAGCCACGCTCTGTCCAGAGCCTGCTCAAAAGCCCCGGAGACGGTGTTAGCCGTGGTGGCGGTGAGATTGGAGAAGCTGCCTGCCGTCTGCCGATAGCCCGCGTTGAGCAGGGCCTGCAGGGTCTCATTCTCGGCAAAGGGCGTCGGCTCCTTGCCGTAGTGGTAGTAGATCTCGTCCTCGGCTTCCAGTGCGGCGGTCGCGGCCTCCTGCATCAGGCGGCGGATCTCAGCCTCGCTCTTGCCGGTATACCGGGCCAGAAGCTTCACCACATCCTTGCGGACGGCCTCGGTCTGCTGGTAGCGCCAGAGCTGCCAGTTCGCCGTCGGCGTCAGGGCGTCCATCTTGCCGATGCGCCGGGCCACGTCCCGTAGGATGTCGTCCTCGGCCTGCTGCCAGAGCAGGATGAGCCGGTCGGGTGCGTGGTCGAGGTAGTCCGGGGCCAGCATCAGGCACCCCCGCCGAAGGCCAGCTCAGGCTGGCGGCTTTCATCTTTGGCCTCCTGTGCCAGCCGGCGGGCATCCTCTTCGGAGATGCCGTACCGGGCCGAGAGGTACTTGTAACGGGGCAGCAAGCCGCTGAGGGCGTCATCCCTCATCTGGGTCATGCGGGTCTCGGCGTCGGTGATATAGCTGTCGTCCCAGTTCACCGAGATGGGAGTGTCGGGGACGACTGTAGCCTTCTGCAAGTCTTTTGCAGCCCAGAGGATGGCCCGGATGATGGAGATCAGCGCACCTTCAATGGGTATCTGGTTCTTATTGGCGCTGGCTACGAGATCCTGTCGGCTTCCGTTGTACTCGGTGGCCGTTGTGACTTTGCCATTCTCGAAATCGTACCGGTGACAGCCCAGCCCGCACTTGAAGGAAAACAGGTTCAGCATATCCTGCACGGCCCGGTGATTCTGCTCCACGCGGAGGTCGGGGTTGTACTCGTGGTACTCGTTGGGCTGGTCGAGGCTGCTTTCCTTGCCGGGCAGATGCACAAACTGGCTCACAACATCGTCGTCCGGCGGGATGGAGTGCTCCACGCCCTTATCGTCCACCACCTTGCGGCAGATGTCGGCACTGTAGAATATTTTCTTGTGGCCGAGGCGGATGTCCTCGCGGTAGTTGTCAAAGGCAAGGTCCACGCCCTGCGCCTCTTCCAGCGCCTCGGCAAAGACGCTCATGCCCAGCCCACTGCCGCCGTCGATGTTCTTGACGGCTCCTGGGCTGAACAGTGCGAACCAGGGCGGGGAGCCCTCTACCGTGACGCTTTCCACCGTGCCTTCCGGGGGCTTCTCGACCGGAGAAAACACCGGCGTGCCGGACATGGAGTCAGTGACGCGGAACCATTCGTTGTGGATGGTGCGCTTCTTTTCGTTGCCGGTGTGAGTCTGTAAGTAAATGGCAGGCTTGCCGTCCATCAGACACTCGGAGACAAAGGCCGCTTCGGTCACGACGCCCCGCTCCACCCGCAGGGGGAGGATGCAGGGGGCCGGGTCGTAGTCCAGTTTGAGTCGGACGTCCGGGCTGGGGACTGCCTTGCCGTTCACGACGGTCATATTTTCGACGCTCAAAACAAAAGCGCCTGTGCCGGACCAGAACGCTTTCTCGACCAGCGCGTTGGCGTTCGTCCAGAAATGCAGGTCGCGGAGCAGACCGCCCACCTGCTGCTCATCGTCGCCCAGAAGATACCGGGCGGTGGCTGCGTCCGTGATTTGAAACGTGGTGCGGTCGTTCAGCAGCAGATTCGCCCAGTCCTCGCAGACCCGCTTGGGCATCCGCAGGGAGGCAATGGTGCGCTTTTTAGTGCCGTCGGCATACTCGGCGGCGCGGGTATGAACGCCGGGTACGTTGCCTTTCCACCATTGCCGCCATGTCTCGATCTGGCTGTAGTAATCGGCATCCAGCTGCCATCCGCGCGTCTTATGCAGGTGATCCAGAAAATCGGTGATGTTCATGTGTTCGTCAACCTCTTGAAATCGCGCTCGATGGTGTACTCATAGGCGTCCAGTGTGTCGATGTCGGTGCTGCCGTCGTCGAGGCGCTCATCTACGCCGGGATGCTTGCCGCTGTAAAGGGCCGTAGCGAGGGCCTCCCGCAGGGTGGCAGCTTCCGGCATGAGCCAGAACCGCCCGCCGCCCATCAGGATGCAGGTGAGCCGGATGCGGTCGGTGATCTTTATCTTAGCGCTGTTCTCCACCCGGTCGGCAAGCCAGCTCAGCTTGCAGCGGCGCAGGCGGGCGCGGATATGGTTTATCAGGGTCTGCTCAGCGCTGTCGCAGAAGATGTACTGGATCTCACCCCAGCGGGCAAAGACCGCGATGCAGAACTCGATGAGCTTGTCGGCCAGAAAGTCGGCATCCTGCGCCACCGGGTCGATGCGCTGGGACGCCAGCCCCACAACGCCGGACCAGCCCGGCAGAATGGCGGTCGCCACGAAGGCGTGTTTTGAGCCATTGCCGCCAAAGTCCACGCCAATGCGGATTCGCCACGGGTGCAGCTGCTTCTCGGCGGGCCAGAAAAAACGCCCATCCCCGGCGGCGAGGCTGTCGGCCAACAGGCGGTAGATAACGCCGTTCGCGGCCATCCACTGCCCGAGGATGAAGCGGTTATAGTAGACGGTGCCGGTATACTCTTTTTTCAGGTCGGCCACGAACTGGGCCGGAAGCGTCGGGTTGTCGTCGATGGTGTAGGCCTGACAGTAGATGTCGGCATCGCTGTCGAGGAATTTCTTGAACCAGTGGGAAGGGCTTTCCGGGTTGCAGGTGCCGTCGAAATGACTGTGCGGACAGGACAGGCGGCTCTTGAGCATCTGGAACACGCCCTCGTCCCAGGTGGTGATCTCGTCGCCGTAGGCGTACTCGAAAGCCGCGCCCTGAATCCGGGCAATGTGCTTTTTGTTGTCGGCACCGAGGACATAGACCTTGTGGCCGAAGAGCTGCACGATGTTGCCGGAGGCCGAGGTGCGGACGACGCCCACCAGCTCCGGCCCCCAGAGACCGCGCATAGGCTCCAGCACGTTGCGTTCCAGTGTGCCGAGGGTATTGCCCAGCATGACCAGCAGGCCCTCGCCCCGGGCCGCACAGATGCGCTTCGGGATGGTGACGGCGCAGTCAAGATAGGTCTTTCCGGAGCGGGTGGCTCCGGTCTTGACGTTCCAGCGGTGGGAACAGTTGCGCAGGTACTCCTGCTGAAACTCAGTCAATGGCACTGTCTACACCTCCCAGCAGCTCCTTCGCCTTTGCCAGAGCATCTGCGGCGGGGTCGTCCTGCACGGCATCCTCTCCCAGCATCTTGAGCAGGACGTTCGCGGCCCGGGCGTCACCCCGCTTGGCCTGCTCGGCGATGCCCATGACCACGGCCATCTGGTTATCGATGTCCTCCGGGTCGATGGCGTCCCGCAGCATGGCGTTCACCCGGCGGCGGTCAGTTTCGGGCAGACTCAGGTAGTAGTCGGCTGCCTCCCGCATGGAGCGCTTACGGCGGCGTGCCGCGCCCGAGGCGATGCCGCCTTGCTGTCCCAACGACCTGGCTTCGTCCTTGCTTCGCTGGTCCATCGGCACCAGATTTTTGTATCCATCTTCACGCGACACGTCACCACCTCTCCGGTGCAAAAGTAAAACCGCCCGGGGTTTCCGAACGGCAGAAGCTGCATAAAAAATCCCCGCACATTTCTGTGCAGGGTGATTGACGCACATCCGGTGGGGTATCCTTGAACCCACTGCGGATTCCGGGGCCTCCGGTGGTGTGCCGGACTCTCACGGGGAGAAGGAGGGACTCCCATCCGGCACGCCAGCCCCAAGCGGTTTCGCAGGCCATGCGTCAGGCTGTTGCTGCGGCGGGGCGCAGCGTCATGGTGCCGCCCTTGGAATCGAACCGGCCGTGTCTGGTCACACGCGCCGCGCACCAAATTGCGCTCAGGCGGCATAATAGAAGCAGCCCGCACACCATGCGGTCAAACAGGGAGGACACGGCGGGGAGGCTGCGTGTATCGGTGGGCCTTTCCGGCTCTGCCGATGGTACTATTTTAGCATAACGTGGAGTGACATAAAATGACTTCTAGGTGACATTGACTGACATTATAGATTCAGCGCATCAATGGCGCGATGATGGCGGCGGTAGATTTGACGGAGGCAGAGCTTTATTTCAGCTGCAATGCTTTCCCATGTCTTGAAGTGGAGATACCTCAGCTTCAAAATCTCGTAATCGTCGGGGTCTTCCAAGCTGAGAAGCACTGCCGTGATTTCGGCATGGAGATCGTCGCAAAACAAGATTTGTGCGTCCAAAGCCTGCTTTGCTTTTTCTACTCGTTCCACAGCACGAGGAAGCGCCTGTCCATCGCCGCTACCTCCCGGCACCGAGGAAAGCGCCTGTGTCATATGGCCATAGTCACACTCTGCTTCCTGAAGCTCATGCGTCAGGTGCAGCTCTTTCTTTTTGGCGCGTTCGTACTGACGGAGCCAATCTTTCTTTTCCTCGTAGGTCAAACGGCTTCACCCCCTTCCAACCGCTTCAGCAGCCCTTCCACATCATACCGCCAATGGACACGAAGCAGACGCTGCTCCACCTCGATGCCGTTCAGGGCGGCCCACTGCCATGGGATGCTTTTGCGGGTCTGGGTGTTCATGTACTCCAGCACAGCACTGGCCGAGATGGCGAAGGTGCGGTTGACCTTGCCCCGGTAATTGATGACCACATGAGCGGTCTGGCCGTGAAACTCAGCTGCATGGGCCATGTCGGTGATATGCTTGAGCTTGTGATACTTCTGCTTCTCCCGGTCGAATCGACCAAGGATCTTTTCTAGCGGGATGCTGGGGGTGTCGATGGTCTTGAGTTCGAAGTAGTGGTGCATGGGGTAGCGGTAGACGTCAAAGTCACAGATGTTATCGATGGAAAAGCTCAGGCTCTCATTTCCGCCGTAATAGGCGGCTGCACTGTCCTTGAGCCGGTAGCACCATGCATCCTTCGGCATGGAACTTTTCCAGTCGGCTTCAAATTGCTTTCCAGTGTTCAATCGAGTCTCCTTTCTGCGGAGGTCCTCCAGTGCCCGGCCGACTGTCGGGTCGGGGTAGTATTCAGGATTCCGATACATCGAGTCCCTCCTTTTTTGTCAATCGTCTGCGCCGGGCGGCAGCCTTCAGGAAATCATGCCCGCTCGGCTCGGTACGGTCAACCCGGAGATTCCGTCCGCTACCGATGGGGTGAAGCCTGCGGTACTCCTCCACAGACTTGCATCCCTGAGCCTCAGCCTCTGCCAGCGCTTTGCGGACATACGGCCAACTGTAAGCCCCAAGGTCGGCGCACCTGCTGACGATCTCCGACACCAGTTCCTCTCCCAGTCGGTCGGCGTATCCAGCCAGCTGGGCTTTTCCTTGGATGCTCAGCTTGCAGATACGCTGCTCGAAATCCTCCGCGATGGGGGAGGTCGTCTTCGTCGGAGTCGGCTCAGGCGTCGCGCACGCAGACGACGACTTATTTATGTTTTTTATGTTATTTATGGTTAAGTTGTTGTTATCTGCCTGTTGCTTGCCTGTTATCTGCCTGTTACCGGCCTCAATCAAATCGTAATTATTCAACGTGATAAGGCTGTATTTCGACCCGGTTTTGACTGTTATGTATCCTGTTGATTCGAGGTGTTTCAGGGCTGTTCGCACCTGCATAATGCTCAAATTGAGCTTTTTTGCCAGCTGAGATTGGCTCGTGACCAGCTCACCGGGATGGATCGTGATACCCTGCCACTGCTTTTGGCTCCAGTTGGCCGTGAGCAGCAGATGGATGAACAGCCGGGCGGTGTTTGGCTCTGAGTACCACTCCCAGTCGGTCAGGCCGCGCGGGATGGCAACAAAGCCGCGAGAAGAGTCAATGCCCACGGCCTGACCTCCTTTCGAATGAAATGCCCGTATCGCCAGATAGCACAGCGTTCAGGCTCAGAAGGGCAGGTCATTGGCACTGTCGTCGATGAGGGCGTCAGCCTCCGGGGTGCCGACGGCGGGACCTGTGGGAGCTGCCGCCTGCGGGGTTCGGGGCGCGTAGTCGGTCAGTTTCTCGCCGGGGTATATCTGCCCGCCGGAAAGGCTGGTCTGTTCGGGCGATGCAGGAGGTTCGGTACAGAGGTCAATGAGATTCTGCATCCACCGGAAGAGCACCAGTCCGCCGGGCTGAATGTCGTCGGCATCCACACTGTAATAGGTCTTGCCGTTGTATTCCCGGGTCTTGAGTTCCCGGGCAAAAACCGTGACGGCATCGCCTTTCAGTAACATCCCGTCCCACTTGTCCAGCCCGTGCCAGACATTGACCTGTACGTACAGGCTCTCCCAGCTGCCCGTGTCGGTCTTGACACTGTGGGCCTTCACGTCGAACTTGAGCACCTGCTTCTGGCCCACATCCTTGAACACCGGGTCTTTGGCAAGGGTCCCGTGGAGCAGTACGCCGGTCTTGTGCGTCAGGATCACGATCGGTCACCTCCGGCAAAGGGGTCATCCACAGAACACTCAGCCTCTTCGACGGTCAGGGCATCGGCCTGCTCGGCAGCTTCCTTGATGCGGGCCCAGCGGGGAGCCGGGGCCTGTCCGGCATCGTCCAGCTCCACGGCGGTGGACTCTGCATCCACATGGACTTCGCTTTCATCGCAGAGAGAACCGAATGTGGAGGGGAAGGCTTCCCGCAGCGCATGGACAAGGGCGACCTTGCGGATCATGGTGGCCTTTTTGCCCTTCCACAGGGATTTCCCGGTGTCGTACTCGGTCAACTTCACTTCCTCGTAGCTGGGACGGGTGCGGTCTTTGCGGTAGACCTTGGCCCAGCCGCCCAGAAGCTCCTCGTCCTCGTAAACGATGGAACCCTCCCGCTTTTGGCAATCTCCAGCCACCTTGTCAAAGATGATGACGCCGGCCTCGAATCCGTCATAGCTGGGATGACGTTCGGCCATCTGAAGATAACAGTTCTTGCCCAGAACGATGGTGCTGGGGGTCTCTTCGCTGTTGTTGTCGTAGTGGATGAGGTAGGCTTCCTTCGTGAAAGGATTCAGCCGATACTGCTTGCAGGTCTCGAGGAAGATCTTGCACTCGGCATCTGTGGCCTTGGCGCAGATAAAGTTGCGGACGTCCGAGAAGCTGACAATCATGTGCTGGCCGTCGGCAGAGGTGATCTCCACAGGTTTGGCCGGGCTGGCAGCCTGAAGAGCGTTGCTCTGGACTGCACGCTGCTGCATCGCGGTCATCCGGGCAGTCGTGGTATCAGTGGTGTTTGCGGACATGGTGGGCGCAGGTGCGCCGGAACGGGAAAAAGCCATAAGTAGTTACCTCCGATTATTTCACAGAACCATACGCAAAGCCGCGCTTCTGAGCTTCGGCTTTGAACCATTCGATGTCTTCCGGGGTGAAATCCACCCAGAAGCGGTAGCGTTTGCGGGCCGGGACCGCCGGGGTGGCAAACTGCTGCAGAACTTCACAATCCAGCCGTCCGGAGGCCGTTATAAAAGCGTTACTCCGGGCCTCCCGAGCAGCTTCTTCTTTCAGCTGACGCTCTTCCTCTGTGGGCGGGATGATGACCGGCGCTGCGGCTCTGGCCCGCTCTGCGGCCTGCCGATTGGCTTCCGCCTCGGCCTGAGCCACACGGGCGCGTTCTCTGCGGCTGTGCTCATGCAGGGCATCGTTGACGCTCAGAGACCTCAGGTATTCGGTGATGCAAGGTTCGGCATCCTCGCCGCAGGTCTCTCGGATGAGGCGCAGTTCCTCCCGCCGGGTCTCCACAGCTTTGCGCAGCTCCTTTTCGGCCTGAGCAAGGTCGAAGGTCTTGTTGAGCCACTGGGGAACCAGCAGCTTCTCGAACGGTACAAGCTGCTCCAGCTCCCCGATGCAGTCCCGGTAGACCAGCTTCAACGTAGACGCCTTTTCATCTTTTTCGGCCTGTTCGACAGCCTTAACCTGCGCGTCGATCGCGCCGGAGACCTTTTTGCACTGCTCCCGCATGGTCTTGATGTCGGCCTGAAAGTCCTCCAACGGCTTCAGGTAGAGCTTCCTTGCGGCGGTGACGGCTGCACCCAGCTGCTTATCCCAGCTGTTGATTTTGGCCCGGTCGTCCTTGGCGCCCTTGATGCTCTCCGGAGTATAGACGAGGCCTGTATAGGCTGCAAGCAGCTCGTCAAGGTTCTGCTGCACCTCGTCCTTGTTCCAGCTCATGGCCGGGATCACCGAGTTCTGCACCCGGACGGTAAGTTCATTCGTCATGGTCGTTCTCATCCTCCTGTTCTGCGTCACGCGGCAGAAAATAGTAGTCGTCCGGCGGCTCCAAGGGCGGGCCGTAGCGGTCAAAGTCCAAGCTGTACATCTCATTCATCGCCATCACCTCCGTCATAATCCGGCGGCTGGCGGCAGAGGCGGGCTGCTTCCTCCATGATGCTGTTCAGCACACCGCACAGAGACTGGAACGTCCCTTCCAGATCCTCGCCGACCAAGCGGGCGTAGCTGGCTCTGCTGGTGTCCCATGCGGCCCGGATGGAATTGACGCAGAAGTTGGCGGTCTCAAAATCGGCCTGTGCATCGTCACTGACTTTGGCCCGAAGGGCGGCAAGCTGCTTTTTCAGGCTGGCGTTGTCCTTGGCCAGTTCGGCATTCCGGGCATCTGCAAGACCCCAAGCCTTTTCTGCTGCCCGGCGGTCAACCTCGTCCTCGTCCACCACAGCTACGATGGGCTGCTTCCGGGCGGCTTCGGCCTCGGATTTCCACTTGTCGGCGTGACGCTTGGCCGCTTCGGCTACCTGACGGGAGCCTTCCAGCTGGCTCTCGGCGGTTTTGGCACGCTGCTCGGCCTTGGTCTGCATCTTCCATGCTTCCTCTTCCCGGGCCTCAGCGGCGTCTAACCGGCTTTTGAGCTGATCGTTCTGTTCGGTCAGACCTTTAATGTCAGCATTTGCGGCTTCCAGCTGAGCATTTGCGATATTCATTGCGTCCCGCGACTCCTGCTCCTGAATGCAGGCGCTCTTCAATCTGGCCTGCGTTTCGTTCAGCTTGTACTCTTTGGCCTTGAGCTGGGCTAAAAGCTCCTGCACCCGCTGGCTGTCTCCGGCGGCTTCGACCAGCTGCCCAGCGCAGCCGCTGCGGGCGATGAGGTTCAGGTCTCTGCGAGTTAGTTCGGGCAGTTGTTTTAATTCCGCCAAGTTGGCGGAATTAAAAGCTTCGCCGTTCTGAATCATCCGCCGGACGCTTCCTTCGCCTAACCCCTTGCTCTCATACCACTTTGTCCATGTACCGCCGCCATACCGGCCCGCCTTGGCAGTCAGAGCGTGGATGCGGGCGAGGTAGATGCAGGAAATCAGGTATTCGTCCTGCGCCGCGCCATAGTGCAGGTCGAACTGCTGATCGGCGTCTGCGGCCTGCTGGGACAGCTCCCCCAATGGAGAGAAGTCAAAGGTGGGGGCAGCTGCGGATGCAAAAGAAGTCTCCGCAGGAACAACAGGGGCCGATGCGCTGCTCTGCGGGGACAGCGCGGGGGTCCAGCCGTTTGCAGCCGCCTCGCTCGCCGAGGTGGTCGGTGTTGCCGCCGTGAAACTCTGCGCAGCACTCTCTTTCGTGGTCGCAGCAGCATCCGCAGTCGGGGCAGTTGTACATGAGAAAATCTCCTTTGCTTTTTTGATGTCAGCAAGAATCTTTTCCATTTCCTGCTGCGGTGTCATGTCCTTGCGGCTACCATTCGGAGTAAAGAACTGACCAAGCAGCTCTCTTTTTGCGGCAACGCCTTTCAGATTCTGGGTGCAGGTGATAGTCAGGCAGTAACGGCCATCAGATCCATAGTCCGATGCACGAATATCTTTGGAAAACGAGCCAAAAATCTCTCTGTCTGGATAAGTGTCTTTGATCCATGCGGAGACCTGAGACAGAAAGTCGAAGTCCAGACTATGCACTCGACAAGTGCATTTATCCTTGATAGAGCCAGCAAACTCTGACGCATAGGTGAGGGTCTTGCTCATCCGGCATTCGTAGCCCTGAGTCTCCCGACTGACAGTTCTAGCACTTTCATCCCATTGATAGTTTCCGTATGGCATGGCGTAGGGGCATCCCCAGCACTCATGGCCGGGTGCATAGCCGGATAGGCGGTTGCCAGTGGTACTGGCATCGGTGGATTTCTTCACTCGCCGTCCGCATTTGCAGATATAGGTAGTCACACTCTCACCTCCGTGTCCTTCAGGCGGTCCAGCATCTCGGTCTGCAATGCGGGGCTCAGGGGCTGGAAGCGGTTATTTCGCCAGCCGTAGCAGAGGATAGTGCCATAGATGGGCTGGCCGCGATAAGTACGGTTCAGGCCCTTGCCGTAGATGGCGTACACCAGCACCGCCGGGGTGCGGGGCAGAACTTTCTGTTCGCAGGGACACTGCAAAAGTGCTTCCATGCCCTGCAGCGTGTCCGGCAGGGTGGTCACGACCATGTCTTTGCTCGGCTCGATAAGAATACCTTTCATCTCTTGTAAAAACCTCCAAAGTGTGTTATTCTTCGGGGTGATGGGGGTTCAAACCATCATCCCTTTGCAGGCTCGCCGGTGTTCCAGCACCGACGGGCTTTTTGTTTACTCGTCATGTGCTTCACTCCAGCACAAGGCTCTTGACATACGGCAGCCAGTCACGCCAGCATGGCTTGGAAAGACTGCGGTTGACAGCGTAGTAATAGGCTGCATTGCTGAGTTTGGAAGAGCCTTTCAACCGCTGCTCTTTGACCATGTGGTTCACCTGATTGCGGGACAGGCCCATGCCCATCAGGAGCTTTTTCATGCGCTTGGTCTTCATGCGTCCCTCCGGTTCTGCCGGTACTCCGGCCCTTCGGTGCGGGCGTGGCTGCGGTCGATGTACCTGCGGCGCTGCGCTTCGCGCTCTGCGGCATGGTCGCCCAGCCGGGCAAAGAACAGCGCCAGCAACAGTAGCACCATCGCGGTGATGAAGTCGGTGTCGGAGATGACGCCGAGGGCTTCGATGCTGCCTGCAAAGCCAAGTGCGTACAGCATCCCGACGGCACCGCTGGCCACCGCCAGCCAGTAAAAGACGCCAGATTTGATTCTCATGCGGATGCCTCCTTTGCAATTTGCGGGAAGAAATACTCCCCGATTTTCTCTTGCGGGATATGGAGCACCTGACAGATAGCAGTAATTTCCCTCGGAAGCCAGCAACCGCTGTCTTCCGGCGCGTTCAGGCGCTTGCTCAGTGTACGGTCACAGATACCCGCCAACACAGCCAGCTCCTGCTGCTCCAGCCCTTCGTCTTCAATGAGGTGGCGGAGCTTGAGGTAAGGTTTCTTCATCGTGCTGCCCTCCCCTCTCACGCTGCGCCGCCGGGACGGCTGTCCATCTTCTTGAGGCTGTTGACCAGGTTGATGCTGCGGGCGGCAGTCTCCATCTGATCAAAGTCTTCCGGGGCCATGCCTGCGCACATATCGTGGAGGCGGACGAGCCGGGTGGCTTCGTCCACGGTCAAGCCGTAGGCGGCGGGGTTAAGTGCAGACTTCTTCATAAAAAAATCACTCCTTTTTCTCGGTGGTGAAGATGTCGGCCATGATCTGGTCGAACGCGGGCAGGCCAAAGGCGACGATTTTCAACTGGTCAATGCGGCCGTCAAGCTCGACGGTGCGCACCTGCCCGAACTCGGGGTTAGAGAAGATCTGTAAGTCGTTCATGTGGTTTTGTGCCTCCTTGTGGCTGGCCTCCTTCTGCGGTATACTTGGGCGGAAGGGAGATGTTTATAAGGTGTCTAAAAAATACAAATGTCCGCATTGCGGTGTCTCATTCTACCAAACGTCAGACAATACCAAAGAACGGAAAATAAGTTTTTGGCATGACCAAGAGGATTTCGAAAAGGTGTGCGACTATTCCTGCATCAGCGCAGACATTGCGGTGACCTACCACTACTGTCCATCCTGTCACGAATATTCCGTACAGCTTGCCAGCAGCAAGGGACTTTTTTTGTTCAACTATCCACCGTATACCGGAATGGTATTGCCGGACTATATTCCAGAAGCAATCAGAAGAGATTATGTGGAAGCCTGCTCAATTCTGGATGCAAGTCCAAAAGCATCGGCTACATTGGCACGGCGGTGCCTGCAAGGTATGATTCGGGACTTCTGGAATGTCAAAGCCGGAAACCTTGCGAGTGAAATCGACCTTATCAAGGACAAGATTCCCGCCGACCAGTATAAGGTACTCAATGGGGTCAGACGCTTAGGAAATATCGGCGCTCACATGGAAAAGGATGTGAACATGATCGTCGATATTGACCCGGGCGAAGCACAAAAACTGGTCAGACTACTGGAACTGCTTCTGAAAGACTGGTACATTGCCCGACACGAGCGTGAAGAACTGTACCGGGAAATCCTCGTTATTGACGAGAAGAAGCAGGATGAACGTCATCCTGACTGAACGGGTCATTCTTTGCCAGCAGATCGCCGTCCAGAGTCCAGTACTGATGAACTTCATAGACCGGATTCGTATCCGTGCCATCTCCCGCCAGAGAGACAGTCTCAATGACTTGAATCACTCTGGCGGATTTTGTTTCCTGAAAATTAGGCTGTTTCATCTTCTTCACCTCCTTTGAAAATGTTGTTCAAGCACAATATGTGCTCATTCGGCGAAAAAAATTTCTTCGACGGTTTTGCCGAAGTAGTGGGCAATGCGCTTTTTGACCTGATCTCGGGGAATGCGTTCGCCGCGCTCATACATAAAGAGCGCAGACGTGCTAATTTCAAGCGCGTCTGCAACGGATTTTGCATCCAAGGTGCCGCGTAAAGCACGAAGCTTCTGGCCGATAGCTTTGTTATCCATTTGGAAAGCCACCTCTTTTCTGTGCACTTATTGTACTCGAAACACAAAGGAAAATCCATTCGCATTGTGCACAAAATGTGCTTACAACGATAGTGCACTTTTTGTGCTTGCACTTGTGCACGTTCTGTGCTATTATTAAACCATAATAATAGGAGGTGATTCAGTGGCAACCTTTGCAGAACGGCTGAAGTCATTGCGGCGCGAAGCTGGATGGTCGCAGCAGCGATTGGCTGATGAGCTGAAGTTGTCAAAGAGCAGTGTCAACATGTATGAACGTGGTGAACGTGAGCCGGGGTTTGAAACGATGGAGACAATCGCCGACTTATTTAATGTTGATATGAACTATTTGTATGGCCGAACAGATATAAAAATAGCTGATCCAGTGACGCCGAAGCACTCTGCCTCTCCCACCCCCATCCCGCCGGGCTTTGAGCCGATGCCGAAGATGAAGAAGATCCCCCTGATCGGCAGCATAGCCTGCGGCGACCCCATTACAGCAGAGCAGAACATTGAAAAGATGGTGGACGTGCCGGAGAACATCCGGTGCGACTTTTCCCTGACCTGCCACGGTGACAGCATGGTGGATGCCGGTATCCACGATAAAGATGTGGTGTATATCCGTATACAGCCGGTGGTAGAGAACGGAGAGATCGCGGCGGTGCGCATTGATGGCGAAGCCACCCTCAAGCGGGTATATTACAACCCCGGAACGCTGACCCTGATGCCCGCAAACCCGGCTTATGCGCCCATGGTCTACACCGGCTCCCAGCTGGAAGAGGTGCACATTGAGGGCAAGGCCGTGGGCTGGACGCACTGGGTGGGGTGAAAAAATCGCTCGCCGGTGCGAATTGCAGGATTGGTTGTGGAGTGCCGGAAGGTGTTCCGATAAAAGGACGAGGAGGAATTGTAAAATGTCTTTATTTGGCAAAAAGGAAAAAGAAGAAATTGCGCGGCTGAATGCGGAAATGCAGAGTCTGCGGGACGCAATGCCATCCGAGAGCCGCACACTGGACGACATCAATCGTGAAATCAAAGCTTCGCGTGAAGAACTCGCTCGTGTCCAAGAAAACCTTGAAAGCCGCAACAGCGAGTTGAAAGATGCCTTGGAAGAACTTCAACAGGCAAAAGACCAGCTCATTGAAACGAATGAAGAAGTTCTGATGCAGAGTTTTGGCCTTTATACCCCTCGGTATGCTTTTATGAATGCAGACGAGTATAAGGCGCACCTTTTGGAAATTCGTGCCAAACAGAAAGATATGATCAAAGCGAAAACGGCTGTCAGCGGAAATATGAACTGGACAGTCAATGGAAATGCGTCCAAAGGCAAGAAGATGGTCTCTGATATGCAGAAACTTCTCCTTCGTGCATTCAATTCTGAATGCGATGATGTAATTGAACACGTCAAATACAATAATATCGAAGCCAGTGAAAAGCGTATTACTGCCTCTAGGGAAGCAATTTCCAAGCTGGGGACCATTATGGAAGTCAGCATCCAGCCGCAATACTACCGTCTAAAAATCGAGGAACTTCATCTTGCTTTTGAATATGCCCAGAAAAAGCAGCAGGAAAAGGAAGAGCAGAAGGAAGCACGTGCCAGAATGCGCGAGGAAGCCAAACTGGCAAAGGAAATTGAGGAGGAACGCAAAAAGCTGGAAAAAGAACAGCAGCATTACCAGAATGCATTGCAGCGTATCAATGCACAGCTTGAAGCGGCATCGGATGTTGATCGCGCGGCCATTGAGGAGAAAAAGGCAGAGCTCATGGCGCAGCTTGATAAGATTGATAAGGAATTTGCGGATGTTGATTACCGCGAAGCAAACCAGCGTGCCGGTTATGTGTATGTCATTTCCAACATTGGTGCCTTTGGCGAAAATGTCTACAAAATTGGCATGACACGCCGCCTTGACCCGCAGGATCGTGTGGATGAACTGGGTGATGCATCAGTGCCGTTTAACTTCGATGTACATGCGATGATCTTCTCCAACGATGCCCCCAAACTGGAAGCTGCGCTTCACAACGCCTTTGCTGATCGTAAATTGAATTTTGTTAACCAGCGCCGCGAGTTCTTCAACGTCTCTTTGGACGAAATCAAACAGGTGATTAAGGATAACTATGATAAGTCGGTTGAGTTCGTAGAGCTCGCCCCGGCGGAACAGTATCGTGAATCCCTGAAACTCAAAGAACAGGCAAAACATCAAGTGAATTGAACGATTTTTGAGGATGGATATGAAAGATAAAAAAACTTACAATATGGAATTGCAAACCGGAGAAAAAACAAGCCATAAAGCAGTTAGTCCATATTGGTTTGCGTTTATTCCGGCAGCTGCATTCGCAATTCTGACGATGTATGTTGGTATTTCTGAGAATATGGCAAGTGGCGCTATTTTGTTTGTTTCGGTTGTTATTGTTTTTTTGATGATATTTGTTCCGATTTCACTGATAATTTTTATCTTGAGAAAAATTATCAGCGCTATTGAAAAGGCGAAACAGTAAAAAAGCCCACCCATGCTGGAACATGGGCGGGCAGCAATGAAAAACTCCCCCGGTGCTGGAACACCGAGGGAGTAAGATAAGCGGCTCACCCTTACGGGGTCATCGCACACTCGACATTGCGATTATACCTCTTTTGGGCGGGCTTGTCAAAGTGTACCCATATGGAGGTGTATTTTTATGGCGAGTTTCAAGGAGAAACTTGACAAAAACGGAAACCGCATTTACGAGGTGCAGGCCAGCAATGGGCGAGGGCGGCGTGTCTGGCGCACCTTCCGCCCAGAGCCGACATGGAGCAAGCGCACCATTCAGCGGGAGCTACAGAAATTCGCCGCTGAATTGGAGCAGCAGTTGGCGGATGGGGAAGTGCTGACCCGTGAAGAGACTGCGCAAAAGGCCGCTGCGGAAGCCGTAGAGGCGGCCAAAATCAAAACCTTCCGGCAATATGCTGAAGCCGTCTATCTGCCAGAGAAAGCCGCCACGCTGGCGGAAAAGACCCGGGCCAGTTATACCCAGCTGTTGGAGCAGCATGTCTTTCCGGCTCTGGGCCATGTGCTGCTGCCGGAGATCACCCCGGCCATGATAAAGGCGTTACTTTCCAGTCTGTCAGAGGAGCTTGCCTTCGCCAGCGTGACAAAGGTGTATGCTGTACTACATAACCTGTTTAAGGCTGCCTTGCTGGATGATACGATAGACCGGAATCCAATGGACAAGGTTCCGCGCCCCCGGAAGTCGAAGGATGCGGGCCTTCCTACAGAGCACAAGGCTTTTACCGCGGAGGAGACGCGGTATATTCTGCGCTGTCTGGATGGTGAGCCGCTCAAGTGGCGGGCGTTTATCCTGCTGCTTATCGATACGGGCTGCCGCCGGGGCGAGGCCTGCGGGCTGCAATGGCAGTCGGTGGATTTTGATACCAACACGATCACCATCGAGAGGAATCTACAGTACACCTCCGAGCGGGGCGTGTACGAGACCCTGCCCAAAAACGGCAAGACCCGCGTTGTAGACATCTCGTCTGACGTGGCCGCGCTTTTGCAGGAGCTGCGGCAGAGTCAGCTGGTAACGGTGCGCTGGGTGTTTACGCAGGACGACAGCCCGGAGCCTATGCACCCAGACACTCCAACTCGTTACTTCCAGCGATTTGGCAAACGGTATGGGATAGAGCACTTCCACCCGCACAAGCTACGCCACACGTCCGCCAGCCTTGCCATCACCAACGGTGCCGACGTGGTAAGCGTCGCCGCACGGCTGGGACACTCTGACAGCAGCACCACGCTGCGGATGTACGCTCATGCCAACGAGGACAGCATCCGCCGGGTCGGTCAGACCGTAAGAGAGGCCTTGAAGCAGCCAAAAAAGAGAAAAGCTTGAATTTGATTCTGTTTCGTCGTGTCTCTTGATGACTCGTATTCATCCTATAAACAGGATGCTAAAAAAAAAAACGCAACTTGACCGCAACAAAAACCGCAACATCCTCGAAAAATCGAAGCAATTAACGAGATTGCACGATACAGCATCAGACAAATAAAATGATTGCATCACGCAATTTATTTGACAATGAAACAACATGACACAACACGTTAGAAGTCCCTTTTATAGCTCGTAATGAGCAGGTCGTCCGTTCGAATCGGATCAGTAGCTCCAAAGTAAAATCCCCGAAAAGCCAGGCGCGAAGCCACTTTTCGGGGATTTTTGTTTGGCTTTATCTGTAAGTAACTACGGAATAGCCAAGTGGCATCGATAAGAACAAAATCATAGCCGAGCTATACTCTTTTGTTGACATGGCTTTACCTGCGTGATACAATGCAGATTGTAAGGGGGGCGAAAACCGATGAACGAACGTATTAAAAAAATTCTTGAAGAGCTTGGATTAAAAAGAATCGACTTTGCAAACAGGTTGCACATTTCACAGCCGTTTGCATCCGAACTTTGTTCTGGTGCTAAATCTCCCAGTGAACGTACAATTAGTGACATCTGCCGCGAATTTGGCGTCAATGAATCATGGCTGCGCACCGGAGAAGGTGAAATGTTCGCAGCGCCAACTGCCGCCAGCGATAAAATTATGGACTTTGCTGCAGAGATTGCACGTAATGACGACAAAGAATTTCGTAAGCGATTGGTTGTCATGTTGGCCGACTTAGAGCCGAAGGACTGGGAACAACTCGAGCGTATGGCAGAAAAGCTGACAAAGTAAAAAAGAGGCAGTTTCCCAAAAGGCTCCCTCTAAAGTAGAATGATTGCCTTCTCACCGCAATTCAGATGAGCCTCAGGACTTCAGTAATTAAAGCTTGCATTATCAGCTGGACCATATCAGGTATAAAAGGAGCAGGGAATATGGATGAATTGTATTTGCGGCTGGCTGCACTGGCCCGGCGATTCGGGGCAAAGCGGCTCGTGCTGTTTGGCTCACGGGCCAGAGGGGACAACCGCCCCAACAGCGACATGGATCTGGCCGTGTACGGGATGCCGCCAGACAACCGAGCAGAATTTTGGATGGAATGCGAAGACCTGCCCACGCTGCTGAAATTTGATATTGTCCATATGCAGGACGGGATGAATCCCGCCTTTGTTGCAAACATTGAAAAGGATGGTGTAGAGCTGATGGATAAGCTGCATGAAAAATATAACTATCTTAAGGAAGCTGTGAAGCGGCTGCGTGAGGCATTGGATGATTATAAGAAATACCCGCTGGATTCTGTGCGGGATGGTGCCATCCAGCGCTTTGAGTTTTGCACGGAACTTGCATGGAAAACCATGAGGGAATATCTGCTCGACCAGGGATATACCAATATCAACAGCCCGAAAGAGGTCATCAAGCAGGCTTTTGCTTTCGGCATGATAGAGGATTCGAAAGTGTGGCTGGAGCTGCTGAACGACCGCAATTTGACCAGTCATATTTATGATGAGGCGACTGCAAGAGCGATTTTTGACCGTATCGAAAGCCAATATCTGCCGCTGTTCGATAAGGCACTGGCTTATATGCATGAGTAACAGAATATAAAACAACAAAAATCCCAGAAAAGTGGCTCCGCGCCTAGCTTTTCGGGGATTTTTGTTTGGCTGCGAAAATGCCTTTCGAAGTGAGGTGTTGTATGTTTCCGCAGACAAAAAAGAACCACAGCGTTGTTGAAGTCGTTAGGCTTCCGATTGCCTATTGAACTGCAACGCTATGGCTCTATAGGTAGTTATATCCTATCATGGGCAAAACGTCAAGATTGAAGGTGTGCCATTTACAAAATCGGTAGAAGCCTCCGGTGGTACCCACGTAGAATCCGAAGATTCAAGGAGTAGATTGCCGGAGGCCTCTGAGCAAAGCATAGCACAAGCCTCCGGGGAAAGCAATGCAAACGAAGCAGCTGTCCTAAAGACGACTTTGAAAAGGCTGATAGAGCAGGTTTCGAGTGCTCTGCCAAACCGCCATATGCGGTTGAAAAATTTTGTGCAATTTTCATAGTTTTCTTCGCGCTGTTTTGGTGGTACAATAGAAGCAGAATCTAGTGACATTCAGGAGGAGCCGCATGGCAGAAAAGAGCATTGAATTAGACAGCGTAGAGATCGCAGCCGCCGTATTCGGGAACTGTGACCGGAACATCCGTATGCTGGAGAAAGAATTTTCGGTGACGGCGGTGTGCCGCGGTACGATGCTGCGCATTTCGGGCGAGCCGGCCAATGTTGCAGCTGCGGCCCGTGCGGTGGAGGGGATGCTTCTCCTTATCGAGAACCATACGCCGCTGGAAGACCAGACGGTGCGCTACTGCCTGAGCCTTGCGCATGACGGCGAGGAAAAGCGCGTCCGTGAGCTGACCGAAGACTTCGTGACGGTGACGGTCAAAGGCCGGCCCATCCGTCCCAAGACCCTGGGCCAGAAAGAGTACCTCAACTCCATCCGGAACAACGCCATCACCTTTGGCGTCGGCCCGGCGGGTACCGGCAAGACCTACCTTGCTGTGGCAATGGCTGTCAAGGCGTTCAAGGCCAAAGATGTCTCCCGCATCGTGCTGACCCGCCCGGCGGTGGAGGCAGGCGAGAAGCTGGGCTTTCTGCCGGGTGACCTGCAGCAGAAGGTAGACCCCTATCTGCGGCCTCTGTACGACGGCCTGTTCGATATGCTGGGCGCAGAGACCTATGAGCGTCTGGTGGAAAAGCAGATCATCGAGGTTGCACCGCTGGCCTATATGCGCGGCCGGACGCTGGACGATTCCTTCATCATCCTCGACGAAGCGCAGAACACCACCCCGGAGCAGATGAAGATGTTCCTCACCCGCATGGGCGTCGGCTCGAAAGTGGTCGTTACCGGCGACGTCACTCAGATCGACCTGCCCGACCGCACCCGCAGCGGCCTTGTGGATGCACTTCAGGTCCTCAAAGGCGTGAACGGCATTGCGCAATGCTACTTCACTGAAAAAGACGTGGTGCGTCACCGTCTGGTGCAGGAGATCATCAAAGCCTACGAGGCCGCTGCCCACCCGGCTAAACACTGAAAAACAACCCCGGCGGCATACCACAGAAACCGGGGCATTCGTTCAATAGAATGTAGAAACGAAAGGAGCGGACGATTTATGTCCAATAAAGTTTTGATCACCAACTCGCAGAAAGCGATCAAGGTCCCCTCGGGCCTTCGCATCCTCATCCGCCGCGCCTGCAACGCTGTGCTGGAATATGAGCATTTTGACGACCCGGCGGAGATCAGCGTGACCTTCGTGGACAACGCAGCCATTGCTGAGCTGAACAACCAGTACCGCAACAAGCCGATGCCCACGGATGTTTTGAGCTTCCCTCTGGGGGAGAACGGCGTCTATGACGTGGACGAGAACAACGGCTGCAAGATGCTGGGTGACATCGTCATCAGCATGGAGCGCGCACAGGAGCAGGCGACTCTCTACGGCCATCCGCTGCAGAGAGAGGTCGCTTTCCTGACGGTCCACTCCATGCTCCATCTGCTGGGCTATGACCACGAGAACGGCGGTCTGGAAGCCATGCGGATGCGTGAGAAGGAAGAAGCTGTCCTCATCCAGCTGGGTCTGCCCCGCACGGTGAGCTACACGGAATAAAAAGACAGGAGTTCTATTTTGAAAAACGAAACACCGATCCAGGGCCATTATGATACATCCTCTGTGTTCGTGGCGGTCATTGGCCGCCCGAACGTGGGCAAGTCCAGCCTGACGAATCTGCTGGTGGGGGAGAAGGTGGCTATCGTCACATCCAAGCCCCAGACCACCCGTACCCGTATTACTGGCGTCATCACCCGGGGGCCTTTGCAGTACGTTCTGCTGGACACCCCCGGTGTGCATAAGCCCCACAATAAGCTGGGCAAGCGGATGGACAAGACGGCCAGCGACTCCATTGCTGATGTCGATGTGTCCATGATGCTGTTCGAGCCCTACGGCGCGCTGAATGAATCGGAGATGGTTCTGGTCGAGGCTCTGAAAAAGGGCGGCCCGGCCATCGCGGTCATCAACAAGACCGACCTCGTCAAGGACCCGGCAGACCTCGAGGCCCGCAAGGCGGAGCTGAAGGCCCTGGGCGTCTTTGATGAGGTCTATACCGTCAGTGTCCGCGATAATGACCACTGTGAGGAACTGTTCGACGCACTGAGCCGCTATGCCGTGGAAGGCCCGCATTATTTTGACGATGATGCCTACACCGATATGCCTGAGAAGGAGCTTGTAGCGGAAGTTATCCGTGAAAAGGCTCTGCTCTATATGCGGGACGAGATCCCGCACGGCATTGCGGTCGTGGTCGAGCGCTTCAAGGAGCGCCCCGGCACGGACCTCGTGGACATCGACGTGAACATCTACTGTGAGCGGGAGAGCCACAAGGGCATGGTCATCGGCAAGGGCGGCGCGATGCTGAAGAAGATCGCCAGCGCAGCCCGCACCGACTGCGAAGAGTTTCTCGGCTGCCGCGTCAACTTACAGTGCTGGGTGAAGGTCAAAGCCGACTGGCGCGATAACGAGTTCATGCTCAACAATTTCGGCTTCAAGCAGCAGCCCAACCGCTGAGCCTCATAACAGGACAGATTTCCCGGGGATAGCGCAGTACCCTAGAGGTGACACTATACCTTAAAGAAAAGAAGGGAGCGTTGTCCGATGGATGTGGAGCTCAGCTGGCAGACGTTTGCCTGCACCGGTGATATTCTGTGTTATCTGGACTACAGGCGGCAGCTCGCTCAGCAGCGGCTCACCGCCCCGGCAGGAGAAAAAACAGATGGATACCATTGTGACCCCGGGCCTTGTCCTGAAAGAGACCCGGTATAAAGAATCAGACCGGATCATCACGCTTCTGACGCCGGGGCTGGGAGTCATCTCGGCCTCTGCGCAGAGCAGCCTGCGGCTGAAAAGCAAACTGTTCAGCGCCTGCGGGCTTTTTTGTTACTCGGAGTTCGTGCTTGTCCCCGGACGGAATATGTATACAGTGCGAGAGGCGGATGTCAAAAACGTCTTCCATGGCATCTCGTCCTCCATCGAAGGGATGAGCCTTGCCATGTATATGGCGGAAATGGCCTCGGCGCTTTCGCCCACAGGAGACGAAGCCGCAAAAGAACTGAGGCTTCTCCTGAATTGCTTTTACATGATAAGCGAGAAAAAGGCCGACCTCCGGGTCATCAAGGCCGTATTTGAGCTGCGCACCATGAGTGAGTGCGGTTTTCTGCCGCAGCTGGTCTACTGCCGCGACTGCGGCACCTACGACGGCCCGGCCTTTTATCTCGACCCGGCGGAGGGCTGTCTGCTCTGCGAATCCTGCGCCCAAAAGGCGGGGAAGAAGTGCAATCTGGACGCCGGGGCGCTGTTTGCGCTGCGGCATATCTGTCTGGTAGAAGATAAAAAGATATTCGGCTTCCGTATTTCCGTCGGCAGTCTGGCGAAGCTCTCTATAGCAGCAGAGCAATATGCGCTGACCCATCTGGACAAGCCGTTGAAAAGCTACGCTTTTTTGAGATCCGTCCTGCCATAACCATTTGAAATCGATTTGATATAAGGAATTACTATGGAAACAAGTTATTTGAAAACGCTGGAACTGGACAAGATCATTGCCCGGGCGGCGGAGGGCTGTGTGTGCAAAGAGTCCAGCGAAAAGCTCCTTGCCATCGAGCCTCAGTGCGACCCCGATGAAGTGCGGTATGCGCTGGAACAGACCGATGCCATCAATTCACTGCTCATCAAGAACGGCTCGCCCCGCTTCGGTGGAGTAGAGGGCGTCAGTCAGCTGGCCGCCCGCGCCGTCAAGGGCGGTGTCCTCTCAATGGGTGAACTGCTGATGGTGGCCGGTGCGCTTCGCAACTTTCAGAATCTCGTCAGCTGGTACGGCTCTTCGGAACACGATGCACTTCCGACGGACGACTTATTCTATGCGCTGGCTCCTCAGCCGGGCCTCGAGCAGCAAATTTCGAGTGCCATCCTTGCACCGGATGCAATGGCAGATACGGCATCGCACACCCTGAACGAGCTGCGCAAAAAGATCCGTGCGACTGAAAACAGCATCCGCGACCGTCTGGAAAGCATGGTCCGGAACATGGACACCTCCAAGTACTTACAGGAGAGCGTCGTCTCCATCCGAAATGGCCGTTATGTCGTTCCTGTCAAAAGCGAGTATCGCGGTGAGGTGAGCGGTATCATCCATGACGTCTCGTCTACCGGTGCGACCGTCTTCGTCGAGCCTCAGGCTGTTGTGGAGGCAAACGCACGCATTTTACAGTACCGCGCACAGGAAGCCCAGGAGATCGAGCGTATCCTGGTAGCATTTACCGGGCAGGTCGCAGCCATTGAGCCGCAGTTCCAGTACAGCTATAAGGCCATGCTGGAAATCGACGTCCTGCTTGCAAAAGCCCGCCTTGCACTGGATATGAAGGCGTTCAAACCCACTGTCCGGACGGATACGTCGTTCTCGCTCATCCGGGCGCGTCATCCGCTCATCGACGCAAAGAAGTGCGTTCCTGTCGATATTTCGCTGGGCAGGGAATATGATTCGCTCATCATCACCGGCCCCAACACCGGCGGTAAGACCGTCACTCTGAAAACGGCCGGTCTGCTTTGCGCGATGGCACAGTGCGGCTTCCTCATCCCGGCGGATGAGCGCAGTGAGATCTGTGTCTTCGACGAGTTCCTCGTGGACATCGGCGATGAGCAGAGCATCGAGCAGAGCCTGTCCACCTTTTCCGGTCATATGAAGAAGATCACCGGCATCCTTGAGCTTGCCATGCCCCACACGCTGGTGCTTCTGGACGAGCTTGGCGCCGGTACCGACCCGGCGGAGGGTGCGGCACTGGCTGTTGCCATCATCGAAGAGCTGCGCCGCCGCGGTGTGCTCCTGATGGCCACAACGCACTATGCAGAATTGAAGGTGTTCGCTCTCGAGACAAAGGGCGTCGTCAACGCCAGCTGCGAGTTTGATTTGGAGACGCTGCGCCCCACCTATAAGCTCAGCGTCGGCGTTCCGGGCAAGTCCAACGCTTTCCTTATCAGCGAAAAGCTTGGCATCCCGGAGCGGGTCATTGAGGCGGCACAGCAGCATCTGTCCGCAGAAGACAAGCGCTTGGACGCCGTTCTGGGCCAGCTGGATGATTTGAAACTCCAGCTCAAGGCCAGCCAGGACGAGGTGGAAGGCCTGAAAAACGAGGCTGCCCACCAGCTGGATGCAGCCCGTCAGAAGCGCGATGAGCTTATCCAGCAGGGCGAGAATGAGCTGGAAGCTGCCCGCGCCAAGGCCCGCGCACTGGCGCAGGAGGTCGAGAGCAAGGCTTACGCTCTGACGGATGAGCTGCGCCAGATCCAGAAAGACGAGCGGATGAGCACCCAGCAGAAGGCCCAGCGCGCCCGTGAGATCGCCAAGAAAGAGTCCGAAAAGCTCTTTATGGGGACTGAAGTGGTACACAATCCGGTCAAGGAGTTCGTTCCGCTGAAGGAAGTCAAGGTGGGGCAGGAGGTCTGCATTGCAGAGCTGAACCAGCTGGCTACCGTGCTCTCTCTGCCGGATAAAAACGGCGATGTTCTCGTACGGGCCGGCATCATCAAGACGAAAGTGCCGCTCAAAGGCCTCAAGCAGCCGGAAAAGCTGGTCAAGGAGACGAAGCCTCAGACCAAGGCACAGCAGCGTTACTCCCGCCTGACCGGCGATGCTAACCGGCCCAATGGCAGGGTAGAGCGCGTACAGCGCACCGCAAAAATGGAGTGCAACCTGCTGGGTCTTACCGTAGACGAGGCGCTGCCGGAGGTGGATTCCTTCATCGACCGTGCGATTTTGAACGGCCAGACTGTGGTATATCTCATCCACGGCAATGGTACCGGCGCACTGCGCACTGCGATCCATAAGCATCTGCGGGGAAACCGAATGGTCAAGAGCTTCCGTCTGGGCCGTTACGGCGAGGGCGAGAGCGGCGTGACCGTCGTCGAGCTGAAGTAAGCCGATGGCAGGACGTTCAAATCCAAGACACGTACGCCGGAGAAAACAGTGCGGCCCGTCCACTGCGACGGTCATCGGCCTTTTGGTGTGCGTCGTCTGCTTCAGTGCAGCATTTTTCCTTTGGAAAGCAGCGCTGTTCGGCTCCGGGCGAAATGAGAGCGGGGAAGAGCCTTTCCGGCCTGTGGTGGGCGACCCGCCTTACCGGGTCTGCATTGATGCAGGCCACGGCGGGAGCGACCCGGGCGCAAGGGGAGTCGTCGAAGAAAAAGAGATGACGGCCCAGACCTCCGAGGCTCTGCTTGCGCTGCTGGAGGCCGACCCTAATTACATCCCGCTGCGTTCCCGTGAAAGCTATGATGTCACCGCAAAGCCCAGCGAACGGGCAGAGGCCATCAATGCCAAAAGCCCGCAGCTGCTGCTGTCCATCCACGGCAACTCCGCGCCGGAGGGTTCTGCCGCTGCAGGCTTTGAGTGTAATCCGTC
>OGIB01000183.1_pt1 | contig 37538 bp, 19 predicted proteins | sample 1571691 | NCBI WGS metagenome assembly OGIB01 (sample SAMEA2582058, study PRJEB24529) | metagenome | biome: Human gut stool | place: China | collected 2011
TCATTAAACTTAAAACTTACCACTAAGGCTGGTGAACACATGTATAACAATGCTGTAACCTTTAAAGTTGTTTCTAAACCGCGCGATTTATTTTATATAGAAACTGAAGCTTTACCTGATCTTTTTGAAACCGGTACTGAAAATAAATCAGTAATACCTACTATTGCAGGGGCAAAAGAAGAACTAAAATTTGCCATAAAATCCGTAACTCCAGAAACAACAGCTTTCACTATCAATGAAGCAACAGGACAAATTAGTGTTCCAGAAGGTAATTCTTTGGAAATCAGCGAAACGCCTTATATATTCACCATCACAGCAAGTAATGCTTACGGCAGTAATGACTTTGAAGGCATATATTCAGTAAAGGTTGTAGCTTTCATTGAGCCTATTCAACCCGAAACTTTTAACTATACACCAGTAAATAAACTCTATCAATTAGGCGGAAGTTTGGAAAGCCAAAAGCCTGATGAAGGTTTTGTAGGAGGAGCTCCAACATTCCAATTTGACGAAAGCAATAGTGAGGAAATTAAAGCTCAGATAGCACAAAATATTATTTCAATAAATTCAGCCAATGGCGCTATATCTATTGCAAATAATCACACATTAAGTGCTATGACTCATGAGATTAAAGTAAAAGTAACAAATAAGAAAAATGAAGAAGGGGTAGTCAAAGCACTTTCTGTAACTGTTGTGGAAAACCCTAATGACTTCACATATGTCAGCTGGGGGACAAACATTGAACATGAGATAATAATCGGAGCAGAAGATGATTATTTTCCTAAAAAAGAAACGAATATCGCCTATAGAAATCAGTTCAGATTTATCAATAGAAACTGGGGAGTAAATGGTAATAAAGTGGAAAATATTGAAGTATTAGACAGTGACATACCAGCCGGTTCAACCGCTAGCTACAAACTCATCGGTAAGTTCCCCAACAACAATAATTTCCCACAGTTAAATGTTGGTAGTATATTAGAAAATGGAACTATCACTACCAATAATGGTAATAGCAGCTCACTCGGGGGATCAAATTCTGCAGCTGCTGCTATTTTATTAATAGAAGTCACCTCCAGCAACAACGAGGCTCCTGCTGTAAAAAAGAATATTCCTGTGTTCTTTAACTCCCCTGAAAATGTATCTACAGGTACTTTATTATTTACACCTTTTGTTGTGCGAATCAATCCGCATACAGGTCAATGTAGTACTACAACTTCTAAAGTTTACGAATGGAAAAATCATAAATTCAATAAAGAAGTATCAGCACCGAATATCGCCATTGATTATCGCACCAATTTCTCTTATTGGAATTTTGACAATAACCAAAACCATGCTAGTGGTGATTTAAAAGCAAATACTTCTACTGACGCAGAGATGCTCTTTCAAGTATGGAATAATTGCGGTTTCTCAAAACCAAGTGATATGGGAACCCGTGTTCCACTATGTTATTATGATACCCAAAAAGAAGACTATCCAGGACCAGGAAATTTAACGGCAAAAGCTGGATATATAGACGCTACCACACACCAGATAGTCATTAATCCGGAAAAATGGAAAGGTAAAGATGGCTTATATCCTAATGGAGTAGTTATCGGACATATTCACTACGTTTTTGACGGAAATGCCAATAGAATTCATAATTCTAAATATCCAGATGGAACACCTGTTACACCAGCAGATGGGAAAGGTTACTCATTATTCCTCTGGTTCGACGAAACCTACGAAGGCAACTAATTATCTAACAAAACAATAAATACAATTATGTATAAACCAACATATCATACACTGAGCAAAAGAGGGTACATCACCCTCTTAGCTCTCCTTGTATCTATTATCACCTTTGCGCAAGGTGTAACAGTGAAAGGAACTATCCTTGACGAAAATAAAGAGCCTTTAATTGGCGCCACAGTACAGGTAAAAGGTGAAACGACCGGTGCAGCCGCTGATTTGGACGGTAATTTCACCCTCAAAGCCAAGAAAAACGCAACATTGGTGGTAAGTTACATTGGTTATCTGACACAAGAAGTACGCCTGCAAGGTAAAACCCAGGTAACTATCCAACTGATTCCCGACAGTAAAACACTGGATGAAGTGGTAGTTGTAGGTTACGGTACTATGAAGAAAAGTGACTTGACAGGTTCCGTAGCCTCCGTTGCAGCCAAAGATATCGAAGGATACCAGACCAGTTCTGTAGCTGGAGCATTGGGCGGTCAAATTGCCGGTGTACAAATCACCTCTACCGATGGTACTCCGGGCGCAGGTTTCAACATCAGCATCCGCGGTGTGGGAACATTAACAGGAGACGCATCTCCGCTCTACATCGTAGACGGTTTTGAAGTATCAGATATCGACTACCTCTCCAATTCGGACATCGAATCTATCGAAGTGTTGAAAGACGCTTCTTCTTCCGCTATCTACGGTGCACGTGCAGCTAATGGTGTTGTACTGATTACCACCAAATCGGCTAAAGTAGGCAAGACAACCGTTACTTACAATGGTTCGGCAACCTACCGTAAGATTTCAAAGACTTTGGATTTGCTCTCTCCATATGAATTTGCACGACTTCAAGGTGATATCGATCCCAAATACAAAGAGACTTACTACAAAGAAGGAGACGAAACAGAAGGAGTTCCTTACAAATATCAAACACTTGACGATTATATCGGTGTTGCCGGAGTAGACTGGCAAGGAGAAACATTCAATCCTACATGGTCTCAAGACCATAATGTAACCATTATGGGCGGTACAGACAATACCAAATATAACGGTTCGCTCTCACGCTATGTAGAAAACGGTATCTTCAAGAATAGCGGCTTCGACAGAACCACTGCCAAGTTCCGTTTGGATCAGAAAATCAACAAGAAAGTTTCTTTCAACCTGACTGTAAACTATGCCATGACCAACCGTAAAGGTGTAGGTACATCCGGCGACTCCGGACGTTTCAATATGCTGGCACAGATATTAAGTGCACGCCCTACCGGTGGTTTGAAAATGACGAATGAGGAACTTTTGGAATCTGCCATTGACCCCGAAATGTTGAGTTCCGGTGAAAGTTTGGCACAAGTAAACCCTGTAAAACAAGCTGAATCCGTAACCAATGAAAAACGTGCTGAAATGTGGTCGGCAAATGCATCTGTAAACTGGCAAATTATCAAAGGATTAACATTCAAAACCAGCGGTTCTTACAATACAACCAATAACCGTACCGATATTTTCTATAGAGACGGTTCAAAAGAAGCATACCGTAATGGTGAGAAGCCCTATGGACGTACACAAATGGGACGCGATGTACGCTGGACGAATACTAATACTTTGACGTGGAAAGATAAAGTGAAGAAGCATAACTATGATGTGATGCTGGCACATGAAGTTTCTTTCAGAAGTTCCGAATATTTGCTGGGTGAAGCTATGGACTTCCCGTTTGATAATTTGGGCAACAACAATTTAGGATTGGGAGCTACTCCGAGTAAGGTAAATACCGATTACTATGATAAGACATTGCTCTCCTTCTTTGCCCGTGCCAACTATAACTATGACAACCGTTATTTGTTGACAGCTACAGTACGTACCGATGGCTCTACCGTATTCTCCCAAAAAAACAAATGGGGTTTCTTCCCCTCATTCTCCGCTGCATGGCGTGTATCTGAGGAAGCTTTCATGAAAGACCTGAAATGGATATCCAACTTCAAAGTTCGTTTCGGTTGGGGTATCGTGGGTAACGACCGTATCAGCAACTACCTCTCTTTGGATATGTATTCAAATATAAAGTATGGTATAGGTAATAACACTGTTACTGTATTGACACCCAAACAACTCAAGAACTCCAACTTGAAATGGGAAGGTTCAAGCTCTGTCAATTTAGGTGTAGATTTAGGTTTCTTAGATAACCGTTTGAACGTCACCGCAGACTTCTTTATCAAGAATACAAAAGACTTGTTACTTGCACAATCGTTGGCACAAGCCACAGGTTTTACTTCACAATGGCAAAATATCGGTAAAATACAGAACAGAGGTATTGAGTTGAGCATAACCTCTACCAACATACAGACTAAAGACTTCACATGGAATACCAATTTCAATATTTCATTCATCCGCAACGAACTGAAAGCGCTGGCAGACGGTGCAAGTCATATGTATGCACGCTCTGGTTTTGACAGCAACTTCACCGGATACGACTACATTGCCAAAGTAGGCGAATCATTAGGTTTGATTTACGGATACGAATTTGATGGTGTATACCAATACGATGATTTCTATACTGATACAGACGGTAAACTGGTATTGAAACCGGGCGTTACTCAAAACTCCCGTTACAGCACAGGAGTAAAAGGCGAACCGAATGGCGCACGTCCCGGAGCCGTGAAGTATAAAGACCAAGACGGTGACGGTGACATCACTACCAAAGACCGTACCGTAATAGGTAATGCTATGCCGAAATGGTTTGGCGGTATCACCAATACTTTCGAATATAAAGGCTTCGATTTAAGTTTTATGTTCCAGTTCAATTACGGTAACGACATCTACAATGCTACCCGTCTATACGCTACACAAACCAGAAGCGGACGCCGTAACATGCTTGCCGAAGTAGCAGACCGTTGGACTCCGACCAATGCGTCTAACTCCGTACCCTCTACTAAAGGATATATTACAAATGATGTATACTCACGCTTCGTAGAAGACGGTTCTTTCCTTCGCCTGAAAAACCTGACACTGGGATATACCCTACCGAAGAAATGGACTAACAAATTCCATGCTTCCAGACTCCGTGTATACGTTACCGGCCAAAACTTGTTCTGTCTGAATAACTACAGCGGCTATGATCCGGAAGTTAACAGTCTGAATAATCCGATGATGCCGGGTCTTGACTGGGGTGCTTATCCTAAGAGCCGAGTATTCACAGTGGGACTTGACCTTCAATTCTAATTCGTAAAATAATATACATATGAAAAAGTTTATATACTATATAGGATTTTTAGCTTTATGCCTTCTTCCCGCTTCATGTTCGCTGGAAGAAGAGAGTAGTACCGAAGTAGAGAAAGACAAATACATGAATGATGCCAAAGAAGCACAAGATGTATTGCTTGGCGTGTATCGTTCTACTGTAGAAGATGCAATGTACGGCTATCATTTGTCCATCTACTTCTCTATGGGAACAGACATTTCACAGGTGGAAGGAAGTACAACCGAAAACTTCCGCATACTGCCTACCAATGCTTACCCTACTTCACAGGCAGAAGTACAAAGCACATGGGCTGCACTCTACTCCGGTATCTATAATGCCAATGATTTTCTGGAACGTATTTCTGTCAAAATGGAATCATATAATGAAACGGACAAAAAATTGGCTACTATTTATATTGCCGAAGCCAGAGCTTTAAGAGCCTTATACTACTTTGAGTTGGTTCGCCGCTGGGGCCATATACCTTTGATGACAAACACCGCCATGTCTCACCAGCATCCGTCGACACTGGTACAAGCCGACCCGGTAGACGTCTATAAGTTCATCGAAGAAGACCTGCTGTATGCTTGCGACATACTACCGTATGCAACAGACGACCATTACCGCAGCAGTAATGACTATCGTTTCTCCAAAGGAGCAGCGCTCGGCTTACTTGCTAAAGTGTACGCTACTTGGGCAGGATACCCTTTAAGAGACGAGAGCAAGTGGGAAGCCGCTGCAAAGACGGCACGTATCTTGGTTGAATCAGGTAAACACGATTTACTGAACGACTACGAACAATTGTGGAAAAACACTTGTAATGGCATTTGGGACCCAACGGAAAGTTTGATTGAAATATCTTTCTACTCTCCTACATATTCAGGAAATAGCGATCCTGTAGGCCGTATCGGCAAATGGAATGGGGTAAAAACTACAACTCAAGCCGGCAAAAGCGGAAGTACTGCTGCCAACGTACAAGTAGTGCACTCGTTCGTTCTTGACTGGAGAAGGGCCGTTGGAGTTGATGTAGATAACCGCATAAGCCCCGACAGGCGGTTAGACTTATCTATTGCCAACTATAAGCACGGTCATAATGATGACAAAGCAGGCATACAGTATCTCGGTGATGTTTATTTGGCTGGCAAATATACAGATTCCGAAGATGTAGCTTTAGAAAAGGATTTAAATGAAAAAAAATCTGCAAAAGAAAAGCAGAATTATACACCAGCCAAGTGGGACATTGACAAGTATATGGAAAGCGTACCGTTCGTCAACAATGATAAATCCACTGTAAACTGGTACGTATTGCGATATGCCGATGTACTGTTGCTATATGCAGAAGCTTTGAACGAATGGAAAGGTGGTCCGACAACAGACGCGTATGCCGCTATCGAAAAAGTACGCAAACGCGGTTATAATGATGCCAATGGTTACAAGTTGACCCAAGGTATGGACCAAGCGCAATTCCGCGAAGCCATTCAAAAAGAACGTGCTTACGAACTGGCGTTCGAAGGACATCGCCGTCTTGATCTCGTACGTTGGGGCATTTACTTCGAAACAATTGAAAAGACCCATACAGCCTTAAACGAATGGTGGGACAACAGCGATATAGACAAAGCGAAAAACCCCATTCCCAACTACGTAGTATACGACTACACGAAAAAAGGTCAGCACGAACTGATGCCTATTCCGCAACGCGAAATGGACTTGTGTACCCAGTTCAACCAAAACCCAGGTTGGTAACAACCACCCCAAATACATCTCCAATATGCCCTCTCCCCGGGCATATTGGAGATTTTCTAAACTCTTTTCAACAAAAGTGACATTCAAAGAACGCGGATTAATTGCCTTTTCAACATTCTTGCTACAAGAACCATAAAAAATCCGTTAGCTTTGCTTTCGTTACAAAATCTACTAAAATCAATTATTTTAAAAACGAATAACATGAAAAAGAACCTTGTTCTCTTGGCTTTGGGTGCATTGACTTTCGTGTCATGCCAAACACAACCCAAAGAAGACTACAGTTGGATTAAAAAAGGCTTGGACGCAGCCTCTGCGCAACTGCAATTAACCGCAGAAGAAATTTCGTCCACTAACATGCTGCCGCGTTCTATCCGTACAGGCTATGACATGAACTTCCTGTGCCGCCAGTTGGAAAGAGACTCGCTTACTTTCAAAGACTCGCTCCGTGCGCAGCCTACAGCCGACCAGTTGGGAAAACGCCGTTTGTGTAGCGTTTATGACTGGACCAGCGGTTTCTATCCGGGCTCTTTGTGGTATGCCTACGAACTGACGGGCAACGATACACTGAAAACATGGGCCATCCAATATACCAACCTGTTGAACCCCGTCCGTTACTACACCGGTACGCACGACCTGGGCTTCATGGTAAATTGCAGTTACGGCAACGCAGAGCGTCTGGCTCCTAACGACACTATTGCAGCCGTAATGAAAGAAACAGCCGACAACCTGTGCGGACGCTTCAACGATTCCATCTCGGCTATCCGTTCATGGGACTTCGGAACATGGAACTTCCCCGTTATCATCGACAATATGATGAACCTGGATTTGCTGTTCAATGTAGCCAAGGCAACCGGCAACAACTCTTATAAAGACATCGCCGTAAAACACGCAATGACTACCATGAACAACCACTTCCGCCCCGACTATACCTGCTGGCACGTAGTAAGCTACAACAACGACGGCACGGTAGAGAAGAAACAGACATTCCAGGGCAAGAACGACGACTCTTCATGGGCACGCGGACAAGCATGGGCCGTATACGGCTATACTGCCTGCTATCGTGAGACGCAAGACACTACTTTCCTGAATTTCGCCGTAAAAGTGGCCGACATGATTATGAACCGTGTCAAGACCGACGATGCCATTCCTTACTGGGACTATGACGCTCCCGTAACCGAAGAGACTCCGCGCGACGCATCCGCCGCTTCCGTAACCGCTTCCGCCTTGATAGAGCTGAGCACAATGGTTCCCGACGGAAAGAAATACCTGGATTATGCAGAAAAAATCCTGAAGAGCCTGTCGGGCGACGCCTATCTGGCAAAGGTCGGCGAAAACCAGGGATTCATCCTGATGCACTCTACCGGTTCGCTGCCTAACGGTTCGGAAATCGACACTCCGTTGAACTATGCGGATTACTATTACCTGGAAGCCCTGAAACGCTTCATGGACTTGAAAGGTATCAGCTACAAAAACCTCTAATAACCAGACTGTAAACCAACAAACATTATGAATAAGACTTTTAAATATATCGTCTTGCTGGCACTTGCCTGCTTCGTTGGCAAAGCAAACGCCCAGGAATTGAAAACCGAAGTGTTCTCGCTCCTCAACCTGGATTATCCCGGACTGGAGAAAGTAAAGGCCCTACACCAGGAAGGCAAAGATGCCGATGCAGCCAAAGCGTTGCTCGACTACTACCGTGCACGTACCAACGTGAAGACTCCCGACATAAACCTGAAAAAGGTTACCATCGGCAAGGACGAACAGAAAATGGCCGACGAGGCTCTGCAACATACATTCTTTGCCCACAAAGGCTACCAGCCGTCATTCAATTACGGTGAAGACATCGACTGGAGATACTGGCCGGTAAAGGACAACGAACTGCGCTGGCAGTTGCACCGCCACAAATGGTTTACTCCCATGGGCAAGGCCTATCGTGTAAGCGGCGACGAGAAATACGCCGTAGAGTGGACCAAACAGTACATCGACTGGATCAAGAAAAACCCGTTGGTGAAAGTTGACAAGAAAGAGTATGAAATGACCGGTGACAACCAACTGAAAGGTGATGTGGAAAACGCACGTTTCGCATGGCGTCCGCTGGAAGTGAGCAACCGTCTGCAAGACCAGACCTCACAGTTCCAACTGTTCCTCCCGTCTCCCTCTTTCACCCCGGAGTTCCTGACCGAGTTCCTGGTAAACTACCACAAACATGCCATCCATATACTGGGCAATTACTCTGCACAGGGCAATCACCTGCTGTTCGAGGCACAGCGTATGATCTACGCCGGCGCTTTCTTCCCCGAATTCAAAGAGGCTGCTGCCTGGAGAAAGAGTGGCATCGACATCATGAACCGTGAAATCAACGTACAGGTGTATAACGACGGCGGACAGTTCGAGCTCGACCCGCACTACCACCTCGCTGCCATCAACATTTTCTGCAAGGCACTGAACATTGCCGACCTGAACGGTTTCCGCAACGAGTTCCCGCAGGAGTACCTGGATACAATCGAGAAAATGATTGTATTCTATGCCAACGTTTCTTTCCCCGACTACACCAACCCGTGTTTCAGCGATGCCAAACTCACCAATAAGAAAGAAATGCTGAAGAACTACCGCAACTGGAGCAAGATGTTCCCGAAGAACCAGTTCATCAAGTATCTGGCAACAGACGGCAAAGAAGGCGCACTGCCCGAATATCTCTCTAAAGGTTTCCTGAAATCCGGTTTCTTCGTATTCCGTAACTCTTGGGGAACGGATGCCATGCAAATGGTTGTAAAGGCCGGCCCGAAAGCATTCTGGCACTGCCAGCCGGATAACGGTACTTTCGAACTCTGGTTCAACGGCAAAAACCTGTTCCCCGATTCCGGTTCGTATGTATATGCCGGCGAGGGCGAAGTGATGGAACAACGCAACTGGCACCGTCAGACCTGCGTACACAACACCGTAACGCTGAACAACAAGAATCTCGACCAGACCGAATCCGTAACCAAGCTGTGGCAGCCGGAAGGCAACGTACAGATATTGGTTACCGAGAATCCGAGCTACAAGAACCTGAAACACCGCCGTTCCGTATTCTTCGTAGACAACAGCTACTTCGTAATTGTAGACGAAATGGTGGGAAGCCAGAAAGGTTCCATTAACCTGCACTACCAGATGCCGAAAGGCGAAATCGCCAACAGCCGCGAGGACATGACTTTCGTCACTCAGTTTGAAGAAGGAAGCAACATGAAGCTGCAATGCTTCGGCCCCGAAGGCATGACGATGAAAAAAGAGCCGGGCTGGTGCTCCACCGCTTACCGCAAACGCTACAAACGCATGAACGTATCCTTCAATGTGAAGAAAGACAGCGAAGATGCAGTACGTTATATCACCGTTATCTGTCCGATAAAGAACAGCGCAGACGCCCCCAAATTGTCTGCCAAGTTCAAAAACAAGGCATTCAATGAAAACGGACTGGAAGTAGAGGTGAAAGTAAACGGCAAGAAACAGTCTTTAAATTACAAATTATAATATAAAAGCAACATGACGAAAGGGAGTGCCCAAAAATGAAAAGCAAAGCGATAGCGATTTTAGTTTTTGAGCAGTCCCTTTCTTCATAATGAAAAGCGATACATCCCGGTTATGAAAAACAATCTTTCCAATGTACTTCTTCCGTTAGCCACATTAAGCCTCGCTTCCTGTGCCGGCCAGCAAAAAGAAGACCCCAAGCGTCCGAACATAATTTTCATGATGACGGACGACCATACCACACAAGCCATGTCCTGCTATGGCGGTAATCTCCTGCAAACTCCCAACATGGATCGTATAGCTAACGAAGGTATCCGTATGGACAACTGCTACGCGGTCAATGCCCTTTCCGGCCCGTCACGCGCCTGCGTCCTTACCGGTAAGTTCAGCCACGAAAACGGCTTTACGGATAATGCAAGCACCTTCAACGGCGACCAGCAGACATTCCCGAAACTGCTCCAGCAAGCCGGCTACCAGACGGCCATGATCGGCAAATGGCACCTTATCAGCGAACCGCAGGGCTTCGACCACTGGAGCATCCTGAGCGGCCAGCACGAACAGGGCGATTATTACGACCCCGATTTCTGGGAAGACGGCAAACATATCGTAGAGAAAGGCTATGCCACGGACATCATCACAGACAAGGCCATCAAATTCCTCGAAGGCAGAGACAAGAGCAAACCGTTCTGCATGATGTATCATCAGAAAGCGCCTCACCGCAACTGGATGCCGGCTCCGCGCCACTTGGGCATCTTCAACAATACCACATTCCCGGAACCCGCCAGCCTGTTCGACGACTACGAGGGACGCGGCAGAGCAGCACGTGAACAGGACATGTCCATCGAACATACCCTGACCAACGACTGGGACTTGAAACTGCTGACCCGCGAAGAGATGCTGAAGGATACCACCAACCGCCTTTACAGCGTGTACAAGCGCATGCCTGCCGCCGTACAGGACAAATGGGACTCCGTATATGCGCAGCGCATTGCCGAATACCGCAAAGGCGACCTGAAAGGTAAGGCATTAATCAGTTGGAAATACCAGCAATACATGCGCGACTACCTGGCTACCGTACTGTCTGTGGACGAAAATATCGGCCGCCTTCTGAACTATCTTGAAAAGACCGGAGAGCTGGACAATACAATCATCGTCTACACTTCCGACCAAGGCTTCTTCCTTGGCGAACACGGCTGGTTCGACAAGCGCTTCATGTACGAGGAATGCCAGCGCATGCCGCTTATCATCCGCTACCCCAAAGCTATCAAGGCGGGAAGCACAAGCAATGCAATCTGCATGAATGTGGACTTTGCTCCCACTTTCCTCGACTTTGCCGGTGTGGAAATCCCGTCGGACATTCAGGGAACTTCCTTGAAACCGGTGTTGGAGAACGAAGGCAAGATACCCGCCGACTGGCGCAAGGCTGCCTACTACCACTATTATGAATACCCTGCCGAGCATTCGGTAAAACGTCATTACGGCATCCGTACACAGGACTTCAAACTGATTCATTTCTACAACGACATCGACGAATGGGAAATGTACGACCTGAAAGCCGACCCGCGCGAAATGAACAACGTGTTCGGCAAGCCTGAATACGCCGAAAAGCAGAAAGAGCTGATGCAACTGCTGCAAGAGACTCAAAAACAGTATAAAGACAACGACCCCGACGAAAAAGTAAACGAGCTTTTCAAGGGCGACAGAAGATTAATGAAAAACAGATAAAACCATTAAATTTATTATCATGGATAGAAGAAGTTTTCTAAAAAACACAGGCTGGTCTTTTCTCGGACTGGCGGCTTCGGGAAGCCTGCTCGGCTCTTGCGTGGCAGGAAGCAAAGAAGCAAAGAAGATTATGCCGTCGGCAAGCAACCTGAAAGTATTCTGGGGCGACCTGCACAACCACTGCAACCTCACTTACGGACACGGCGATATGCGCGATGCTTTCGAGGCAGCCAAAGGCCAGCTGGACTTTGTCAGCATAACGCCCCATGCTATGTGGCCGGATATTCCGGGTGCAAACGACCCTCGTCTGAAATGGGTAATCGACTACCATACCGGAGCTTTCAAGCGTCTGCGCGAAGGCGGCTATGAGAAGTACGTAAAGATGAGCAACGAATACAACAAGGAAGGCGAATTCCTTACCTTCATCGGATACGAGGCCCACAGCATGGAGCACGGCGACCACGTGGCGCTGAACTACGACCTGGATGCGCCGCTCGTGGAATGTACCTCTATCGAAGACTGGAAAGAGAAAGCCAAAGGACATAAAGTATTCGTCACTCCGCACCACATGGGCTATCAGGGCGGTTATCGCGGTTACAACTGGAAATGCTTCACCGAAGGAGACATCACTCCATTCGTCGAGATGTATTCCCGTCACGGTCTGGCAGAAAGCGACCAGGGCGATTATCCGTACCTGCACGATATGGGTCCCCGCCAATGGGAAGGAACCATCCAGTACGGTCTGGAACAAGGACATAAATTCGGTATCATGGCTTCCACCGACCAGCACTCCGGCTACCCGGGCAGCTACGGCGACGGCCGCATCGGTGTCCTGGCTCCGTCACTGACCCGCGACGCCATTTGGGAAGCTCTCCGCACCCGCCACGTATGTGCCGCCACCGGTGATAAAATCATCATCGACTTCCGCCTCAACGACGCTTTCATGGGCGATGTAGTCCGTGGCAACAGCCGTCGCATCTACCTGAACGTAACCGGCGAAAGCTGCATCGACTATGTAGACGTTGTCAAGAACGGCCAGATACTGGCACGCATGAACGGCCCGTTGACCCCGGTTGCACCGGAAGGCGACACCGTCCGCTGCAAAGTAAAAGTGGATTTCGGCTGGAACCGCGAAGAGCGCTATGTGCACTGGCAAGGCAAGCTGTCTGTCAACAAGGGCCGTATCGTAAGCGTTACCCCCTGCTTCCGCGGCGCTGCCTTCACCTCTCCTCAGGAGGGCGAAACCGAATTCAAGACACATGTCAACCGCATCCTCTCCGTAGGCGAGAAGGAAACGGAACTGGACTTGTACAGCAGCAAGAACCCGAATACCACCACCGCAGCCATGCAGGCGGTAATCCTCGACCTGGAGATGCCGAAAGACGGCGTGCTCACCGCAGACTTCAACGGCAAGAAGTTCGCACACACACTGGGCGAACTGCTCGAAGGTTCACGTTCGCACTTCATGATAGGCTGGTTGAGCGAAGCCATTCTCTTTAACCGCGCCATGCCCGAAAGCTGCTTCACCGTAGAGCACTACATGGAAGACAAAGAGCCGCAGCGCGACACCGATTATTATTATGTACGCGTGCGCCAGCGCGACGGACAATGGGCATGGAGTTCTCCTATATGGGCTGAAAGAGTTTGACAATCATGAAAAAATACGCTATAGGAATTGACCTTGGCGGTACTTCCGTGAAATACGCCCTTATCGACAATGAAGGCGTATTTCACTTTCAAGGGAAGCTGCCGTCGAAAGCCGATGTATCTGCGGAAGCGGTAATCGGCCAGTTGGTAACCGCCTGCAAAGAGGCAATGGCTTCGGCCCTGCAACTCGGAGTAGCGGTGGAAGGAATAGGTATAGGCACTCCCGGCATTGTAGACGAAACCAACCGCATTGTGCTGGGCGGAGCCGAGAATATCAAAGGCTGGGAGAATCTGAATCTTGCCGACCGCATCGAAGCGGAAACGGGGCTGCCCGTGCAGATGGGCAACGATGCCAACCTGATGGGACTGGGAGAAACGATGTACGGAGCCGGACAAGGCGCACAGAATGTAGTGTTCCTGACCGTAGGAACCGGCATCGGCGGCGCAGTGGTCATCGGCGGCAAGCTGTTCAACGGCTTTGCCAACCGCGGCACCGAACTGGGCCATGTGCCCCTCATCGCCAACGGCGAACCCTGCGCATGCGGCTCTGTGGGCTGTCTGGAACATTACGCCTCCACTTCCGCACTGGTGCGCCGTTTCAGCAAGCGTGCCGCAGAAGTGGGCATCTCGTTTCCGGGCGAGGAAATCAACGGAGAGCTTATCGTACGCCTCTACAAAGAAGGAGACAAGCTGGCAACGGAGTGTCTGGACGAGCATTGCGACTTCCTGGGACACGGCATCGCCGGATTCATCAACATCTTCAGTCCGCAACGCATCGTAATAGGCGGCGGACTGTCCGAAGCCGGCGACTTCTATATCCGGAAAGTCAGCGAGAAAGCACACCGCTATGCGATAGCCGACTGTGCCGTGAACACTCAAATCATGGCTGCATCTTTAGGTAACAAGGCAGGAAGTATCGGCGCTGCGTCACTGGTCTTCTCACTAAACACGAAATAGTATGAAAAAGAATTTAGGAATGCTGGCGCTGATTATGGCGTTCTGGTTCACCATATCGTTTATCACCAATATCCTGGGACCGCTCATTCCGGACATTATCCATAACTTTAACCTGAGCGACCTGGCGATGGCGGGCTTCATCCCGACTTCTTTCTTCATTGCCTATGCCATCATGTCGGTTCCCGCCGGACTGATGATCGACCGTTTCGGCGAGAAACCGGTACTGTTTCTGGGCTTCCTGATGCCGTTCATCGGCACTACGCTGTTTGCCTGCATACACACCTACCCCATGCTGCTTGCCTCATCGTTCATCATCGGCTTGGGCATGGCTATGCTGCAAACTGTGCTAAACCCGTTGCAACGCGTTGTAGGCGGCGAAGAAAACTATGCTTTCGTGGCGGAAGTGGCCCAATTCGTATTCGGCATCGCTTCGTTCCTGAGTCCGCTGGTATATACGTACCTCATTCACGAACTCAATCCGGACATATACACGGAAGGCAGGAACTTTTTCATCGACCTGCTGGCAGGTATCACCCCGCCCGATCTGCCCTGGGTATCGCTTTACTGGGTATTCACGCTGCTGTTGCTGGTGATGCTGGTTGCCGTAGGGCTGTCCCGTTTCCCGAAAATCGAGTTGAAAGAAGATGAGAAGGGCGGTTCGAAAGACTCCTACCTGGCACTGTTCAGGCAGAAATACGTATGGCTGTTCTTCCTCGGCATCTTCTGTTATGTAAGTACGGAACAGGGAACTTCCATCTTTATGAGTACGTTCCTCGAACAGTATCACGGAGTGAACCCGCAGGTGGAAGGCGCAAAGGCCGTAAGTTACTTCTGGGGACTGATGACTGCCGGCTGCCTCGTAGGCATGGTGCTGTTGAAGCTCATTGACAGCAAACGGCTGCTCCAACTATCGGGCGGACTCACCATCATCCTACTGCTCACCGCACTCTTCGGAAGCAAGGAAGCATCCATCATTGCTTTCCCTGCCATCGGTTTCAGCATTTCCATGATGTACTCCATCGTGTTCTCGCTGGCGCTGAATTCGGCATCGCAACACCACGGTTCGTTTGCCGGCATCTTGTGTTCGGCAATCGTGGGCGGAGCAGGCGGCCCGATGATTATCAGCATGCTTGCCGATGCCACTTCGCTGCGTACCGGAATGCTGATTATCCTCGTGTTTGTAGGCTACATCACATTCATCGGTTTCTGGGCGCACCCGCTGATTAACAACAAGACGGTAAGCCTGAAAGAGCTTTTCAAGAAGTAAAAGACAAGAACGGCACACAATAAAAAAGAGACCGCAACGGCTTGCTGCCGCATGCGGTCTCTTTACTTTACACAACCCTTTTTATATCTAAAATCTACATAACTGGTTCACTACTTTCCTTCCGCAGCATCCGGCCGGGTATTTATGGTACAGATGCTCACCCGGTTCCAGTCCGGTTCTTCAAACATATAACCCACTCCCTGACCTTCGGCAACAATCCGGTCTTTGGCGATTCTATATCTATTGACCAGCATATTGCGCACGGCCTCGGCACGCTGGCGGGCGATGCGTTCGTTCACCTCCGCACTGCCTTCGGGAGAGGCATACCCTTTGATAACGACTCCCGCTTCCTTATGATTTCTCAGATAAGTGGCGATGCGCTCCACATTGGGCAACTGTGAATTATCGATGCCGATTCTGCCCTGGCGGAACGTAATCACCGATTCCAACAGCTTCTTGCTGTTGTCGATAGTATCCTTCACCACTTCCGGTTTCCGGCTCCGGCAAGCTGCCAGTTCACTTTCCAAATCGGAAACTTTCCGGTTGGCATCCTGCAATACTTTGGCGGTATTGTCGGCCTCGGCACGGAGACGGTTGATTTGGGCGTTCAGTTGGTTGACTTCCGCCTGGTCGTAAGGCCTTACTTCGGTGAAGTAATGGCGGCCGTTGCTGCATCCGAAATGGTAAGTCAGCCCGGCGCTGATTTCCCAGGCTGCACGGTTGGCATGGAAACGCACGGCTTCCGTACCCATAGCGTTCATATCATACACCAAAGCCGGTTTCACAGCCAATGTCCATGCCTTGCTTTCTCCCAGGTTGAAGTTGAAATTCAGTCCCAGTTTGCTGGACATACTGTTACGGTCTTCGCCCATACCGGAGTTTACGTAATAATGCAACCAGCCGATACCTGCCACAGCCTCAACCTCAAACAGACGGGGCGCACCGTTATACCCCGCAAAGAGATTACCTAAATTGACCAGCCCCAGCAGACTGACGTTTGACGCGTCAAAAGCCGTTTTGCTGCCCGTAGTGTTAAAGCTGCCCATAGCCTCCAGGCTCAGGCCGAAGGCAGGTGTCAGATACTTATCCACATGAACGCCCACTACCGGACGCATGTTCTTAAAGAACGAGTGATGCGTCAGCGGAGTCGTTCCACCCGCATTGACACCTATCGCCCAGTTGTCGGCAAACTTGTTTCCGGTCAGCGCCGTTTGTCCGTCAGCGTAGCCAACCGCAACACTCAACAATAATAAACTCGCTAAAATTTTCTTCATACAATTTTCTGTTTTAAGTTAGTACATAAATTTATAAATAGATGTTGAAAGCCTGTTTACAGAGCTTCCCAGTACTTCATATTGGTAATTCTTTCCAGCAGCACTTTTCTGTCGCCCTCGCGTACACTGTTGCCTGCCGCAACCGGAATGATGCTTGCCCGTTTGCCTATGCCGTGCCATTTCAGCATAGCTGCCGGAACACCGCGTTCGAGCAATGCCTCATACACTCTTTTGGCACGGCGGTTGGAAAGGTCCGTATTATAAGCGCTGCTTCCTCTTGCATCGGTGTAGCCGGTAATCAGGAAGCGGGCGTCGGGATAGCTTTTCAGAAGCCCGGCCAGCCTGTCGAGCGTCTTTTCCGAAGCAGCCGTCAGCACATCCTTGTCAAACTCGAAGTAGATATTATCCAGCAGGTCGCACGCCATTGCTTCGACAGAACCGGCTGTATCCGCCTGCTTCTCTACAATCCGCTCAACAATCTTTTCCACCTCAACAGGTTTCTCTATCTCCACATACTTCACCACCGGAGCCTGCTTTTTGCTCTTTCCGCCAATGCGCCAGATGACGCGGGCAGACACCTGCACAAAGTGAGGAAGATTCTTCTGCACCGGCAGGAGATATTCACCTTGCAGGCCAAGCCCGAAGGAATTGCTTAGCCACGCATTTACACCTGCGCCGAACGAAAGCGGAACAAAAGAGTTCTTATCCGATGAGCGCCCATCGGGATTCCACACATCGGACGATTCCCAGTGCGCCTCTCCCGTGGGGTCGTCCACAAAATTGCCGCCATAGGCAGACGCGAAATTCTTATGCAGGTAATTCACCCCCACTCTGAGGTAGGGTTCCACCCATTGAGACTCAAACAAGGGGGTAAAACGGAACTGCATGCCCAAACCGCCCATATACAGCAGGTCGTGTTTCCGGTCATTGCCCGCAATCCGGTTCTTGTTTTTCGCCACGCCTACCGTACCTTGCAAATCCAGATAAAACCACCGGTTCAGTTCCCGTGCCACATACAGGTTTGCTCCTCCCATCAGGTGGTTGGCCTTCAGGTTGTACATATAATTATCCGGAGTACTCTGGAAACCGGTGACAGACACGCGGCTCCAGTTTATCAACGAACCGCCTGCACCTATTTCCCATGCTTTCCTGTCCTGGCCTCTTCCCGTCAGAGGAACTGACAGGAAGAAGAGGGAGACAAGATATAGTATTGTTTTTTTCTTCATATTCATATGTATTTATCTACCGTAAATCAATCAATTCATCCAGTCTGCCGGGCAATCTTTTATCTCCAAAGGTATGCGCTTGGTTCTGTCCGCAAAGTCAGCCAGGAAATACTGCTCACCTTCTTTCAGCAGATAGTAAGCAAATCTGCTGCGATATTCATAACTCATGGAATATGTTATCTGATTGGTTCCTTTTTGTCTACTCCGAATATCCAGACCTATCCAATTACCCGGATAAGCACTTGTCAGCATAAAACGTTTGCCACCTTCCGAAAGCGGTACAGTACCGGTATGCACAGTACCTCCCGTTCCGTTAACAAACGTACGCATTTGAATGAATACAGCACGGTTTTCTGCCAAATCAGAAGCAGGCAGCTTGCCTTCCGGAGATTTCCAGATACCGGTATCCGGGTCTTTCGTAAACCTATCTTGCCCTATCGGATAAGCCCACGTTTTATAGAAATCAGGCAACTGGTCTGTATCGATTTCACCCCATAAAGAAGTTACTCCCTGCTTGACTTCCAGGAAGACAGTTCCTTCCTTGAAGCCCGGCGTCGGATATATCTCCGGAATATGAATCTTATCCTGCAAATATACGGTCTGTCCATAATCATTATAAGAACCCGTACCGTCACCGAAGTAAAGGCCTGAATAAAACTCGTTCCCATCCCACTCGTATTTTAACAACCCATTAATCGTATCATTCTTTGCCACGTTAGCTTTTTCCGTAGGAGTCAGTACCAAAGGACGCTGTATACGGAGATATGAATAACCGTAATCATAAGTTTGACTCTTATCTTTATCCAAATTCTGTTCATTTACAGGTAGGTTTATGTCCTTGATTTTAGCAGCCTTCATCATATAAGAGTTGAGACTACTTGGATAATCGCCCCATTCTCCATCTATCTGACGCTCAAATTTAAAAGATATATTTACATATCTGGTTGAATTTATGTCAGACGAACTATTACTCAAATTTACCTGAATCACAGTCCCCCTCACATTTATTCTATTCGGAACCAGCGTATTCTTAGCACTTGTTTCCTGCACCCCTCCAACCGTTACGGTTGCACTGCCTGTCCGATCCGACAAAGACCGGTTATCCGGCAACTTATCCCATGTCACCTTGAACTGTCCGTTGTCATCCGTTGTGAAAGTTTCTGTAGCTCCTACTCCGGGCAATCCGCTCACCTGCACGCCTGCGGCTACTTTCTGCCCTGCTTTGTCATATACGGTAAAGAGCACCGAACCGTCCGTAGGAATCACATATTCCCGCAACAGAGAGTTCCAATATTCGGGAATAACATTATACTTTCCGATTTCTATCTCGATAACCGAAGACCTGCCCGTCAGGAAATCCCAGAAGTCCGTCTGCTTGTTCCGGTCTGCCGGCCATTTCTGGTCGGGTTTATGGGGATTGTCCACTTCACCGGATGCGATGTATTCTTTCCAAAGTTCATAGGCACTCTTTCCGTTCGTACCATTCGTGCCGTTTGTACCATTTGTTCCGTTTGTACCATCCTTACCGTCTTTCCCGAAAGATGGCTTTCCGGTATCCGTACCGTTGATATACCAGTTACCGTTCTCGCCAATGGCCACTTCCGGAGATTTCCCGTCGGCACCGACGGCTTTCTTACCCGTATCCGTACCGTCTACGAACCAGTTGCCGTTATTACCGATGGTAATCGTGGGCGACACGCCGTCTTTTCCGTCCGTACCCGTGGCTTTCTTACCGGTGTCCACACCATTGACAAACCAGTGGTCGTTAGCACCGATGGTTACGGTAGGCGGCACGGCATCTTTACCGTTCGCACCGTCCTTGCCCGCTTCTCCCCGCGCGGCAATGCCCGTATCCTCATTTCCGACAAACCAATGGCCGTTATCGCCGATATGCGGTGTCTGGCCGCTCTCGCCAGTAGCGCCTGTGAGGAAATACCAGAAATCCTGCACCGTATTGTTGCCGGCAGGCCATTTGCTGCCGGGGTTGTGCGGATTATCCACATTGCCGTCGGCAATCATATCCTTCCACTGGTCAAAAGCACTCTTTCCGTCTTTCCCGTCTTTCCCGTCATTTCCTTTAAGATACTTGAAAAAGTCCGCAACTTCCGTCCGGTCTTTCGGCCAGTCTACCGTTCCATCCGCTACTTTTTCTTTCCAAAACTCATAGGCCGAAAGCCCGGTATCACCTTTAGGCCCTTTGGGCATAGTTATGTCAACATCGGTACAGGCAGCTATCAATAAGCATACAGCTATACCATACCATTGTATAAATCTAAATTTACTCATCTGAACTTCAAATATTTAATTAGCTTATAGTTTGTATATACTGTTTATAAGGTGCAAATGGCAAACGGATGTATGTTTCGGGCAGCAAGGAGTCCTTTTATTTCGTTTGCAAAAATAAACACACATTTACAACACACCATTTCAGATAAAAGACAATTAATTTCCCTTTTCGGACAAAGTGCCCGAAAAATGAATAAACAAGCGGTAAACATCTGTTTCATACCCATATATACTGAAACAGATGGCAGTTGTCCTTACTCTCCATGATGCCTTTCCGTTTCAATGCCGAATACAAGTCCTCGCACGATTTCATGCCTATGCCGTGCAGCTTTGCCAGCGCATTGAATCCGTTCTTCTTGACAAAGCGCAGAAGGTCTTCCAGCAGATAGATGTTATACTCCCTGAGCCTGCGCAGGATTCTCGGAGTTATCTCAAGCACTGCCAGGGGCGTTGACAGCATATTCAGGTATTCAACGGGGATGCCCCGCTCCTTGAACGGTACGACAACCCTCACCGGAGTACGGTCGATGTTCCTTTTGGACAGAAGCGACCGGCAGTTCCTGTATCTCACTCTAATCGCCTGAAGCTCCTGCCGTTCCTGCGCCATGGCATCCCAATCGTCCATAATCTCTTCTACCGACCTCTCATACATAGAGGCCAGTTCTTTTGCCGAAAGGCCGTATTTCTCCACAAGTTCCTGCATGCCGTCTTTCCTTGTCAGCAGCGAACAGAAAATATCCTGCTCCCTGGGGTCTTTTATCTGCATGGACATCTTCCTGACAAGCCGTTCAAAACTGTGCATACAGTGGTTCTTCTTCTCCATTAAATATTTCATAGTGCTACGATTGTTTTTTGATGTGGCTCTCCTCGCGCAGGTGGGTCGGGGTTGTGCCGAACTGTTTCTTGCAGTAGCAGGTGAGGTGCGCGGAAGAGCTGAAACCGAACTCCATGGCTATTTCCCGGAAAGCAATCTCCGGATCACAGATTTTCTCGTGGATAAGTTCGGCTTTCCGTTCCTGCATCCACTGATAGGGGCTTTGGTTGAAATAGTGCTGGAACTTCCGGTTGAAGGAGCGTTCCGAAACGCAGCACAGACTGGCAAACTCCTTGACGGTCTTTACCTTCCGGTAATTGTTCAGGATGAGATCCTCGAATTTGCTCCCCATTCCGGAAGCGCCGGCAAAAAAGCCAGCCAGTTCGTTTTTGGCATAAAAGCCGCGCAGTATCAGAATGATTTCCTGCTGTTTAAGAATATGCATGTGCCTGCACAGTAATCCCGTTTCCAGATAAAACAGCACCTGCCTCAAGGCATGAAGCAGCGGTTTACGGATGGGCAGGGTGTGGTCGTTGGTGGCAATAGGTTTCTCATGAGAAATGGAATCGAAATACATCTTGTCGCACACCGTTATTTCCTTGTTCCAGAACAGCAGGAGGCATTCTGCCGGGGTGATGCCCGTCAAGCGGTTCTCTGCCCGCTGAGGTATGAGCACCATCCTGTTGGCATGCACGGAGATGGTATGCTCCCTGCCCAGCCCTACCTGCACCTCTCCTTTGAGCACGAACAGTACACAGAAGCAACCGTCATTATCAATCCGGCCTTCTTCGTGTGCAGTTAATTCGTACCGTGAAAATCCGCTTTCATACCTCAGTTGATAATTGAAGCAGGAACGATGCTCTGACAAATAAAATAATCTCATTGATAGCTTTTTAATTTATACGCCATAATAACGCATCGCTTTTTTAGATTGTTTTTTACAAAAAAGACATTTATTTATAAATTTAAGACTATCCGTAAGGTTTCGCAGGGTTTTATAAGTATTTGAAAGGTGTATTGATTCCGCTCATTAGCAGCAAGATGGCTGCCAATAAAGTCAAAGCAAAAGATTATCCCGTTCCACCGTGGAGTAGTTTTCATTCCACCACGGTGGAACAAAAACTACTCCGTGGCAGAACAAAACTTTCTCCACGGTGGAACGGATTGGTTCTTGCATGCTTTCTGCCTGATACTTATAGAGGAAACACTCGAAGATGCGCTTTGGAGGGAAAGATAATGGCTGTATTTATTATCCCCATAAATAGGGATTGTTCCATTATGGAATACTTTGTATCTTTGCCACAAAACTAAACGGATGAAACAAGGGTGCCTGAAAATAATGAGATGGTTTCTGCCTGTACTATTTATATCGTACATGGCAGGTATCACACTCTTTACTCACTCGCATGTAGTGAATGGGGTGACCATTGTCCATTCGCACCCGTTTAAGAAAGACTCTCCCCATAGTCACACCACGGTCGAATTTCAATTGATTCATTTGCTGAACCACGTGGTAACTACCGGAGCCGGTATCTTTTTTCTCTCTCTTCAGTTTATTGCTTGTCTGCTCTATACCCTTTCGTGGCGTCCGGATAGGGCAGGATACTGTTCGTCCGTCGTGGGCGTGGTATCTTTGCGGGCACCTCCTGCCGGAAGATAAAACCTCTCTCTCACTGCATTATTTAGAAAAATTTATTTAGTAATTCTACTATCCAAAAATGAAAATGAAGAAATATATATTTTTCCTCGTTAGCCTGTGCTGTGCCCTGTTGCCTGCTATGGCCGACCAACCGGAACATCCGGAACTGAAAGCGTCTGATGCCAATATCATCGGCCATGTACTCGATAAAAAAACAGGTGAACACCTCTCTTATATAACAATCGCCCTGAAAGGAACTACCATCGGTACGGTGACGGATGCCACCGGACACTATTTCCTGAAAAACCTTCCCGAAGGGAATTTTGTGCTCGAAGCCAGTTCGGTGGGGTATAAAACCATCAGTCGCAATGTCAGTCTCAGAAAAGGAAAGACACTTGAAGAAAATTTTGAGTTGGAAGAAGATGCCGTGGCGCTTGACGGAGTGGTGGTATCGGCCAATCGCAGCGTGACCAAACGGCGCCTGGCACCTACATTGGTCAATGTGGTAGATATGAAGATGTTTGAGAATACAAACTCTCCTACACTTTCGCAGGGGCTTAACTTCCAGCCCGGCGTCCGGGTCGAAACGAACTGCCAGAATTGCGGTTTCCAGCAGGTGCGCATCAACGGACTGGACGGTCCGTATACACAGATTCTTATCGATTCGCGTCCCATCTTCAGTGCCCTTTCCGGTGTTTACGGGTTGGAGCAGATTCCTGCCAATATGATTGAGCGCGTAGAGGTGATGCGAGGCGGAGGTTCTGCCCTGTTCGGTTCGTCCGCCATTGCCGGAACCATTAATATCATCACCAAGGAGCCATTGCGCAATTCGGGGCAGTTGGCACATACTCTTACTTCTATCGGCGGCAGCTCGTCTTTCGATAATAATACTTCGCTGAATGCATCGCTGGTGACCGATAATCATCGGGCGGGACTCTATGTGTTCGGGCAGAACCGTCATCGGGATGCGTACGATCATGATGGAGACGGTTATTCCGAAATGCCGAAACTTAAAAACCAGACAGTCGGCTTCCGTTCGTTCCTCAAGACAAGCACTTATTCTAAGTTGACATTCGAGTATCATCACTTACAGGAGTTCCGTCGTGGTGGAAACCTGCTGAACCGTCCGCCTCACGAGGCTGACATTGCCGAGCAGATTCAGCACTCTATCAACGGCGGCGGCTTGAAATTCGATTATTTTGCTCCGAATGAAAAACACCGTCTGACCGTTTATACCTCGGCACAGCATACGGACCGCGACAGTTATTATGGCAGCAAAAAAGACCAGAACGCCTATGGAAAGACAACGGACCTGACATTTATCGGCGGTTCTCAATATGTGTACAGTTTCGGTAAATGCCTTTTCATGCCTGCCGACCTGACTGCGGGATTGGAGTATAACCGGGATAACCTGAAGGACGATATGTGGGGATACAACCGTTATACGAAGCAGACGGTAAATATCGGTAGTGCTTTTTTGCAGAATGAATGGAAAAACGAAAAATGGAGCATTCTCTTGGGCGGACGTCTGGATAAGCACAATCTAATCGACCATGTTATCTTTAGCCCTCGTGCCAATCTCCGTTTCAATCCTTCCGAGGACATTAATCTCCGCTTGAGTTATTCGTCGGGCTTCCGTGCCCCGCAGGCTTTCGACGAAGACCTGCATATTGAGAATGTAGGCGGAACGGTGTCGATGATTGAGCGTGCCAAGAATCTGAAAGAGGAAAAATCTCAGAGTTTCAGCGCCTCAGCCGATATGTATCACCGTTTCGGTGCTTTTCAGGTGAACTTCCTGGTTGAAGGTTTTTATACCAGACTGTCGGATGTATTTGTACTCGAGAACATCGGAGAACGGGACGGCATTCTTATCAAAGAGCGGCGTAACGGTTCGGGTGCTAAAGTATTGGGACTATCGATGGAGGGAAAAATGGCTTATCTCTCTTTGTTCCAGTTACAGGCAGGAGTCACCTTGCAACAGAGCCGTTATGACGAACCGGAAAAGTGGAGCGAAACGGCACCGGCCGAGAAGAAGATTTTCCGTACACCGAATACCTATGGGTACTTTACGGCAACGTATACGCCGATCAAGCCTCTCTCATTATCCCTGTCGGGCACGTACACCGGCTCGATGCTGGTGCAGCACATGGCCGGTTATATTGACAAGGATGTGGCGGTGAATACACGCGATTTCTTCGATATGGGAGTCAAGGTGGCCTATGATTTCAAACTTTATAAGTCAGTGGACCTGCAATTGAGTGCAGGTGTGCAGAATGTGTTCAATGCTTATCAGAACGATTTCGACCAGGGAGTGGAGCGTGACTCCGGATATATTTACGGTCCGGCTGCTCCGCGAAGCTATTTCGCCGGAATAAAGATCAGCTATTAACTCCATTACATTTGAATGGAAACCGAACTTCTGTTCGGTCGAAATGAAAAAGAGCGTAATGAACGGCGTTTACGCCTACTCATTACGCTCTGAAGTTATAAAATACTATTTACTGGTTTGAGGATATTGGTTGGGAAATGAATTTAGTTATGGTCATTCTTAGTTCCGTAACCATGAATATACCAATCGGCTATGCTTAACTTTCCGTCATTATCCAATGTTACGTAGATGCGGGCATCACCACCCCAACTGGCACTATATTCATCCATAAACTCTTCAGTCGTTGTCTTTTCCGAATCACTAGCATCCAGAACAACAGTTACGGCTCCTACTGTAGGAGTTGCTTCCGGATCAAAAGTGTCAAAGAAAGAAAGGGTCTTTACAAAATCATCAATATCACCTGGTTGTGCTTCACCAGCCCATTTTACCATATATACCCGTTTTGTATTGTTACCTTTCGTTACCTTCAAGTCAGCAGTATACATTCCGGCATCAGTCATTCCGGTTCCTTCAAGACTCAAAGTAAGTGCACCGTTACCTGTCCAGTCTGTTGTTGACGGAACTTCCTCTACTGCTTTAGTCTTGATACCATTAGTTCCCCTACCGGCTTTTTCCACCAAGTCAATCACTTCACTTAATTTGCCGTTCTTATCAACTGTAACTGCTCTCAGATAATAATCATATCCCGGAGAAGTAATACGCAAACCGCCTTCATCTGTCTTAAGTTCATCCAAATCAGCCACAGCATACTCATGCCAATTTACATCTCTTGAATCTTCATCAGACATAACCCAATTAAGGTCTAAAGAACCAGGGCCTGTACCCAAATCCCATAGTATACGGACAAATTCAACCTCATTGCTAACAGTGATATCTACAGGCAGTCTTTCCGGTGTCTGTTGTTCGGGGAATTCTACGGCAGTAATCTCGCCCACTCCGTCAAAGACTGGCGCTGCCGTTTTAACCTTCTGATAAACAACCTTTCCGATTTTGCCTTCTTTATCGATAGGAATAGCATATACGATAAATTCCGTATCCGGCTTCATATCCTTGTTGGCAAATTCTTTGGAGAACGGTCCGGTATAAGCCAAAGGTACTTCAGCACCCAGTCTGACAATGCTGGCGCAAATTTCATCCTCGGTCATGTTATCAAAGGATTTACCACCGCTTGCAATCAATTCTGCACTTGACTGTCCCACATGTATTCTGCTGCAACTTTCATCTGCCGTAAAGGTAGCTTCAAAGCTTTTCAGCTTTATCTTGTCTTTAGGCACGTCTATGGTTACTGCCACCTGTCCGGTAAGTTCCGGTTCGGGAACGGTAATCTCTTTCGTATAAACCTTGGCTTTGCCCTCGGCATCCAACGCATATACGGCAATGATAACCTGGATTTCATCGGCTTCCAGCGACCTCAGGATGATACCCTTGCTTTCACTGATGTCCCTGTCTTTCAAGGCATATCTCGCCAAAGTCTTTTCGGTGAATGTAGCGCTGACATCCGACCAGTTGAAAGGCTGCATAGGATAGTCGGCATTGGGATTCAAGGAAATCTCTGCATCTTCAATGAAAGTTTCTTCCTTATAAATCTCTACGTATTTATCTCCACCGTCGCCTTCGAGGTCCTGACCCATGTAGCCTTTGTTAATAGCGCCAATCACATACTTGGTACATTTGGCACTCTTCTTCACCACTACGTCTACGGAGAAAGCGGAAAGGTTCTTGACTTCAAACTCCACCAGCTCGGTCATTACATCCTCGCTCTTGAATGCGAATTCCTTTGAAACTTCCTTGCTCTTGCCGGTTTCGTTCTCGGCGTAAACAGTCAGCGTGTAAGTCACATCCATATCAACGGGAATTTCCAGACGGGTTTCGTCCTTACCGGTCACAGCCGTATATGCGGCAGCGCTCTGCCCTTTCGGTTCACATTTCCAATACCATTTTTCCGTTTCCTCGGAAGGTGTAACGGTTACTACAGCCTTGGCGTTGTCGGCGCTAAGGGCGGGTTCACTCACTGCGATGGTCGGTAAAGCAGGTTTGCCGGGTGTCGGATCGTCTTTGTCGTCCGAGCAACTTGCCCATACGCAAGCAGCCATTGCCAGTATGGGAAGCATCGTTCTAAAAATGTTTTTCATACATCATTAAATGATTAATTAATAAATAAAGAAAATAGTAAGAAAACAGGGGGATAATAAAGAAAAAAGCAAAAACAGGAAAGGGGTTATCGCTCTGTTATCTTTTTGCAAAATTATAAATAATTTATAAAAACAACATAGAATATATATTTTTTTTCAGAACTTTCTCTATATTTGTTGCAAATATATCCAAAGAAAGTTTTAAACAAAGGGTGTTTTGTAAATAAAAAATTAACATTATTACAGCATTCTTAAAAGCAGACAAACAACAAGCAACCCCGATGTTATCCTTTAATTGGACTGATATTATAGAAAAACGTAAGCAAACAAAACTGTAAAATAAAATAAAAGGACGGCAATATACACCTAAAAAATGTCTCTTTCCGCTTCAAACTAAAAAACAGAAACATTAAGTATTAATCAAATCATTAGAAGAACAAAGATGAGAAAATCAATTCTCTTGTTTGTGCTTTTAACTCTGTTCGGAATCCCGTACCTATTGGCACAGGGCGGATTCCGGATTACAGGACAAATCCTATCGGCGGAAGACAACCTGCCGGTAATCGGAGTATCTGTAGTTGAAAAAGGCACAACAAACGGTGTAATTACCGATATCGACGGAAATTACAGTATCACGGTAAGCAAGTCTCCCGCCACCTTGCAGTTTTCGTACGTAGGCATGAAGACGGTAGAAAAGCTGTTTACAGCGGCAACCCGCTACAATGTGATTATGCAACCGAACACCGAAATGGTGGACGAAGTGGTAGTAGTGGCATACGGCGTGCGCAAGAAAGGAACCATAGCCGGCTCCGTATCCACCGTAAAAGCGGAAAAGATGGAAAATGTGCCGGCAGCCGGTTTCGACCAGGCGTTGCAGGGACAGACACCGGGATTGTCGGTCATCTCCAATTCGGGAGAACCCAGCAAAGCCGCCGTGTTCCAGATACGCGGCACAAACTCAATCAACTCAGGCACATCGCCGCTGTTTATCCTCGACGGCGTGCCCATTGCAAGTTCGGACTTCAACACCATCAGCCCGGGCGACATCGAATCCATTTCCGTGCTCAAGGACGCCTCGTCCACCTCTATCTACGGAGCACGCGCCGCCAACGGCGTAGTGGTAATCACCACCAAGCGCGGACTCTCCATAGACAAGGCGAAAGTAACGCTGCGCGCGCAATACGGCTTCTCGCAACTGGCATCCGACGGCAAATGGACCATGATGAACACCCCCGAACGCATACAGTTTGAGAAAGAAATAGGCCTGGACACCGGGCAGGACTACGACCTGCTCTCACGCACCAACGTCAACTGGCTGAAAGAGATATTCAACGACCGCGCACCGTTACAGAACTACGAAATCTCCGTGAACCGCGCCACCGACCGCCTCAACTACTACGTATCGGGCGGGTTCTACGACCAGGACGGTATCGCCCAGAACTCTTCCTTCCGGCGCTACAACATGCGCGCCAATGCCGAAGTGAAAGCCAGCAACTGGCTGAAAATAGGCACAAGCACCATGTCCGCCTACGAAGAGGTGCAGCAGGCGGAAGAGGGGGAAATGGCGATTTACACGCCGATAGCCGGCTCGCGCTTCATGCTCCCCTACTGGAGCCCCTACAACGCAGACGGCTCGATAGCCTCGGAGAACAACGGCACATGGACGGGCACGGGACAGAACCCCATCGAATGGATGGCGAACAACCCGGTGAGCTATAAGAAGTACAAGGTACTCTCCACCGTATTTGCCGACATCACCCCGATACAGAACCTGACCGTACGCATACAGTTCGGCGCCGACTACTCACACGCCACCACTTTCATGCAGTCGTTCCCGAGCTACGTCATCAACAACGAGCAGGGCACTGCCGGACGCAACTCCTCGGATGTGCTGAAACTGAGCGAAACCGCCACCGCCAACTACCGCTGGGCGCTGAACGACGACCACTCCTTCAACTTCATGCTGGGGCAGGAAGCCATGGACTACCAGTCGAGCGGCTTCCAGGTAGTGACGAAAGGACAGTCCAGCGACTTCCTCACGAACATCAGCTCCGGCACGCGCGCCTCGTCCTGGGACGACACCACCAGCGCATATTCCTACCTCTCGTTCTTCCTGCGCGGCGAGTACAACTACAAAGACCTCTACTACGGCGAAATGGCACTGCGCACCGATGCCTCCTCGCGCTTCGGCAAAGACCACCGCTGGGGTATGTTCTGGTCGCTGGGATTTATGTGGAACATTAAAAACGAATCGTTCCTGAAAGACACCGAATGGCTGACAAGCGCGCAAATCGCACTCAGCACCGGTACTTCGGGCAACTCGGAGATACCCTACTACGACCACCTGGCACTCGTTGCGGGCGGGCCGAAGTATAACGACGAAGCCGGTATCTACCCCAAACAGAGCGGCAACGAGGAGCTGAGCTGGGAACAGACCTGGTCCAACAACATCGGGCTGCGCCTGGGCTTCTTCAACCGCGTCAACCTCGACATCGACTTCTACCACAAGAAAACCACCGACATGCTGATGTCCGTACCCGAAAGCTATGCCATTACCGGCGAGGGCTACCGCTGGGACAATATCGGGGCGATGGTGAACCGGGGTGTGGAAGTGTCGGTCAACAGCGACATCATACGCACCAAAGATTTCACCTGGAACCTCAACGCCAACGTGTCCTACAACAAGAACAAGCTGGTGGAACTGTATAACGGCGTGCAGGAGTACGTAAACTCCACCACCGGACTGAAATTCGTCGTGGGGCATCCGGTGCATGAGTTCTTCCTGAACCGCTATGCCGGCGTGAACCCCGCCAACGGCGACGCCCTGTGGTACACCAAAGACGGCGAGTTGACCACCGAATTCAACGAAAGCGACAAGGTGATGACCGGCAAGACATTCGATTCGCCGTGGGCAGGCGGCTTCGGCACTACCTTCGCCTGGAAGGGCCTTTCGCTGTCGGCACAGTTCAGTTGGATGGCCGACCGCTGGGTGATGAACAACGACCGCTTCTTTGAAGAGAGCAACGGACTGTACAGCACCTACAACCAGTCGCGCCGGCTGCTGTACGACCGCTGGAAGAAACCGGGCGACATCACCGACATCCCCCGCTACGGCGTGACGGCGCAACTGGACGACCGCTTCCTCGAGAACTCCTCGTTCCTGCGCCTCAAGAACCTGACACTGGCATACGCACTGCCGCAGCCACTGCTGAAAAAGACCAACTTCTTCACCTCGGCACGCGTGTACCTGCAAGGCCAGAACCTGCTGACCTTTACGGGATTCACCGGACTCGACCCCGAAATGTCGAGCAATATCTACCGGGCACAGTATCCGGCTTCGCGCCAGTTTACGCTGGGCATCGAAGTATCATTCTAACCCTATCAAGCAAAAGAAAGATGATTAAGAAATTCAAACTATATATCATGCTGGTTGCCGTGGCGCTGTCGTCCGTCTCCTGTCTGGACAAAATGCCGGAAGACGGCATTCCTTTCGACGAGTCGCTGCAGACGGTATCCGACATAAACCTGGCTGTCATAGGTATCTACGACGCTTTCAGGAGCAAATACCTCTATTCGGGCAACCTGACGCTGCTGCCCGACATACAGACCGACCTGGTGTACGGAGTGAACGGCAACACCAATGTGTACGGCGACATCTGGCGCTGGAAAGAAATCAAACCCACCAATACCGACATCGAAGCCGTGTACGGTGCGTTGTACGATGTTATCAACCGCTGCAACTTCATGCTCGACCGCGCGGACGCCGTGCGGAAAAAGACCACCGACGACAAGGACCTCGACAAGCTGGACCAGTGCTGCGGCGAGGCTTACTTTGCCCGTGCACTCGCCTACTCGGAGCTGGTGAAGCTCTTCTGCAAGGCATACGAAAGCGATGAGGACGCCGCCGGCCAGTTGGGAGTTATCCTGAGCCAACACTATCTGGGCGATGAAACCATGAGGCGCGCTTCGCTGAAAGACTCCTACCAATTTATCCTCGACGACCTCGACCGTGCGGCAGAGTTGCTGGAACTCGAAGAGGATTTCAACACTGATACACAGGGAACGCTGTACGATGCTATCTATTTCAACGAATATACGGTGTATGCCCTCCACGCCCGCGTACTTCTCTATATGAAGCGGTGGGACGAGGCCATCAAGTATGCCACCAAAGTCATCGACAGCGGTTACTACTACCTGTCGAGCTGTACGCGCGCAGCCACCTCAAGCGCCAGCTACTACAAGTATATGTGGACGAACGACTTCTCCACCGAAGCCATCTGGAAAGTGGGCTTTACCGTTAATGCCTACGGCGGCGCACTGGGACAGGTATTCGCCAACTACGACTACAGCACCCTGCGCCCCGACTACGTGCCGGCTACGTGGGCTATCAACCTGTACGACATGAACGACCTGCGCGTATCCGCGTTCTTCCAGAGCTTCACCACCGGATACAGCCACGGGCTTACATGGCCGCTGCTGATAAAATACTTCGGCAACGAATCGTTCACCAACTACAACATCCTGCACGTCAGCATGCCGAAAGTGCTCCGCCTGTCGGAACAGTATCTCATCCGTGCAGAAGCGTACGTGCAACGCGACCAGCCCGACTACGGCAAGGCGGGAAGCGACATATCCGTACTGCGCACGGCACGCTACTCCTCCTACGGCGGCTCCACTTCCCTGAACAAGGAGAACGCGATGGACGTCATCGAACAGGAGCGCGTAAAGGAGTTATACATGGAAGGCTTCCGCCTGCACGACCTGAAACGCTGGCACAAGGGATTTGAACGCACGCCGCAAGACCAGTCGCTGTCCAACGGCAGCAGCCTGAAAGTGGAAAAAGACGACCCGCTGTTCGTATGGCCCATACCCCAGCACGAGCTGGATGCACCGGGCTCGGAAGTAGAACCTAATGAAAGTAACAAATAAGCCAAAAGATTTATGATAATGAAGAAACTATTAACCGGATGTATGGTAGCCCTTGCCATCCTGGCAGCCCTGGCAGGACTTGCCGGATGCGACCAGGACAAGGTGCTGTACAGCGGACGCAACTACCTGATGTTCTCCGATACGCTTTACCACTATGCCGTACAGGAGAGCAACGAGAAGTTCGAAGTTCCCGTATCCGCTACCAGACGTGCCGACTACGACCGCACGTTTGCCGTGGAAGTGGTGGACAAGGAAAGCAATGCCGTGGAAGGAAAACATTACAGGATTCTTTCCAATACCGTAACCATTAAGGCGGGCGAAACCGCCGCCAATGTCGAGATAGAAGGCGTGTACGAGAATATCGGCATCAGCGATTCGCTGGGATTTGCCCTGCGGCTGATAATCCCCGAGACCGAACAATGGCACAAATACGGAACGGAGACCAAAGTGGTGATGCAGAAAGTATGCCCGTTCGACATCAACGCCTTTACCGGCTATTGCAAGGTCACTTCCTCGCTTTTCAATACCTATATGACGAATACGACCCTGCGCCTGATAACGTCCGAAGTCGTGGAAGGGGAAGAGAATACGATTGTACTGCACGGACTCTACTTCGACGGATATGACACCAAGCTGAAATTCAACTACGACGATTTGCTCGAACCCAGCATCGAAATGGAAGAGCACGTCTGCGGCAGCACTGCCGAACTGTTCGACACCACACATGGCAACGGCAAGCTGATGATGACGCAGCCGTCGGGCTATCCCGCCTACTTCAGCACGTGCGAGAAGTTCGTGTTCCACTACGTCAACATCCGGGTGGACAACAAGGACGGCTCGCTGGTGGGCGTGGTGGATACTCCCGCCAACATCATCGAATGGATAAGCGAAGCGGAAGCCGAAAAGCTGAAAGAACAAGGATATTAACTTTATAACCCCTACAATTATGAAAATAACAGAACTGAAAAGCATGAGCCTGATTATGGTGCTCGCCATGATGATAATGACAGCGTTCACCGCCTGTTCGGACGACGATAACGAAGGCAACAAAACCGTTGTTTTCCCTGAGCTTGCAAACATCAGCAGCGCAGCCGGAGAAACTACCGAACTATCTTTTGAAGCATCTGCGGACTGGGAACTCTCCAGCAATACCGGCTGGTGCAAATTCCAGAACGGCGAATTCCTGGAAAGCCTCATCTACGGAAAGGCCGGAAAGCAGACCGTTACCATTATGACCTCCGCCGACGGACAGAACTACAACGAGGATGCCGTAGCGGAAATCACACTGAAAATGGGCAATGCCTCGCAGGTAATCTACAAGGTGACGCGCGCCAAAAGAGAATATGCCGACCTCGTTGTCAGCGATGAAGCAGGCAATATATATGACCGGACGCACCCGCTGACCATCAAGGGCAATACCGCTACCTCACCCGTCTATACCGTTATCAAGGCACAGGCGGAAAGCGGCGTGAAGATAGGCTTCACCAATCCGGAATGGCTGAGCTATGTCATAGACGAAAAGAAGGGAACGTATCAGTTTACGTTCAATACGGCAAACACGAGCGGACTGAATCCCAAGTATCCGATTACCGGAAACAGCTATACCCTGACTTTCGTTACCGAAGACGCCACGACCGCCAAAACGGACAAGGTGCGCAAGGTGGAGATTCCCGTCGTGTACGAAGGACTGCAACGGGACGCTATCGGCATCAGCCCCATGTATCTGAATGCGCTGGCAAGCGTGACGGGAGAAGAACTGTCGGACGATACCGGAATTCTGGAACAGATGCAATCGACCGTTACCGTATATAATGATGAATTCGAGACTGTGGTATTCGCCATGAAGAACCAAGACGGTGAATTCAGTTATGATTTCAACAGTACGGTAAACTGGCTGCACGCCGTTACAGGAACAGGCAGTAATAAGGATAAGGTAACGGTCACCGCCGACCTTAACGAGAATACGGAAGAGCGAGCAGCTACCGTCATGGTATTCCCTAAAGCCGTTTATGATGAAATAAAGAGCAACTGGGCAGGCAACCTCATCGACGAAAGCACGGGAGACATCAAGTCCAACTATGCGAACAATGTCATGACCAATATCACACAGGAAGCCTGGCAGGAACAGGGTGACAGAATTAAATTCAAAGCGCTGTTTATGTATGCGTACGATTACGACCAGACCGGGTTCAGAAACATCAAGGACTTCTTTGAAGGCACTGTTATCAAATTTGAGGACTTGGAGAATTCGGACGGTGTCGGCGAATATAATGTAACCGACAACAATGTATGGAAAGCCACCATCCCCAAAAGCCTGCTCAAGAAATTCGACGAAATCGGAGAACCGGGACACGGTCCGGGAAAAATCATTTTCGAGCCCGTTGAAGCGGCTACCGACCAGGAAATAACGGAAAAAGCCTCTCATGCAGGTATTTCATCCGAAAAGATGTCAGGTCAGGCATGGTCACAGGACGCACGCAAACTGGTACGTATCAACGGAATAGGTTTCTGCTTCGACAACACCAGCTATGAAACATACGCCAACGATTACCAACTGGTGGTCAAGGGCGAAGGCGAAGAGATTCTTGCACTCTGCATCGTAGAAGTATTTGACGATACACAAAGTCAAACCACCTTCTGACGGAATATGTACAAGCAACCACTGTAACTCAAACTACAGAAAAGAAAGAATAAATGAACTCAAAAAGAATTATAAAAGGAAAACTGTTTCTTGCAGCACTTGTCACCATGCTATGCGGCATGGTGGCAGGCGGATGCTCTGACGACAAGGACGAACTGGCGGGCAAACAATACGGCCACGTACAGTTCAGGCTCTACAAGTCGGCATCCTATACGCAGGAAGAGACAACCCGGGCCGGCACGGCATCTACGCGTGCCACCGCAATGGACCGGCTGAGCGACGCCCAGAAAGTGGAAATCGAAATGCAGCACAACGGTATGAGCATCACCCAGACTCTCGTGCTGAACGCCTACAACGAGAGCAACGCCGAATACGGCATGAGAAGCGACAAACTGGAGCTTCTGACCGGAACGTATAAAATCGTAGGCTACAAGCTGCTCGACAAGCTAGACGAGGTGATTACCGGCATATCTCCCGGTGCGGACGAGACGTTTGAAGTCGTTTCGCGCGGACTGACTACCAAAGACCTTGTTGCCGACTCGCAAGCGCGGGGCATGGTGACTTTCAAGCTGATAAAGTCCGGACTCACCACACGCGCCGCCGACGGTGAGAGCATCGACTACCTGTTCAGCGACATAAAGATTATCGACGTAACGGTGACCAACACGTTTACACGCGTGCCCGTCACTATCAAGAACCTGAAAGTGACTTATAAGGAAGAGTATGAAGAACATCCGAATACGGACTATACCGACGACAACAAGCACAAAGACAAATATAAGGATATCGGTACCGCCAAATGCGACTCGGCAGTATGGCTGCCCGCCGGCACGTATCAGGTAACCTCTTACACCATTTATAAGAAAAGCGGTTCGGTAACCTCTACGCTCGACTCCAGAAGCCAGCTTGCAGGAGAGATGTTCAGCGTAGAAGATAACAGACAGACGGACGATGCCCTTGTGCCCATCCAACTGTCGCCGGCAGCCGCTTACATCAAGGACTACATCGCACTGAAAGCCATTTGGGAAGCGCTCGACGGCAAAAACTGGAGCTTTACCGGAGAAACAAGCCCTGCCGGAGTAACCTGGAACTTCAACAAGGAGGTAGACATGTGGGGCGACCAACCCGGTGTGTCACTGGACAACAAAGGACGCGTTATCAGCCTGTCTCTCGAAGGCTTCGGCGCCAAAGGCAGAGTGCCCGATGCCATCGGCCAACTGACCGAACTGAAAGTGCTTTCCCTCGGGTCGCACAACGAAAAGCTGGGCGGCAGACTGTTCGGCGCAGGCGGAATAACGCCCGATATGAGCGATGCACAGAAACAGAAGATGCGCATGCACTACAAGGAACTGTTCCTCGACTACGACCCCAGGGAGAATATGTCGGAACTCCTGCAGGACGGTATTAACCGAGACCCCGAAATGGCAAAGATAAAGAAAAGCAACCGCATCAGCATGAAAGATATACAGATAGGCCAGACAACCAACAACATTACTTTCATATCCAAAGCGGTAATGCGGTTGAAGAACCTGCAACAACTTTATATTGCCAATTCTCCCATCAAGGCCGAGGACATCTGCACAGATTGGGAAAACGAGAACTCCGAATATGCCAAATCATTTAAAGAGGAAAGCAGCTCCTGGGCATGGAGAACCCTGACCGACCTGACGGATGTAGAAGTGTACAACTGCCCCAATCTGACCAGACTGCCCGACTTCCTGTTTGAACTGCCCGAAATGCAGTTGCTGAACATAGCCAGCAACAAAGGCATTGACGGACTGAACGGAGCAAGAGACGGAAGCGGCGAGCAACTGACAGCCGACTGGAAGAAATTAGCGGATGCAACCGTAGGAGCCAAACTCCAGATTCTGTATCTCGGCAACAACAACCTGACTAAATTTCCGGAACACGCATCATTGAATAAAATGAGGAAACTGGGACTGCTCGACTGTATCAACAACAACCTTACAGGAAAGCTGGAAGCCTTCGGCAAGGAAGTGGAACTCACTACCCTGACCCTGGACAACAACCGAATCACCGAAATCCCGGAAAACTTCTGCGGTTTCACCGACCAGGTGGAAAGTCTGAGTTTTGCGCACAACCTGATAGAATACATCCCCAATATCTTTAACGCAGAATCTGTCTATACAATGGGGTCCGTAAACTTCTCGTACAACCGGATAGGACAGAATGACGGGAAAAACATTAATTGCAGCCTGGACGACTTCAAGGGAATTAACGCTTCAACGATTTCTTTGTCGAACAACCTTATCAGTAAGTTCCCCACGGAACTGTTTGCCAAAGATTCCCCCATCTCCACCATCGACTGATTCACTAGTCCAATAACATATCTTTGCAACATTCATGTCTTTTCTCCTGACCTGAATTCCTTTCAGTTTTGTGTCATTGTTCTTCATAACTTCAACTCT
>OGIB01000199.1_pt1 | contig 35225 bp, 20 predicted proteins | sample 1571691 | NCBI WGS metagenome assembly OGIB01 (sample SAMEA2582058, study PRJEB24529) | metagenome | biome: Human gut stool | place: China | collected 2011
GCTATACCATGAGGGATTTCTTCGTTAAGAGCATGAAGCGCTTTTTCCCTGATAAGCTCTGCAACTATCTGTCTCATAGGCTGGTCTGTTACAGTATCTTCATCATAGAACATAGGTCCATATGTAAGATACTTAAATATAGTATCAACAAGATCATCTACATTGTTTCCATTTCTTGCTGAAACAGGAATAATCTCATCGAATTCGAGCTCCTTACTGTAACAGTCTATAACAGGAAGCAGCTCCTCTTTCTTAACAGTATCAACCTTATTGATAACAAGAATCTTAGGAGATGATACTTTTTTAAGTTTTTCTATAATGTGCTGCTCACCAGCACCAATATAAGTTGAAGGCTCTACTATAAAGCATACAACATCAACTTCATTAATAGTCTTTTCTGCTGCTCTGCCGCACGCTGTGCCTGTTCTCTTTGTGCTGCTTCTTCCGCCAACCGCTGGGCTTCTGCCTGCTGCGCTGCTTCCTGTTCGGCTATACGCTGTGCTTCAGCTTTCTTTGCAGCTTCCCGCTTGGCTTCTTCAGCTGCACGCTGTGCTTCGGCTAACCGTCTGGCTTCTGCCTCGGCTCTTGCTTTCTGGGCTTCTTCCATGCGCCTCTGAATCTGTACTTCGGCCTCCGCTTTTCTTCTTGCTTCTTCCTCTGCCTGCTGACGACGGACATCCTGTGCTGCTGCTTCTTCTAAGTGTACGGTTGCTTTTCCGGTACGGATTGCAAGATCGGTCTTTGCTGCCTGTAACATCACCTGTGCGTGTGCATGGCGGCTTGCTTCTTTTTCATCAAAGGCTTTGCCTGCTGCCTGTGCCGCTGCTTTCTGCTCAACCATAATGCGCTCGTATGCCGCACTCTTTTCGTCCTTCTCATCTAACATCTTTTCCAGCTCTGTCTTTGAGAATTCCCTTGTATTCTGCTTTCCGTATTTTTCTTCACGGACCGCTTCTAACCAGTCTGCAAGGCTTAACTGACCTTCAATCTGTTCATCTTCCTGACTTTCACCGGCCGTTTCTTCCTGCTTCGCCGGCTGAGGACGCAATGCCTCTGCCTCTGCTTTTTCTTCCTCCATGAATTCACTTAAATTTTTAGCGAGTGCCGCCTGTAAATTTTGTGTATCATACGGATTGTTATATGCCGGAATGTCCACTTTAATCTCTACTTCATCTGCCGGTTCTTTGACCGTATTTACAGCCTTCTGCCGGAATGAATCCTCTTTACCTGATAAATCGCCGCAGCTGTCTTCCAGTTTCTTCTTTGCATCTTCTATCAGTTCACGTAAAGATGAGGATGCCTTGTCAATACTTTCAGACAAATCCACCGTTGTATCAGCTTCCTTTTTTTCTGCTTTTGGTGCGGTATCCGTCACTGTCTTTTCTTTTACAAATTCTTCCGCTGAAAATACCGGTTCTTCCGGTGTTTTTTCTGTATCCTGCGCACCGGTGTTCTCATATGTATCGGAATCATCGGATTCGTCATCATCTTCATAGCCTATTTCGCGCATATCTTCTTCTGACTGCGCCCGCGAATGAAATGCCTTCTTAAAGAAAGATTTAATGCCGCGGGTACTTTCATCGTCTTCCGGCAGAATAATATCATCGTCCGCATCACTTTCTGCTTCTTCCACCGCTTCTTCAATTTCATCGCTCTGGATTGCCGCAAGCTGCTTTTGTTCCTCAAACATGATTTCTCTGGTTGCTTCTATATCCTGCTTCTGATTCTTAATATCCTTTAAGATTTTTTTCTGTGTATTGGTCAGTTCAACGCCAAATTCCTGCTTTAACTGAATCGCCTTCTCCACATACTGTCCGTCCTGAAACCACAGTACAATATCATCACAGGTCTTGATACATTCTTCTTTTCTGCCTGTTTTGGCATATAACTTTGCCAGTTCAAACATATACTTTTCATCAATTTCATGCTCTTTGTAGTCCTCTAAGATTTCTACAAGTTCATTATCCGAGGCATTCTGTGCCTTTCTTAAATCAAAATACAAAAGAAAACGATTGACATCATGCGGTGACATCTTTTCATATTCTTCATAAAGTTCCTCTGCCGTTTCAAAATCTTCCAGCTTAATGAGCAGCTCCGCCAGCTTATAAACCAGCTTTCTGCCGCCTAAATTTCTGTTGTATGCAAGAATTGCCATATCTCTTGCTTCCAGATAATCCCCTGCCGCTTCCTGTACGTTAATAACAGTTGCCAGCGTGGACCAGTCCTTCACCTTCTGCCAGTTCATTTCCTTGGCAATCGCTGCCGCCTCCTGAAATGACTTCTTGGCAGCAAGCTTTTTAATTTGATCTACTTTTATATTAAATTCATACTTATCCAAAACAAACGCCACCTTTACTGTATATATCAAATAAATGATTTAAACATATTCTATTCAAGTTTATCACAGCGCAGTATTCTTGTAAACTCTTTTAAAAAGAAATGCCAACGTTGAGGCGTTTTTTGCCTATAGCGCCTATATAAAGTCGAATACTGCCTGCTCATAATCCATGCGCGTATATTCAAGTTCCTCATTTTTTGTACGACTGTAGTAATCGACAACAACCGTCTGCTGCCGGTTATGTACAAGCTTCTGTCCTAAAATGTAATTGACATCAAATCTTCCCGTAATCGCCGGGGTTGCACCTCGTGCCGGAACAATGAGCTGCACGTGGTTAGTCTTTAACAGCTTAAAAATCGGCTCCCAGATATAAATATCCTTTGCCGCACCGAACGGATTATCAATAAAAATGGTCTTGCCCAGTACACCCGCACTGTCTGCCGGCGCATTGATACTTGAAATATAATGAATTACCGCAATTAAAAACTGAATATAAATACCCTGTGACTGTCCGGTTGAACCCACTGCTTCTTCATATCGCAGATACCGGCTCTGGTCTTTCATGCGCTCTCTTTTATAAAGACTTACGCGGATGGCGTTCATATCGGTTACAATCACGGCAAAAAGGCGTTTCCAGCTTAACCGATTGCGGATATATTTTAACCGCTCCTGTGTATTGTCAAAGCTTTCCGCCATCAGGACCGTTTCGTCAATGTATGCCGCCATTCTTTCCTTATAATCGGATTCCTTGGCATACGGTACGGACAGCCCGATAATAGAAATAACCTCATTATCCATCGTAATGCTTGAAAGCTTTGGCAGGCGGTCAAGTTCCGTCTTGATATTACAGCAAATCTGGACACACCGGTTCTCAAAGTTATCCTTGATACGCTCCATATCGGAAATCCCTTTGGATACGCGCTCTTTTTCCAGTGCAATCAGCGTATTGGTTTCGGAAAGTCTGGACTTTAACTGCTTCACGGCTTCAATGTCCTTTGGCACATGAACCGACATTTTAATCTCCAATGCCAGTTCTTTTGCATCACATGCCGTCAGTTCTTCCGTCAGCTTATCCTTTTTCTTTAAAAATTCTTCCAGCTTGCGCACCTCAAGCGCACACAGCTTTTCAAATTCTTTCTGTACCGTTTCATAGCCTGAAAAATCTGCTACATTTATGTCTGTATCCTCCGGCTGTCCTGCCATGGTATCTGCATTTTCCGTTTCTGACGCTTCCGGCACTTCAATGCCCGCTTTGGCAACAATTCTTGACAAATCCTTTTCCATTACGAGGAAATCCTGCATCTTTTCTGTCTGGCGTTTCTGCTCTTTTTCCAGTTCTTTGATCTGTCCTGCAATGCTGTCCTTATAATTTTTATGCTGTACAATGAACTGCTCCGGGTTATCACAGTCAAACGCTTCAAAAGCACCGTACTTTTCTTCAATCTGGCTCTTTCCGTGTGCAATACTTCCCTGCAGACGGTTCATTAATGCATTCTGCGCTTCCAGTTCTTCTGCTGCCGCTTTTTCCTGCTGTACCGCCTGCTCACGTTCCTGCTCAAGCGCACGGAGCGCATCATCCGGATTTGGGACAGCTTCTCCCTGTGCCTCTTTTGCCGCAAGTTCTTCCATTGTAAAATGGCGGCGTGCAATTGCCGTACTGCATTTTCCCATTGCCGCACGGTAATGTCTTAATAATTCTTCTTTATCATGCACATCGGCATTTTTTTCATCCAATGCCTTTTTCACTCCCGCAAAGCGGTTCTCCAGCTGTTCTAATGACAGCGCATGTCCGTCAGCATCCGCTAACCCTGCTACCGCACTGCCATCCGCCGCTGACTGCAGCACATGAATTCCTGCGGACTGTCCGCCGTCGGCTTCCACGCTTATATATGCCTGATAACGCTTGTCAAGACGGCTTTGCAGACGGTCATATTCTTCTGCCAGTGCATTTTTGCGCTGTAAGGCGGTCTGTTCTGCCTTTTCCTGCGCCTGCATTTCCTGCTCTTTTAAGAGCTGTTCCTGCTTTGCATCTGCCGCCCTCTGCGTGTATTCCTGCTTTTCACGGTACTGTACAAGAAGACTCTCTGCCAGTTTTGCGCACTTTTGCACGTATGGATACCGCTCCCGGTTTTGTGCCAGCTTTTCCTGCACCTGTGCTTTCCGCTCCCGGCCTTTTTTACGCAGGGCTTCCTCCTGTTCCATTTCTTCCTGTAAACGCTGTGCTTCCTTTTGCAGTTCCTCTAAACGCACAGACAGCCCTTCAAACTCTTTCTTTGCCGGTTCTTCTTCCAGCTTTGAAAGTTCCTGTATGCGCACATAGTCATTCCAGACAATTTCTTTTCTGTCGGTCAGTCTGACCAGTTTTTCCTGTGCCGCCGCCAGTTCTTCCTGCGCCAGCTTTTCTTCCCGCCCGCGCAGCTTTTCATCCTTTAAAAATGCCATATCCTTTCTGGCATATACAACATACTGTTCATTTTCTGCCGTAAGCTGTGCTTTTGCCGCCTGTGCAGACAATACCGGAATCACATAGGCGCTTCTGCCAAAGTCCGCAAGCACCGGGTCTTCTTTGATTCTTGAAAAATCATTTTCAACAATAAATGCATACTCGGCATATGGGAATGCGGCAAGCACCTGTTTTCTTTCATCTTCCGAAAGCCCCGAAAGCCACTCTCTGCCTTCTTTTACATCTTCTCCATACCGTCCTGAAAGATAGCTTTTTACCTTCTCCCGGTGTCTTCCGCCCGCACTGAATATCCCGTGCTTCATATTTTCAAGGAACTGCGTAAGCTGCGTACAGTCAGCGGTAAGCTGCTCACATTCCGCTTCCAGTCTGCGGTGGTTATCCAATACAACGCGGCATGCCCGGCGGGTATCCTGTTCCCCATAGACGGCCTTTAACTGCAAAAGCTGCTGCTTTTCTTTCTGTTCCTGTTCTTTTTTGGTTTCCGCCTGTCCTAACTGTTCTGTCAGCAGTTCAATCCGCGCACGGCAGGATGCCTGCTGCTGTCTGCCCTTTGAAAGCAGTGCTTCCACCTGTGAAAGCTGTCCCTCGGTCTGTAAAAGCTGTTCTTCCTGTTCTTTAATTTTCTGTGTGCAGGCACTGTATTCTTCGCCTGCCTTTTCCATCACAAGGATTCCTGCCTTTTCCATACAGGCACCCAGTTCTTTTTCTGCCTGTTCAATCTCTTTGGCAGTATGCACTGCAATCTGTTCTGCCGCCGCAGCCCCGCCCAGTAATTCCTGATAATCTGCCTTTGCCTGTGCCGCTTCTTTCTGACACGCCCGGTACTGTGTTTCTGCATTCTGCAATTCTTCACCGGCAGCATTCTTTTTCTGTACAAGCTGTGGCACAATCACCGCTGCCAGTGCATAGAGCTGTTTTGTCAGTTCTTCATCCGTTTGTCCGTTTGCCGCAATGGCTGCCAAAAGTTCATCATAGAGCTTCTGATACTGTAAATATTCGCGGTATTCTACCAGACTTTCCGTTTCTTCCATCTGCCTTTTTAAGTGTTCTTCCTGTTCCTTAAAATATGCCCGCTTCTTCTCATTTGCAGCAATCAGTTCTTCCATTCCCGCAAGGGAAGCCTGTTCTGTAAGCACCTCTGCAGTCTGGATCATGCGCTGCTGTTTTAATAATTCTTCCTGTAAATGAAGCAGTTCGTCCTTCTGCTTTTCTTCCTGCGCGCGGTATCCCGACAGATTTTGTCTGCACTGCATAAGCAGCTTTAACAGCTGTCCCCGCAGATTTCCCTTTTCTTCATATAAAGAGCGGTATCCCAGAATATACTCTGAAAAAGCATCGAGCAGCTCCATCTGTTTATCATAATTGGTAATCTGTGCATTTTTCTTTGACAGTCTGGCAAGCGTATCCTTAATATCAAGCAGTGTCTGTGCCATCTGACCTTCGTCATTGCCCACTGCCAGCTTATTGTGGAAAGATTTCTGAATAATTTCTTCTATTAATAAATCCTCTACAACTTTACGGCTTGTCTTATAATTGGTTTCAAAATATGTTCTTACATGTCCTTCGGTCTTATTGATGCCGCGGATAATTTCCCATTCGCTCTCATACAGCCCATACTTGCTGATAAAACTCTGATATTCGCCCTTTCGGTCAAATATTTTTACCGAAACGTGGAAATCATTATGTTCAAGCTCCCGCAGATACTGCTTTAAACCATTATAAGTAATGCGCTCCCCGTTTTTTGTCAGCGGCAGATTTTTAATATCGTTTTCACCAAACTCCCGGTAAAAAATACAGTAGTTAAAATATTCCACGCTGGCATTGTCACGTCCCGCCGGTGCTTCTTCTGCCGCAGAAAAACGCCCGGATATGCCGTCCGCTTCCGTGCCGTCTGCTTCCGTATCCTTTGCCTTTCTTGCGCAGAATCCCGTTGTCATATATTTATAGCCGTCGTTGTTAGCGGTATCTAACTTCCATTCAATCAATGAGTGGATCACTGTATTGCCGCCGCCCGGACGGAACAGCTTTTCAACCGGCTGTTTTTCATCAAGCGTACAGTTCGGAATCACATTTTGAAGCAGCAGCAGCATTAAAAGACTCTTTCCGCCGCCGTTTGCAAGGTCATAAATCGTGTTACGGCAGTGAAAACGCATCATAAAGTCATCGTAATACTGCGTACCGAAATTGTATTTTACATTGTTTACACGGATTCTGTTAATCTGCGGCATGTTCGTCCCTCTCCTCTCCTGACTGGTCTAACAATTCCATGATTCTTCCTCTGGATTCGTCAAAATAATTTTCAACAACTGCGCGGAAACGGTCTGTCGGATAGTACCGCTCCTGATTGTCACTTAATAACTGCTGGCTGACTAAAAAGTTACAGACCAGCTTTGCAAAACCCGACTTGGAATTCTTCGCCGCCCTTAATTCCGACAACTCCACGGTTGCCGCCGGCAGGCTGTCCCAGCTTAACGCAAGGCTGCGAAAGCTGTTTTCCTCAATTTCACTTAAAACAAAGCCGTTTTTCTTATCCACAATGCCTGCCGTTGTATCGTCCACCTTGCGGACAATGTCTTCCACGCGGACAAATTCGGCATACGTTGCACTGATGGTATCCGTATAAAACTCCATAATAATATTATAGATGATAAAATACGCCAGATAGAGTTCGCCGTTGGTACGCAGTCCCAGCTCCCGGCGCAGCGCTTCATTGCTGTAGCCAAACAGGCTGCCGTGCGCTTTTGGCGCGGCAAACAGCGAATTATTATATTCATAAACCGAAAGTTCCATTTTCTTTAACGACAACAATACCATATCATACACTTCCGGGTTGGTACTGTATTCCTGATACAGGGCAGCATTTGTCCCCTGCTCGCTTACCGTTTCCCCCGCCGCCAGTTTTGCGGATATTTCCAGTGCCTTTTCTATATTTCTGCTTTCCATTACTTTGTTCCCTTCCGTTCAAACACCAGTTCAGACTGTTCCATTGGCTGTTCGTCCTGCGCTCCTGCGGATTTTGGCGTAATCGTAAAATGTACCGGTTCACGGTCTGCAAATGCGCCGCTTAAAATGTCATCGAGAAAACTCTCGTTTTCCGTCTGACCGCCGATGACATACTCCTGTTTCTGACACAGGTTGACAAAAAAGGAATAGTAATCCGCATTTTTTAAAATATCCGGCGAATACATTCTGCTCATTGCCGCGCCAAATTCCGAAAGCGTAAACGTATCTCTCTTTTCAAATGCCGCCAGCAGATTATTCATTAAAAATGTATAGTTTTTACGAATACGCTGATCTTCCATTTCATCTGCAAACTGAATTTCCTGCGGCGGTTCTTCTTCTACTTTCTCCGCCGCTTCTGCCTGCTTTGGCTTCACGGTCAGTGCCTCGTCAAGTGAATCCAGCGTAAACCGCTTCTTTATATGCGGCAGTAATACCGGTGACAAAAGCTGTTCTAACAATCCCGCATTGTCGCTGCGGATTAAATCTGTCAGAAGCGCCCCAAAATGGATATGGCTTCTTAACCGTCCGAGTTTTGCCCGCTTCACGGCTTCTTCTGTCATCTGCTGCATCTGTGTACATGCCGATAAAAGCTGTCCGTGCCTTGTCATGGCTATCTGTAACTGGCTGTCCAGCTCGTAAATCTCCTTTAAAGTACGGTAATAGCTCTCCGACTGTACCGGTTCGGCTTCCGTCTTTGCAAGCGCACCCTCGATAAAATCTTTATTTTTCTTAAACAGCTTTTCTTCTTCATCAAACCAGCGCATACCCGTATGGACAAAATCTTCATACGCTTCAATCCCCGCAAAGACATCTTTGCCGAGCAATTCCATAATCTCATTTTTTCTGCGCTGTAGGCGTGCCACTTCTTCATTAATCCGCACAATCACATCTTTGCCGCCCTGAAAATTCTGTGCCTGTATCATTTTTTCTAAGAGCAGCTGCTGCACACTGATTCTGCTTTCTTCTTTAATTTCTTTCGTATCCAGATAGAATTCAATTGCATCGGAACTGATGGAATACCATACCGTATGGTCACGGATGGCACTTTCCAGTACCTTGATACGTGAAATACATTTTTTCTTTTCAATAGGATCATAATATGGAAATGTAAACGGTCTGCCTTCATTTTTAATTTTATCGAAAATGTAATCGGCAAGTTCTTTGTATTCCTGTGCTGAAAGATTCAGCCCAAAGTCCCGTTTGAGCAATGATGTAATAAAGTCCAGATATTCCGGGTAAGTGACGTCCTTTTCTTTAAAGTTATTCTCCTCAATAAAAAAGCGCAGAATCCCCATGACAATATATCCCATGTCCAGCATTTCATATCTGCCTTCCTGAAACTGGGCAAAGGATACATCCATCAGCTTAAAAAAAGGATAATATTTTTTGAGATTGAGCATACGCTCTTTGTGTTCTGTAATAATATCGTTTAACATAGTATCCTACAATTCCGTTCTGCCGTCCAATGCACGCAGCAGTGTCACTTCGTCGATATATTCCAAATCGCCGCCAACCGGCACACCGCTTGCAATGCGGGTTACTTTAATGCCTGTCGGCTTAATCAGGCGGCTGATATACATCGCTGTCGTTTCACCCTCAAGACTTGAATTGGTTGCAATGATGACTTCCTGCACATCGCCTTCGAGCCGTTTCATCAGTTCCTTTAACTTAATGTCGGACGGACCGATGCCAAGCATCGGGCTGATTGCACCGTGCAGTACATGATAGACACCCTCATACTTTCCGGTCTTTTCATATGCCGCCATATCGCGTGTCTGTTCCACCACCATAATCGTACTGTGGTCGCGCTTTTCATTGGCACAGATCGGGCAGATTTCATCATCTGTCAGCGTAAAACATTCTTTACAGTATTTAATATGCGCTTTGGCATCCGTCATGGCAGATGCCAGTCCCTCAACTTCTTCTTTTGGCATATTTATAATGTGAAATGCCAGGCGCTGGGCGCTTTTTGCCCCAACCCCTGGTAATCTCGACAGCTGTTCTATTAACTTGTTCATATGACCGCTGTAAATGTCCATTAGAACAGGCCTCCTGTCAGTCCTGAAAGTCCTCCGGTAATCTTAGACATCTGCGCCTGTGATTCTTCTTCACACTTGCGGAGTGCTTCGTTGGTTGCTGCCATAATTAAATCTTCTAACATTTCTACATCATCCGGATCTACGGCTTCCGGGTCAATCTTGACCTTTGTAACCTCTCTTTTACCGGTAACGGTTACTTCTACAACACCGCCGCCTGCTGCCGCACTGAATTCCTTTGCTTCCAGCTCTGCCTGCTGTGTTTCCATCTGCTTCTGCATTTTCTGTGCCTGCTTCATCAGATTGTTCATGTTGCCCGGCATACCTCCCGGAAATCCACCTCTTTTTGCCATTAGATATATTCCTCCTTATCATCTACTTCTATTTCCATATTAACGGATTCTCTGATATCTGTAAATCGATTTTGAAAATCTTCTCCATCCTGTAGCTTTGTAACAATCAGATTCACATGGATTCCTGTCCGCTCCTCAATGAGCGCAACCAGTTCTGCCTTGTCATCTTCCCTTGAAAACAGCTCATAGGCTGTCGGGGAAGACGTCATCAGTTCCAGACTCTGCCCATCCTCTGCAAGCGTTACATGTGAATTTAATAAATGGGTGCGCTTTAGCGGTTCTTCAATCGAATGGACAATGGAGTCCCACTGCTTTGCCAGCTGCTTAATATCCTCCGGCATTGCCTCTATTACGCGCTTTTGTACCGGCTGGGACACTGCCATGCCTGCTGCATAGCCGCTGGCATTGCCTGCATAGCTGCTGGCATTGCCTGCCGCACCCGCTATATCTGCCATACCGCTTATGCCCTGTGTACCTGCCGCAAACGGAGTACCTGCCGCCACGCCGTTTTTTAACGCTTCCATGGCTTCCTGCATTTCCTGCTCAAGCAGGGTGATGCGGCTTATCACATCGCCCATATCCTGCCGCTGTTCCATCGCCGGACGCGTCAGCTTAATGAGTGTCACTTCGACTTTAATACGCTTCTGTGTTGAGAATTTCAGCTCATTTGCCAGCTCCGACAGCACGCGGATATAGCGCATCAGTGTATCGACATCGACCTGTTTACTGTCTTTTTTTAACTGCTCTAAATTATCTGCCGAAACATCAATAATGTCTTCCGCCTTCGCTTCATCATCCGTTGTCTTTACAAGCAGCAGATTTCTTAAATACCATACAAAGTCACTGACAAACTGTCCTAAATCCCTGCCCTGCATAATAATCTGCTCTAAAAGCTGCATGCACGCATACGTATCCGCCTTTAAAATGTACGACAGCATTTCGGCAAATACCGCCGTGTCCACCGCACCAAGCACCTCTAACACATTTTCATACTTTAAATCCTGTCCGAGGTAAAAGGCGATGCACTGGTCTAACAGACTTAACGCATCTCGCATGGAACCGTCCGCCGCCTTGGCAACATACCGGATTGCCTTTTCTTCGACATTGATATGTTCCGCTTCCATCAGCTGCGATAACCGACCTGCAATCGTTTCAATAGAAATGCGGTGGAAATCATAGCGCTGGCAGCGCGACAGAATCGTAACCGGTATCTTATGTGCCTCCGTTGTCGCCAAAATAAAAATAACGTATGCAGGCGGTTCTTCCAGTGTTTTTAACAGTGCATTAAATGCCCCTATGGAAAGCATATGCACTTCATCGATGATATAAACCTTATACCTGCCCTCCGTCGGTGAATACTGGACTTCGTCACGGATTTCACGAATATTGTCAACACCGTTATTCGATGCGGCATCGATTTCAATGACATTCATGGAACGCCCTTCGGCAACCGCCTTACAGGTCGGACATTCCCCGCACGGACTGCCGTCCACCGGATGCTCACAGTTGACCGCCTTTGCAAAAATCTTTGCCACGGTTGTCTTACCGGTTCCGCGCGTTCCGCAGAAAAGGTACGCATGCCCGATTCTGTCTGCCCGTATCTGATTTTTTAATGTTGTAACAATATGTTCCTGTCCTTTGACATCTTCAAATTCCAAAGGACGCCATTTTCTGTATAATGCCTGATATGCCATATTTTCTCTCATTCTGCCGCCACGGACGGCGCTTTTCTAAAAATACCGCTGCGAACTGCTTTTACTTTATAAATGTAAAAAAAGCCACCACATACTATGTGTTACACGTAATATGTGTTACATATAATATGTGCTGACGAAAACAATTCTCATCATAAAACCGCGCACCGGACGTCGTACAGCTGTCCACAGACGTTACCGGTACAGTTAGCTCGGCCCAGGCACCCTTCCGGCACACAGGAGGTTTCACTTAATGCTGCTTCATTCCTGACCTGACATGGTTCATGAATTCCTGTTGCGAAAGACCCAGACGTCAACACCACTTATACCGGGCAGCTCTACAGAAAACTGCCCTCGGCCCGATATCACCCCTGCTATAGCGGATTGCAGGTACAAGGCGCCGCTAATGCCCCGGCTGCGCGGTTCTTTGATTATACCTTTTATGGCCCGGATTGTCAAGATTTGCAAGCCATCTTACTCCGGCAAGATACTTCCTATAAATATCTCTTTAATGCTTCAACTAAAATTGCATTATCTTTTTCATCACGGACTGCTAGACGGATATAATTTTTCCCGTCAAATCCCTTCTTTGTGGATAAATCTTTAATCAGAATATTCTCCTCTAAAAGGTCTTCTGCCAGTTTACGGCTTGTAACACCGGAAGTTACTTCGCACAGTACGTAATTTGCCTGTGTCGGCAGCACTCTTAAACCGGACAATGCCTGTAAATCCTTGATGTATGCAGCTCTTGTCTGCTTGAATTTTTCAATTGCCTTGGCATAGTCCTTTGCATATTTTTCATAAATCTGAAGATAAAATTCTGCAAAAGAATTGATATTCCAGATGGCAACATCTTTTTTCATCTCTGCAATCAGTTCCTCATCGCTGCTTGCAAGTACACCCAGACGCAGTCCCGGCACACCATAAGATTTTGAAATACTCTTTACCACAATCAGATTCGGATTTGCTTTTAAAATTCCTGCATCTAATAATGTCGTCGTTTCTTCTTCATCGACAAAATCCACAAAGGATTCATCAACAACAAAACGGATATTTTTCTTTTCACACCACTCAGACAGCTTTAAAACATCTTCCCGTCTGATATAATTTCCCGATGGATTGTCTGGATTAATCAGTGTCAGCACCTCAATATCCTTATCCTCATAGAAATCCATCAGATCTTTAGCAGTATAACGAAATTCGTCATTGGTTACAAAATACGGAACAACATCTTTTTCTGCCTTTCTGTTCGGATACTCCTGAAATGTAGGAAATGCCATGCCAAGTCTGCCTGTAAAACGCTCCATCAGGGACTTGATCAGTTCTGCTGCGCCATTTCCAACAATCACCTGGCTTGCATGCAGTCCGAAAATCTTTGCGGCAATCAGACTGTTTACACCCATTCCTGACGGATATTCACCCAGCAGGCGTTCAAAATTGGTCTGCATTTCAGAAACCAGCTTCTTATTCGGAAAATACGGATTTACCAGATAACAGAAGTCTATCAGCTTCGGATATCTCCAGTAACCACCAAAACGTTTCTGCATTTTCTCCAGCTTTTCTTCTTTTCCGGCAAGCAGGGATTCTGCAATGTCCAAATCCTGCACATCATCAATTTCATACCACTTTTCACCGTTTAACTTAACCGCTTTAATTTCCAAATCACCTAAAAATGTGATTACTTTTAATACCTGTTCATAGTATTCGTTCAGTCCCATTGCATTACAGTATGCTTCCAAAAACGGTACGTAATATTTTTCTGAGAAATTTTTGCTGAACTTATAAAGATTTACTGTCTTGTAATATTCATCTGTCTTTGTAAAATCAAATTCACGTTTGCTGACAAATGACGTAATATTGTCATCTTCATCAACCGTAATACAGGTTCCGTCCATCCAGCTTTCAAACTTATCTACCAGCACCAGTGACGGATACGGCGTGTCTACAAGCTTTCTGATAACCGCTTCTTCATATACAAGATCGGATTCCAGTAATAATGTATCATCCTGTAACAGGTATTCCTTTGCCAGATATAAAGAATAAATGTTATTGGTCTTATCATATACGTCATTGACAACGTACTCTACCGGTGTCTTTAATCCCAGTGAATTAACATAGTCCATCAGCTGCTGTCCTTCATATCCTACAACAAGCACAATTTTGTTTAAATTTAACTTTTCAAGGTGCATCAAAGTTTTATGAATCATCATCTCACCATTCACTTCAACCATGCACTTTGTCGCATTACTTGTTAATTCCTTTAATCTTTTGCCCATTCCGGCAGCTAAAATAATTGCCTGCATTACACGCTCTCCCTATTCTTTCAAACTATATCGTTATTTTTTACAATTTTAAATTTAAGAATTGTTTATATAAACTCAGTTTATTATAAATCAGTTTTATGAAAATGTACAGCAGTTTTATTTACATTTCATTTACCCTTCTTTTACTTACTTTAAATTTTCTGACGGAGCGCTCCCAGATGAGCCGTAATACGTTCTGCATAGACCTCGGCTTCCTTTTCAATATCCTTACAGGACAAAATCTCTCCGGGGTCATTTGCCGTGAGCATCCGGATTGCATGGGCAGGAAGCGCAAAGCCTTTGTTAAAATGAAGGGAGCTAATCAGCTGTTCCGCTAAGATATCAGAACCGCTGTAGCCGGATACGACAATGGAAAACAGCAGCTTGTCCTTAAAATCGACCTTCCGGTACAATGCGGTCAGACGGTTGATAAATGCCATAATATTTGCGCTGACCGAGTCGTTGTAATTTGGACTGAGTATCATGAGCGCATCACTTTCAAGCAGTGCCGGATAGACCTGTTCCACCATGACACCGCCGTAAAAACACGAACCCTTTTCACTGTAATGCAGGCAGACCTCAAACGGACAGCCAAGACAGTCTGCAACTTCCCCGTTTCTTAGATTGATTTCACGGATTACAATTTTATCTTCGGGAAGGAACTTGCGTACCAGCTTCCAGAATAAACAGGTATTGCTCTTTTGTTTATTGCCCGCATAAATGCACAGCAGGCGTGCCGGTCGGTCTGTGTGTGCCGGAGTACACCCGTCTGCGTATTCCAGTGCATGACAAACCGCCTCTCCTGCATTGGCAAAAAAAGCTTCTTTTAATGAAAGGTTTCTGTGCATTGCATTTTTTGTCTGGTTTTTTAACGAGCCGGTTGCCTCTGCAAAGGTGTGGCCCGGCAGCATACAGCCTGCGCGGTTTATCGAAAATGCGATTTTTTTCGCCATGTTTTTTGTATACAGTTCATTTTCCCCGTCAACCAGAATTGCCCCTGTACAGCCCAAAAGACAGTCCGTATGATAATCCATTTCCTTTAAAATGGCATAAAGCCGCAGATTAATCCCCGAACGGTCAAGATGCACCGCAAATACAATGCAGCTGCCCGGCTTTTTTTGCGTTTTGCACCAGTATAGAAAGTCTTTCTCATCACGCAGAATAACTGCCGCTTCCGTATCCTTTTTATCACCGGATACTTTTTTTGCATTTTGCAGTACCGTATCAATCAGCTGTCCGTATCTTTCCGGTACGGCGCCTTCTATCGGGCAGACCACTGCCAGCATTCGTTTCACCTCTTTTCCTTTCTGTCTGTTAGCTTACAGTTACGCCCTTTTACTACCGGTTTCTTATTACAAATCTTTTATCAGCAGTTATCACTGATTTCTTCCAGTTCACGGTAGGCGGACCGGATCCGTTCATAGAGCTGTCCCGGCAGTTCCTGACACTCTGTTTCCAGACCTTCTTTCGTGTACTTATTTTTACAGCCGAAATAGATTTCATGCAGTGCGACCGAGCCGTAGTGGTCTGCGCCCCGCATGGTCAGCAGAATGGAAATGACGGCAGATGAAAGCGCCGGTGCAATATATGGCTTAAAGCCCAGCGCGCGCACGCTTAGATTTGCCTCTGCCGCCAGCTTTGAAAGTTCTCTTGATTCTTTGTCGTGATACTGCGTAATACTGTCTGCAACCACCAGACTTTTTCCATGCGGTCCGAAAACCCGCCCTTCTGTTAAAAATAATCCATATTTCCCCGGATTTTTCTTTGCATAATACACCGCCCGCGCATTCATCACACCCAGTCCGTAGCCCTGCACCTGCTCTAAATGCAGTCCGTTATCATCAAATGCACCGGATTCATTGCAGTTTGATATCTGCCACGCCGCGTTGCACAGCGGTTCAACCGGGTCTGAAACCACGGCAAAAAATCCGTCATATCCACAAGTCCGCGCTTTTTTTGCATAGCTTTCCACAATACTGCGGTTGGCTTTCAGCTGCTGCATGCGTACATCCTGCACTGCCGTACCGACCAGCGGCACGCCTTTGGTTGCACAAAAAATAAAAACATCACAGTCAAAAAGTTCATCTTCCTTTAAAAGGACGACTTTAGGAAGCACATCATATGCCCACGGATAACAAATCTGGTTACATTCTGCCTCGTACCGCTTCATCCGATTTTCATCTAAATCTATAATTCCTATAGTTTCAATCGCATCACTGCCGAGCAGCTTTAACCCCATAAGGGTGGTAGCGCCAACATCGCCGAGTGCCGCGATGTGAACCCTTAATTTTTTCCCCTCATACACCCAGCGCGGATTTTTAAAAGGATGTTTTCCTTTTTCACTGCGCAGTTTTCTTTCTGTTCCAAGCTGATTTAGATTGTTCATAGTCTTCTCCATTCTGCGGATTTTTTAGTCCACAAGATTTTTTAAATGTTTAAGCCGGATAATGTCATTTTCAATGTATTCTGATGCCGGGACATTTAAATCCAGCGTGACATGACTGCCTACGTCCACGCAGTACGGGTCTTTAACTGCCTCGCCAAGCCGTCCCAGTGTCAGATTTCTGCCAAACCCCTTCTGGTATTCTGCCTCCAGCACACGCAGGATTTTCTGTGTATTTAAAAGACAGGTAAGCGAGAGATTGTTAAACTGCTGCCAGCCAAGCTCCGGCAAAAACTGCGGAATAACATAGGGCAGTATCTGATTAATTGCCGGAAGCAGTCCCGTCCGGCTTTTTTGTGTCTGCTCAATCATATCCCCGCCAAGAAACGGATACAGGGTCGATTCCTGAAACCATGCTTTGACATTGGGAATATAATAAATGCTTTCCACAGGAAGCTTTAACATACTCGACAAATCCGTTCCGTGGCCGGACAGAATCCCGACAACAAGCCGTTCTACCGGCACGCCGCTTTTTTTTAACATCGGGTAGAGCTTTTTAATGCGATCGCCCTTGTGCAGAATGTCGTCTGCTAAAATCACCGGTCTTTTAAAGGATTTGATTGTTTCAATCTGTGTCGGAAGCGGCGAATAGTTCGGATATTCTTCAATCCGTGAAGCCGATGTATCCCTTGTATACACCTTTTCCGTATAAATGGCTTTGGTCACGGTATTGGGTACAACGACATCTCTTAAAATTTTACCGAACGGCACACACATTTTTTTACCCAGCACACGTTTTGCCCCCTGCTGTGCCGGTACATGGTTTTCAAAGGTAATGAGGTCCATCATCTGCTGGTTCATGTGCTGTGCATCAAATGATATCACCAGATTGCCCGGATATAACTCCTTCATGGCATCCAAAAGCGCATGACCTGTTTCAAGCAGTATCTTTCTGACACGCGGATTCCTGTCAAACGGCGCTTTTAACACGGTGGATACATTCTGAATCAGCACCAGCGGATACGTCATATCCACAAGATAGCGGTCTTTATTTTTCACGCCGGAAGGCATTTTTAAAAAGCCGAAGCGGTAAAGCAGTTTTTCCATTTCCATATCCATTTCCCGTTCTTCATTCTCAAATCGGCAGGCAATATGGGTAAATCCAAGCTTTAAGCACGCTGCAATCGTTTCCGTCATGGCAAGCTGTATCCACTCATAAACCTTTTCATCACGAAGCCCTGCAACTCCTGTAATCACCGCCAGTCTGCCCGCCGCATTTTTACGAAGATAATGCACTGCGGCTTCGTCCTGAAATTCTTCATAAAACCGGTCGGATAACACTTCATGATAGCCGACGGCGGCAAGCACTTCGCCGTTTCCCATGCTGCGCCGGACAATCATCTGCTCTGCACCGCTTCTGTGTGCAAAAACCCCGGCATTGCCAAAAAAAAGATACCGGTTTTCTGAAAGCTTTTCTCCAAGCAGCTCTGCTTCTGCCACAAAGGCTTTTGTAAGCTGTAATTCCTTATACTGCGGCTCACGAAGATAAATTCCATACTCATAGATAAACCGCTGGCACAGTGGGTCAATCAGATTGGAAATATCCCGTCCGCGGTCAATATTTTCCCGTATTTTAGAAGAACTGACATCATCTAATTCACTGCCCAGCTCCAGTTTTATCGTGTCCTCATACAGGTTTTGTGCAATCAGCAGATTTTCATCGGGCGCATTTTTATCCTTTGACGTTTTTCTCGTAAAGACAATGTGATTGCAGTGATGAATTGAATCCATGACCGGCGGTGCCTGATATGCCGATGCGTGCGCAATCACATCCATCCCCGTGACAATATAGACCGGACGGTCGTGAAACAGTGTTTTTAATTTTTTTAAATCGGACGGATTGGCTATATTTACCGGACAGTTGTCAGGAAAAAGATAGACCGAACCGATATCTGCCGTTGACATTTTCGCAATACGGCGGCGGATTAAGCGCGGCTGTGTCTTTTTCGACCATGAAAATTCGTCAATTGCAAGATACACCTCAAACCCGGCTTTCCGCACAGCTTCTACAATGCCTTTATGTCCTGATGAAAACGGGTCAAATGTCCCCGGAAAAAATGCCACTTTCGATATCTGCGGTATTTCAAACCTGCCGTATGTAAATTCGTATGCCGTAATAAACCGGTACAGATAACTAAGCGCCGATGCCCGGTTGTAAAATGACAATGCATCCCTGGACTGCTCTCCCACAGCACTCATCAGATGTTTTGCGATATAAGAAAAATAGGCACACTTTTCATCCGGCGCCAGCTTTTCACTGCCAAACAGCTCGTGTCCGATAATATTAAGGGTTTCAATACTGATAGATTCCTTAAAATGCACCATACCTTTCATCAAATATCCAAGCAATACTTTTTTGCGCTGTTCATAAGCCTCCGGTGCTTTATCACGCCCCCGGTAACTACCGTAATTTTCAAGAATCGTCCCAATCGTATGCAGGGTGTATACTGCTGCTTTTTCATTCGTCCCGTTTACCCTTTTATAAAAGGTATCCTCTATGAGTTCATCAAGCTCCTGCGGCTGTAAGTACAAAACCATGCGGCCAAGATAATGCGGAATAAATTTTGCATACTGATAATCTCCCGAATCCAGGCTTTCCGTCAGTTCAATCACCATTTCATTACACTGGTCAGAAGAAATATTACACATCATTTTTACAAGCAGTTCGCCTGCTTTTTCACGCACTGTCAGGCGCTGGCTCGCCGACATCAGACTGCAAAGGTGCATGGCAATACGAACCGTCCGCGCTTCCTGCGGATATTGTTCAATCACCTGTTCCATCATCGCGATATTAATCTGTTTCATGGTTGCACCCGCCGCTACTTTCAAATCGTCAAGAAACATTTTGGAAAGCAGTTCTTCTTCCCTGTCTGCAATGCGCCGGACTGCAAAAATACCATTTCTTTGCAGTCCCAGAAGCTGTGCCAGACGGTCACGTAAAAATACCAGCTGTATACAATCCGTTTCCCGCTCCAATAAAAAGCACTGATTTATATAGGAAGAAAGACATTGATAAGAAACACCGTCTTGTGCCATTTTGTAATATAGCTGTAAACTATTCATCTGCCTTGCACGGCTGTCCCATTCCCGGCAGGATATTGTAAAATCACAGATTGTACGGATATCTTTATTGTCCATTTCCGCATAATCCAAAGCCTTTGCCGTATCGAGCAGCAAAAATGTGTTCCACGCATCATAATCGGTTTTTTGATAAAACGGCAGTAATACCTGCCTGTAGATTTCACGGTCTGCCTGCTGTGATAAAGCCATAAGGGTATGAACAATCCGCCGCAGTGAGTATCCCTGCCATTTCCGGTGCTGTTCGGTCACCTGATAGTCCGGATATAAAATGGTTTCAACCGTTTTCTGTAAAAGATATACCGCAGAAATATCATCGGACGGAAGTTCTACGTCTTTGGGCAGTTCTTTGCGGTATGCCCTGTCATAATTGGCAGTCATCTGTCCGATTAAATGTGCCGACTGTCTCCGGATATCCACTTCACCGTGCATAAGCTGTTCAAATAAAAAACGAAGTGCAAGGTGTGTCTGTTCATGGGTCAGATATGTAAAATACTCCTGCAATACATTCATATACGCGCGCAGATTTCTCCAGTTTTTCTCCCCGCGGGCGGCTTCCAAAAGATTGCGCAGGGACATTTCACCGGTAAGCCGTTCCATAACGTAAATATTGTGGTCAATCGCCAGATACTTCATGTTGTCTACGATTTCCTGCGGTGTCATTAACACATAGTCTTCCTGTTGTGTGCAGGACGGTTCTTCCGAACGAAAATCAATATTGACACCCAGATGCACCATATATTCTTCAAAATCCTTTAACCGCGCATAAACCAGACGGTAACGGTTCTTTTTCCTTTCATCTACATTGTCCAGTTTGGAAAGAATGACATCAAAAGAATCTTTTAAAGAATAAAAACAGACCTGTTCTGCACCGGAAGCTGTCCGGATACTTTTTACACGAAAATCCGCATAAATCAGAATTAAATTTTCAATCGACAAATCTTCAAGCTCCAAATCCCATGTTGAATGATTGGCTGCAATATGACCGATGACCGGCATATGAAACCTTTTGGTGTAGCGGTCGGTATAATAATAGTGCAGATACGGAACGCGCACGGCTTCTTCTTTACGGCACCCGAATTTGCCGATATCATGAAGGGCGGCTGCGGCTGACATCAGCATTAAATCCACCGGCTTTCCAAGCATTTTTAACTGTCTTGCAACGTGCATTGCCACATAGTGGACCCCTGCCACATGCCCCAGCGTGTCAAACGGTGTGATTTCCGCCGCAATCCGCATAAACTCCATGATATACTGATTCTCAAGGCACTTTAAAAAGATTGCGTATTCTGCCGTCGTTTCCTGCCGTGTTCCAAGACTTTCTTCTTCTGCCGTAACCAGTTTAAAATACCGTGTCCGCTTAAACGGTCCGGTCTGTTCCTCACATTTTAAAAATGCTCTTAAAATACGGCAGAACAACAGCATTTTCTGCTTTACTGCATCAGACGGTTCTTCTGTAAAATTACACGGAAACATCACATGACGGCACCATTCATAAACCGCCTGCAACAGTTCTTTACCTGTCATGTGAATTTCACTGCAAAGCTCCTTTTCACAGTATTGCATCAGCCTCCGGCAGCTTACCTGTTCCGAACGGATTAAAAGTGCATCATATGCTTCTTCTAAACGACAGCCTGCAAGAACCGATAAAATTTCTTCCTTTGTCATCTGCACCTGATTTAAAAAATCAATTTCGGTAAGCATTTGTATGCATTTATCCTTAAATTCCAAGTAATCTGCCTTCATCTGAATTCTCCCTGTGTATTTTATGATTTTCGACGATTTCCGGTTTTTAAAAGTTTTTTTAGAAAATACCCTCGTTAAGCATGGCTTCCGCAACTTTTAAAAATCCTGCAATATTCGCGCCTGCAATGAGGTTTCCATCCATGCCGTATTTCTTTGCCGCACTGTCGATGTTGTTAAAAATATTTTTCATAATCTTTTTTAACTTTTCATCAACCTCTTCTTCCGTCCATGAAAGCTTCATGGCATTCTGGCTCATTTCAAGGGCAGATACGGCAACACCGCCTGCATTGACTGCCTTTGACGGTGCAATCATAAATCCTGCTTTTTGCAGTTCTTCAACGGCTTCTGCTTTGGTCGGCATGTTGGCAACTTCGATTAAAAGCTTTGATGTACCCTCCTCTATCATGCGCTTTGCATCTTCCAATCCGATTTCATTCTGTGTTGCACAAGGCATATACACATCTGCCTTTACACGTCCCCACGGTTTCTCGCCGGCATGAAATTCCACACCGAATCTGTCGGCATAATCTTCACAACGGTCACGCAGGGAACCTCTCATTTCTACCATATAATCCACTTTTTCCCCGCTGATGCCGTCTTTATCATAAATGTATCCGTCCGGTCCTGAAATAGAAACGACTTTTGCGCCCAGTTCATTTAATTTCTTTGCAACACCCCATGACACATTGCCGAAGCCCGATAATGCAAATGTTGTACCGGCAAGCTTCTTTCCGACAGATTCAAATAATTCTTCCGTAAAGTAAACAGCGCCATAACCGGTTGCTTCATTTCTTCCAAGACTGCCGCCGTAAGGAATGCCCTTGCCGGATAACGCACCGTTTTTATAACCGCCGACAATTCTTTTATACATACCGAACATATAACCGATTTCTTTGGAACCGCAGCCGATGTCGCCTGCCGGACAGTCCGTATCCGGTCCGATGTATCTGTAAAGCTCTGTCATAAAGGACTGACAGAACCGCATAATCTCGCCGTCTGATTTCCCCTTTGGATTGAAATCACTGCCGCCCTTGCCGCCGCCGATTGGCAGTCCTGTCAGTGAATTTTTAAAAGTCTGTTCAAAACCTAAAAATTTGATAATACTCTGATTGACACTGGGATGAAGTCTGATTCCGCCCTTGTACGGACCGATTGCACTGTTAAACTGTGCGCGGAAGCCTCTGTTTACCTGAACCTTTCCTGCATCGTCCACCCACGGTACGCGGAAGGAAACGATTCGTTCCGGCTCACACATACGCTCTAAAATCGCATTTTTTTCATAACGGTCATCTGCTTCTACAACCGGTCTTAAAGATTCCAATACTTCTGTCACTGCCTGGATAAACTCCGGCTCATTACTGTTTTTTTCAGATACTTCCTTGATTACTTCATCTACATATGCCATCAGACATTACCTCCGAAACCTAAATTTTTTTATCCTGCACGATGCCCGTCGGCAACCCCGTGTTTTTACAAAATGAAAAAGCCGTTTCCGAAAACACTGCGTATGTTAGACTTGTCAAAAAAAGAAGTCAATAACCTTTTCTTTGTTTGTTCGATAATTTTTTCTTTTTAAATTTTTCCTTAATTTGTGAAAGGTTTGGAAACTCAAATTTAATGAAAATAAATCCATGTTTGTGAAAATCCGGCACATCCCCCGTATTTGGTTAAGTTTTCTAAAGTTTTTCTTCTTTGTTTTCTTTACTTTCTGCCGGTTATTGTTTAATAAAATTAAGGGAATTTATGGGCGGTTTTGCGCGTTTTTCTGTATCAATAAGACAATCTTAAAATCCGAACCGGATTTTTGAAATTTTTGAAAAAAAGGATTGCATTTTAAAAAGCGCTGATGTATTATCATTACATCGACATGTAGTATTCAATACTACATGTGATTATTTTAAATACCAGTGCATATAATATTTTATAATGTATATGTCAAAACATAAAAATATCAGGACATGCCGAACACGAAAAATCCAATAAAATAATGGAAATGCAGTGTACTCGGAGATTGGAGGAAATTATGAAACATTTTAAATTAAAAGACCCCGGAAGTGCCATTACTCATTTTATCGGTATGCTGATGGCAATGTTTGCCGCAACACCGCTGATTCTGCGTGCCATGCGCGCTCCGGATACCGTTCATGTCATTTCTTTAAGTATTTTTATTGTGAGCATGATTCTGCTGTATGCGGCAAGCACAACTTATCACACATTTGACTTGTCTGAACGGACGAATAAGATTTTAAAGAAACTCGACCACTGCATGATTTTCGTGCTGATTGCCGGTTCTTATACGCCAATCTGCCTGATTGTCCTGCATGGCCGCACAGGGTTTATGCTGCTGGCACTGGTCTGGAGCATTGCGATTCTCGGCATTATTTTTAAGCTTTGCTGGGTTACATGTCCGAAATGGGTTTCTTCTGTGTTATACATTGCCATGGGCTGGGTCTGCGTGCTTGCATTTACACAGATTTTAAATTCCCTGCCTGCTGCCGCATTTAACTGGCTGCTTGCGGGCGGTATTATTTATACGGTGGGCGGTATTATTTACGCATTAAAGCTTCCGATTTTTAACGCACATCACAAATACTTCGGTTCACACGAAATTTTTCATCTGTTTGTTATGGCAGGTAGCATCTGCCATTTTATTATGATGTTTGAATATGTTGCAGTTCTTCCGCTGGCTTAAGACAAAAAAGAATGATATACGTTTTTTGAGAATTCTCATAATTTCCGTATATCATTCTTTTTATTTTATTCCGCTGTTTATCTGAATTTTATTTCAGCTTTAAACCTCTACATGTCCGTTTACAACATTCCATGTTCCATACTGGTTATCTGCCGGTCCATTGTACGTCAAATCCAATGCACCGTTTCTGATATACCACCAGCCATAATCATTTAATGCAAGACCTGTATAGTTCCAGTCTAAAGCCCCATTGGTCATATACCACCAGCCATAATCATTTAACGCCATGCCGGTATATGTAAAGTCTAACACACCGTTAGTCATATACCACCAGCCATAATCATTAGCTGCCATGCCGGTATATGTAAAGTCCAATACGCCATTGGTCATGTACCACCAGCCGTACTCATTGGCTGCCATTCCGGTATATGCAAGGTCTAACGCACCATTCGTCATATACCACCAGCCATAATCATTTAATGCCATTCCGGTATATGTAAGGTCTAATGCACCATTCGTTATATACCACCAGCCGTACTCATTTAATGCCATTCCGGTGTAGCCAAAATCTATCATACCATTTCTGACATACCACCAGCCATACTCATTTTGCACCATTCCGGTATAGCTGAAATCTATCATGCCGTTGGTCATATACCACCAGCCATAATCGTTATATGCAAGTCCTGTATATGTAAAGTCTACTGTTCCGTTGGTAATTTTCCACCAGCCGTATTCATTTGCTGCCAGTCCTGCATAACTGTAATCAACTGCATCGTTTACATAATACCGCCATACACCATCTGCATCGAAAACCAGTCCATTGCGGCCGGCCGGCTGCGGGGTATCTTCAACATGAAGCTTTACTGCACCGAACTTCTTATTACCGTCTGCATCTGTGTTGTATACACAGGCAAGCAGTGCGCCGTCGTCTGTTTCAAAGAAGTCATATAAACCATACTGTTCATTTGTCATTAAGACATTGCCATTGTGGTCGCAAATCATATATGCCTTATAATCATCTTCAATGGATTTACGCGTATATACCAGTAAATAATCCTTCGTTCCGTCTATATCTGCATATCCCTGATAATCGGAAATTATTTTATTCCCCTGTGCATTATACAGGTCTGTTGTATAAGCACCTGCTGCATTTCTGTTTACCCCACTGATATAGGCTTCTGATGTATGTCTGCGATTATTTGGGATTCTTCCCTTTTCCTGATAAATGTCACTATATACTCCCGTAAGATTACCATTTTTATCTAACAGGCTATATGTTCCGTCTGTATTCTGTATCCGGAATACATACTTCTCATTTGCATAATACATTCTATACGTGGACTTGCAGGCAATATCTGCACCGTCCGTAAATGCCGTCTGTTCATACTGCTCATTATACATTCCCGCAAGTATGACATCAACATTTACCGTGTCACCCTCTGTATAAGTTCTCTGCTGTGTTAAAAGATAACCCTCTGCCGTATTGACTGCACCGACACGATTTCCCTTTAACTCTGTCGGATTCTGATATCCGTTTGCACCGTCATAGCCAAAAACTGCTCCGCTGTTATCATTGTCCAAGTCTAAAACATTAATGACAACATCTTCATTCATTGTATAATACAATCCGCTGATATTGGTATAGCCTTTCTGTGTACCAAGTCTTTGAATCTCATCCTGTACATTCATCGAAAAGCTTCCGTCCCGCGAATACAGATATTTACTATATTCATATGTATAGCTATTCACCTTGCCGTTACCTGTCTGTACTTTTCTGCGTGTACTTACTTCATAAATAGCCTTTTGCGCATTTACAACAGACATTTCAACTCTTATATTGCTTTCACCCGTATAATCCGTTGTATTCCACAATGTACCGTCTCTGCTGATAATATTTTGTATATAATTTCCTTTAGAAGCGTTTGTTATAATGGCATATCCATCCGTATCCAGCGCTGACGTATTAATTGAGGTACAGGTTCCCGGCACTGCCATAACCTGATTTCCCGAGCCGTCATAAACCGTTGTACTGTCACCGTCTGTAATTGCATAATAATTTCCACCGGTAACACGCACTCTCTTATCTGTATCCCGACTGACAAGTTCAAGCGTATCGGTTTTCATATTATAAATTACACCTGCTGCCGGCATAATTGCCATATCGCCTACGATATTTGCACAATAAAAATCATTGGAATACTTGTTGTCTGTTACGGTTTCTCCCAGCGAAATCTCATTCCCTGTGGCAGTAATAATCTTGTATTCATAAACAGGTGATTCTAGCTGGGTACCATTATGCCGGACTTCCTGTGTTTTACCGGTATCTATCTGTACTACAATAATATCATCTGACAATGGTCTTACACTTTTTGCATTATAGTAGTGTTCTGCTCCGCCAAAATAAGTTCCGTCTGTACGAAGCAGCGCGCACTGGTCATCCTTATATAAAGCTACCATGTTATAAAATGAACCCGATGTCGCTTTTACTGCCTTTGTAAACTTTCTTCCGTCTGCTGTCTTACTTGGAATTTCCGTCTTATTGCCATTCTCGTCCATCACAACAAGAACTGCATTTTCATCAACTTCTTCTCCAAACTTTCCACCCTGCATGAAGAAAAAGCCCGAATCGTCCACACCGCCGTCATCGTATTGTGTGTCTGCCAGCACATCAAATGTAATGTCTGATGTATCCGATGCAATCACATTTGCAAATACCGGTGCCACACCGCCGGAAAGCATTGTTCCAAACATCATTGCCGATGACAAAACAGTGGCAATTGTTTTTTTCACCACTCTTTTCATATGGTTTCCTCCTTTATTTTCTCTGTATGTTTCACAAATTGTGTCCATATTGTGAACATCTGATTCCATTATATCTTTGCCTATATTTTATTACAAGTACCAAAATAATGATTTTATTGTCAATAACGCTATTGTCCACACTCCGTACAGATTCCCGGCAGGTTATCCACACTGTACCAGCCTTCCTGCACATTTTCACAGGACGGCGAAGCCAGATTTCCGCTTTTTTCACAGTACATACGCTTCTCTACGGTGCTATCCCTGTCAAATGCCGTCTTTTCACAGGAAATATCCTGAAAAATATTTTTCCAGATTTGTGTCACATGCAGATAGTTTTTCAGATTCAGCCGTTCTTCTTCCTCATCAAATCCAATCCACACCGCACCGATATATTCCGGTGTCATGCCGACAAAATACTGACACTTTACTTCTCCGTCTGCGCCGACTGTTCCTGTCTTTCCGGCAACTTCAATCCCGTCTATTGCCGCTTCCTTTGCAAGTGCCTGCGGCTGTATCACGTTATTTATCAGTAGATGATTCATAATATCTGCCGTCTGTGTACTGACTGCCTTCACGCCTTTATGCGCGCTTTTTACTATCATTTCGCCCTCTGCACTGCAAAGCTTTTCATATAAATACGGCTGTTCATACGTTCCGCCGTTTCCAAATATCGTATAACAGGACGAAAGCTTGTCCAGCGTAATACCGTCTGATAAATAGCCCAGTGCAAGCGCCGACAAATTGTTGTCTTCCTCTCCATTCAGATTCGTAAAAAGCAGTTTATCCCGCAGAAATTCATAGACGGTCTGTTCTCCCATCGCACGGCACACCTGAACCGCCGCTGTATTTTTTGAAACCTGAAGTGCCTGCGTGACCGTCACCATGCCGCCTTCCACACCGTCATAATTATCCGGCCATAAAACGATCTGTCCGTCCTTGTTAATCGCGATCGGTTCATCAGGTATCAGTGAAGAAAAATGAATTTTTCCCGCTTCAACCGCCGGTGCATATACGGAAAACGGCTTAATCGTTGACCCAATCTGCCGTTTTACGGAAAGCGCCCTGTTATATAACAGGTTGCCTGCTGTACCGCCTGCTACAGCACGCACGGCTCCGTTGTAATCGGTAATGGCCATTGCCGACTGGATAAATCCGCCGCTTTGCAGCGTTGTAAAATTAAACCTGTCCTCATATTTTAAGGCAACCGTCTGTGACAAATCTGAATCCACGGTCGCATATGCACGCATGCCGCCAAAATAAAGCATCTGTGCCGCTTCATCCGCTGACTTTCCCTTTTTCTTTAAATCCGCCGTCAGCTGCTTTATCAATCCGTCACAAAATGCGTCCCCGGCACAGTAAGCCGTCTGTGTATCCACGTCATCTTCGTCCGGATATTTGTTCTCTTTTAAAATGCTTTTTGCAATATTTACAAGGTCTGCCACCTGATTTTCGTCCAAATTCTCCAGCAGGCAGGACTCATACGCTTTTGCCGCATTGGCAATGCCATATACACCATTTCCAAAATACAATCCGTTCCACAGCATTTCATAAAGCTGCTGCTCACTGTAATTTTTTGCAAGCTGTGCTGCCTGACGGCTTTGTGTCAGCCGTCCCGCGGGCATATTTTCAATTCCATTTTTTTCAGCTTCCCATGCCAGCATGCCTGCTGCAGAGCTTTTTAAGTTTCCCGTAAAATATGCCTTTAAGACATTTCCATAACCGAAACCTGCCGGAAGGAGTTCCACAAATTCCTGTGGAATTTTTTCATAGGAAACTTCTGTTTCTCCACCCTCATAAACCGTTTTATAGATATTTTCATCCGAATCATACACCGTAAGACCTGTTCCACGGATATTTCCGGCGGACAATAAAAATCCGCTGTGTCCCGCAGACGGCGATGAACCTGCACTTAGGCACACCACTGCCGCATACGCCAGACCTGCCGCGATATAAAGTGCCGCACAGCCCGCCGCTGCCGCCAGTATAGTTTTTAATATTTTGATTTTTCTGTCTGTTCTACTCTTGCCATTTACTCCACCCGCGCCGGTTGTTCCGCTTATACCGTCTGTCTGCCGGTTCATCTGCGTGTTTTTCATATCCTGCGCTTCTGTCTGTTCTTTCCTCTGCTTGCCATTTTTATTCCTCTGCGTTTTTACATTTCTTTCATTTTCTTAAACTGCTTTCTGCTTTTATGCGTTTACCCTACATTTCATATTCCTTTGCATACAGCGCCGCAAACTGCACACCCAGTATGATAAAGAACAGCGGCGCAACCGTCACAATACTGTCATTTGCCACACTGTAGACCGCAAATGCCGCCGCCGCACAGAATGTCCAGCACGCGGTCGCATCCGCTAATTTCACGCTGTCCATGTTTGCTGGCTTTGAACTTCGCATAAAGCGCACAAACCGCCCAATCCCGATGAGAAATACCGCAAGCACGGCACAAAGCCCCACAATTCCCGTGTTCACCGCTGTCTGTAAGTATGCGTTGTGCGGCTTGTCAATTACGGTTGTATGCGTACCGTGGGTGTTTAAAAGTCCCACATAATCATTTTGCGGAAAATACATTGCAAAATTTCCTGCACCACGTCCGATAATCACAGTATGCATCAACAACGGAAGCGTATTGACCCACGCATAACCACGCCCCGTAAAGAGTGGATACAGCGCCTCTCCAAACCGCTTATTTAACGTAACGGACTCTGACAGCGCGCCGTTTTGTCCAATGCCGTAAAAAATATCATCCTGTAAGTAAAAATCCGCCGGTTCATCATAGCCCAAGTCATAATAAACCGTATTCTGACTGTACGTTACCGATACCGCTGCAAAACGGGAATCTGAAAAAGTGATCCTGTTTCCGTCATTTATTACTTCCAGCGGCTCACCCGCCTTGTCGTAAAATTCAAGCGTTCCGTCATTGCATACGGTAATAAGCGTTTCGTTTTCACCCTTTAACGTCAGCTCATTGCCTTCAAGCCGGATATCCTTTAATCTGAAAATACCGGCTGTACCCGATGATTTTGTCTGTGCATCCGATGCCCCTTGTGTATCCGCCGCATTTTCTTTATCTGCCGTGCTTTCTGCTTTCTGAACATTTGCCGTACTTTCATTGGTTATTGCATTTTTACCGATAGACATCAGTTTCCCGCCGCTTACCGCATTACACAGCACAAAGATAACCACTGCAACAAGAATCAATGCCAAAAGCTTTTTTATCTGTCCTGCCAGCCCTCTGCCTTCCATGGCACATAAAAAAATCAGTTCTGCAAATGCCAGATAAAAAGAGGCCGTCGATTTTGCCGCAGTCACACTGAATAACAGACCACAGCCCAACAGAATATACCCGGCTGTTTTCCACCGTTTTTCCGATACCAGCAGCTTTTTAAACGCATACGGAAGCAGCAGAAGACAAAAGCCGCCAAAATAATTTGGATTGTAGAATGTAAGTGATACATAACTTTTATAATTATCCGTATTCATATTATCAATAAGCTGTGCGTATTTAGACGGTGCAATCAGACTTTTTACAAACGGCAGTTTTAAAACCGGTTCGTAAAAAAATTCAACTGCTGTAAGAACAATCGTTACCACGCATAAAACCAGCATCGCTTTTTCAAAAATACGCATTGTTTCTTCATAACAAAAATAATTCATTGCCCCGAAAAACAAAATACCGTATCCTATCAGCACAAAAACACCCTCGCCCTCTGACGGTGAGCCCGACAGCGCCAGCCCTTTATTTTTTGAAAATAAAAAAGACAACAGCACTGCCGCCGTATAAACGGAAAAACAAATCCATATTTTCCGGTTTTGCCTGTCACGGACCGGTGTCTGTGTAATCACATGGTCGGGAAATATATTTTCACCAATCATCACTGCCAGCAGGACGACTGCCATAACCACAAGCAGGACTTCCCTGTAATACAGAAAAAAATCAAATACATACCCACTGTAATTTTCAAAGACATCTGCCTGCGCATCTGTCAGTTTCCAGATTCTTAAATACGAAATCCACGGAATCACCATTGCAAATACCGCAATCATCCACGCGAATACACGCTTGTACCCCGGTACACTTTTATTTTTCATTATGCTTTCTCCTTTAAGTTTCTTATTGATTTATTATCCATGTTCCTTTTCTTTTCGAGCCTTGACGTTTTAAAATGCCTTTCTTTTGCAGCTCTGCAAATAAACGGGATACCGTTCTTGATGAAATTCCCATGCTTTCTGCATAATACTTCTGTGTAGCATTTGCATTATTTTCAATCAACTGCAACAACCTATGCACATTTACATTTTCTTTATCGCCATTTTGCGCTTTTTTATCGCCACTTATGAAAAGTTTATCGCCACTTTGTGCTTTTTTATTGCCACTTACGGCAATTTTATCGCCATTTGCAATTGTTTTATCGCCACCTGACAGCGTCATTTCTTTGAAATATTCTGTATTAAACGGTACAATAATTCTAAATATATCTCCCTCTATAAACTGCGGCTCTTCCCCGGAATAATACTTACAATATTTATATAAATTACGTACTCCCGACCCCAGCTGCTCTGCATACCCTATATTTCTGAAAAATGCGGCAATAATCGGATTTTTAGGATTCGGTTCTACATTGTCCGGTGTTATACTGTAGTCATTTACTGCTCTGTTTGCATTTTCTACATACATTTTGTCGTTTTCAATGACAAACTTCGCCTGATAGGAACTTGTATATTCTCTATGAATAAGTGTATTTGCTATCATTTCACGGGTAATAATACTTCTAAGACTTTTTCTCTGGTCATCTTCCATGAAAAATTTATCCGGTAAATGCTTTCTGCCAAACTCCATTAAACGTTCATAGCTTTCTATTAAATTCGTTTGGATGATTTCCCTGTCATCATAACGTTCTATATTTTCTTTCCGAAGCAGTGCATCGGTACAATATGCCGGTACAACATCTAAAATAACATCATCTTTTCCCAATAACATAACCGCAGCAAGATTATATCCTTCTTCTCCCGTCATGCGATTTTTTCCATACAATCTGGCACTTTTTAACACTTCTTCATCTGAAAGACCGTTCCACGGATGTCCCTGTACACAGTTATTCGATGCAAGAATCCTGAGCTTTGGAAGTAAGTCCAGTCTTAAATCGGACGGCTCAATATACGGATATATTCTTCTTTCCGTAAAAATCTCCTGTTTTCTAATATACATTTGTGCAATTTGTCCCGTTGCCGTCACTTTCACATCTGCATCATCCACACGGTCATAAATAACTTTTTTATAACTATGCACCTCTGCGCTTGGCGGAATATGCACATAAATAATCGTTTTTCCATCATACTGTATGATTTCAGGTGTCAGATACACCGTTGGAGAAAACAACAGCGGATTGCTAATACAACTAATAAAATTCTTAACCATTTCCGGCGCTGCCGTTTGAGACACTCCCGAAACCATCCCATTATCTAATACACCCAGAAACAAATCACCGCCAAAACGATTTAAAAAAGAACATACCGTTTCGTATACATCTGATTCTACTTTGTTTCCGCACCTTTTAAATTCAACTGCTATCGTTTCTCCCACTTTTAATATCTGTTCTATTCTTTTTAAATCCATACTAATCACCATTCTGCAGGCATTTTAATGCCGGAGAAACCGCGAACTGAATTTATTCAGTTCTGCGATAAAAAGCGGCTTTGTGGCGCCTGCAACACAAAGCGCAACGTCAAGTTACACTTGACGTGTGAAAAATCAGCACATCAGTGTGATTTTTCACACTATCATCCCCCACACACTGTATATTTAAAATATTTCTGTTCTTTTATTATACCCGCCCGCAATCCCCTTTTACAAGTCCCACGCTGCATATTCCGTCTGTCTTTTTGCAAATCCGCTTTCCCGTACAGACAGCGTAACAAAAGGAGGCTTCCGACTGTTATGTCTGAAACCTCCCGCAATCTATAATACAAGCGCCTGTGTATCTTTATCTACCCACTTAAAATACATTTACTGCCTGTATACCTGATTTCCAATTGATTCGTCAATCTAAAAGGCGCTTTATTTTCTTATCCTTTGCATACTAGTCTTCAAAATACGCCGCCGGGTCTGCCGGTTCGCCGTCCTTTGTCAGCATAAAATACAGATTCGGGCCTTCTTCTACATAATATGCTGTCGGGTCGGATACTGTTCCCAAAAGCTGTCCTGCCACAACCGTGTCGCCTTTTTTTACCACCACATTATCTATCAGTCCATACGTTGTCACATAACCGTTACCGATTGCTACTGCCACGGTATTTCCCGTTTCTTCACTGTAAGTTACAGATTCCACAACACCGTCTGCCGCCACACCGACATTGGTTCCCGCTTCTGCCGCAATGTTTACTGCCGGATTACATTTATACATTCCAAGTGTTTTAAAATAAATGGTCGTATCCATGCTGTATTTTAAAACAATATCGCCGGTTACTGGCCACATCAGCATATCACTTTCATCAAAAGAGTACGCCGCAGCCGGATTTGCCTTGGCAGAAGTCTTTGCCGCCTGTGATTCCTGCGATTCCTCTGCCGTGTCTGTTCCTTGTGCTTCCTTACCGGTTGTGATATTTTCCTGCGCAGCCGAAAGTCCTTCTGCCTTTGCACCGGCATTGGCAGCTTCCGCATCATCACTGCCGTCTGTCTTTTCCGGAGCCTGTAAAATGTCAGAATATTCCTGTGTTACATCTTCTGTCCGAAGTGCTACATTATCCTGTCCCGATTCATTTAAGTTGACGATATTTTCCTGATTTTCTTTTCGTCCGGAATTGACCGCCACCGAATAAATTCCGTATCCAAGTGTCAGAATAATAGCAAATGATATAATTGTGCCAAAGACTTTTTCTTTATTCAGTTTGAATCCACTGTCTTTCATATGAACCTCCATTCCTTTTTCCGCCAGATATCTGACTGACCTTTGATGTTAATATGATTGCCAGTTTTCATCAAACTATACGTCTGATTACTGTGAAACAATGGTAATTCCACTGTAAAATGCCTTTAAAATCTGCTCGTAAGAACTGCCTTGTTTTGCCATAAAATCTGCGGTATAAAGGCTTACACCCATACCATCACCTAAGCCTTTTGTCGTAATTTTAATCTTGCCGTTACTGTTTTCAATCGTCATTGCCGCAGACGATAAACCCAGAATTTTTGCAAATTCCGTTCCGCTCATAATGACATTGCCTGCCTGTATTTTGGTCACATAACCGCTGTCGGTTTTCGACACAATCTGAATATCCTGAAACGGCGCTTCTTCGTGCAGCCCTGCCTGCTCATAGCCGCTTTTTATCTTTTTGACAAAGTCTTTATACGTAAATGTTTCTACTCTTAAATAATCTGTGCTTTTAATATCTTCTGGGCAGTCCACCGCCGCAAGATATGCATATTTTTCTTCTGAAATCTCACTCCCGGACAACGTCTTTCCGGCGCTGACTGCTGTATATTTTGCCTCAATATATGCATTCTGATACATCAAAACACTGCTGCCGGTTGATGCCACACAGTCTGCAATCAACGCATAATTACTTTCATAATTTTCCTGCCATGATGCCCTCATCTGCTTTTCGGTGAAAAATTCCAGACCAAGGCTTGTACTGTCCGCCTGCATCGCCGCTCCCATCACCCGGTAAATATCGGTACGCACCATGACACTTTCCGCTTTTAATACTTCAATTTCCTGCGATTTGTCAAACCGTGCCGCAAGCACCATCACAATAAACTGATTCAAATCCACCGCCTGCGTGGCATTTTTATACTGAATAATGACTTTCCTACCCTGTATTACGCTTTCCGACACATTCTGCTCAATTCTGCCTGTCACGGTGGCTGTTACGGCATACGGCACAAGCAGGTCTATAAGAATCACTGCTGTCAGTACGGCGGTTTTATTTCTTAAAAAAATTCTTGTCCGGTTCATCGCGTTTTCCATCTCTTTCCGTAAACCTTTTAAGGTCTGCTATAACAGTTTATGAAAGAAATCAAAAAAAATGTACAGACAGCCGGGAAAGATTTACCTTTCCGGACTGCCTGCACAATTCCGTTTATAATCATTTTTATATCCGGTCACAGACCTGCATGATTTATCAACACTTCCATCTAGTTCATCGGAACGTGGACTTTCTTTAACTTCCAAATATCAGATACATATTCTTCAATCGTTCTGTCGGATGAGAACTTACCTGCATTGGCAACATTTAACATCACGGATTTCGCCCAGCCTGCGCTGTTCTTATAA
>OGIB01000212.1_pt1 | contig 33316 bp, 27 predicted proteins | sample 1571691 | NCBI WGS metagenome assembly OGIB01 (sample SAMEA2582058, study PRJEB24529) | metagenome | biome: Human gut stool | place: China | collected 2011
AAAGTCGTGATATGCATAAATATAATACGTTATACACGCTAAGTTTACAGCACATATTTTGACCCCAACATCATATGTATGCGATTGCGAAAAATAACATACCAAGTGATACACCATACGATTATGTGGAAATATATTATATAAAATAAAAGCAGAACACAGCCAATGACTTATCACCTGTGTTCTGCTTTTTGCTGTTTTAATACCTGGATTAAAGCGGTTATCTATTTTAAGAACATCCGTATCATCCTGTCCATAAATGAGCTGTACGGCTGGTAGCGCATTGGCAGGTCGAGCCAGGTCTTTTTGTCGACGATGCTTTTCTTATGCGTGAAGGTGTCAAAGCCGTCGCGACCATGGTAGGAGCCCATTCCGCTGCCGCCGACACCGCCGAAGCCCATGTTGGAGGTAGCGAGGTGGATTATTGTGTCGTTTACACAGCCACCGCCGAAGCTTATGCCGGAAGTGATTTTTCTGATAAAGTGCCTGTTTCCTGAAAAGACGTAGAGCGCTAATGGATGGTCAAGCGAGTTGATTTTTTCTATCATTGCGTCCTCGTCATCGTAAGGGATGACAGGCAGCAGCGGCCCGAAGATTTCCTCCTGCATGACGGCATCATCGTAGGTAATATCGCGCATTATGACAGGCTCAATGCGCAGGGCGGCAGTATCCGCGGCACCGCCCAGAATAATCTTTTTCTTATCTATAAGGCCAAGAATACGGTTAAAATGCTTTTCATTGATTATCTTTCCGTACTCAGGATTCTCAAGAGGCTTGTCGGAGAACTGTCTGATAGTCTCCTGCTTAAGATATTCTATGAGCCTCTCATAAACATCACGGTGGCACAGAACATAGTCCGGGGCGACGCAGGTCTGCCCGCAGTTCAGATATTTTCCGAACACGATACGTCTTGCCGCGAGCCTGAGGTTCGCATCAGGAGCTACTATGCACGGACTCTTTCCGCCGAGTTCAAGCGTGACCGGGGTAAGGTGCTCCGCTGCGTGGCGCATGACCTCTTTTCCGACGGCTTTGCTCCCGGTAAAAAAGATGTAGTCGAAGTCGGCGTCGAGAAGACAGGTGTTCTCCGCACGTCCGCCTGTTACAACTGCAACGTACTCAGGCGGAAAAACCTCAAGGATTATTTTACTGATAATTTCGCTGACTGCCGGCGAGTAGGCGCTTGGCTTGACGATAGCGGTATTTCCGGCGGCGAGGGCGTCGACAAGCGGTTCCATGGTGAGAAGAAAGGGGTAATTCCATGGACTCATTATAAGCACATTTCCGTAGGGCGACGGCTTTACATAGCTTCTTGAGGCAAACTGGGCGAGCGGTGTTGCCACGGTGCGCTCACGCGCAAAGCGCTTTACATGGGAGAGCATGTAGCTTATTTCGCTCAGTGTGAGCCCAACCTCACACATATAGCTTTCCTGTGAACCTTTTCCGAGGTCTTTTTTTAAGGCGGCCATAATATCGGCTTCATGTGTTTTAATAGCCGACTTCAATTTTTTCAGTGCTGATATTCTGTATTCTGTCTTAAGTGTGGCTCCTGTGGCAAAGAAGCTTCGCTGGGAGTTTAACAGCTCCTGGATTTCTGAGTTGGTCATGTGGGGGTCTCCTATTATTTAATGTAATAAGTGATAGTTTTCAGTGGTCATTGGCTCACTGCATGGTAGAAATGCTCCAGCTCCTTCGCATTCATAAGCACCGGAACCGGGTAGAGCGGGTTGCCCTCGGCGTCTGCGTGGCGGGCAAGCTCAGGAATATCCTCAGCCTTGATGCCAGCAAGGGTGCGTCCGAGTGAAAATTCGTCGAGCATGCCCTCTATGGCACAGATGAATTTCTCAGCAGCTATACAGTCGGTGTCATTTTCGTCGGACAGTCCGGAGGCATTGGCAAGGTCATGTAGCTTTCTCTGTGCTGCTGCGGCGTAATCGCGCAGAACTATAGGCAGCAGGACGGCATTGGCAAGTCCGTGAGGAATGTTATATTTTCCGCCAAGAGAGTGTGCTACAGCGTGCACATATCCGACATAGGATATTGTAAATGCTACACCGGCGTAGTAAGAAGCGTGAAGCATATTTTTTCTTGCAGTCATATTATTGCCATCATGGTAGGCGGTCTGCAGGTTCGCAAAAATTAATTGAACTGCCTTGAGCGCCGCCTTGCGGGTCTTTTTGGTGGTGGAACGTCCTATATATGCTTCAACCGCGTGCGTCAGGGCATCGAGTCCGGTGGAGGCGGTTATAAATGGAGGAAGTGAGCGCGTAACCTCCGGGTCAAGCACGGCGTACCTTGGGATAAGCGGAAAATCATTGATTGGGTACTTGACACGCGTCTTTGCATCGGTGATGACAGCAGCGAGGGTGGTTTCGCTTCCTGTTCCTGCAGTGGTCGGCACTGCAAAAAGCGGTGGCAGTGGTCGGATGACCTTCAAAATGCCCTTCATTTTCATAAGCGGGGTCTTAGGACGTGCAATGCAGGCACCGACAGCCTTGGCACAGTCCATTGAGGAGCCGCCGCCGAAGCCAATCAGGGCCTGGCAGCTGTTTTCCTTATATAAATCCAGAGCCTCCTCGACATTGTCCGTGGTAGGGTTGGCAACAGTGCCGTCATATACGGTGCAGAAAATATTGTTTTGCTCCATAAGCTGTTCAAGATGGCTTGTGAGCCCAAGGCTGCGGATTCCCTTGTCCGTGACAAGAAGAACATGGTTAAGCTTAAGGGCTTTCAGCTTGTCTATGAGCTCGTCCATTCCATGAAGAAGCTCAGGGGAACGGTATGGAAGGAACGGGATTGCAAGCTTGAAGACAGTCTGAAATGTGCGGCAGTATAGCTTTTTTAATGGATGCATGTGGGAAAACCTCTCTTTATTGGATATTAAATTTCTAAATCAGTCCGGTTGAAATACAGCCGTCAAATGCACTGGTTCGCAGATGTATGTTAAGTCCCGGAATACTCTTCGAGATTACGCGCAATCAGCAGCAGTGAGTGGTAAAACTCAGCGCGCTGTCCGTCGGTTAATCCGGCTCCGCCGATTTCAACGGCACTCTGGATTGCCTTTTCTATATGCTGTGCGGCGTCAGTGCCGGAGGCAGTAAGGACGAGCGGAATGCGGTATTTTCTGCCGTCCGATTCCGCTTCGCGGACAAAGCCCTTGCCGGTCAGCTCTTTGAGTGAACGGCTTATGGCAGCCTTGTCGACCTCGCAGTTCTCACATAGCTGTGAGGGAGTTAAGCCGGCAGGATTCTTTTTTAACTGAAAAAGTATCATAACGTGGTTAGCCTTCAGACCGTAGGAGTTAACCTCAGTCGACTTGATTCGCTGGACACTCTTGTTAATCTGGGAAATGGCTGTTGTGAATTGTTCAAAACGATTGAACATGGGGCACCTCTTGTTAGTGTATGTATTCATGACATAAATGTTGACCTGTCAACAAATTATATTAAAAATACTACAATCCATTAAAGCTGTCAACTTATAATTATATGATTCGGGTGTCAAAATATGCTATATATACCTAGCTGTGTATAACGTATTATGTTTATGCATATCACGACTTTTGGGAGAAGCTTAGATGTTCTTAGAACATCTAATCTTCGGACAACGGAGCTGATATGCATAAACATAATACGTTATACACTCATAAATTAGATTAGTATGTTTTGATACTCGAATCATTACATGCCACAGAATGAAAAAGCAGAGCCGCGGCACATTGCCTTTTTCATGCATGGTGGCGCCTGATGGCTCAGCAAAATTCAGCGATTTTTCTTGCAAGCTTCTTTTTGTCATAGCGTTTCGCAGCCGGAACGCGGATGAGCGGAAGGTTGATGCTTTCGAGTACGACATCTTTTAGAAGGTCATTTTCGCGGTTGGGCTTGTTAAGGTGGGAGGGGTCATCAAGCTCAATGGCAACCACCGGAATGAAGTCCGAATCGCACAGCACGAAGTCGAGATGCTTGGATTTTACTTTGCCGAAGTATCTCATATATGTGCTATAGTCCTCAGCGCGGGCGGTCTTAGCAACATCGGCAAGGCGCACCTTTGAGAAGAGATACAGCCCATAGTCGGCGGCAATTTCGTCGATAACAGGAAAAAAAGCAGCTTCTGTAGGCGTGAGGAGAGCGGTGGCGTTATAGCGCCCCTTTATTTCAGCGGCGAGCAGTCTTTTTTTGTCGGTGAGAAAGCGGATGAGAATGATGAAAAGAACCAGAAATATCACGGCGGAAATAATATATATAATAATATGAATATTCATGTAATGTACTCCAAAAAAATATTTGCGGAAAATTGCATAAAATAATGGAATGCTTCGGGTGTCAGAATATGTCGATTTAATCTACGGGTGTAAGACATGTTGTATTCCCGGATTGTAATGGCATAAAAAAAGCACCAACCCCGCAGTCATCTGCAAAACTGGTACCTTTAGTGCGCGATCAGGGGTTCGAACCCTGGACACCCTGATTAAGAGTCAGGTGCTCTACCAACTGAGCTAATCGCGCTTATTTAAAAGCACCAACCCCACAGCCATCTGTAAAACTGGTACCTTTAATGCGCGATCAGGGGTTCGAACCCTGGACACCCTGATTAAGAGTCAGGTGCTCTACCAACTGAGCTAATCGCGCACATTTAATAAGTGTCTTGTTTTTGGCACAAACATTATTATACACATGCCGGGGAAAAATGCAAGCTTTTTTTTTATATTTTTTAAAAATTTTAAAATTTTTTAGCATAAAACTTGAAAACCCTTGAAAATAAAGGAAAAATTGCAATCGGGGTTGCTTAAATATTTTCATAAGTGTATACTGAAAAATAGGGCTAATATACAAAAATCAGATAAAAATCTCAAAAAACATCATAAAAGATAATTTTTCCAAAGAAGAAATTTTGAAAATTCAAAACAATACAAGCAATATAAAAAATAACAACAATACAAGCAATAAGAAAATAACAACAATTATAGATATAAAGGCTTAAAAGCACTAAGGGAAGGTTGGCATAACTGTCCGGCAGAAAGCCTGAATTTTAAATACCAGATATTAAAACATATTATCTTATTTAAATAGGGAGGTTAGGGTATGAAATTAAAAGTATACAAGCCCCAAAAAAGCGGTGAGCAGATTTCTGATGAAGAAGCAGGGACAGTTAATGCAGCGGCAGACAACGCAGAAACAAGCTGTTCTGCTGCACCGGAGCAGGGCAGGACAGAACCGGACGGCGCACAGCCGGATGACAATAGTGCAAGGACACGAATGGATGCAAATGACAATGATATGTCCGGGGGTGGAACAAATGCAGCACATAGAGAAGGCGGCAGACATGAGAAGTTCACCTGGAACATCAAGTATCTGACGATATGCCTGTACGCAGTGCTGGTTGTACTTGCGAGTGTACTTATAATAAAGGCGGTAATAGACTGGGACAATGTAATGCATCACATCAAGGGAGCTATGAACGTGCTGTCACCATTTCTGTGGGGTGCATTCATAGCATTCCTCATCAACCCTCTTGTTAAACTGTTTGATAATAAGATATTCGGAAAAATAAAGCCGCTTAAGAAACACGAGAAGCCACGCAAGATGCTGTCTCTGCTCATATCATATCTTCTTGTCATATTCGTGGTGGTTATCATGTTTGTCTATCTGCTCCCGCAGATAGGGACAAGCCTCACCGAAATTGTGAATCAGGTGCCGGGATGGATTGCGGAGATCAACAATGGATTGCTGAAATTTGAGGAAGAGCATCCGGATTTTGACTATAATATAATCAATGATTTTTTTAACAGCATCACTCCGCAGCTTATGGATTTTTCCAAGAATGTGGTGACTAACGTGGTGCCTGTAATTTTTACCACATCAATATCTGTTGTGAAGGGATTGCTCAATGTACTGATTGCATTCATCGTGAGCGTATATATGGTATCGGATAAGAAGCTTCTCGCAAGAGGCTTCAAGAGAGTTCTCTACAGTGTAGCATCGGATAAGGCTGGTGATATGATAATGGAGACCCTTCGTGAATGCTACCATATATTCAGCCAGTTCGTACTCGGAAAGACGGTTGACTCATTCATAATAGGATGGATATGCTTCTTCCTTATGACGATACTCAGGCTTCCGTTCACACCTATTGTAAGCCTTATAGTCGGAATTACGAACATGATACCATATTTCGGACCATTTATCGGTGCTGTTCCGGGAATTGTCCTCATACTTATGGTCGATCCGATAAAGGCAATCATATTCACGGTTCTGATTATTGTGATACAGCAGTTCGACGGATTGTACCTCGGACCTAGAATTCTTGGTGAGACAGTGGGTCTGCGTCCTCTCTGGATAATATTTGCCATCACCGTCGGCGGAAGTATAGGAGGCGTTGTGGGAATGTTTCTTGGAGTGCCGGTGGTTGCCGTGTTCGCTTATCTTATGGACAAGCTGCTTAATAAGCTGGTTCGCAAGAAAAATGTTGATATTAGTGGGAAAATAGATTAAAATTAAATAGATAATGTCCTGTTGCCACAGGATGTACAGCTTTGTAGAAATTAAGGATATTGATATTGATTATGAATGAAGCAGATGTAAACGACAAAACAGAAAATTTCCATGGATATAATAAATCCCACATCCCTTTTTTAAGTATAGCCATAGCTTCATATAACTATGGTAAATATCTTGACAGAGCTTTTGAAGCTATATTAAGGCAGGATTTTAAGGATTTTGAGATTGTCTATTTAGATGATGCCTCTTCTGACGATTCCGTAGATATAATCAGAAGGATTATCAAGGAACATCCCGACATGAGTATAAGGCTTATACAGAATAGTGAGAACATGGGTATATTCGAATCTAAGACAAGACTTATAAGAGAATGTATCGGAGAGTTCATTATGCTGTGCGATGCGGATGACTGGATGGCAGACGGATGCCTCGAAGCACTTGTACAAGCTGTGAAAACGGAGGGAACGGACAGGGCAGTGTGCGAGGTTGTGGATATAGATGACACAGGGAAAAGGCTTCAGATTCAGGATCTTCCACCGGAACCCTCAAGATGGCTGTGGAATATTAATCATGGCTGTATTTACAGAAGAAATATTATTACCGAAAATGATATAAAAATACAGCTGGAGCCGGATGATGTGAATTTTATAACGGAATTTAACAGATTTTCCGACAAAATTTCATGGATACACAGACCTCTGTATTACTGGTATGTACATTCAGATTCAAGTGGAAGAAATATATCGGAACACGACAGGGATGAAACACTGTCCAGATTCGAGGAGATGATGTCATATCTTGGAGAGATATGTGACAGCATTAATTCCGAACAGGACAGAAAAGAATTAAAGCTGCTTGCAATGAAGCTTTACTATCTGTATCTGTTTCACACGATGAAAGGCTACAGCTGCAAGGAGAAATGCAGAGGCTATAGGTCTGTCAGCCGGATTATGAATACATATTTTCCGGGATACCTCAGCTCAGGGGCACTTAACGGAATGGACAGGAAGCTGCGCTCGTATGCGTATAATATTATCCGCTACAGTGTTTTGCTGGAGCGGCTGAAGCTTTTTTTACCTGCCTACATGGGATATCATCTTGTGTCCAAAGTGCATTATTTTGACCAGTAATTATTTGACAGGAATGGAGATTGATATGAAAGTATCAGTTGTTATGGCAGTGTATAACGGCGGAAAATATATAAGACGTCAGTTAGAATCCATAATGTCACAGACAAGGCTTCCTGATGAGATAATTATATGCGATGACCGCTCCGCTGATGACACTGTCAGAATTGCGGACGAGTACATGTCTGATATGTGCATGCATGGTTCGCGGGTTGAATATAAAATTATCATAAATGAAGCAAACAAAGGATATATAGAGAACTTCAGATACGCACTCAGTGTCAGCCATGGGGATATACTGTTTACATGTGACCAGGATGATGTATGGGAGCGCGATAAGGTTGAGAAAATGTGTGAATGCTTCGAAAATAATTCCCGGGTACAGCTTGTTGCATCAAGTCTCAGATTTATCAATGCCAAGGGGAATGTGATTGACAGGGCTTATGTTCCTTATGGTATGACAGCAGGGACTAACGAGCTGGTTAAGATTGGCTTTGACAGGATACTTGAGAAAAATTATTTTCCGGGATGTACTATGGCAGTCTCAAAAATGGCAGCTAAGAAGTATTTAGACAGTGTGCATAGTAACATTCCACATGATTGGTCCATGGCGCTTATTGCGGCGGCAGACGATGGACTATACTGGTATAACAGGATTTTATTGAATTACAGAATACATGGAGATAATACGTTGGGACTTGCCGCTGCGGATTCCAAGCTCAATTATATCAGGAGAACGGTTGCGACATGGCCGGATTATTGCTATGAATTGTGTGACAGAATAAGATATATCAGACAGACATTGGAGTTAAGTGCTGCCTATAAGGATTATTTTGACGCAATGGAGGAGTTTGCCGGATATCGCAGTGAGGTTATTACAGGAAAATTTAAGGTTGGGAGCTTTGCCAAGGAATGTCTGATATATAACAGGAAGCTGGCACGGAAAATTGACAGAAGAGGAATAATACTGGATTTTATATATATTTTTTTGACAACGAAAAAGCAATGAATATGCAATGTTATACAGGGGGCAGGATGGTTGATTTTTTAAAGATAGTATGTATGCTGGTAATATATCTGCTGGTGTTTACGATGTCAGGTACAATAGCCAACAGAGTTCTTGGCATTAAGAGAAGTGGAGGGATAACAATCATAATGGGATTCTTTGTATGGTTTGTTATTCAGGAGATATTCTATATCCCTATGCTTCTTATGAAAGCGAAGCTGGGTGCGCTGCTTGTAGAGCAGATTATATTGGCAATTGTGGTTGCCGTTGTATATATGATTTTCTTCCGCTCAAAATTCATGGGTGTTGTGAGAAATATTGTAAAGGAAATCAAGGGTGCTTCTGCTGCTGCAACAGTATTTTTTATGGTGACACTGATTTTAGTTATGCTGTTAGCAGGTGTTAAGAAGGCATACAACACGAATTATGCACACACTGTAAGTTCAATTGAAATGGCAGTTATGACTGGGAGGATGTATATGTATGATGTCGATACTGGTGAGTTGCTGGCACATCCGGATTATATAAGAGGGTTTGGCGTATGGAATATGAATATAGCTGTATGGAGCAGCCTGCTCGGTGTGAGCGCGTTCAAGCTTGTAAGATACGGCATGGCATGGCTGGGGATTATATTGTCGGCACTTATCCATATACGCATAGGGCGTCAGCTGTTTAAGGGAGATGAGAGGTATGCTTTTGCGTATGCAGGGACAGTGCTTTGGATTATGGCGGTATTTGCTGTCGGAAAGACACCTGCTGCCATGCTGTTTACCAATGGTGGAACAGCACAGGCAATTGCAGCGAATGTACTCATGCCATTTGTCTTTTATTGGGCTGTAGGAAACAGAGGCACATATAAAAAGGAGTTTGATAGCAGGATAATACCTATTATGGCTGGTGCTGCCTTGGCAATATCTGTTTATTCCTTGGCTGCAGTGGTTTTTTCAATACTCGTAGTGCTGCTTACGGATATGATTATTGCTATACATAAAAAGATGCGGGGTGTGGAGAAGGACAATGCGGATGCTGCTTGAAAATCTATTGGATATTTATCAAGGAAAAAGCCTACTTGTGATATGTTTTATAGTATCAACGATATATATTGTGTGTGTGATAAAGGAAACTACATTGAGGAGGAATCTTATAGTTGCAGCTTTTGCGATTATCTTCGTATTCAATAATATAGCATTGTGGATATGGAAGGATCTGATGGGGGAGAGTATATTGTATGAACTTCTCTATGCGGTTCCTGTTTTTTCGTGCATTGCCTACTGTGTGTGCCATATTATCGGAAGACAGAAGAGTGTGGTAATGAAAGTGATTGTAGGAGCTGTTGCTGTAGTACTGATATGTGTGCTGAGCAGCATGCCTGAGAGAATATATGATGACGTAAAAGAGCAGAATGATACAGGAATGGATGACATTGAAGATATTGCTGATTTTTTAAAGGGCAGTTTTACGGAGATTGAGAGCAGACCGGTTATATTATGCGGACAGGAGGGCTATGATACTCTCAGGAGCTTTATGCCATATATGCTTACTGCGATAGGGAATGACGTGTTCAATGACGGACAGCCCGACAAGGACAGCGATGAATATGTGGCGTTGAACATTGCCAATGCAGACTTGACCGAAGATATGGACAGAGTGAACGAAGCTCTTGAAAACCTTGAAGTTGAATATATTGTTTTTCCTGACAAGGATGGGGTGCGCGAGTACGCGGCAAGGCTTGGATTTTTTAATGTTGTGGATAAACAAATATTTGATTTATATGAAAAACAGGATTATGATTTAAACTGTGGCATTGACGGATATATAAGGAGGCTGTATTTTTATATTTTAAAACGAAGATGCACAGATGAAGAGCTTAACGAGCTGAAGACATTATATCAGACAGGGGAAAAAAGCTTTGGGGATGTGGCAATGTCAGTTATTAACACTCAGGAGTATGAGAACCTGGACTACGATAGGGACACGTTGCTGTATTGGCTGTTTGAGGCGATTTTGGATAAAACACCTGATGCTGGTGATTTGGAATTTATGAAGAGATATCTCGGGGATATTGATGATGTACATTTCATAGTTGAGCAATATATAAATAGTGACAGATTTTATGAGCTTATAGAAAGAGGAACAGACAATGAGAAAAACTAAAGGAATCATACGAAGGATAACAGCGTGCCTTATGGCGGGTGCGGTTTTTGCTGCAACATTCACAGGTGGGACAGTAGGAAATGCAGTGCAGGAGGTTAAGGCTGAGGATATTCCGGCTGACGTGGCACAGTTTCCAAGAAGCTATCAGGCAGCATTGTATGCGTTAAAGACAGCGCACCCTAGCTGGACATTCCAATTGTATGATACAGGGCTTGAATGGGATACGGTTATGTATAATGAAACTAACCCTGCAAGCAGAAGTCTTCTACCGTCATACTTTGACAGTTCGATGGTAGGTGACAGCTATGGAGACGGCTGGTCATGTGCTACATACTATGCAGTTTCATATTATCTTGATCCAAGGAACTGGCTGACAGAGGATTACATATTCCAGTTCGAGCTTCTGACATTTAATGAGGCATGTCAGAATGTGGTTACTGTACAGAGGGTCCTTCAGAACTCCTTTATGAGAGGTTTTATTGAGGATGCGGAAGGTGTCACATATGCCCAGACATTCTATGATATAGGAAAGGAGCTTGGAGTAAGCCCGGTTCATCTTGCGTGCCGTGTATACCAGGAGCAGGGTGCGAGCGGAACTTCTGAGCTGATTTCGGGTACATACCCGGGATATGAGGGATATTACAATTATTTTAATATACAGGCATCAGGTAAGACCAGAGAGGAAATAGTGACTAATGGTCTTAATGAAGCCAAGGCGGAGGGCTGGACAAGCAGAACAGCAGCGCTCAGAGGCGGAAGTGCCAAGGTATCCAACAATTATATATTGAAGGGACAGGACACGCTGTATCTTCAAAAGTTCGATGTAGATGGAACATATTATGGAAGATACTGGCATCAGTATATGCAGAATCTGGCTGCACCTTCGAACGAGGGAAGAAATGTTAAGAGAACCTACGAAAAAACAGGTGCTCTTGATGGTGAGTTCGTTTTTAAGATTCCGGTTTATAATAATATGCCTGACCCGGATAATGTGGCGCATATTGTGAGTGATGGAAGATACTATATCAAGTCTGCAGATGGGAAATTCACATTGCAGACAGGTGCAGCAGTAACCGCAGATAATGGTGATACACAGCAGGCTTCTGTGATAACCGGGAATGACATCTCATGGACAGAACTTGAATATGACAGAAATATGCAGTGGACTCTTGAGCAGATAGATGAGAATTATTACACTATAACAAACTTCATGGATGGAAGGATTCTAAAGCTTGAGAATGACAGCCTTGAACGCGGAGTAAAGGTGGTTGCGGAAAAGCTTGATGGCGCAACACCGGGCGATAATGCCAAGTGGTATATTAAGCAGAATGATGATGGACAGTATTACATCTGCTCTAAGTATAATGGAATGTATTTGTCTTTCAGCAAAGTGGAAGCAGGACAGACACCTGTTGTGTATACGAAAAATGACAGCTATGTCCAGGCGTACGACCTTGAGATTGTTACGGAGATTAAGGAAGCAAGCCAGTATATGATGGAGCATACGGAGAGTGTGGTTATTGGTCTTACAACAGAGAGAAATGCTTCGAATGGCAGTATTGAGTACTACTGGGAGGTAAGAGGCACGGATAACAATGAGATCGTATATCAGACAGGATGGGTTAAGGATAATGAATGGCTTATATGGACACCGGAAGTATTCAAAGAACTGAAGGTATTCGGATGTGCACGTCCGGTCAATGACCCGGAGGCTGTGACGTATACAGAGAGCGTATTTGAACACCATCCTCACATCAAGGGAATCTGCCAGATGCCTTACACCGGTGAGGGCGGTGGCTTCCTCATAGGTGTGGAGACAACTGATAATCCAGAGCAGTCCTACAGCTACGAGATGTTAATTCTCGACTGTACACTTCTTGCTGAGGGAAAGGACGCATGGATATATGATACAGGCAAGTTCACGGTAAATGAGGGAAATGCAGGCTGGACAATATGGCAGCCACAGTATGGATACTATTGGACACTGTTCAGAGTGTTTGATAAGGATGGACGCATGATTGATGAGCAGTGTTACAGCTTTGTGAATGCGTATTAAAAATATATGCTGTTTATATGGCAGATACTATAAAATATGTGTATGCGGAATGGAGATTATATGGCAAGGATTGATGATGGGTTTAAAAGAGCCTGTATTTATTTCTTTTATGATGGGCAGGGGATAGTGGACGATTATATTCCCTATCTGCTCGATGACCTTATGGAAAATGTGGATGAGCTTGTTGTTGTATGCAACGGCAAGCTTACGGACGATGGAAGAAATAAATTTGCCAGGTACGGCAAGGTAATAGAGAGAGCTAACGAGGGGCTTGATGTATATGCGTATAAGGCGGGTATTGAATATTTTGGATGGGACAGGCTTGAGACATTTGATGAGCTTATCATGCTTAACCATACAATTTTCGGACCGTTTTATCCATTTTCTGAGACGTTTGAAAAGATGAAGAACAGAGATCTGGATTTCTGGGGCATTACAAAACATGCTAAGTTCGATTATGATCCGTTCGGACTTAACCCATATGGTTATCTTCCGGAGCATATCCAGTCACATTTTATGGTATATAGAAAGAGAATGATATGTAAGAAGGAATTTCAGGAGTACTGGGATAATTTCAGACCGGTCAACAACTACAGGGATTCGGTATGTTATCATGAGTCATTTTTTACCAAGCATTTTGCAGACCTTGGTTATAAGTGGGATGTGTCTGTGGATGTATCTGATATGGAGGGGATGTCTGATTATCCGGGGTTGTACTGCGCAAGACAGCTTGTAGAGGAGAAGAGATGCCCTATATTCAAGAGAAGAAGCTTTTTTCATGACTATGGACAGCTCCTCGAGACCACAGCGGGTCAGCCTGTATATGAGATATTCAAGTATGTACAGGAGAATACGGATTATGATACTGAGCTTATCTGGCAGAATATCTTAAGAAGCATGGACCATTCAGACCTTGCAAGGAATATGCAGCTCAACTATACTCTCGCAAGCGACTATGCTAAGAAGCCGTTGGATGAAGAGTTTTTTGCTAAAAGCAGAGTGGCACTTATGATGCATATCTATTATGTGGATGAGCTTGCCGGGAAAATGATGAACTATGTGAGAAATATTCCGCCTCAGATGGATATACATGTAACTACACAGAACGAGGAGAAAAAAGCAGAGATAGAGAAGCTTCTCTCGGTTCTGCCTAACAAGGTCACAGTTAGAATTGTCGAGAATAAGGGAAGAGATGTATCAGCACTTCTCATGACGGGCAGGCAGCTTGTTGATGAGTATGATTACATCTGCTTCATACATGATAAGAAGGTCACACAGGAAAAACCGGGAACAGTAGGAGAGGGCTTTGCGTATAACTGCTATAAGAATGCCCTTAACTCGAAGGAATATGTCAATAATATGTTAAGACTGTTTGATGAGAATCCACATCTCGGTGTAGCATGTCCGCCTAAGCCGATACATGGACCTTATGTGTTTGGCCTTATGACATCATGGAAGGTAAATTTTCAGAATACCAAGGACTTATTAGCGCGTCTTGGGGTGAAGGCGCCGATTGACGAGATGAAGGTACCGGTGGCACCACATGGTTCCTGTTTCTGGTTCAGAACAGATGCGCTCAGGAAGTTGTTTAAATATGACTGGAAGTATGAGGATTTTCCTGAGGAACCACTTCCGATAGATGGAACAATCTCACATGCGATTGAAAGATGTTATGCTTATGTTGCACAGGACGCAGGATATTATTCTGCTATTGTTATGTGTGATGAGTATGCAAAAATTGAGTATACCACACTTATGCATTATGCGTCCAAGTTCGGAAACAGTGCACTTGCCGGAATGCTCGGCTCGGTAAACGGAAAGCAGATTAATTATCACGGATGGGATAATAGGATAAAGTACTGGATGAGGAAATGGATGCCTAAGAAGCTGTTTGTGGCGATAATCAATACAAAGAGAAGGTTCCTTGGGCCTCATGAGACATATAGGTATGAGGATAATTAGGAGTGATGAAAGGAGTATGCACATGAAAGTAGTGGTAACCGGAGCGGCGGGATATATTGGCAGACACGTTGTTGAGAAGCTGTTAGAAGCAGGCCATGAGGTTGTTGCTGTTGATTTGTTTAATAAGGGAATACCTGAGGGAGCGGAGTATTGCTCTGTGGATATATTCTCCGGGAATAGTGATATATATGATAAGCTTGGTAAGCCCGATGCGTGCATACATATGGCGTGGAAGGACGGATTTGTCCATAATTCCGCAGCACATATGGTAAATGTATCGGCTCATTATAAGTTTCTGTGTTCAATGATAGATGCAGGCTGCAAGAGAATTGCAGTTATGGGAACCATGCATGAGATAGGTTTTCATGAGGGTGTGATTGATGAGTATACACCATGCAATCCGCTTACATTATATGGGATTGCGAAGAATGCGCTTCGCCAGGCACTTCTTCTGTATGCCAAGGATAAGGATGTTAACATATACTGGCTCAGGGCATACTATATACTGGGTGATGATATGAAGAATCATTCAGTATTTACCAAGCTTCTTGAGGCTGTTGAGGCGGGGAAGAAGACGTTTCCATTCACTACAGGTAAAAATAAATATGATTTCATTACAGTGGATGAGCTGGCAGCTCAGATAGCGGCTGCCTCCACCCAGGATGAGGTCACGGGCATAATCAATGTCTGCACAGGTACGGCGATGTCGCTCGCAGACAGAATGGAAATGTTCATAAAGGAACATGGGCTTGATATTAAGCTTGATTATGGCGCGTTCCCGGACAGACCATACGATTCAAAGATTGTATATGGAGATGCCATGAAAATTAATGAGATTATGCGCAATAGGAATAAGAAACATAATTAAATGTTTAGATTAGGATATAGAATATGGAAAATACACTTAATTCCAAGAAAAATAGGATGCTTATACAGGAGATATATGCTAACAGAAGACTGGTATGGGACCTTGCGAAGAATGACTTTAAGACAAGATATTCAGGTTCGTTCCTAGGTATGGCATGGGGGTTCATACAGCCTGTCATAACTGTGCTTGTATACTGGTTCGTGTTTACTGTTGCGATGGGGTTTGATAAGATTGAGGGAGTGCCGTATGCTCTGTGGCTTGTGTCAGGACTTGTGCCATGGTTTTTTTTCAGCGATGGTCTGACCGGAGGAACCACGTCAATGCTTGAATACAGTTATCTGGTAAAGAAGGTTGTGTTTAACATAGACATACTTCCGGTTGTTAAGGTTATGGCAGCGGTATTCACACACATATTCTTTATTATATTTACCATAATCATGTTCACAGTATCAGGTAGACCGTTAAATGTGCATTATCTCCAGATAATATATTACTCGTTCTGTACCTTTATGTTTTCTCTGAGCTTGTCATACATAACAAGCTCGGTGGTAGTATTTTTCAGGGATCTTACCCAGATTGTGAATATTATACTTCAGATAGGTGTTTGGATTACACCTATTCTGTGGACGATGGACAGAATACATGGCAGTCTTGTATGGTTTTTCTATCTCAATCCGGTGTACTATCTTGTTTCCGGTTACAGGGATTCATTGATATTGAATGTATCGATAATCTCGAGATGGAGAATGGGATTATATTTCTGGGCAGTGACACTTGTACTTATGCTGGTGGGCAGAAAGCTGTTTGGCAGACTTAAAGTACATTTTGCGGATGTGTTGTAGAGGAGCAGTATGGGAATAGAACAGGATTATGCGATAGAAGTAAATAATGTGAGTAAGGTGTATAAGCTGTATGATAAGAATTCGGACCGTTTCAAGGATGCTCTTGGCTTTGGCAGGAAGAAAAAGCTGTACAGGGAACATTATGCGTTAAAGGATGTCAGCTTCAAGGTGAGGACAGGCGAGTGCGTTGGTATTATCGGAACGAATGGCTCAGGTAAGTCGACCATGCTCAAGATAATAACAGGTGTACTGAACCCTACAGCGGGAGAGGTTAAGGTCGATGGAAGAATATCGGCACTTCTTGAGCTGGGTGCAGGGTTTAATATGGAGTACACAGGAATAGAAAATGTATACCTTAATGGAACGATGATTGGCTTCACGAGGGAAGAGATAGATGCGAAGCTTCAGGATATATTGGACTTTGCCGATATAGGAGATTTCGTGCATCAGCCCGTGAAGACGTACTCAAGCGGTATGTTTATAAGGCTGGCATTTGCTGTTGCGATAAACATTGACCCGGAGATACTCATAGTTGATGAGGCATTGTCTGTTGGGGATGTGTTCTTTCAGTCAAAGTGCTACCATAAGTTCGAGGAATTCAAGAAGCAGGGGAAGACAATACTGTTTGTAAGTCATGACCTTAGCAGTATAAGCAAATACTGTGACAGGGTGGTGCTTATAAACAAGGGTGTGAAGCTGGCTGAGGGAACGCCTAAGGCTATGGTTGATATGTACAAGAAGGTACTTGTAAAACAGTATAAGCCGGAGGAAACCGGGAAGAATGCAGACGAAAATACAACCGGACAGGGTGCGGGTGTTAAAGGTATATACGGTGCGGACGGAAAGCAATTCAGTCTGTGGAGGTCAAGACTTGAGGTGAATTCACGGCTTTTAGAGTACGGTGATAAAGAGGGAGAGATAATAGATTTTGCCGTATTTGATGACAAGGGCAATATAACAGCTGCGATTGAAAAGGGAACCGAATTCACAGTTGGTATGAGAGTGAGGTTTAATCAGGCACTCGACGAACCGATAGCGGCATTTACAATTAAAGATATCAAAGGAATCGAAATAACAGGAACCAATACACTGTTCGAGAAGGTTGAGAGCTTCGATGCTTCTGAAGGGGCAGTGAGGGAAATATACTTTAAACAGAAGATGAACCTACAGGGTGGTAATTACCTTATATCATTCGGATGTACAGGTTACAGGAACGGAGAGTTTGTGGTGTATCACAGACTGTATGATGCGCTTGGAATCACCGTAATATCCGGCAAGGATACGGTGGGATTCTATGATATGGAGTCTGAGGTAAGCGTGAGGTAAGGAGGAAGTATGCAGGAAGTAATTGGTAAGGTAAGACTTAATCTGGATTATTATAGTGGCAGGGATCTTTACGATGAAGGTGCGAGCGAGGATGAGATACTTGAGATTGTAAAGAATGTTGCTCCATGCGACTATAATCGTATCATAAATGAGAGAGAGAGCTGGTCGGTGCTTTATCATCTGTCGAATATCCGTGGAAATATTGTTTCATTTCTTCCAATTACGAAGAATGATGATGTGCTTGAAATAGGTTCGGGATGTGGCGCGATAACCGGTGCACTTGCTGATATGGCCGGAAGCGTGACCTGCATAGAACTGTCTAAGAAAAGAAGCACCATAAATGCCTACAGGAATAAGGAAAAGGACAATATCGAGATAATGGTCGGCAACTTCCAGACTGTAGAGAAGCAGCTTGAGAAGAAATATGACTATATAACTCTCATAGGTGTGTATGAGTATGCTGCGAGCTACATTGAGAGTGCCTCCGATGCCTATGAGGAGTTCATGAGCATAGTGGCAGGCCATCTTAAGGAGAATGGCAGACTAATCATAGCCATTGAGAACAAGTATGGAATGAAGTATTTTGCCGGGTGTTGTGAGGATCATGTGGGAATGATGTTCGAAGGCATAGAAGGCTATCCAAGAACGAATATTGCCAAGACTTTTTCCAAGGAACGAATGATGGAGTATGCTAATAAAGCGGGACTTACTGAGACATATTGCTATTATCCGTATCCTGATTATAAGCTTCCGATGGCGATGTACTCGGATGAACGCCTCCCGAGGATGGGAGAGCTGCTTAGAATACCATCAATTAATTTTGATCAGGACAGATATGTACTGTTCAATGAGGCAAAAGCACTTGAGGAGTGTGTTAAGGAGCATACCTTCGGGAACTTCGCCAACTCATTTTTATTTGTTTTTGGAAGGCAGCAGTATGAAGAAGACAGGACGGTATATGTAAAGTATTCAGATGACCGCTCTGAGAAATTTATGATAAGTACCGGAATACAGATCGGACATGCAGATGCCGTGCAGATTGTGTATAAGGAGCCGGAATCCCGGACGGCGGCAGCACATGTAAATGGGATGTATGACAACTATGTAAAGCTGGAAGCTGCCTTAAAGTCTGAAAGGAACAAAGAGGATGAGTATGCTATTGAGTATAACCACTGCAGTGCCGGGGATGGGAAGGCGTATTTCGAATATATCAATGGTGAGAATCTGGGCGATAAGCTGTGCTCACTGTTTAAAGCAGGAAAAGAGCAGGAGGCAGACATTATCGTAGAAAGATATGTCAGAACAGTGAAAGGACTTGCGGTGAAACCGGAGGCAGAAATATCTGATGCATTTAAAAACGTATTTTTTGATATGGATTTCAGCTGTATATCCGATGAGAATATCAGCAGTCTGAAAATCACAGATATTGATTTGAATTTCGATAATCTGTTCATCACAGGTGAAAACAAGCTGACTGCCATAGACTATGAGTGGGTATTCGACTTCGACATTCCGGTGGGATATGTGATATACAGGGCACTTAAGTATCTGAGCATAGATATTACAGGTCTGGTTGATGAGTACAAGAATACATTGGCAAAATTCTGCGGAAAATATGGAATCTCTGAGCAGGAGGCAGAATTGTTCGAGAAGATGGATGAGGCGTTCGGTGCTTATGTGCGTGACGGAAGGCATATTATTGGAGAGCTTGCAAAGACAATTGGCAAGAAGACTATCGTTATCAATAATGGCGCGGGCATATCCATTGACAGTCTTATTGAGGCCGAGAGAAAGTCGGAAGCACTCAAGGAATACTGTGATGCTTACGAGGTGGAGCTGGCAAGGAGCCGCGATGAGGTGAAGAACCTTAGAGAGTACTGCGCTGCGTATGAGCTTGAACTTGATAAGAGCAGAAATGAGGCAGAACAGTTAAGGCGGAGGTGTGAGGCTTATGAGCAGGATGTAAGGGAGTTTGATAAGTCAGTTTTGGGAAAAATGTATAGGAAGTTAGGGAAATAGAAAGAGCCTTGTTTTTGACTGCGATGACTATGATGTAGAACAGAAAGATGCCAGCTTCCTTGAGGAAGCAAAGAAATTAAAAATTTTAAATAGTATTTTTCCCAGAAAAGCATGAGGATATTGTAGAGCCAAAAAAAATGTCGGAGTGCATGATTTTTAATCAGACATTCCGACATTTATTGTAGACTACAAAATGTTAATAGACAAAAAGGAATATTATTTTGTCGTATTTATTTGTAATGGTTGTTGCTCTTGTCATAAACCAAATCCGTCGTTCGGTTGGATTTAATGTGAATGCAGAAATTATCAATACTTCTCACAGCAAATATAATCATCAGAGGAGATAATTGCAAAATATACCTAGATTTCAACTCGTATACAAGCATTATGGCAAAGGTTCCAAAAATGATATAATAAAATAATCGGTATGTTGACATGTCTTTTTCTTTCCAGAAAGCTATAATCATAAGCGAAAACAATAATAGGTATTGACTCCGCATAAATGCGTTAATAATCTTTCTTAATGTCTGTTCAGAGGTCATTAGGTACCTTGTTAGGAATGTGTTATATTGAAATTTGTCATTTACATCAGCACCAAAAGCATAGCGCTCTGCTTGATAAGTTCCCTGACTCCATAACCAGAATGTTTTCTTTGTGATTATTTTGGCCATTTTACGAGGTCCATAATCATGTATACGTTCTATTATATCATCTAAATTTCTGTCATAACTGAAATCATTATCCATAAATCCAAATTCACTTTCGTTGATACCGATATATATTTGGTTCCATCCAGAATATGATTTAACTGAGCTATCTCCAAAATATAAATTTAGTATTAATTTTGGCAGTGCAAGACCTAACAATATAAACATAATTAATGCGAGAATGAGCTCGGTTAATCTCTTTAAACAATTTTTCTCTTTTGGAATAGAATTAAAAACATAAACGAATAATATTGCTAGCATTATAATTGAAGCACTTGAACGTATACATTTTGTTATTCCCAACAGCGTGAAAACAAGAATTATATTCTTCTTTGTAAAAAGATATATTGAAAGCATACATAACAATATAACCGGTAAATCAAAATAAACATGATTTATATATAAGAACAAAGGTGAGAATGTTAAAGTAAATAAATAAACAAGGTTATACTTTCTTATTCCATATTCCTTTGCGATATTTCTTGTTATTACGGCAATAAAATATATAGTTATTGCATTAATTACTTTGATTGTGACAAGACTTTTGGGAAGAGGAATCAATAGTATACCCCAAAAAGTAGCTAAAATAATATTGCCCGGAAACTCACTCCAATAATTGTCGGATAATAGTTCATAGAACTCAAAACGTGAAATATGAAGAGCTCCATGGTATATTGCATTCATGTCGGAGAATGGTTTAAGAGGCACCAAAAATATAAACAAAATAGAAAAAAATAGAAACATAATAAAACATACTTTATAATTTATGTGTTCTTGGATAAAGTCAGAACTCTTTACAATAAGGATAAAAATAAATAAGCATAATGTACCAGATAGGATATCATATATACTATTGTAGGTAAAATAGGGAGAATCATCAAAACAATACATAGCTTTGATGAAGAGTGATAAAACAAATATAATTGTTAGTATAACTTTTAAAATGTTTTTGGATATAAAGTCCATTGTGTTTTTAATTAAATTCATAAATCAAGAAGTCCTTTCAATATTAACAGTATATGAATGGGAGTATTAAATATATAATGTGGATTCAAAAGCCACTATATATTCATTATATCAGAAAACAGAGGATTTTGTTAAATATATTAAAATTTAATAAATTCATTATCAAGAGAATGAGTTTCTAAAACTTGACACATGAAAACATAAGGTGTAATATGCAATATATATGTATTTTTATAGAAAGGTAAATAAAAATGATATCATTTAATGTACCGCCGTATACGGGGAAAGAATTGGATTATATTTCAGAGGCTGTGGCATCACATAAAATATGTGGTGATGGGCAGTTTACTAAGAAGTGTTCAGCATGGCTTGAGGATAAAACGGGATCAAGCAGAGTGTTATTAACAACATCGTGCACACATGCAACAGAGATGGCTGCCATGCTCAGCAACATTCAGCCTGGGGATGAAGTGATAATGCCTTCATACACATTTGTATCTACAGCAGATGCTTTTGTGTTAAGGGGTGCTAAGGCCGTGTTTGTTGATATTAGACCAGAGACAATGAACATTGATGAGAGACTTATTGAAGATGCAATTACTGAAAAGACAAAAGCAATAGTTCCGGTTCATTATGCTGGAGTGGCATGTAAAATGGATAAAATTATGGAAATAGCCAAGAAAAACAACTTACTAGTAATAGAAGATGCGGCTCAGGGTGTTATGAGTACATATCAGGGCAAGGCTCTTGGCTCAATCGGTGATTTTGGATGTTACAGTTTTCATGAAACAAAGAATTACTCTATGGGTGAAGGCGGGGCTCTTCTTATAAAGAATGAAGAAGAAGTTGAGCAGGCAGAGATAATAAGAGAAAAAGGAACTAATAGAAGTAAGTTCTTTAGGGGACAGATAGATAAGTATACTTGGGTAGACGCCGGCTCATCATATCTTCCAAGTGAGCTTAATGCTGCATATTTATATGCACAGCTTGAGCTGGCTGATGAAATCAATAATAACAGGTTAGCTTCATGGAACAGATATTATGAAGGCCTTGAGAAACTTATGAATGAAGGCCTTATTGAGCTACCTGTAATTCCTGAAGATTGTACACATAATGCGCATATGTTCTATATAAAAAATAGGGACTTAGACGAAAGAACAGAATTCATGTCCTATATGAAAGAAAACGGTGTAGGTTGCGTATTCCATTATATTCCTCTGCATTCTGCACCGGCTGGTTTGAAGTATGGCAGATTTAATGGTGAAGATAAGTATACGACTAAGGAGAGTGAAAGACTTGCCAGATTGCCATTATATTATAATTTGACTGAAGAGGATCAGGAAAAGGTAATTGATACAATATATAAGTTCTATAAGGTTAATCGATAATATGAGGTGTGTATAATGAATGTAATTGTTACAGGGTCAAATGGATTTATCGGAAAGCATGTATGTAAATATTTTAAAGAAAAAGGTCTGTATGTAATAGGTGTAGGCAGGCATGAACAGAGTCTGGTAGACGTAGATGAATACGTTTGCTGTGACTTGTCTACTGATGAAGCTAAAAAAATATGCGATAAGGTGAATGTTAAAGTTGATGCTGTTGTTCATTTAGCAGCAGATATGCGACATGAACCGTATACAGTTGAAGTAACTACAACTAACTGTGGAGGAACACAGCGTTTACTTGAAATGTGTGAAGAGAAGCAGGTGGGTGTTTTTTTACAGCTGTCAAGTCTTCCGGTTATAGGAAAGCCTAATCAGCATCCTATAATGGAAAATCATTCAATTAAACCACCTACGGTATACCATGTTACAAAACATACACAGGAGCTGCTTGCAAACTATGCTGATTACACGTTTGGACTTAGAACCGCCAGCTTTAGAATTTCTGCACCTGTTGGAATCGGTATGAACCCGAAAACCATTTTTCCTGTATTTGTACATAAAGCGCTTAACAATGAGAATATTGTGTTGTCTGGTAAAGGAACTAGAAAACAGACATACGTTCATGTAAGAGATATTGCACAGGCACTTTACAAGGCATTATTTAATGATGCGCATGGTGTATATAATCTTTCCAGCAATAATCTATTGTCAAATTATGAGTTGGCACTTAAATGTAAAGAAGTACTTGGTTCGGATTCTGAGATACAATTTTCAGGTAAGGAAGATTATATGGATGATTATTGCTGGGATGTATCACTTGATAGAATAAAGAGTGATATAGGATACAATCCGGAAGTTGGAATAGAAGAAGCAATAAATGAGCTGGCTGATTTCATAAGAAAAACGGAAATGTAGGTTTGCTTAGGAGAAATAGAATGAATAAATTATCATTTGTTATACCATGCTATCGTTCACAGAATTCAATTGGAAATGTAATAGATAGAATAATTAAAACTGTTGAGACGGATGGCAGATATGATTATGAAATAATATGTGTGAATGATTATTCACCAGATAATACGCTAGACAGTTTGAAAGAAATTGCATTAACCAATGAAAGAGTTAAAGTTGTTGCATTATCTCGTAACTTTGGACAGCATTCAGCGTTGATGGCAGGGTTTAATTATGTCAGTGGTGATATTGTAGTATGTTTAGATGATGACGGACAGAATCCACCAGAAGAAATGTTCAAATTAATAGATAAACTGGATGAAGGTTATGATCTTGTATCAGCTAAATATGAGGAGGAAAAAAGATCATTTATAAGAAGGATAGGAACGAAAATAAGTTTTGCAATGTCATCCTACTTTATAAACAAACCTAAGGATATTGATTTAAATAGCTATTATGTATTTCGTAGATATGTACTCGATGAGGTTATAAAGTATAAGAACGCATATCCATTTGTTCATGGTCTAATATTGAGGGTCACAAGAAATATGGCAAATGTTGTGATAAGTCATGATCAGAGAATAGAGGGAAGTTCAGGTTACAGCTTTAAAAAGCTTTTTGGACTTTGGATGAATGGTTTTACAGCATTTTCTGAGAAACCATTGCGTTTAGCAGCGATAATTGGCTGGATAACAGCGTTTTTAGGATTTTTATATGGAATCTTTATAATTATAAGAAAGATAGTTATGCCTGGGATTGCTGTTGGATATAGCTCTATAATGGCTGTGATGTTATTCCTATGTGGAATGATTATGATGTTTATGGGGTTGTTGGGTGAATATATTGGAAGAATTTACATCAGCCTGAATAATGCACCACAATATGCAGTGAAAGAAGTTATTAATTGTAATAAGAAGGAGGAGTAGTCATAATGGAAAGATTGCTTATATTGAATGGTAGCTTTTGTGAACAACCGGTTATAACAAAGGCAAAGGAAATGGGATATTATGTAATAACAACCGGAAATGCTCCTGATCTTATGGGACATGCATATGCCGATGAATATATTCCTGCTGATTATTCGGATAAAGAGGCTATTTTGCAGTTGGTTATGGAACACAATGTTGATAAAATTGTAAGTTGTGCAAATGACTTTGGCGTCTTAACAGCGGCCTATGTTGCAGAAAAGATGGGCTGGAAGGGACATGATACATATGAGAATGCTGTTCTTTTACATCATAAGGACAAATTTAAGGATTATTGTTATACACATAATATACCATCGCCTCATTCTGTTGTGTTTACCAATATGAACGATGCATTAGAACATGTTAAGGCAGCAGAATATCCTATAATTGTCAAGGCAAATGATTTGACTGGTGGAAAAGGAATAAGAAAGGCGGAGAATTATAGTGAGGCTGTTGAAGCATTAAAGTACTCCTTTGAACGTTCAAGGGACAAACATATAGTTGTAGAACCATTTCTTGAAGGAACACAGCACACTATTGTAACATTTATAGCTGATAAGAAAATAATTTCATCTGTAAGTTGCAATTGTTATTCACCGATTAATCCTTATCTGATTCAGAGTGAGACATTTCCGGCAGATAATATAGATGATGTACGCGATGAGTTACATGGAATAATAGAAAATATAGTTAATGATCTTGATTTGGTTGATGGAATCTTTGCACTTCAGTATTTTTTATGTAATGGTAAGCCATATATTATTGAGATGATGCGTAGAAGCTTTGGAAATCAGTTTTTAACACTGGCTGATGCGTATTCAGGATTTCCATGGGAAGAAGCGTATATACTTGCAGCAACAGGACAGCCATGTGCTAATATAAAATGTGGCGAACCGACAGCAAAATTTTGTGGTCATCATGGAATCATGGCAGAAAAAAACGGTGTTATAAAGAGCTATGCGATTCCGGAAGAGATTCAGAAACATATATTCAAAAAAATAGATATGTTGTCTGTTGGGCAAAGAATAGAAGATCATATGAATGAGAGAATTGCTTATCTCTATTATAGCTACGATAATAGAGATGAGATGAATGAAGCAGTAAAGCGATATAATGATATGATTAAAATTGAACTTGGTGACTAGTTATGAATAAATCAAAAGTTAGAGTACTTATAGTATTACATATAATGCTTATGTTGTATTCTGTGAGTGGTATATTTAGCAAATTGGCAGCACAGGAAGCATTCTTAAGCTTTAGATTCTGCCTTTTTTATGGGGGAATAATTCTGCTGTTGGGGCTGTATGCTATTGGATGGCAACAGATTATGAAAAGATTACCATTGACAACTGCTTTTGCAAATAAAGCAGTTTCAGTGGTGTGGGGAATTATATGGGGATGTCTCATTTTTAAAGAATCTATTACAGTAGGTAAGATTATAGGTGCTATATTGGTTGTTTCCGGGGTTGTATTGTATGCCTATTCTGACAATGACAGGAAAGATGAGGTAGAGAATAAATGAATCAGGAAACAATAAAGTATGCATGCGTATTATTATTAGGTGTTTTTATAAGTGCAATATCGCAGGTAATGTTAAAAAAGGCTTCACAAAAGAAATACACATCTGTTATACAAGAATATCTTAATCCTTTAGTGATATTTGCTTATATTATATTTGTTGGGACTACTTTTATGTCAATAATAGCATATAAGGGGATTCCGTTGTCAATGGGACCTATTTTAGAGGCTACAAGTTATATCTATGTAACCTTTTTTGGTGTTAAAATATTTAAGGAAAAGATGTCAAAGAAAAAATATATGGCATTGGCACTTATTATATTGGGAATTATAATTTATTCTATATTATAATCTAAAAATAGTTAAAGAGGAGAATATATGGCATATTTTAATAAAATTAAAAAAAATTTTTTCCCGATAATTATAAGCATGACATTTGCTATTATAAGTATTGTTCTGGTTAGGAATGAAGTTTTTTTTGATGACTGGTATATAGAAAGTGCAGCAGATGGGTTATTTGGCGCAAATAATAGAGGAATTTTAGTTTTAGGTGCTAATTATTTGATTACCTGTATTATATTTGTTCTTTCTTTAACGGGGATAAGATTATCTTGGATACATGTTATTATGCTTGTAATCAATGTTGTCTCAACATATATGGTAACCTATGTGGTATATAATGGGATACATAATAGAATTAAATATTTTATTTGTATTATTGTAATGCTAATTACTGTGCCATTTGTAAGTTTTTATATGCAGTTTACAACAACAGCGGCTTACTGTATTGCGGCAGCATGTGTATGGATTTTTTTTATAAAAAAGAAATGTTTTGGAAGAAAAAAAATTATTTTTGGTATATTTTGGGTTGTGTTAGGAAGTTCTCTTAGATTTGATGCGATGTATTTTTCTATGGCAATTATTGGAGTTTTGGGTGTTGTAGAGTCTGTAAAAATTATTATTGAGAACAGGAAAACAAAAAAAATTCAAGAAATATTATATTTATGTTGGTGCTTTTTAAGCCCATTTATTATTGCAATATTTATTGCTTGTATATTTGAATTTTCTCAAAGAGTTTTAATGACAAAGTATTATCCTGGTTTTGCTGATTGGAATACAATTCGCGCACATGTTGACGATTACCAGATTCCGGATTATTATGAAAATGAACAGGTATATGCTGATATGGGAATATCATATAATGATTATCGTTTGCTTAAATCATGGAATAATATAGATGAAAGTTTTTTTACAGAAGATTTATATGAAGATATTTTACATGCTAAAGAGTCTAATTATTCCAATGAAAGTAACGAAAAAGGAATATTGAGTTTACTGATATACTCGAGTGAAATTATAATAAGTAATTATTTTTTTGTTATAGTTATGTTATTGTTTATATATATTATGTTCTTTGAAGGGTTGTTTTCTAAAATAGCAGTGATTTCTTCAATATCCGTAACATACCTTTTGGTGACACATTTTTGTTTAACTAAGAGAATAATATGGAGAACGGAGTGGCCTATTTTTTTAGTATTAATACTAGCAATTATTATAGTATTAACATGTTTTAATGATTATGGTGGAAAAAAGGCAACGGTTAGGGAAGTATACATTGGTACATTTATACTAGTTATAGGTTCATTATTTGTGAGTCCATATAGTATAGAAAGAGATGAGTGGAGTGTGTATAATGGAAAATCATTGAGTGAAGTATATTTTGATAGAATATTAAGTGAAGATAATTATGGAAAATATATAATTAATAAAATAGCAGGAAATGATAATTATACATATGCTACTATAGATTCAGAATTGATGGATTTTACTAAATTAAATAAAGACATATTATATTATCATTTATTTATGACAAGTTGGCTTCAACCGAATCCTCTAACAAACAAAGATTTATTTAGGGCAGAAGATGTTGGAGCTGCAGATAATTGGGCTACATTGGGACAATATATTTGCAGATTTAACACTGAGAAAAAAATTGAGGAAAATTACAATATTGTTGATAGATTTAAAAATTTGATAAATGATAATGTTAGGGTTACAGTACAAAATTGGGAGCTTAGATATCGAACCGAGGAATTAAATAATTTTTTAAGGCAACATTATTATGAACAAGTTGATTTTTCTGTGACGGAGACTTTGAAAAATGTTGCAATAGGACGATTTATAAAAAATTATGACATAGAAAATATAAGTTCTGATACTTATGATGTAGAGATTGATATTGATTATGACTTTGGTTATGATAGGATGATAAAACTTACCATGATAAATTTCCCTTTAGAAATATACCATAGTAAAGTAAAAAATATTTTTGTTAAGCTAGAAAGTCAAAATGGTGAAAAACATACTTTTGCTGTGATCAAAAATAATAGCAATGAATTTTATTCAATCATTTTTGATGATGCGTTAACAAATGGTGAAAAATATAGTGTTAGCCTTATAACTGAAGGTGATGATGAATTAGTTTCATATCCAATTGTCAAAGAATTTGTGTTTCAATGATATGATTTTTTTACTGTGTTCGAAATGTGCTTGTCATTTTGTCAGTTGGAAGAATAGGTTGAATACTGTTTGAGTATACCTCAGCACGAATAGTATGAAGATTATCATTTAAAACTTCTATATAAGGCTCACCTAATTGTGTAAAGTAAAGTTTTCCAGTAATGTTTTGTGGTTTTGCAGATATAGTTAATCCTGAATATAACATTGAGGCACGTTCCTTTTTGTTTTTATTATATGCAAAAAATATAATTATATACAACATAAATAATATTATGTTGAAGGAGGTATAGTAATGAAAGGCATAATTCTAGCCGGTGGTTCCGGTACAAGACTTTATCCATTGACAAGAGTAACATCAAAACAGCTATTACCAATTTATGACAAACCTATGATCTACTATCCAATGTCGGTTCTTATGAATGCTGGTATTAGGGATATACTTATTATATCTACGCCTATGGATACACCAAGGTTTGAGGAATTATTGGGAGATGGAAAACAGTTCGGTGTTAATCTTACATATGCTGTCCAGCCATCACCGGATGGGCTTGCACAGGCGTTCATTATTGGTGAGGATTTTATTGGGAATGATACTGTGGCAATGGTATTGGGGGACAATATTTTTGCAGGACATGGGCTTAAGAAGAGATTGAAAGCTGCAGTAGAGAATGCTGAAAATGGAAAAGGCGCAACTGTATTCGGATACTATGTAGACGATCCGGAAAGATTTGGTATTGTTGAATTTGATAAGAATGGTAAGGCAGTTACTATTGAGGAGAAGCCTGCACACCCAAAGAGTAATTATTGTGTAACAGGGTTATATTTTTATGATAACAATGTTGTCGAGTATGCAAAGAACCTAAAGCCATCTGCCAGAGGCGAGTTGGAAATAACGGATTTAAACAGAATATATCTTGAGAAGGGAAATCTTAATGTAGAACTTCTTGGACAAGGATTTACATGGTTGGATACGGGAACACATGAAAGCCTTGTAGATGCTACCAACTTTGTAAAAACCGTTGAGACACACCAGCACAGAAAGATTGCCTGTCTCGAGGAAATTGCTTATTTAAATGGCTGGATATCCAGAGAAGATGTGTTAAAGGTTTATGAAGTATTAAAGAAAAATCAGTATGGACAGTATTTAAAAGATGTTCTGGATGGAAAATATATAGATGTTTTGCATTAAATGTTCTGCATATATTTAAAATGTTTTAAGGAGAATATAATTTCATGAATATTTTTGTAACCGGTGGAGCCGGATTTATTGGGAGTAATTTTATTTTTCATATGTTGAATAAGTATCCTGACTATAGAATAGTATGTTTGGACAAGCTGACATATGCGGGAAATCTATCAACATTGGCACCTGTAATGGAAAATCCTAATTTTCGCTTTAGTAAAACAGATATATGTGACAGAGATGCAGTGTATAAATTATTTGAAGAAGAACAGCCGGATATTGTTGTAAATTTTGCGGCAGAATCGCATGTTGACCGTTCTATTGAGAATCCGGAAGTATTTTTGGACACTAATATTAAAGGGACTGCTGTTATGATGGATGCATGCCGAAAGTATGGCATCAAAAGATACCATCAGGTAAGTACAGATGAAGTTTATGGTGATTTGCCACTGGACAGACCAGACTTATTTTTTACGGAGGAGACTCCAATTCACACTAGTTCACCATACAGTTCGTCTAAAGCAGGAGCTGACCTTTTGGTTCTTGCATATCATAGAACATATGGGCTTCCAGTCACAATTAGTCGTTGCTCGAATAATTATGGACCATATCATTTCCCAGAGAAGCTTATCCCACTTATGATTGCCAATGCTCTTGCAGATAAGCCGCTTCCGGTGTATGGAGAAGGACTAAATGTTCGTGATTGGTTATATGTGGAGGATCACTGTAAGGCTATTGACCTCATAATACATAATGGTCGTGTTGGAGAAGTGTACAATGTAGGTGGACATAATGAAAAGAGAAACATTGATATTGTAAAACTTATATGTAAGGAGCTTGGAAAGCCGGAGAGCCTTATCACCCATGTTGGAGATAGAAAGGGTCACGATATGAGGTATGCTATAGATCCTAGCAAGATTCATAACGAACTGGGGTGGCTTCCGGAGACTAAGTTCGAGGATGGAATCAAAAAGACTATTAAGTGGTATCTTGATAATCGTGAGTGGTGGGAAACAATTATAAGCGGTGAATATCAGAACTATTATCAGAAAATGTATGGGGATAGATAAAAATGGGGACAATGTTATAATGCAGGCTTTTAAGCAATCACCTAATGAAGTATATATTTTGGACAAATCGGATGATGAAATCAATATAAGGAAATACAGATTTGAGGATATTCCGGAAGATGAGCTTCCTGATGAAAATGAGAAGCTGGAGAGTAATAATATCAATGAGTATTTGTCCACACTGTTTAATGAGCAAGAAGCTTATCGTTTAAAGCCAATAAGTATAGTACAATAAAAAATCCGGTTTCATTTGTGGTGGGAAAGAAAAGTTAAATAATATGTACTTTCATATAAGCATAAAACAGGAAAAGTAAATAAAATCCCTACAACTTATTGCAGTTGTAGGAATTTTGTGATTGCCGTTAATGAGTAAGCGCCTCATAGGTTCTTTCCACACTTAGTTGAATTTGCAGCAAAATTGTTCATGAAGCGAGACTATGAAGAAAAGTCTGTAAATAATAATCTTCTATGATAATGATTGAGCTGGAGTACCCACTGTGAGGCGGTTACAGAAATGCAATAAATTTATGTCAGCGGGGGATTACTTTGCGTTTACTATATAATACAAGGAGAAAGCATAGAAAATTTGGAATATGACAATAAAATTAAAAAAGGTATCAACAGTTAGTTTGGCAATTACTTGTATTTTATGTATTTTATTAAGTTTTTTAAATGGTTTATATTATGGAAGTAGAACCTTGTTTATCAATTTTTATTCAGGTCTTGTATTTAATACATTTATGATTTTTGTGTTTCTCTCTATTAAAAAATGTCAACAATACGGAACAAGTTATGTAAACGTACCAGTTGTTCAAATAAAGGATTTACGAAATATAAAACTTAATAAGGAAATATTGCCAGAAACAGTCGAAATGATAATCAGGAATGCTGATAAAAATTATATTACATATCGAAAATATAATAAGAAATCGAAAACAGAGTTATCGATTATAAAATTTATTTCATTTTTTATTTTTATAGGAATTCTTATTCCTTTTATTTTTGGAATGTTGCCATTGCGTTATCCTTTTCGTAGCGAAAAAATATATAATTTATTTTGTAATATGCCAATAAGTGATTTTATTCCTTTTTTTATATTGGCAATTTCAAGTTTTGCAAATATATTGTTTTGTACAAATTCTTTTTTTAGAAATGAAGAAGTTGAGTTTCTTGTAATTGATTTAAATAATAATTGTAATGTAATTAAAAAAAATATTGACAAAGCATATTCAGAAATTATAAATAAATGCATTCAAAAAGAAAAAATTATAGAAGTAGGAAATAATTCCTATCTGATTACACAATACACCAAACAAAATAGGCTATATGTATTTTTTAGTTGGTTTTTAATTTTTATCTTATTTAGTGGACTTATTTATAGTATTATTCATAGTACAGATGATAATGTTATTTTAACTCTTTTTCCAAATATGCTGATAATGTTTTTTTCTGTCATTACATATGATAGTTATGATAGAGAATATTATAAACATGAGTTGGAAGTTATGAAGTTTAAAGAAAAAAAAGAGGAAGATGAGTATATAGTATTAAATAGAAGATTGATTTTTAATTCAATGGACAATAAAGGTAAATATACAGGTGTTATATACATTAATATTATTGAACCATCTGATTTACGATTAAGAAAAATAAGAAATTATGTAAAATATCTTAAAAAGTCAGCTTTTCAAAGAATTTCGAGTAGAAAATCTCATTGACTTATTTTTAAGATGAAATCACGTTTGTCAATTTAAATTTGGTATTATATGTATTATGAATGCTCCGGCGTCCGTGTCCTTGCTGTTAGATGGTAGGAAATTGCCATTCTGGTGGTAGAAACCTCTATTATAAATCCTTTAGAATGTAATTATGTACCATTTGGCGTAAATAGATTTAAAGGAGCTCATGATTATGACCAAGTATCGAGTGATTCTCAGACTTAAAAGTCTAGAATTCAGTCAGCAGAGCATTGCAGATAGCTGCGATGTCTCTAAGAATAGTCTGTGGACGGAATGCAATACTAAGTTCAGTATGAATACATCAAAAAGAAGGTTAATGTAAGAATATCTTCCAACTCCTTCGCAGAAGACTCAAGAAGTCATTAACATTTGACTTTTGCACCCTAACTGAATATTCGAGACTATGAAGAAAAGTCTGTAAATAATAATCTTCTATGATAATGATTGAGCTG
>OGIB01000313.1_pt1 | contig 25032 bp, 12 predicted proteins | sample 1571691 | NCBI WGS metagenome assembly OGIB01 (sample SAMEA2582058, study PRJEB24529) | metagenome | biome: Human gut stool | place: China | collected 2011
GAGATGCTGTGGGATGTAAAGAACCTGAAGGCTCACAACGTGAACGCCGTGCGCACCAGCCACTACCCCAACGACCCGTATTTCTTGCAGCTCTGCGATGAATACGGCCTGTATGTCATCGGGGAGACCAATCTGGAAACCCACGGCACATGGCAGAAGCTGGGCGCGGACGGTTCGGATGAATGGACGCTGCCCGGTGCCCGCCCGGAGTGGCGGGAAAACGTGCTGGCCCGCGCCGAAGCCATGCTGGAGCGGGACAAAAACCACCCGGCCATCCTCATCTGGTCTTGCGGCAACGAGAGCCACGGCGGCAAGACCCTGTGGGAAATGAGCGAATACTTCCACCGCACCGACCCCAGCCGCCTTGTGCACTACGAGGGCATTTTCTGGAACCGGGAATACCCCGCTACCTCTGATATGGAAAGCCAGATGTATACCCCGGTGGCAGACATCAAAAAGTTTCTGGCAGAGCACCCGGAAAAGCCCTTTATCATGTGCGAGTACAGCCACGCCATGGGCAACAGCTGCGGCGGCATCACCGACTACACCGAGTATGCCTACGAAGAGCCGCTGTATCAGGGCGGGTTCATCTGGGAGTACATGGACCACGGCATCGCCGTGACGGGTCCGGACGGCAAACCCGGCTTTGCCTACGGCGGCGACTTTGGCGACCGCCCCACCGACCGTGAATTCTGCGTGGACGGCCTTGTGCTGCCCGACCGCCGCAACACCCCCAAAATGGACGCGGTCAAGGCGGCATACGCACCGCTGAAAATCACCCTGACTGACACCGAAGCCGTGATTGAAAACCGGAACCTCTTTACCGACCTGAACGCCTACGACCTTGTGTTTGCATCCTCGGTCAACGGCAAGCCGGAGCGTCGCGCGGTGCTGCGGGCAGACTGCGCACCCGGCAAGACTGTACACATCCCGTTCCCGTTTGCTCTGCCGGAGACAGGGCTTGCCTGCATGACCGTTACCGCAGTGCAGCGGGCTGCAAAGCCCGGCATCCCGGCGGGCTATGAAGCTGCCTTTGGACAGGTATGGCACAACTACGCCGCCGCCCGGCTGACCGTTGCCGCGCCGGAATTGGTGGAGATGGACTGCAACATCGGCGTAAAGGGCGAGGGCTTCGAGTATATTTTCGGCCGCGGCAAGGGGCTTGTGTCCATCCGCTATAACGGCGTGCAGCTGCTGGACGATACCGTGCGCCCCAACTTCTGGCGTGCGCCCACCAACAACGACGAGGGCTGCGCAGAGCCGTTTGCATTTGCCTTCTGGAAAACCGCCGGTCTCTACGCCCGGTGCGATAACCTGACTGCCGAAGCAAAGGATGAGTTCGTCATCGTCCGCGCAAACTACACCCTGCCAGATGGGCAGACGCTGCCCATTGATTTTGCCATCGACGGCGCAGGCCGCTGCGACATCACCATGACATGGCAGGGCGAACACACCGAGCTGCCGGAGTTCGGTCTGCTCTTCCCGCTGTGCCGGGAGCTGACCGAGGTATCCTACCTCGGTCTTGGCCCCCGGGAGACCACCGCCGACCGCACCGCAGGCGGCAAAATGGGCGAGTGGAGCTACAACGTCCGGCAGGATTTTGCCCAGAACACCCCGGTCTATCCGCAGGAGTGCGGCAGCCGCACCGGCGTGTACCGCGCAGCGGTCACCGGCAGCGGATTGAATATAGGCATCGGCTTTGCAGGGGACGGCATGACCTTCTCGGCGCTGCCCTACACGCCCCATGAGCTGGAAAACGCCCGCCACCTCTACGAGCTGCCCCGGGACGACAATAAGACGGTCGTCCGCTGCGCTGCTTTCCAGCGCGGCGTGGGCGGCGACAACAGCTGGGGCGCAAAGCCCCATGCAGACGCCTGCTTTGCGGTGGAGAAGGGAACCTCGTTCCGTTTTACGATTCAAAAATAAAAATTTACTTGGCTAAAGTGGTGGGTATCATCGTGATACCCACCACTTTGGTCTTATTGCGAAACCGTAACAAGACAAAAATCAGCGCAATATTTAAATAGTATATTTGCGATATGCAATCCAACGTTGTAGTTGCTGCATTAAAAAGTTGAATTTTTATGGTTTATGGAGAAATAAGGAATTGTGTCAAAATGACACAATTGCTCCGGGTACCTTCATAGAACCATGGAATGTGAATATTTTGCTTTCATAGGAGTTCATGTTTTTTTACTGAATCTCGTGAAAAGCGTATAAAAAGCTTGCAATCATCTGTAAAATGTGGTATATCCATTATACGAAACATTACTTTAAAAGAACACTCCACCGTTCAATGATGTGTAAATGGGAGGTGCCTGCCATGACTGCTGTGATCTATGCCCGCTATTCTACTGATAGTCAGCGCAAAGAATCCATTGAAGGTCAGATCCGGGAATGCACCGCCTATGCGGAAAAGAACGGCTTCACGGTGGTAAAGCACTACATTGACCGTGCCGTCTCTGCAAAAACGGACAACCGCCCGCAGTTCCAGCAGATGATCAAGGACAGTGAGCGTGGCATCTTTGACGTCATCGTTGTCTGGAAGCTCGACCGCTTTGCCCGAAACCGCTACGACAGTGCCCGGTACAAGACTCAGCTGAAGCGAAACGGCGTGAAACTGGTATCGGCAACGGAAGTCATTTCGGCTGGCCCGGAGGGCATTATTCTGGAATCGGTGCTGAAAGGCTACGCCGAATACTACTCGGCTGACTTGTCTGAAAAGGTCGTGCGTGGCATGACCGAAAACGCTCTCAAGGGTATTTATAATGGCGGCACGATTCCGTTCGGCTACATGATCGATGAGACCCGGCATTACCAGCCCGACCCGTTGTTGGCTCCGTATGTGGAGCAGACGTTCCAGAAGTATGCGGACGGTGCGACCATGACTGACTTGCGGGATTGGTTGAAGGCGCACAACATCAAAAATTCGATGGGCGGGGAGATGTCCTACAATACGATTCAGCGGATGCTGAGTAATCGCCGGTACATCGGCGAATTGCGTTTGCGGGATGTGGTACAGCCCAATGCAATCCCGGCGTTGGTGTCAGGTGAACTTGTCGGGGCAAGGCCCCTCCATCTTGCTGCGCAAGACCGTTCTGTCGCTTAAAAGCCCCACTGGGGCTTTCATTGCTCCGCTTCGCTGTGCAAACGCGAACCTGTTCAACAAGGTGCAGGAAAAGCTGGCGAAAAATAAAAAGGCCCCTGCCCGTCATAAGGCAGAGGAAAGCTATCTGCTCACCACCAAGCTGTACTGCGGCAAGTGCGGTGCACTGATGTTCGGAGAAAGCGGTGTCAGCCACACCGGGAAAATGTATACCTACTACAAGTGTGCTGCTGCCAAGAAGAAAAAGACCTGCGATAAAAAGGCCGTGCGGAAACAGTGGCTGGAAGATCTGGTGGTCAACGAGACCATGAAGCTGGTGGAAGATGACGCTTCCATGAATGCCATCATTGCCAAAGTCATGGAATTGCAAAATCAGGAAAGCACGGATTTGCCCATCTATGAAAAGCAGTTGAAAGAAACGGAAGTCGGCATCACCAATATGCTGAATGCCATCCAGATGGGCATTCTGACCAGCTCTACCAAGGAACGGCTGGAAGCTCTGGAAGATCAGCGAAAAGAACTGCAAGCCCGCATTGCAGAGGAACGGCTGGCTAAGCCAAAGATGAAAGAGGAGTTCGTCCGCTTTTGGCTGCTTCGCTTCCGCAAGCTGGATATGACCCAGCCGGAGCAGCGGCAGGCACTGGTGGATACCTTCATCAATGCCATCTATCTCTACGATGATAAGGTTCTCATTACCTTTAATTATAAGGAAGGTACGGAAACGGTCGCTTTCGGGGAAGCCGTGAAAGCGGAGAAAAGTTCGGATATGAGTGCGCGAGGTGCACCACAAAGAGCACTAGGCAGAAATGCTTGGTGCTTTTTCTTTTGTTTTTTCAGAAAGTAAAAAGACTTCCGCCTGAGGGCCATTCTCAAAGCGGAAGTCTTTTTCTGTTTGTTGCTCCATCGTGCCGTCACCGCCCATCAGAGCCGTCATCTTACGGAGCGTCAGGTTATTTCTGACTGTATCCCAAAAGCCGCTGCACGAAGGGCCGGAGCGAGTGGATGAACGCTTCATCCGAAAGCTCTGTCTGATGTTCCAGTTTCCAGACACAGAGATGATGGAAAAATTTTCAAAAAAGTTGCAGATTGTGCAGGAAAAATTTCTTGCAGCTCGTTTTGTTAGGTGGTATCATTATAACGGTTTGCGCCGCTAACCCGGGGCAGCATCTCGCAGACAGGTCATTTTTGGCGGACGCTGTGGGGGAAAGCGCAGAACGAATGAAAACAGGCAGAAAGAACGTTTCTTTTTCATGAAACACAGGAGGTCAGGCTTTTCATGCTAGGTTTCAACAAGAAGACACAGGACGCCTCTCCGCAGGAGAATACCGGCGGAGAAAATAAGGTGTTCCACTTTATCAAGACCCACAAAAAGCGCTGCATCGCGGTGGTCGCAGCCGCAGCGGTGCTAGTGGCGGTCATCGTGCCGCGCAAGAGCCGCAGTGCGTCGGCAGACCTTGCCTACACGCAGGAGAAGCTGGGACGCCGCGACATCGTGAACGTCTACGACGGCAGCGGTACCATCAACGCCGCCGATTCCTACACCGTCAAGTCCCTCGTCACCGGCACGGTGCTCACCGCCGACTTTGAGCTGGGCGACAGCATCGAGAAGGGCGATATTCTTTACACCATCGACATTTCGGATGTGGAAAACAACCTCGCGAGCGCACAGCTCTCGGTGGAGCAGGCACAGCGCAATTACGATGACATTGCGGATATGCAGAACGTCCGCACCAGGATCAGCGGCGAGGTCAGCTCCTTTGCAGTCGCCGCAGGCGACGCCGTGCAGGCTGGTCAGACTGTGGCCACCATCCGCGACACCTCCGTGATGCTGCTGGCCGTGGATTTTCCTGCCGCAGAGGCCCAGAGCTTTGTCGCCGGTCAGGCCGCACAGGTCATGCCGGACACCACTTTTGAGACGCTGAACGGCACCATCCGCTCCGTTTCCGGTGCAGACCCTGCCGGCGACGCCAGCCTGATGACCTGCACCGTCACCATCGCTGTTCCCAATGCGGGCAGCCTGACCACCGCACAGGCCGCTGTGGCACAGGTGAACGGCGTCAGCTCCCTCAACTCCGCACACTTTACTTACCAGCGCGAGGAGACTGTCGTGGCAGCTGCCTCTGGTACCGTGTCTGAACTCTGCGTCAAGGAGGGCAGCACCGTCCGTCAGGATGACGTCATCCTCCGCATTACCGGCAAAGATCTGGACAAGCAGACCAAAAACGCCGCTGACAGCCTGCGCGCTGCCGAGCTGCAGATGTCTTCTGCCGAGAAGACCATCAGCCACTATACCATCGACGCCCCGATCAGCGGCACCATCGTGGATAAGAAGGTCAAGGCCGGCGACAAGCTCAGCGCCAACGACACCGCCATGCAGAACCTCTGCACCATCTACGATATGAGCTATCTGGAAATGAAGCTCAACGTGGATGAGCTGAAGATCCGCTCCCTCGAGGTCGGCCAGGAGGTGGACATCACCGCCGACGCCGTCCCGGGTGAGACTTACAAGGGCGTCATCAGCAGCATCCTCGTGGCAGGCACTACCGCCAACGGCTCCACCAGCTACCCCGTCACCGTCCGCATCGACGACATGGGCGAGCTGCTGCCCGGAATGAACGCCACTGCGAAGATCACTACCGCCAGCGTCAAGAATGTCCTGGCCCTGCCCAACGCCGCCCTCGTCCGGGGCAGCTATGTGCTGGTGACCAAGGATTCGCCCAGCGCTGCCAATGCTGAGACTTCCATGACCGCTCCCGACGGCTACGTCTACGTCAAGGTGACCACCGGCATCAGCGATGACGATTACATCGAAGTGAAGAGCGGCCTGCAGGAGGGCGATACCATCGCTTACGACAACTCCAGCGTCAGTGCGACCGACTTCTACAGCAACATGATGGCCTCCGCCGAAGGAGATGACGAATGAGCACGCTGATAGAATTTGATGGGGTCTGCAAGTATTACCAGATGGGCGACACCCTCGTAAAGGCCGCCGACCACGTCTCTTTCAAAATCAACAAAGGCGAGTTCGTGGCCATCGTCGGCCAGTCCGGTTCTGGTAAATCCACTTGTATGAACATCATCGGCTGTCTGGACGTGCCTACCGAAGGCACTTATCTGCTGGACGGCAAGGATGTCGGCAAGATGAGCCGCCGTGAGCTGGCACACATCCGGAACGAGAAGCTGGGCTTTATCTTCCAGCAGTACAACCTGCTGCCGAAGCTGACACTTTTGGAGAACGTGGAAGTTCCCCTTGTGTATGCGGGCATCCCCGCCGCACAGCGCCACGCGACGGCAAAAGCTGCCCTTGAGCGGGTGGGTCTGGGCAATAAGCTCAAAAACCTGCCCAACCAGCTTTCCGGCGGTCAGCAGCAGCGTGTGTCCATTGCCCGTGCGCTGGCCCGCGGCCCGGCGGTCATCCTGGCCGACGAGCCGACCGGTGCATTGGACTCCCACACCAGCCGCGAAGTTCTGGGAATGCTGCAGGATCTGCACAAGCAGGGCAATACCGTCGTCCTCATCACCCACGACAACTCCATTGCTGTGCAGGCCGAGCGCATCATCCGCCTCGAAGATGGCCGCGTCGTCTACGATGGCGACGCCCACGCACCCGAGGCAGTCGTTCAGCCGAACTTCATGATGGCAGAGCCGAAAGCCGGAGAGGAGGGGACGCAGGCATGATAAAGGAGACCTTCAAACAGGCCGTCCAGAACGTCTTGAGCAACAAAGTCCGCACCTTCCTCACCATGCTGGGCATCATCATCGGCGTCATGGCCGTCATCGTCATCGTCGGTCTCGGCAACGGCATGACCCACATGATGCAGGACTTCTACTCCGACATGGGCAGCGATATTCTGTCCGTCAACATCATGACCGCCAGCACCCGCTCAGTGGAAGTGGACGATGTGTACAGGATCATCAATGAAAAGCCCGAGTATTATAAGGGCCTTTCGCCTATTGCCAGTGTCGGCGACACGCTGCGGGTGGCGGGCGAGAAGTACCGCCGCACCTACATCAGCGGCGTCAACGAAGATTACACGACCATCAACAACTACAAGGTGGCCAAGGGCCGCGGCATCCAGTACACCGATTTGATAGACAACAAGAATATCTGTGTCATCGGCGACTATGTGGACCGCAGGATCTTCGGCGGCAACGGTCTCGGTAGCACCCTCAAGGTAGGCGCCAGCGAGTACCGCATCGTGGGCGTGCTGGAAGGCCGCTCCAAACCCGCCTCTCAGTACGAGGGCGGCAACGACGACATTGTTCTTATCCCCTATACCACCCTGATGAGCGTCAACAACACCAGCAGTGTTAGCCAGTACTATGTGGTCCTGCAGGACGCGGACCACTCGGATGAGGCACAGGAGTTTTTGCAGTCGCGGCTCAAGAAGCTGGTCAGCAAGGACGACTATGTCTACGTCATGAGCCTGAGCGCAGCCATGAAGCAGATGTCCTCCATGATCAACGTCATGGTGGGCGTCCTGACGGCCATTGCGGGCATCTCGCTGCTGGTCGGCGGCATCGGCATCATGAACATCATGCTGGTGTCCGTCACCGAACGCACCCGTGAGATCGGTATCCGCAAGGCACTGGGCGCACAGGAGAGCACCATCCTGACCCAGTTCGTCGTGGAGGCCGGCGTCACGTCGGCGCTGGGCGGCTGCCTCGGCATCGTGCTGGGCTACGTCGTCTCGGCCATTATCAACCAGATCCTTCCGTATATCCTGACGGATATTACCCTGAACGTCACCCCCTCGGCGGACGCAGCAGCCATCGCCGTGGGCATCTCCTGCGGCATCGGTGTCCTGTTCGGCTTCCTGCCGGCCCGCCGTGCCGCCAGCCTGAACCCCATCGAAGCGCTCAGATATGATTAAGGAGTTTACCATGAAAAAACGATTCCTCGCATTCCTGCTGGCTGTCTGCGTGGCTGTTTCCATGCTGGTGCTGCCCGCTTCTGCGGTCGGCTCCAACGCGGCAGTCCAGACGGCGACGGCACTGGGCGGTCTGACCGCCGAGCAGGCCGGTTCTCTGGGTGCGCCCCTCACTCGTGGGCAGGCGGCCCGCCTCCTCACCGCATTCTCTGCTTACCGCGATACCACTACGGCACAGGGCCGCACCGGCCGCCTCTACAGCGACGTGGACAGCGACTCTCCCTATGCGGTCTACATCCGCACTGCCGTCCAGAACGGCTGGATGACCGGCTACTCCGACGGCAGCTTCCGTCCGGACAACACCGTCACGCTGGAAGAAGCCTGCACCATGGCGCTGCGCCTGCTGGGCTATGATGTGGCAAAGCTGGGCGGTACCTTCCCCACAGCTCAGCTCAGCAAGGCCAGCGCACTGGGCCTGCGCAATGAGATCAATGCCCGTCAGGGCGAGACTCTGACCCTCGAGCAGGGTACCGTGCTCTTCTACAACGCCCTCACCGCCATGAACGGCAGCGGTCAGGTCTACGCCTCCACCCTGGGCTTTGCCGTGAGCAACGGCCAGGTGGACATCTCTTCGGTCCTGCTGGACAACGTCAAGGGCCCCTTCGTGGCAGATGCTTCCACCGTCCTGCCCTTCGCCCCGGCGGCCATCTACCGCAACGACGAAGTCACCACCTCTGCGGCCCTCTCGCCCTATGATGTCTACTATTATAATGAGAGCGCCCGCACCGTCTGGATCTACAACAAGCGCGCCGCAGGCCGCGTGACGGCTGTCTCGCCCTCGGCCAGCGCTCCGACCTCTGTGACCGTGGCCGGCGTCACCTACACCATCGCCTCGCCCTCTGTGGCCTACCAGCTGTCTTCTCTGTCCGGCGGCGGCGTGGGCCAGGTGGTCACTCTGCTGCTGGGCATGAACGATGCAGCTGTCTCCGTCCTCACCGGCGACGCGGCAGACGCTGTGTTCTACGGCGTGGTCCAGTCCTCATCCCGCACCCTTGTGGAGACGAACAGCGCTGAGGTGCAGCAGGCTGTCTCGGTCATGTGTACCGACGGCACCGCCCGCACCGTCAATGTGAACAATAAGCTCAATTTCCCGGCCGGCAAGCTGGTGGAGATCAGCGTGGACGGTGACGGCGAAAGCGTCCAGTCCATCTCGCCCCGCTCGACCAGCGGCACCGTCAGCGCCGACGGCACCGCGCTGGGCGACACCCCGTTTGCAGACAACGTGCAGATCATTGATACGACGTCGGAGGGTGTGGCTGGGGCAGTTCGCCCCAGCCGCCTATCGGGGGTAACTCTGAGCGAAAGCGACATCCGCTACTACACCACCAATTCTGCGGGCCAGATCGACCGGGTCATCCTCGACGATGTGACCGGTGACCTGTGGGAGTACGCTGCGCTGGATTCTGTCCGCCGCCTGACGGACGAAGCCGCCAAGAAGATCGACAAAAAGATCAGCGACAAGGCACAGGACGCCGCAAGAGAGGCCGCAGGCCTCCCCGCTGGGACCACCACGACCACCACCAAGGTAGACAAGACCGATGAGGAGACCTTCCAGGATGTGAAGAACATCCTTGTTCCCAGCACCAGCGATGTGCTCTACGGTCTCATCGACGGCAGTGTCGTCAGCTCTACCTGGAACACCCTTACCGGCAAGACGGACCAGCTGTTCAGCTATGTGCTCCGCCGCACCGGCGACAGCGTGGGCGGTACGCTGGGCGACTTCCTCAACTATCTGGGCGAGGGCGCGACCTATGTCTGCTACTCCGGAGGCAAGCAGGTGGCCTACAGCACCGCCACCAAGTACCCCGTTATCGCAGGCGGCATCGCCATCGGCCGCTCTGCCGACGGCAAGGCCATCAACCGGATGCTCCAGCTCTCGCCGGTAGTCATCGATAAGCTGGGCGCAGCTTCGGTCATGAGCGGCGACAAGCGCTATGAGACCGCCGACGATATGCAGGTGTATCTGTGGTCGAACGGCCAGTATTTCGCCACCTCGCTGCCCAAGATCAACACCGAGGACTATAAGCTCATCGGCTGGTACGACAACTTCGGCTGCGCAGGCGGAAAGAAGATCCGTATCCTCGTGGCCGTCAAGACGAACTGAACCTGAAATTTTCCAATCACAGAACAGCAGCCTCGCGGCAGATGAAGCGGGGCTGCTGTTTTATTCTCCTATTTGCCACACGCCCTATTTCGTGTTACAATGAAAACCAGAGAAATTGCGGAAAAAGGAGGTGCGGCAATGATACGCATTGCTCTGGTCGAGGACGAGGCAGAGGTGCGGGCGCAGCTTCAGGGGTATGTGCAGCGGCACACCCGGCAGTACGGCACCGAGTTCGCGGTGACGGAGTTCGCCGACGGCATGGAGCTGCTGGATGATTACCGCCCGGTGTACGACATCCTGTTTCTGGACGTGGAGATGAAGCATCTGGACGGCATGGAGACGGCCCGGCGGGTGCGGGAGCTGGACAAGGACGTCATCATCGTTTTTATCACGAATATGGCGCAGTATGCCATCGGAGGGTACGCGGTGGGCGCGCTGGACTATGTGCTCAAGCCGGTGCCTTATTTTGCGTTTTCGCAGCAGCTGCGCAAGGCCGAAGAACAGCTGCGCCGCCGCGCACGGCATTATCTGGCCCTGCCGGTGGAGGGCGGGATGCGGCGGCTGGATTCGTCCCTCATCTATTATCTGGAAAGCGAGGGACACCGCGTCCATTTTTATACCGAAGAGGGCGATTTCGTGGCAGCAGGCACCCTGAAAGCCTTTGAGGAAAAGCTGGCCGAGCGGCCCTTTGCCCGCTGCAACAGCGGCTACCTTGTCAATCTGGCACAGGTGAAGAGCGTGCAGCAGGGGATGGTGCAGGTGGGACCCTACGAATTGCAGGTCAGCCGCCCCCGGCGGAAAGCCTTTCTCGCGGCGCTGGCCGACCACATCGGGGGTGAGGGTGCATGACGGCACTGCCCAGCATCCCGCGCCTGTATACGGCGCTGGCCGAGTGTCTGGCCGTGGGCATCTACGCCCTGCCGCTGGGCATCCGCTTCGGCAAAACGGCCACCATCGCTGCCAGTGCGGCATGGGCGCTGGCCCTGAGCGTCTTTTTGCAGGCCACGGGCAGCGTCCCGCTGGCGTGGTGGATCCCCTGCATGGCGGCAGCTGTGGGGATACAGTATTTATACCTCTGGGTCACCCGCACCATCTCCCTGCTGGAAGCGGGCTATGTCTGCGCCCGGGCCTTCGTTCTGGCAGAGCTGGCGGCCAGCGCCGAGTGGCAGCTGCACTGCTTCCTCTGGCCTCAGCGCAGCGGGGCCGACGGCCTGTCACTGCTGCTTCTGGTGGTGGTCTATGGCGGCGTTTTCGGCTGCATCTGGGTGCTGGAGCATAAGCACAAAAGTCCCAAGGGCCATATCGTCATCAGCGGAAAAGCGGCCCTCGTGGCCGTCGTCATGGCGGCGATGGTCTTCGCGGTGAGCAACCTGCTGTTCTTGGGCGACCGCGAGGTGGACATGAGCGTCTACTACATCCGCACGCTGGTGGACATCTGCGGCGTGCTCATCCTGACGGTCCAGCACGAACAGCTGCGGGAGGCGGCGCTCCACAGTGAGCTTGCCGCCATGGACGAGGTGCTCCACCGCCAGTACGAGCAGTACAAGCGGAGCAAAGAGGGCATCCGGCTCATCAACAGCCGCTATCATGAGCTGAAAATTCAAATCGCGGACATCCGCGCCGAGCGCGACCGGGCCAAGCAGGACGCGGCTCTGGCCCGGATGGAGAGCGGCATCCGGCAGTATGAGGCCGAGAACAAGACTGGCAACCCGGTATTGGATACCCTGTTGACCGCCAAAAGCATGGACTGCCAGCAGCGCGGCATCAACATGACCAGCGTGGCCGACGGCAGCCAGCTGGGCTTTCTGAGCACGCGGGAGCTGTGTACCCTCGTGGGTGCGCCGCTGGACAACGCCATCGAGAGCGTGCTGGCCGAGCCCGACCCCGAAAAGCGTCTGCTGCGGGTGGCCATCTATAACCAGAGCGGCTGCGTGATGCTCCGCTTCGAGAACTACTGCGCCCAGCCCGTGGAGCTGGGCGCGGACGGTCTGCCCGTCCACAACGCCCACGGCGGCTACGACCTGCAGGGCGTGCAGGCGGCCGCCCAGCGCCACGACGGCACCATGACCCTTCATTGGGCCGACGGCTGGTTCACCCTGCGGATCTTGCTGCCGGTCCCGGAAAAGTAAAGGGACTCCTTCAGTCACCTGCGGTGACAGCTCCCTCAGGGAGGGAGCCTTTGGTAGAGAGCGAAACATTGTCCTCTTTGCCAAGGGCCACCTCTTTGAGGGGGCTGCTGCGTCAGCGGCTGGGGGAGTTTTTGCTTTTGGCATGATGCACAATAAAACTGCGCTCGGAATTGTGGATTAGCACAATAAAATTTGAAACCAAATTGAAACTTCTGCAAAATATGCCTCCAAAATGACAGATTGTGAAGATGTTTGTGAATTTTCTTTGAATCCATTTATAATAGAGGCAACGCTCCGGGAGCTGTACCCGGAAAATATGGATTCAGAATAAGGAGGAAGAAAATTATGTTGTCCATCAATATGGATGATGTAATGCAGGTAGTTTCGAACATTCAGAACTATCTGATTGCATTCGGCGTCGTCCTCGTACTCGCGCTCCTCGTGATGTTCGCGGTGCGGAAGATGCCCAAAGCGAAAAAGAAGATGATTCGTGCGCAGTCCGGCCTCGCCATTCTGCTGGCGCTGGCGATTGTCGTCAACCTCATCTGCACCGGCCCCATGTCCACCATGCTGGACCTGGTCTCCGGCGAAGGTTCCATCAGTGAGGAGACTTCCGCAGAGGCCACCGAGCTGGTCAATGAGATCACCCAGGAAGGCATCGTTCTGGCTCAGAATGACGACAACATCCTGCCTGTGGCTTCCGGCTCCAAGCTGAACGTCTTCGGCTGGGCTTCCACCAGTCCCTGCTACGGCGGCACGGGTTCCGGTGCTCTGAACGACGCTTACCCTGTCACCGACCTGCTCACCGGTCTGCATGATGCAGGCATCGAGACCAACGACGAGCTGAGCAAGTTCTACACCGATTACTGCTCCACCCGCCCCAGCGTCGGCATGGCACAGCAGGACTGGACTCTGCCCGAGCCGAATGTCAGCCTGTACACCGACGAGATGATGGCAAACGCCAAGGAGTACTCTGACACCGCTATGGTCGTCATCACCCGCGTCGGCGGTGAGGGCGCAGACCTTCCCACCGATATGTCTGCTGTCGTGGACGGCAGCTGGATCCGCCGTGTGGCAGATTACCGTGGTTCTCAGCGCGGTGCCGGCTACTACAACGGTACTTACGATGACAGCCTGAACGAGGGCAATGACTGGGATAAGGGCGACCACTTCCTGCAGCTGTCCAACCGCGAGGAAGAGCTCATCGACCTCGTCACTTCCAACTTCGACAACGTCATCGTCGTTTACAACGGCGCAAACGCTTTCGAGATGGACTGGGTCAAGAACTACCCCCAGATCAAGGGCGTCCTGCTCTGCCCCGGCACCGGCCAGTCCGGCTTTGAGGGCTTTGGCCGCGTGGTCGCCGGTGAGGTCAATCCCTCCGGCCGTACCGCTGACACCTATGCTGCTGACCTGACCGCTTCTCCGTGGTGGAACAACTTCGGCGACTTCAAGTACACCAACGCTTCCGAGTTCAATTCCAACGCAAGTATGTTCGACCCGGAGGGTACCACTCCCTCCTTCGTCAACTACGTTGAGGGCATCTACGTCGGCTACAAGTTCTATGAGACTGCCGCCGATGAGGGCCTCATCGACTATGACAAGGAAGTTGTCTATCCCTTTGGCTACGGCCTGAGCTACACCACCTTTACTCAGAAGATGAGCGACATCACCAGCGACGGCAGCAGCCTGAAGTTCTCTGTCACCGTCACCAATACCGGCTCTGTCGCCGGTAAGGATGTCGTGGAGATCTATAATGATCCTCCGTACACCAACGGCGGCATTGAGAAGGCTTCCGCAAACCTGCTGGACTTCGCCAAGACCAGCGAGCTTGCCCCCGGCGAGAGCGAGACCATCGACTTCACCATCCCGGTCGAGGATCTGGCTTCCTACGATTACAAGAACAACGGCTGCTATGTGCTGGAGGCTGGCGATTACATCATCAGCACCAACTCTGACTCCCACAATGTTCTGGATTCTAAGACCTACACTGTCGCTTCCGACATCGTTTACAACGAGTCCAACAAGCGCGAGAGCGATGAGGTCGTGGCGACCAACCAGTTCGATTTCGCCGAGGGCGAGATCACCTATCTGTCCCGTGCAGACGGCTTTGCAAACTACGACGAGGCCACTGCCGCTCCCGCTGCCTATGAGATGAGCGATGAGGTCAAGGCTGGCTTCGAGAACTGCTTCACCTACACCGAGTCCGGCTACGAGAAGGACGAAGATGCCAACGCAGAGGACATCACCACCGGCGCAAAGAACGGCCTCAAGCTGGCCGACCTGCGCGGCGTGGACTACAACGATTCCAAGTGGGATGACCTGCTGGATGAGATGAGCATCGATGACCTGCAGCAGACCATCGGCTTCGGCGGCTACCAGACCGCAGCCGTGGACAGCATCGGCAAGGTGCGCACCAACGACTGTGACGGCCCTGCGTCCATCAACAACAACTTCACCGGCGTCGGTTCTGTCGGTTTCCCGGCTGCTACCCTCATCGGTATGACCTGGAGCAAGGATCTGGCCCACGACTTCGGCGACAGCATCGGCAAGATGGCCAATGAGATGAACACTTCCGGCTGGTATGGCCCGGCTATGAACATCCACCGCACCGCATTCTCCGGCCGTAACTTCGAGTACTACTCTGAGGACGGTGTCCTGTCCGGTGCTATGGCCGCAAACGCCATCGCAGGCGCACAGGAGCACGGCGTCTACGCTTACATGAAGCACTTCGCCCTGAACGATCAGGAAGGCAACCGTAACTGCATGGCGGCTACTTGGTCCAACGAGCAGGCGATCCGCGAGATCTACCTCAAGCCCTTCGAGATGTCTGTCAAGGATGCTGACTGCCACGCTGTCATGTCTTCCTTCAACTACATCGGCAATCGCTGGGCTGGCGGCTGCTCTGAGCTGCTGCAGAACGTCCTGCGCGGCGAGTGGGGCTTCCTCGGCTTCGTCGAGACCGACTACTTCGGTGTCTACGGCTACATGACCGCCGATCAGGCTGTCCGCAACGGCGGCGACCTGATGCTCTGCACCACCGGCAACGATTACAACAAGGTGACCGTTCTGACCAACAGCAGCAAGCAGGCAATGCGCACCGCTGCCAAGAACATCCTCTACACCGTGGTCAACAGCCGCGCTTATGAGGCTGAGAATCTGAACCCCGGCATGGCAAAGTGGAAGATCGTCCTGATCGGCGCTGACGTCGTGGCCGCGCTGCTCATCGTTGGCTTGGAGTACACCGCCATCAAGAACTACAAGAAGCGCAAGGAAGAAGAGGAAGAAGTCTAAACCGGACCCTCTCTCCATGCAGCACCTGAACTGAACCAACGGCAAAGGCCCGCTGCACCAGACAGCGGGCCTTTGCCCTGCTCAGGATAAAATGAGGAAAATGCGATGAAGCATACCGACATCATCCAGAAACTGAACTTAGAGCAAAAATGCGCCCTGCTCTCGGGCGAGACCGTCTTTACCACCCGCGCTCTGCCGGGCAAGGGCATCCCGGCCATCACCCTTTCGGACGGCCCCAACGGTGTCCGCAAGCAGGCCGGTGCCGCCGACCATCTGGGCCTCAACCCCAGCGTTCCGGCAACCTGCTTTCCGACCTCTTCCGCCACTGCGTGCAGCTGGGATGAGAAGCTGGGCGAAGCCGTGGGCGAGGCACTGGGCGAGGAAGCCGCCGCACAGGAAGTGGCTGTCCTGCTCGGCCCCGGTTTGAACATCCAGCGCAGCCCCCTCTGCGGCCGTGACTTCGAGTATTTCTCGGAAGACCCCATCCTCGCGGGCAGGATGGCCGCCGCCTATGTGCGCGGCATCCAGAAAAACGGCATCGCTGCCTGCCCCAAGCACTTTGCGGTCAACAGTCAGGAGCTGCGCCGCATGGCCAGCGACTCGGTGCTCGATGAGCGCACCCTGCGGGAGCTGTATCTGACCGGTTTCGAGATCGTGGTAAAAGAGGCAAAGCCCAAGACCATCATGACCTCCTACAACCTCATCAACGGCACCTACGCCAACGAGAATGCCCACCTGCTGCAGGACATTCTGCGGAAGGACTGGGGCTTCGACGGGGCCGTCGTCACCGACTGGGGCGGCTCCAATGACCACGCCCTCGGCGTGAAGAACGGCTCCACCCTCGAAATGCCCTGCCCCGGCGGCGACTCCATCCGGGAGCTGATGAAGGCCGTACAGGACGGCAAAATTTCCGAGGCCGACGTGGACGCCCGTCTCGACGAGATGCTGGAACTGGTGCTCTCCACCCACGCTGCGGTGGAAAAAGCGCCCCGCACCTTCGACGCTGCCGCGCACCATAAGCTTGCCCGCCGCGCGGCCGCAGAGAGCATCGTCCTGCTCAGGAACGAGGGCGGCATCCTGCCGCTCAAGCCCAATGAGAAGCTGGCCGTCATCGGCGACTTTGCCGAGACGCCCCGCTATCAGGGCGCAGGCTCCAGCGCCGTCAACGCCCTGCAGGTGGACACCCTGCTGGAGAGCATCAAGGCTGACGACAGCGGCATCACCTTCGTGGGCTATGCCTCCGGTTTCGAGCGTCAGGGTGCAGCTGACGCCGAGAAGCTGGAAGAGGCTGTGGCCCTCGCAAAGAAGGCCGACACCGTTCTGCTCTGCCTCGGCCTCGATGAGCTGCGGGAGAGCGAAGGCCTCGACCGCTCTGACATGAAGCTGGCCGAGAACCAGCAGCAGCTTCTGGCCGCTGTGGCTGCCGTCAACCCGAACGTCGTCGTTCTGCTGAGCGCCGGTGCGCCGGTAGAGACGCCGTGGGTCGGCCAGTGCAGGGCGCTGGTCTACGGCGCACTGGGCGGACAGGCAGGCGCAGGCGCAGCCGCAGACATCCTCACCGGCAAGCTCTGCCCCTGCGGCAAGCTGTCCCAGACCTGGGCGCAGGCTCACGACGATACCCCCGCCAAGGCGAACTTCGGCGGCGAGGGCCGGAATGTGGAGTACCGCGAGGGCCTGTATGTGGGCTACCGGTACTATCAGACCGCCGGTGTGCCGGTGGCGTTCCCCTTCGGCTACGGCCTGAGCTACACCGCCTTCGCGTACAGTGATCTGAAGGCAGACGAGAAGGGCGTGACCCTTACCGTCACCAACACCGGCAGCTGTGCCGGTGCCGAGATCGTCCAGCTCTACGTCGCAAAGCAGGACGCAAAAATCTTCCGCCCGGCGCAGGAGCTGAAGGGCTTTGCAAAGGTCTTCCTCGCCCCCGGCGAGAGCAGGACGGTGAGCATCGCTCTGGACGACAAGGCGTTCCGCTACTGGAACGTCAAGACTGACCGCTGGGAAGTCGAAGGCGGAAGCTATCAGCTCCGCGTGGGTGCATCCAGCGCAGACATCCGCCTGACAGCGGAAGTCTCCGTCAAGGGGACCGACGCTCCCGACCCCTACGAGGGTCTCGACCTGCTCCACTACGTCTCCGGCCAGATCACCTATGTGACCGACGCCGAGTTCGAGGCTCTGCTGGGCCATCCGATCCCGGAGGATGTCGTCCGCATCGACCGGAACATGACGCTGGGCGAGATGGATCATGGCCGCAGTCCGCTGGGCTGGGTGGCACAGAAGGTGCTGCGCTGCCGTCTGGACAGCAGCTTTGCAAAAGGCACCCCCGACCTGAACACCGTGTTCCAGTATAATATGCCGCTGCGCGCGCTGGCCAAGATGACCAACGGCATGGTGAGCATGGGCATGGTGGACGGCCTCGTCTGGGAGCTGAAAGGCTTCTGGCTCGTGGGCATCCTTCGGGTCATCTATGAGTTCGTCAAGAATCTCATCCTGAACAGCCAGATGGAAAACCGGCTCAAAAACAGCTGAAAGGAATAAGGCCATGAATTTCTGGAATAACTTTGCCGCAAAGCATCCGGCCGCGGCCAAATGGGTGCGGGAGGGCGGACTGTTCGTCATCGTGTCCAACCTCATCACCGTGTTCAAATATCTGCTTCTGCAGTTCCTGCCCAAGGCATTTGCAAGCCTGCCGGTGGTGGACTTCGGCTGGCCGGGCATCGACATCACCCTGTTCGGCGAGACCTTCAAGTGGAATATCCTCGGCTACGACGCGGCCCACGGCGGCCTGCCCTACTTCTGCGCCTACATGGTGGCCATGGTCATCGGCGAGTGCATCAATTTCCCCATCCAGCGCAGCCTCGTCTTCCGCAGCAAGGGCAGCCTCGCCAAGCAGATCGGCTGGTATCTGCTGGCTTTCTGCCTCATCACCTGCATCGTCAACTCCATCAACTGCATCTGGGTGGCTGTGGCCGGTCTGCTGGTGCCTGATTTCATCTACAACATCGGCACCACGGTACTCAACGGCGGCATCTCGATGGTCATCTTCTTCTTCGTGAACAAGATCATCTTCCCCGAAGGCGAAGCCGCAAAATAATCTGTCATCTTCTTTGTTTTCATCATTTTCTTCATCCGAACCAACAGGCCGTCCTCCTCTGAAGGACGGCCTGTTGGCATATTGAGTGGTTTTGGACGCTGCAAAGGACGAAATTTCGGTCATAGGGGAAGAATCTGCCCAGGGGTCTTGCACTTTGATGCTTTACTGTGGTAAAATCAGGCCGTGCTTTTATCATAGAGGAAAAAAGCACCAAAGGGGGAACGTATATGAGTGAGATCTGTATCATCGTCACCATCGTCGTCTATCTTGCGGCCATGCTTCTGGTGGGTTTCGCCTACAGCAAGACCAACAACGACAGCGCCGACTTCTACCTTGGCGGCCGGAAGATGGGGCCGCTGGTCACGGCCATGAGTGCCGAGGCCAGCGATATGTCCAGCTGGCTGCTGATGGGTATGCCGGGTCTGGCCTACCTGACAGGCATCGCCTCGCCGGGCTGGACAGCCATCGGCCTTGCGCTGGGTACCTGGCTCAACTGGCTCATCGTGGCCCGGCGGCTCCGCCGCTATTCGGCCAACCTCGACGCCATCACGGTACCGCAGTTCCTGTCGCTTCGCTTCCATGACCAGCGCAACCTGCTGAACGCTCTGGGCGCGGTCATCATCATCGTCTTCTTCGTGCCGTATACGGCCTCGGGTTTTGCGGCCTGCGGCAAGCTGTTCCACAGCCTCTTCGGCGTAGATTACATGGCGGCAATGCTGGTGTCGGCCCTCGTCATCGTGGGCTATACCATCCTCGGCGGCTTCCGCGCCGTCACCACCACCGACCTCATCCAGTCGATGGTCATGTCGCTGGCCCTCATCGCGGTGCTGGGCTACGGTATCGTCGTGGCAGGCGGCTGGGGCGCTGTGGTGGAGAATGCCCAGAGCCTTTCCGGCTACCTGACCATGACGGCCAGCCACGACGCTGTGACCGGCGGGGCCGCGTCCTACAGCCTGCTGGACATCGTCTCCACCATGGCGTGGGGTCTCGGCTACTTCGGTATGCCCCACATCCTGCTCCGCTTCATGGCCATCGAGGACGAGAAGAAGCTGGTGCTCAGCCGCCGCATTGCCACCGTCTGGGTGGTCATCGCCATGGCGGCGTCCATCGTCATCGGCATGGTGGGCCTCGGCATGACCAGGGCCGGTGCGCTGGAATTCCTCAGCGGCTCGTCCAGTGAGACCCTCATCGTCCGCATCGCCAGCCTCATCAGCCAGCACGGTGTGCTGGCGGCAGTCCTCGCCGGACTCATCCTTGCAGGCATCCTGGCGGCCACCATGTCCACGGCAGACAGCCAGATGCTGGCTGCTGCGTCCAGCGTGTCCCAGAACATTTTGCAGGAGTTCGGCCACCTCAAGCTGAGCGAGAAGCAGAGCCTCTTCGCAGCCCGCCTGACCATCATCTGCGTCAGCGTGGTGGGCGTGGTGCTGGCCCGCGACCCGGATTCCAGCGTCTTCGGCATCGTCAGCTTTGCGTGGGCCGGTTTCGGCGGCTCCTTCGGCGCTGTCGTCCTCTGTGCCCTGTTCTGGAAGCGCTGCAACTGGCAGGGTGCGCTGGCCGGTATGCTCTGCGGCGGCCTGATGGTCTTCGTCTGGAAGTACATCGTCAGCCCGCTGGGCGGCGTCTTCGGCATCTATGAGCTGCTGCCCGCCTTCCTCATCTCGCTGGCCGTCTGCGCGGTGGTCAGCCTTGTGACCCCGGCTCCGGAGGCCGACATCCTTGCCGAGTTTGATGCGGCAAAATAGCCGGTAAAAACAAGAGGAGGGCCTGTGCTGAAACCCGGCACAGGCTCTCCTTTTATGCTTGTGTGACGCTTCCGTGCTCCACCCGGTATACCTTGTCAAACTGCTTCATGAACGCCCCCGAGACGTCGTGGGTGATGGCCACCACCATGCAGGGGAGCGCGAGCAGATTTTTCATGATCTGTCCGCTGGTGTCGGGGTCGAGGCTGGCGGTGATCTCGTCGGCGATGATGAGGTCGTACCGGCGAAGCGCCAGCCGTGCGATGCCGATGCGCTGGCGCTGCCCGCCCGAGAGATTCTTGCCGTTCTCGCTGATGAGGGTGTCGAGGCCGTCGGGCAGGGTGCTCACCCAGTCGGTGAGGCCCGCCATCCCGATGGCGTGGGAAAGCTGAGCCTCGGGGAAGTCCGCGCCGAGGCAGATGTTGCTGCGGAGGGTGTCATTGAAGAGATAGGTTGTCTGGGCAATGTAACCTACTCGCTGGTAGAGGCTCTGACGGTCGATGTCCCGCAGCTGCTGGCCGTTGAAGAGGATGCTGCCGGTATAGTCTGGGTAGTACTGGAACAGCAGCTTTGCCAGTGTAGACTTGCCGCAGCCGCTTTCGCCCACGAGGACGGCTTTTTCCTGCCCGGAGACCGTCAGCCGGACGCCGCGCAGCACCGGTGCAGCGGCCCCAGGGTAGGAAAAGCCGGTGTCCTTGCACTCGATGTGCTCGAGTTTACCGATGGCCCGGCCTGCAGAGACTTTTTCCGGGCCGGACATGGCTGCTTCCAGCCGCTGACGAATGCCCTTCGAAGATCTGACCTTGGCCCAGCACTGGGCGATCTGATTACAGGGCGTGATGACGAAGTTCGCCATGCTGGCGGCGGTGGAGACGGTGCCCATCGTCAGCCGCCCGTCGAAAGCGAGAAAAAGGCCCACCAGCATGACGATGGGGAAGATGAGGTTGCTGATGAGAGAGGTGTTGACCACCATGGCGTTGAGGCTCTGCTGGTAGGCCTGCTCGCTGTCGCGGGCCTGCCGGGCAGCATCCCGGTGGCGGGCGGCATAGGCGTCCTCCCGCAGAAAGCCCCGGATGACCTCGAACCCGCCCAGAAGCTCCTTGAGCTGCTGGGTGTAGCCCGCCATCTGGAGGGAAAAAGCGTCTCGGGAGGCTTTGAGCCGCTCATTCATCTTCCGGGGCAGGACCAGCGGCGGCACGGTCACAAGCAGGATGGCCGCCAGCATCACCGGGCTGATGTAAAGGTACATCCCCAGCGCACAGAGCATGATGCCGCCCCAGAACGCGATGTTGAAGAGGGACATATAATAGTCGTCGTAGAGGGTGCGCAGGTCGGTGGTCAGCAGGGAGAGATAGGCTGCGTCGCCCTCCCGCTGATATTGGGACACCGGGCGGCGCAGCACCCGCTCCATGACCTGTCCCCGCACCTGCTCCACGGCGCCGCAGGCGAGTTTTGTAAAGGAGCGGCGGCTCAGCCGTTCGAAAAACCAGCTGGTGAAGGTGATGAGGAACACCAGCCCCATATAGCCCAGCGCCTCCTGCTTGCTCTTGGAGTCGATGAGCCACTTGAGCTGGAAGTTTTTCAGCGGCGCGAAAAAGGATACCGCCGCTGTAAAGAGCGCGAAGAGCATGAGCTTCACCCAGTGGTGTCGGAAGTAGTCGTTGACCGTTGCTTTTTTCATGCGCAGTATCCTCCGCAGAGTACTATAAAACGAGATGGATTACAAGAAAGACCCATCCGACTTCCTTTTTGCGGGAGATCGGATGGGTCTTGATCTTATGGCCTTATGTAAGAGGTGCTGTCAGCTTACAGCTGGGGGCCGGCGGAGACCAGAGCCTTGCCGTGCTCGTTGCCCTCGTACTTTGCGAAGTTCTTGATGAAGCGGCCAGCCAGATCCTTGGCCTTCTCTTCCCACTGAGCGGCATCTGCGTAGGTGTCGCGGGGGTCGAGGATAGCGGGGTCAACACCGGGCAGAGCGGTGGGGACCTCGAAATCGAAGTAGGGGATCTTCTTGGTGGGAGCCTCGTTGATGGCACCGCTCAGGATAGCGTCGATGATGCCGCGGGTATCCTTGATGGAGATGCGCTTGCCGGTGCCGTTCCAGCCGGTGTTGACCAGATAAGCCTTTGCGCCGCTCTTCTGCATCTTCTTGACCAGCTCCTCAGCGTACTTGGTGGGGTGCAGCTCCAGGAAGGCCTGACCGAAGCAGGCGGAGAAGGTGGGGGTGGGCTCGGTGATGCCGCGCTCGGTGCCGGCCAGCTTTGCGGTGAAGCCGGACAGGAAGTAGTACTGGGTCTGCTCCGGAGTCAGGATAGAGACGGGAGGCAGGACGCCGAATGCATCAGCAGACAGGAAGATGACATTCTTGGCTGCGGGTGCAGAAGAGATGGGGCGGACGATGTTCTGGATGTGGTCGATGGGGTAGGAGACGCGGGTGTTCTCGGTCACGCTCTTGTCGGCGAAATCGATGTGGCCCTCAGCGTCCAGAGTGACGTTCTCCAGCAGAGCGTTGCGCTTGATGGCGTTGTAGATGTCGGGCTCAGAGTCCTTGTCCAGGTTGATGACCTTAGCGTAGCAGCCGCCCTCGAAGTTGAAGACGCCGTTGTCGTCCCAGCCGTGCTCGTCATCGCCGATGAGCAGACGCTTCGGGTCGGTGGACAGGGTGGTCTTGCCGGTGCCGGACAGACCGAAGAAGATGGCAGTGTTCTTGCCCTCCTTATCGGTGTTGGCAGAGCAGTGCATGGAAGCCATGCCCTTCAGCGGCAGGAAGTAGTTCATCATGGAGAACATGCCCTTCTTCATCTCGCCGCCGTACCACGTGTTGATGATGACCTGCATCTTCTCGGTGAGGTTGAAGACGACGGCCGTCTCCGAGTTCAGACCGAGTTTCTTGTAGTTCTTGACCTTGGCCTTCGATGCGTTGAGCACGACGAAATCGGGCTCTCCGTAATTCTCCAGTTCGGCGTCGGTCGGACGGATGAACATGTTCTTAACGAAGTGCGCCTGCCAAGCCACCTCCATGATGAAGCGGATCTTCAGACGCGAGTTCTCGTTGGCGCCGCAGAAAGTATCGACGACGTAAAGCTTCTTGCCCGACAGCTCCTGCGAAGCGATCTTCTTCAGCTCTTTCCAAGCCGCCTTGGTTACGGGCTTGTTGTCGTTCTTATACTCGTCGGAAGTCCACCAGATCGTATCTTTCGTGGTCTCGTCCATTACGAAGAACTTGTCTTTGGGCGAACGGCCGGTGTAAACGCCGGTCATCACGTTCACGGCGCCCATTTCGGTCTCCTGACCCTTTTCGAAACCGCGGAGGCCTTTCTTGGTCTCCTCGCGGAAAAGTTCGTCGTACGACGGATTGTACACGATCTCGGTCACGCCCGTGATCCCGTACTTTTTCAAATCCATTTTGTCCATAATAATTGCTATTTTAATAAAACATCAAATCCAAGATTTAACCTAACCGTCGAAATCCGCGCGTGCGGACTTTAACCGCACAAAGGTAGAAAAACTTTCATAATTGTGAAAAAAATAACAGCCGGCCTGAAATTGTTGCGCAATCCGGATTGTTTTTTGTATTTTTGCATGGCCTTAACCCCCGGCGTGCGGGCAGGGTATTTGCCCGGTGCGGCTTGCTTGCGGCCGACTGCGGTCGGCAGGGCGGCAAGTAGGCGGGGGGGGATGCCTGCCGGCTGCGGGGCTGCTTGCTGTAATGTGCCGGCAATGCGCCGCGCGGCATGCCGGGCACGGGACAAACGGACATTAACAAACACAAAACATATCACGATTATGGCTGATTTCATTTATCAGGAGCCGTTCCCCGTGGGGGAGGACAAAACCGAGTACCGTCTTTTGACGAAGGATTACGTGAAGGTCGTCGAGTGCGACGGACGTAAAATCCTGAAGGTGGACCCCGCGGGTCTCGAACTGTTGTCGAAGGCCGCTTACTGCGACGTGTCGTTCTATCTGCGCGCCGCGCACCTGCAGAAACTGCGCAACATCCTCGAAGATCCCGAAGCTACCGACAACGTCAAGTTCGTGGCCTACACTATGCTGCTGAATCAGGTCGTTGCGGCCGAGGGCGAGCTGCCGACCTGTCAGGACACCGGCACGGCCATCTGCATCGGCCATAAGGGCGAGGACGTCTACACGGGGGCCGACGACGCCGCGTGCATCGCGAAGGGCGTTTACGAAACCTACAAGGACCGCAACCTGCGCTATTCGCAGGTCGTGCCCTTCACGATGACCGACGAGAAGAATTCGGGCACCAACCTGCCGGCCCAGATCGACATCTACGGCGGCCGTCAGGGCATGGAATACGAATTCCTCTTCATCACCAAGGGCGGCGGCTCGGCCAACAAGACTTTCCTCTACCAGCAGACCAAGGCGCTGCTGAACGAGGAGTCGCTCACGAAATTCATCAAACAGCATATCTTCGACCTCGGCACGTCGGCCTGCCCGCCCTACCACCTCGCGATCTGCATCGGCGGCACGTCGGCCGAAATGTGCCTTTCGACCGTGAAGAAGGCCTCGGCCGGCTACCTCGACGAACTGCCCACTTCGGGCAACGAGGGAGGCCGCTGCTTCCGCGACCTGGAATGGGAGGAGAAGGTGCTCAAGATCTGTCAGGAGAGC
>OGIB01000342.1_pt1 | contig 23640 bp, 28 predicted proteins | sample 1571691 | NCBI WGS metagenome assembly OGIB01 (sample SAMEA2582058, study PRJEB24529) | metagenome | biome: Human gut stool | place: China | collected 2011
CCGTGCGCCTGCAATCTATTGGCTGCTCCCGCCGCTGGGCGACGTCGATTGTATTATTTAACGACTAATATTGCTCTGAATAATACGAGCTGGAATCCGACAGGCTACATCTCACTTTGTTTGAATGGTTACAGCATCACAGCTAACGGCAATTTTGACACCATTACCGTAGGTGAAGGAAAAGATACGGATTCACTTACACTTTGTGACTGTAACGGCAGCGGTAACAACACAGGAGAGATTACCCATGTTGACGGTATGAAAGGGCGTGGCGTATATTTAAAACCCTTCAGTGACCTTAGCCTGTATAGTGGAAACATCACCGGCAACAACACTGATGACCACGGTGGCGGTGTGTATTTGGACGGCAGTTTCTTCTACATGTACGGCGGCAGCATCACAGACAACAGCGCAAACAATGGCGGTGGCGTGGCTGGACGTGTAAGTAATTATAAAGTGAACGGGGGGTATGTCGTTGGCAGACTCTTGATGTTAGGTGGAACGATTACCGGCAACAAGGCAGCCGCCAACGGTGGCGGCGTTGACATGGATTGCGCCTTTGAGATGTGTGGTGGCAGCATCACCAGTAACGAAGCCGATGCCAACGGCGGCGGTGTTGCCGTGAAAGGTGATCATAGCGTCGAATGGAGTGGTGGCAGTGTCACCGGTAACACGGCGAAGAACAACGGTAGTGGTGTGTATGTAGCTGAGAGTGTTGAAGCCATGGAAGTCAACGGGGATTTGAACATTACCGGCAACACCAATGGCAATGTTTATTTGCCTGGCGGCAAGACTATCACCGTCGGCTCGACTAGGGGCAGCGGCACAAGTTTGACGGATGGTGCAAACATTGGTGTGCCGCTGGAAAAGCTGCCTGCGGAGGGAGATTTTATGAAGTTCGCCGAGGCAGCCACGGGTATTACCCTGACGGATGAAATTGCGGGCAAATTCACCATCGACAATAATAGCAGCAACACATACAGCGTGCAGAACATCGACAACAGTCTGTATGTGGTAAGTGGCGAGCTGCATGAGCATGCAATCTGTGGCAGTGCAGACTGCAGTCACAAGACTAAGCATGACGATGTGTTGTGGACTCCCCTGACCTATAATGCAGATACACAGGCGCTGATGCGCGGCGGAACGAAAGTAAGCAGTAGCAATGGCACAGAAGGGATGGAATACAAACTTCCTGCGGGCAACTACTACTTACTGAACGATATTACGTTTGCCGGTACGATCAAAATCTCAGGCAACGTAAATCTCTGCCTGAACGGAAAGAGCATCACCAATTCGGCACAGGATGCTTCGACGTTTGTTATTCCCAAGAATGGCAATCTGACCCTGTGCGACCACGAGAGCGGTACCATCACCTCAACCGATAAGAAGTCTGATGGTGTGCAACTCAATGCTCACTCTAGCACTGACACTGCTACATTCACCATGTATGGCGGCACCATCACCGGAAATAGGAATGGTGTGGATGGGATTTCCGGTACTGATGTGTTTAATATGTATGGCGGTACCATCACCGGCAATAAAGTAGGAGCAGATATTCCTGCGAATGTTACAATGACGGTCGGCGGCACGGCAAAGATTACCGGCAACACCGACATGAATGTTCTCCTGTTCGAATATGATGAAAACTCGAAATCATTTATCAACATTGATTCAAGCCTGACGGATGCCGCAAGTATTGGTGTGTCTATCACCAATAGCCCCACGGCAGAAGTTCCGGTTCAGATTGCTACCGGAGCAACCGGCTTGGTGGACTATACTAAGATTTTCAAGCCGGACAATACAGATAGGGGCTATATGGTTATAAAGGATGCGCAGGGTAATCTGTACCTTAGCGCCCACCAGCACAGTTGGCAATACACGCTGGGCGCAGACGGCAAGTCGATTACCGCCACCTGCGTTAATACAACGAACTGTCCCAACATTGACGGCGGCAGCGTGACCATCAAGGCACCTGAGGAGAATACTCTGATCTACGATGGCAGCAACAAAAAGGCAATACTTGAGAACAAACTGCTCACCGGTGAGAAGGATCCCACAATCAGCTACACGGTTGGAAACGGACAGGGTGCTACACTCCCTGACGGTTCCTATCCCACCAATGTCGGTGCTTATACCGCAAGCATCACAGTGGGTGGTGTGACAGCCAGTGTGACTTATGAGATTCAAAAGGCAGATCCCGCAGCGAAAAATTTTGTCTTTACCGCACCGGGCAGCTTGACATATGACGGCATGGCAAAGACTGCAGACATCAAGACTGCGACGAACATCACCGGCATGGGCGATGTTATGGTGAAATACTATCAGGGCGAGACGGAAGTGCAGCCCATGAATGCGGGTGAATACAAGGTTAAAATCAGTGTGGCGTACGGCTCGAATTTTAACGCAGCAAGTGACCTGACGGATGAAAACTGGGCGTTTAGGATTACTCCCATTATTACCGAACCGACTGTGGAACTGAGCGGTAACACAACTAATACTTATACCGGCGAACGGATTACACCGGATGTTACCGTAACCATCGATGGCAGACCGCTGACGAAGGGTACGGACTACACCATTATTTACGGTGATAACGTAAACGCCGGTACGAATGCCGGTTTCGTAACCGTTAAGGCAAAGGGGAATTATGGATTTGCAGATGTTGTTAAGAAATTTGCCATTGAGAAGGCGGATCCGAAGCTGAGCTTTGAAAAGTCCACTGTGACGACCTCCTATGGAACGCAGCCTGCCAACAATAAGCTTACCAATATGGGCAACGGCGTGGTGACTTACCAAAGCAACGACAATTCCGTTGCAACTGTGAATGAAAAAGGTGAGGTTACCGTTGTCGGAGTGGGCGAGACAACCATTACCGCGACAGCCGCCGAGACGAAGAACTATAAGTTAGGCACGGCAAGTTACACACTGACGGTGAATAAGGCACGTGTTCATATTGTACAGGCTACCGTTGCCAACAAGGAATACGATGGAAGCGTGAATGCTGACGTCACAGGGGTAGTTTTTGCCAACGAGGCAGACGTGAGAATAGATAGTCTGGTAGCGGGTATGGACTACACGGTGACCGGTGCTTTCCAAAGTGAAAACGCCGGGAAACAGGATGCAGAGGTAACGGTAAAACTTCTTGGTGAGTTTGCCTCTCACTATGAACTGACCGGCGGAACATATAAGACCAGGGCAACTATTACTGCAAAGCCTATCAGCATTGCAACCGCGCGCACGCAAGACCGCAGCTACGAGCGGAATAATACCTCCGTGACCATTTTAGAAGTGACCTTTAAAGACAGCACAAACACACTTGTTGCAACGCTGACAAGTTCCGATTATACCGCGACCGGCAAGATGGTTAATGCGAATGTCGGCACAGACAAAAAAGTTACCGTTACGGTGACCCTGCAGGGAAAAGCGGCAGACAACTATAAGCTTGTTTCCAACATGACCACCGCAAAGGTAGCGATTACGCAGGCTAAGGGCGGTGTATTGCAGGAGGAGAACTTAAAGCAGAAATTCTCCGACCGGAAGCAGAAGACCTTCACACCCGATTACACAGGACTTCCTGCCGGGGAGACATGGACATACAGCATTTCCGAGGCACAAACTTCGGGATCTGCAAAGGTGGAACCGGCTATGATTAATACAGCCGGAAAGATCACCTACAGGCTGACAGCCGGTGCGGAAAATGACACCATCTGTTGGACGGTAACGATTTCCAATCCAAATTATAAAAACTTTACCAAGGATCTGGTACTGACCCTGACGGCAAAGGAACCTCAGGAGACATTGCGCATCACCGGTGACAACACTGTGGTCTATGGACAGAAGCTGCAACTGAGCACGGTCGGCGGCTCCGGAACAGGCGAGATTACTTACAAAGTGGATGAAGTAAGAAGCACAGGCGATGCGACGATTGATGAGAATGGCGTTCTGACTCCGGTTAAGGTCGGAAGCGTTGTTATCACAGCAACCAAGGCAGGTGATGTCGATTACAGTGAGATCACCAGTGCACCTTTTGTCATTATGATTACCCAGGCTGCTACAAGCGGTGAACCGAAGTACCATAAGATTACCACAGGCGGTAAGACCCTGGCAGACGCAGGACTGACGTTGGCAGGCAGCACCATTCATCCGGCAGACGGTACACTGGAGTGGATAGATGATGCAGGTGTACTTCCCAATGACACGGCAGTCGATATGAACAAGACTTACAAGTGGCGCTTCACCCCTGCGGATACCAATTATGAGATTCTGACCGGTGAAATCGAACTTTACCATGTGGATGCTCCGGCAGTCACTGCACAGCCCAAGAGTGTATCTGTGACAGTAGGAGACACAGCAACGTTTGAAGTTACTGCAACCGGTACGGACGTAACCTATCAGTGGCAGATTGACAGAAATGACGGCAAGGGATTTGTAGACATCACCGGAGCTACCGGTGCAACCTACACCATAGGAGTAACGGATAGAGACTGCAACGGATTTAAGTACCGGTGTGTTCTCAGCAATGCGGCCGGTTCAGTTACCACCGATACCGTAGTATTGACGGTACAGTATCAGATCATTGAAGGCGCGAACGGCTCCTGGAACCAGAATACGGACGGAAGAAGTCTCAAAATCAGAGGAAACGGTGAATATTCCAAGTTCCAGAATGTAAAGGTAGATGGGAATATCATTGATTCCAAGAACTATACCGCGAGTGAGGGCTCCACGATCATCGAATTACATGCAGATTACCTGAAGACTCTGTCCGAGGGCAGTCACACCTTTGAGATCGTATGGACAGACGGCGCCGCAGGCACCAGCTTTACGGTAGCAAGGAACACCTCCGGCAGCAATAATACCGGCAGCAATAACACCGGCAATAACGATAATAATGACAGTACGGACAACTCAGCTGCCGCAGCTCCCACCGCTGCTGCTACTGCGCAGGAACTGGACAAGGTTCCGGCTACCGGAGATCCTCTCGGTATCTGGCTGATGCTCTTTGCGATATCCCTGACCGGACTCGCAGGAATGCTGGCGAGAAGAAAGAAGAACTAAGAATAACGTAAATAATATAGAAACCTCGCTACAGAGATGATACCTGTAGCGAGGCTTTTTGTCTTGCAATCTTATTTTTCATTTATTATTGACACTATACTTACCTTTTATTATAATATAAGTGAAACACTGAACTCGCGAATGCGATGTAGGTGGTGTTTTATTTTGGATATATTACTAATCCATACATATTTGTCTCATTTGCTTTCAAATTTAGTTTTTTCGCTTCCTTTAACGTCACCATAACCCGTTTTACAAAGAGTTTGTCAATTACAGTTCCCACTCGTTTGGGTAACTCTTCTTTCCGAATTTCGATTTTGAAATATAAATGTACAAAAAATGAAACGAAATCACATATTTGAATAAAATAGGATTCTGATGAATTTTTTTCCATAATATCCTCGATCATATTGCTGATCGGATGATTGACAAACCCAGGCAAATATTTGGATTGGATCGGATTAAATGCACGTATAGCTCTGGCTGTCTTTCTCATAGGTGCTATTCTGCCCTCATCCGTAATCACTAAATAATTCCATTGCCCATCGCTGTCATTCTCGATACGTTGTATATTATATTTCAATGCATTTTCAAGAACGTGATAGTTATTATCTTTAAATTTTTTCTTATCAATAATCACATTTACAATCTTTAAATCCATCTTTGCAATTGTTAACGTAAATGCTTTTATTATATCTTGTTTTGTTTCTTTTGACCAATGATACTCACGATATGGATTTTTATCCGTCAAAAAATGTTTTGTATGCATCTCTTCTGATACATGAAAGCCATATTTATCTTTCAATTCTCTTCTCAAAATACGCATTTTTTCAAAATTTTGCTGCCAGCTCTCTGCAGGCATATACAAACTTGTTAAAATAAAATGGTCTGATGAATTTATTGTTACTCCGTCATCCCCTGTTTCATCAAAATATGCTATATATGTTTTCATCAATTCCCCTTTCATATTTTAGACATTTTAATGCCATTCATTTTTAATAATGAAAACTATGGTGATTCACCAAAATACTGAAATTAAATAAGATTTGAAATAGAAAATTTACTTATAGATTGAGAATAGCAAACTATTCTCAGCCTGTCAACATGACAAAATAACATTCAAATCAGGCTTTCGCACATTACAGCGATAGCAAACTAATCTGTTGACGATAAGCCATTTCTTGTATATAATAAATCGTATCACTGTATACAATTAAGAAAATGTACAAGAAGAAAAATTTGAGGAGGCTATTATGACAGGAAATACGTTAGGCTGGGTAATTGTGGCATTCGTGCTGTATTTACTCATGATGATCGCTATCGGAGCGTTCTACGCAAAGGGAAACAACAATTCCGAAGATTACTTTTTAGGAGGCAGAAAGCTGAACGGCTTCGTCGCTGCGCTGTCCGCGCAGGCATCGGATATGAGCGGATGGCTGCTGATGGGGCTGCCGGGAGCTATTTACTTAACCGGTGTCGGAGGTGACGGCTGGATCGCCATCGGACTTTTCATCGGCACGACGCTGAACTGGCTGTTCATTGCCACGAAGCTGCGCAGATATACGATCCGCGCCAACAATTCCGTTACGCTGCCGACTTATTTTGAGAACCGCTTCCATGATGAGAAGAAGGTATTGATGACGGTTTCTTCTATTACTATTGTAGTATTTTTCCTGGTATATTGCGCGTCTGCGCTTTCTGCCGGAGGTCAGCTGTTTGAGTCCGTGTTCGGTATTGATTATCATGTGGCACTGACCATCGGTGCGCTGGTAGTTTTGGTCTATACCTTCCTCGGCGGATTTACCGCGGTATGTGTGACAGACTTTATCCAGGGTATGCTGATGCTAGTCGGTATTCTGGCAGTACCGCTGTTCGCTTATCATTTTCTGACAACCGGCGGCACTACATTGTCAGCCGGTCTGGAAGCCAGCGGTGCTGACAGTGCCAACTTCCTGAATCTGATGAAGAACGGTGACGGCAGTAATAATATCGTCAGCGTGATCTCCGGTCTCGGCTGGGGACTGGGATATTTCGGTATGCCCCATATTCTGGTGAGATTTATGGCAGTCCGGGATGAGAAGGAAATGACCAAGTCCAAGGCTACTGCCATCAGCTGGGTAGCATTATCCCTGGGATTTGCAGTATTTATCGGTATCCTGGGCAGAGCTTATCTGCCGGAGCTGGTGAATGGCAATAATGAGAAGGTATTTATTGAGATGATCAAGAAGGTATTTACCGTGGAGATGCGGGCTCCGTTCATTGCAGGATTGTTCCTCTGTGGTATCCTGGCAGCGATCATGTCCACGGCGGATTCCCAGCTGTTAGTCAGTGCCTCCAGTGTGGCGGAAGATATCTTCAAGGGACTGCTCAAGAAGGATGCGGATGACAAGACGGTCATGAATGTCAGCCGTGTCACTGTACTGGTGGTAGCTGTGCTGGCTTACATCATCGCATGGAATCCGAACAACACCGTCATGGGACTGGTATCCAACGCGTGGGCAGGTTTAGGTGCCGCCTTCGGGCCGCTGGTAGTGATGTCCTTATATTGGAAGAGAACCAACTTCCCAGGAGCGGTAGCCGGAATTGTCACCGGTGCACTTGCCGTTATCATCTGGGATTACATCCCTCTCGTGGGCGGACAGACTCTGGGCAAAGCTACCGGATTATATTCCCTGGTAGTAGGCTTCGGGCTGGGACTTATCGCTATCATCGCAGTCAGCCTCACTACCAAGACTCCTTCCGAGGAAATGCTGCAGGAGTTCGAGGATGTGAAAGCGAACCGGCTGTAACAGACCGTTGATGAAATAAATATTGACAGACAAAAATACTGATGGACAGCGAAGACATCTGCCTGTCAGTATTTTTATGTATTTGTGTTGGCGAGGGTATGGGAGGCAAAAACAAGCTATCTGTACCCAGCAGAACTTGCGAAAGCGGGTATGTGAGACAAAATCAGGTCGATTATACCCTCCACCTTTGTACATCGGGGCGCAGATAAGGATTTTGCCGTAATAAGCCCCGTCGATACCGGGATATCGGGGCGCATATAAGGATTTTGCCGTAATAAGCCCCGTCGATACCGGGATATCGGGGCGTAGATAAGGATTTTGCCAGAATAAGCCTCGTCGATACTGGGACATCGGGGCGCAGAAAGAGATTTTGTCAGAATAGGCCCCGGGGATATCGGACCAGCGGGGCGCAGCAAGAGATTTTGTCAGGATAAGCCCGACGGCAACTGAGAGCATCCAAGGGGGAACGGTTTCATTTGCCATAAAAAATATTGGGCAATATTATACTGGGCTATATTATATAAGAAGAAACTCACAAAAATACAGTGGCGAACCTGTGCAAAACAGAAAAAAAGAATTGTATCTAAAAAAATACAATTTTTTGAAAAAAAGTCTTGCAATGCCCGTAAATTCAATGTATACTAATCCTTGCTGTGGCATGATAGCTGTGAAACGTGAGGTTGCCGGTTCCCAGTAATGGAGATCGGGTTTTCCGTGGAGCGAATGTCAAGTTAGAAAACTGACGGCAAGTCACTGTACCAATTAACATCTGCCTTGAGCAGTAACAACGTGTAAGTTTATGGCCGGAGAGAAGAAAGCGTTGCACAAAGGTTGCAGACACACACGGGAAAGTGTACAGTCACCGCTTGTCCGTACAAAAAGTAAGTATCTACTTACAAAAGTGCGAAAAGGAGGCGACTTTTTTTATGGCAAATCAGGTAATGAGAATTACATTGAAAGCTTATGAACATCAGCTTGTTGATGCATCTGCCAAAAAAATCATCGAAACTGTTAAGAAGACCGGATCTCAGGTAAGTGGTCCCGTGCCTCTTCCTACCAAGAAGGAAGTTGTTACCATTCTGAGAGCAGTACACAAGTACAAGGACTCCAGAGAACAGTTCGAGCAGAGAACTCACAAGAGACTGATCGACATCATGGCTCCCACTCAGAAGACTGTTGATGCTCTTCAGAGACTGGAAATGCCTGCCGGTGTTTACATCGACATTAAGATGAAGAACAACTAATAAGCATTCAAAGTAAAGCCAAAACAACAAAACCTCTACTTAGACGTAAGAACACAGCGCGATGAACAATCGCCGGGGAAATACGCACAGCGTATTTCTAAGCGTTTCGCAGAAACGCTTTGGTCCGCTATGTAGAACACAGGAGGTAAAAATGAAGAAAGCAATTTTGACAACAAAAGTTGGAATGACTCAGATCTTCAATGAAGATGGCGTGCTCGTTCCCGTAACCGTGCTTCAGGCTGGTCCCTGCGTGGTTACGCAGGTAAAGACCGTGGAGAATGATGGCTACAGTGCTGTACAGGTAGGCTTCGTTGACAAGAAGGATAAGGTTGTTAACAAGGATGCCAGCGGCAAAAAGCAGATCGTACACAGACATGGTGTTAACAAAGCAGAGCAGGGCCACTTCAAGAAGGCTGGCGTAAGCTCCAAGAGATATGTAAGAGAGTTCAAGTTTGAGAACGCTGAGGAGTACACCCTTGGTGCAGAGATCAAAGCTGACATCTTCGCTGCAGGCGATAAGGTAGATGCTTCTGCAATCTCCAAAGGTAAGGGCTTCCAGGGCGCAATCAAGAGATTTGGACAGCACAGAGGACCTATGGCTCATGGTTCCAAGTTCCATCGTCATCAGGGTTCCAATGGTGCATGTTCCTCCCCTAGCCGTGTATTCAAGGGCAAGGGAATGCCTGGACATATGGGTTGTGTAAAGGTAACTGTTCAGAATCTTGAGGTCGTAAGAGTAGATGCTGAGAAGAATCTGCTTCTGGTAAAGGGTGCAGTACCCGGACCTAAGAAAGCGTTAGTAACCATCAAAGAGACCGTTAAGGTTGAGGCATAGTTTAGGACGAAAGGAGGACCAATCAGATGGCAAACGTATCTGTTTACAATATGGAAGGCAAAGAAGTTGGTACAATCGAATTAAACGATGCAGTGTTTGGTGTTGAAGTGAACGAGCACCTGGTACACATGGCAGTTGTACAGCAGCTTGCAAATAATCGTCAGGGAACTCAGAAAGCAAAGACCCGTTCTGAGGTATCCGGTGGCGGAAGAAAACCCTGGAGACAGAAGGGAACCGGTCATGCAAGACAGGGTTCAACCAGATCTCCCCAGTGGGCAGGCGGCGGCGTAGTATTCGCTCCCGTTCCCAGAGATTACTCTTTCAAGCTTAACAAGAAAGAGAAGAGAGCAGCTCTGAAGTCTGCACTGACCAGCAAGGTTCAGGGAAGCAGCCTGATCGTAGTTGATGAGCTGAAATTCGATGAGATCAAGACCAAGAACTTCACCAATGTTATGAATAACTTAAAGGTAGAAAAGGGACTGGTAGTGATCGCTGATAACGATACTAACGTAGTTATGTCTGCTAGAAACGTAGCTGATGTAGATACCACCCTGGTAAATACCATCAACGTTTACGACGTAATGAAGGCTAAGACAGTTGTCCTGACCAAGGATGCTGTTGCAAAGATTGAGGAGGTATACGCATAATGGCTGATATTAAATACTATGATGTAATCCTCAAACCCGTTATTACCGAGAAGAGCATGGCCGGCATGGGCGAGAAGAAGTACACCTTCCTTGTTCACACCGAAGCTAACAAGTCTCAGATCAAAGAGGCTGTTGAGAAGATGTTCGAAGGTACCAAGGTTAAGAGTGTTAACACCATCAATATGGATGGCAAGAACAAGAGACGTGGAATGGTTACCGGCAAGACTGCCAAGACCAAGAAGGCAATTGTTCAGTTAACTGCAGATAGCAAAGAGATCGAGATCTTCGCAGGTCTGTAAGAATAAAGCTACTGCTTAAGATTCAAGTATGCGGCACTTAAGTGCTCGCGCAAAAAATCATCGTAAAGGAGATACAGTAATGGGAATTAAGACATACAACCCCTATACACCTTCCAGAAGAAACATGACTGGTTCTGACTTCTCTGAGATCACTAAGACCTCTCCCGAGAAGAGCCTGTGTGTTTCCCTGAAGAAGAACTCCGGCCGTAACAATCAGGGTAAGATCACTGTGAGACATCGCGGCGGCGGTTCCAGAAGAAAATACAGAGTAATTGATTTCAAGAGATACAAGGATGGCATTCCTGCAACCGTAATCGGTATCGAGTACGATCCTAACAGAACAGCAAACATCGCGCTGATCTGCTACGAAGACGGTACCAAGTCCTATATCCTCGCTCCCGAAGGTCTGACCGACGGAATGAAGGTTATGAACGGTGCAGAGGCCGAGGTCAGAGTAGGTAACTGCTTACCTCTGTCCGAGATCCCTGTAGGTACTCAGGTACACAACATTGAGTTATATCCCGGTAAGGGCGGCCAGCTGGTTCGTTCCGCCGGTAACAGCGCACAGCTGATGGCAAAAGAAGGTAAGTACGCTACTCTTCGTCTTCCCTCCGGTGAGATGAGAATGGTTCCTCTGGTTTGCCGTGCAACTGTTGGTGTTGTAGGTAACGTTGATCATAGCCTGGTTAAGATCGGTAAAGCCGGACGTAAGCGTCACATGGGCATCCGTCCCACCGTACGTGGTTCCGTCATGAACCCCAACGACCATCCTCATGGTGGTGGTGAAGGTAAGACCGGTATCGGTCGTCCCGGCCCCAGCACACCTTGGGGTAAACCTGCTCTTGGTCTGAAGACACGTAAATCTAAGAAGGCTTCCAACAAGCTGATCGTAAGAAGACGTGACGGCAGAGCAATCAAATAGTTAAGGAGGAAAGATCATGGCTAGATCACTGAAAAAAGGACCTTTTGCAGACGCAAGCCTGTTAAAGAAAGTCGACGCTTTAAATGCATCAGGACAGAAGCAGGTTATTAAGACCTGGTCCCGTCGTTCTACAATTTTCCCTTCCTTCGTAGGACATACGATTGCTGTTCATGATGGTAGAAAGCATGTTCCCGTATACGTTACTGAGGATATGGTTGGCCACAAGCTCGGTGAGTTCGTAGCAACCAGAACCTTCAGAGGTCACGGCAAGGACGAGAAGAAATCCAAGGTTAGATAATTTTATTATTGACCTGGAGCTAAAAATATGCTATCTTTTATAGATGGCTGGGAGAGCTATGCGCTCTCCCGAGGGTCTTCCCTCGAAAGAGGAAAGAAGACGGGATATTTTTGTGCGCAGCACTTAGGAAACACACGGGTGCGTTGCGCGGTTTCAGTTTGAAAGGAGGACCAAATCTATGGCTAAAGGACATAGATCCCAAATTAAGAGAGAAAGAAACGCTCAGAAAGATACAAGACCTTCAGCTAAGCTGTCTTACGCAAGAGTATCTGTTCAGAAGGCTTGTTTCGTATTAGATGCCATCAGAGGCAAAGACGTACAGACTGCACTTGGTATTCTGGAGTACAATCCCAGATATGCTTCCAGCCTGATCAAGAAGCTGCTTGAGTCAGCAATCGCTAACGCTGAGAACAATAACGGTATGAATACCGAGAACCTTTATGTTGCAGAGTGCTTTGCAAACAAAGGACCTACCATGAAGAGAGTAAAGCCCAGAGCACAGGGTAGAGCTTATAGAATCGAAAAGAGAATGAGCCACATTACCATCGTTCTTGATGAGAAGAAGTAGGGAAAGGAGCTATTAAAAGTTTATGGGACAGAAAGTTAATCCTCACGGCCTGAGAGTCGGTGTTATTAAAGATTGGGATTCCAAGTGGTACGCTGATGCAGAGTTTTCCGATTATCTGGTAGAAGACTACAACATCAGAAAGTTCCTGAAGAAGAAATTATACAGTGCAGGTGTTTCCAAGATCGAGATCGAAAGAGCATCTGACAGAGTAAAGGTTATCATCTATACTGCTAAGCCCGGTGTTGTAATCGGTAAGGGCGGCGCTGAGATCGAAGTAACCAAGAAAGAGCTCGCCAAATTAACCGATAAGAAGGTTATGGTTGACATTAAAGAGATCAAGAGACCTGACAGAGATGCACAGCTGGTAGCTGAGAACATCGCTCAGCAGCTGGAGAACCGTGTATCCTTCAGACGTGCAATGAAGTCCTGCATGGGCAGAACCATGAAGTCCGGTGCTATGGGTATCAAGACCTGCTGTTCTGGTCGTCTGGGCGGTGCTGATATCGCTCGTGCTGAGTTCTACAGCGAGGGAACCATTCCTCTGCAGACACTGAGAGCAGATATCGATTATGGTTTTGCTGAAGCAAACACCACCTATGGTAAAGTTGGAGTTAAAGTTTGGATTTATAAAGGCGAGATACTTCCTACAAAAGGAAATCAGATGGAAGGGAGCGATAAATAATGTTAATGCCGAAGAGAGTAAAACGTCGTAAACAGTTCCGTGGATCCATGGCCGGAAAAGCTTCCAGAGGTAACACCCTGGCATATGGCGAATTTGGTCTGGTTGCTACAGAACCCTGCTGGATCAAGTCTAATCAGATTGAGGCAGCCCGTATTGCGCTTACCCGTTATACCAAGCGTACCGGTAAAGTATGGATTAAGATTTTCCCCGATAAGCCCGTAACTGTAAAGCCTCTCGGTACTCGTATGGGTTCCGGTAAAGGCGCTGTAGATTGCTGGGTAGCAGTTGTTAAGCCCGGACGTGTAATGTTCGAGATCGCTGGTGTTCCCGAAGAGGACGCTCGTGAAGCATTACGTCTTGCTATGCACAAGCTCCCTTGTAAGTGTAAGATCATTGCTAAGGCAGATGTGGAAGGCGGTGTGACAGAATGAAATCAAATAAATTTGTAGAAGAATTGAAGACAAAGTCCGATGCAGAACTGGCACAGGAGCTGGTAGCTGCTAAAAAAGAACTTTTCAATTTGAGATTCCAGAACGCGACCAATCAGTTAGATAATACTGCAAGAATTAAAGAAGTAAGAAGAAACATTGCACGTATTCAGACTGTTATCACCGAGAAGGCTAGAGCGTAACGCGTGGGTGCGTAGAAAGGAGATCAAACCGTGGAAAGAAATTTGAGAAAAACACGTACTGGTAAGGTTATCAGTAATAAGATGGATAAAACTATTGTAGTTGCAATCGAAGAGCATGTTAAGCATCCCCTTTACAAAAAGATCGTAAAGGACACCTACAAGCTGAAGGCGCATGACGAGAATAACGAGTGCAACATTGGCGATATCGTAAAAGTTATGGAGACAAGACCCCTGTCCAAGGACAAGAGATGGAGACTTGTTGAGATCGTAGAAAGAGCTAAATAAATTAGCACGCGAATATTAAGTTTGTAAGAAACCGCGGAAGCGGTGAAGGAGGAATAACATGGTTCAGCAGGAAAGTAGACTGAAAGTTGCTGATAACACCGGCGCAAAAGAGTTACTTTGCATTCGTGTTATGGGCGGTTCTACCAGAAGATATGCACAGATCGGCGACGTGATTGTTGCTTCCGTTAAAGATGCAACACCAGGTGGCGTTGTAAAAAAAGGTGATGTAGTAAAGGCAGTTGTAGTTCGTTCCGTAAAGGGCGCTCGTCGTAAAGACGGTTCTTACATCAAGTTTGATGAGAACGCTGCAGTTATCATCAAAGATGACAAGACTCCCAGAGGAACCCGTATCTTTGGGCCGGTTGCAAGAGAGCTTCGTGAGAAACAGTTCATGAAAATTGTTTCCCTGGCTCCCGAAGTATTATAAGGAGGTTGCCACATGTCTACAATGAAAATTAAGAAGGGCGACACCGTTAAGGTTATCGCTGGTAAAGACTTAGGTACAGAGGGCAAGGTTCTCTCTGTAGACGTAAAGAATCATAAAGTCCTGGTTGAGGGCGTTAACAAGATCACAAAGCATGCAAAGCCTTCTCAGGCAAACCCCAATGGCGGTATTGTTGAGAAAGAAGCTCCTATTGATATTTCAAACGTTATGCTTGTTGTAAAAGGCAAGACCACAAGAGTTGGCTTCAAGGTTGAAGACGGCAAGAAAGTACGTTTCGCAAAGTCAACAGGCGAAGTGATTGACTAATCAATAGGAAGGAGGAAATATAAGTGAGCAGACTGAAAGATTTATATAACAATGAGATCGTCGATGCTATGACCAAGAAGTTCGGTTACGCTAATGTAATGGAAGTTCCCAAGCTCGACAAGATCGTTATCAACATGGGTGTTGGTGAAGCAAAAGAAAACGCTAAGATCCTTGAGAATGCAGTTGCTGATATGGAAGCTATCACCGGACAGAAGGCAGTTCTGACCAAGGCTAAGAATTCCGTAGCTAACTTCAAGATCCGTGAGGGTATGCCTATCGGATGTAAGACCACTCTGCGTGGTGAGAAGATGTATGAGTTCCTGGATCGTCTGGTTAACCTCGCTCTTCCTCGTGTCCGTGACTTCAGAGGCGTTAACCCTAACGCATTCGACGGCAGAGGTAACTATGCACTCGGTATCAAAGAGCAGTTCATCTTCCCTGAGATCGAGTACGACAAGATCGACAAGACCAGAGGTATGGATATCATTTTCGTAACAACTGCTAAGACCGACGAAGAGGCACGTGAGCTGCTGAGACTGTTCAACATGCCTTTCGCAAAGTAATCAAGGAGGTAAATTCTGATGGCAAAGACATCAATGAAGATTAAACAGCAGCGCAAACCTAAGTTCTCTACTCAGGCTTATACCCGCTGCAAGATTTGTGGTCGTCCCCACTCTGTACTGAGAAAATACGGAATTTGCCGTGTTTGCTTCCGTGAACTGGCATACAAGGGCGAGATCCCCGGAGTTAAGAAGGCTTCTTGGTAAGAGTGAAAAGATTTTCTAAGCCAGCAAAATACGCTGGCTAACAAAATCTATATTTCACTCCCAAGAGAATTCCTGGCGGAATTCTCCGAGACAAAAAGAAATTCTAAGGCGTCGAAAGGCGTCGAGTAAGAATTTCTAAAAGTTTTGGTTATAAGAATTATCTTATAATATAGATGGTATATACAAAGTGTATGTACTTAGCATGATTCAAGTCAAATAATAAGGAGGAAACTAAATCATGACAATGAGCGATCCTATCGCAGATATGCTTACAAGAATCCGTAATGCAAATACTGCAAAACACGACACCGTAGACGTACCTTCTTCCAAGATGAAGCTGGCTATCGCACAGATTCTGCTGGACGAGGGATATATTAAGAAGTACGACATCGTTGAAGACGGTGGTTTCAAGACCATCCACATCACTCTGAAGTACGGCGCAGACAAGAACGAGAAGATCATCTCCGGCATCAAGAGAATCTCTAAGCCCGGCTTACGTGTATACGCTGGCAAGGAAGATCTGCCTAAGGTTCTTGGCGGTCTGGGTATTGCTATTATCTCTACCAACCAGGGTGTTATCACCGACAAGAAGGCTCGTGAGCTTCAGGTTGGCGGCGAAGTATTAGCATTCGTTTGGTAAGGATGAAAAGATTTTCTAAGTCAGCAAAGTACGCTGACTAACAAAATCTAAATTTCATTCCTAAGAGAATTTTCCGCAAGCGTAAAATTCTCCGTGGGATGAAAAGATTTTAGCAACTGTTGTAAGTTAGTAAATTAGGAGGTACGGGCATGTCCAGAATAGGTAGAATGCCAATCGCAATTCCTGCAGGCGTAACTGTAGAGGTTGCAGAAAATAATAAAGTGACTGTAAAAGGTCCCAAGGGTACTCTGGAAAGAGTATTACCCTCTGAGATGGATATTAAAGTAGAAGGAGCAGAAGTTCTCGTAAGCAGACCCAACGATCTGAAGAAGATGAAGTCTCTTCACGGTCTGACCAGAACTCTGATCCACAACATGGTAGTAGGTGTTACCGAAGGTTTCGAGAAGAAGCTGGAAGTAAATGGTGTTGGTTACAGAGCTGCTAAGTCCGGCAAGAAGCTGACCCTGAACCTTGGTTACTCTCATCCCGTAGAGATGATCGATCCCGAAGGTATTGAAGCTGTAGTTGAAGGCCAGAACGTGATCATCGTTAAGGGTATCGACAAAGAAAAAGTTGGCCAGTACGCTGCTGAGATCCGCGACAAGAGAAGACCTGAGCCTTATAAGGGCAAGGGTATCAAGTATGCCGATGAGACCATCAGACGTAAAGTTGGTAAGACTGGTAAGAAATAATAGATAAGGAGAGTATGAAGATGGTTAGTAAAGAGTCCAGACAGTTAGTACGTGCAAAAAAGCACATGAAAATTCGTAACCGCTTCAGCGGCACTGCTGAAAGACCTCGTCTTGCAGTGTTCAGAAGCAATAATCATATGTATGCTCAAATTATCGACGATACAGTTGGTAACACTTTAGTATCTGCATCCACTCTTGAGAAAGAGATCAAGGCAGAGCTGGAGAAGACCAATAACGTTGATGCAGCAGCATATCTTGGAACTGTTATCGCAAAGAGAGCAATCGAAAAGGGCATCAAGGAAGTCGTTTTCGACCGTGGCGGTTTCATTTATCAGGGTAAAGTAGCAGCTTTAGCCGATGCAGCCAGAGAAGCTGGCCTGGAATTCTAGGAAAGGAAAGAGGAATACACCATGAAACACACAATCATAGATGCAAGCCAGTTAGAGTTAAATGATAAAGTTGTTACCATCAAGCGTGTAACCAAGACCGTTAAGGGTGGTCGTAACATGAGATTCACCGCGCTGGTAGTTGTTGGTGACGGCAACGGCCATGTAGGCGCTGGTCTGGGAAAGGCTGTAGAAATTCCCGAAGCTATCCGTAAGGGTAAGGAAGATGCTGTAAAGCATATTGTTGAGATCAATCTGGATGAGAACAATTCCATCACCCATGATTTCATCGGTAAGTATGGTTCTGCTAACGTTTTACTGAAGAAGGCTCCCGAAGGTACCGGTATCATCGCTGGTGGTCCCGCTCGTGTCGTTTGTGAGCTTGCAGGTATCAAGAATATCCGTACCAAGTCTCTTGGCTCCAACAATAAGCAGAACGTTGTTCTTGCAACCATCTCCGGTTTAAGCCAGATCAAGGCTCCCGAAGAAGTAGCAAAGAATCGTGGAAAGTCTGTTGAGGAAGTTCTGGCGTAAGCCGGATCTTCCCGTTAAGTTGACAGGGCCAACAGAAAGGAGTAGAGTATGGCAGACAAGAAGTTAAAGATCACTCTGGTAAAGTCCACCATCGGCGCTGTGCCGAAGAATAAAGCAATCGTGGAGTCTATGGGACTGCGTAAGATTGGTAAGTCCGTAGTACTGCCTGATAATGATGCAACAAGAGGACAGATCCGTCAGGTGAATCATTTGATCAAGGTAGAAGAAGCATAATCAGATAAGGAGGTGTTAGGAATGGAATTATCCAATTTAAGACCTGCAGAAGGTTCCAAACACAGTGATAATTTTAGAAGAGGCCGTGGACACGGTTCAGGAAATGGCAAGACCGCAGGTAAGGGTCATAAGGGACAGAAGGCTCGTTCCGGAGCTCCCAGACCTGGTTTCGAAGGTGGTCAGATGCCTTTATACAGACGTATTCCTAAGAGAGGTTTCACTAACAGAAACACTAAGGAAATCGTTGCTATCAATGTAAGTGCTCTGGAGTGCTTTGACAACGGTGCTACCGTTGATGTAAACGCATTGGTTGAAGCAGGAATCATTAAGAACCCCAGAGATGGAGTTAAGATCCTTGGAAACGGAGAACTTACCAAAAAGCTTGATGTAAAGGTAGATGCATTCAGTGCATCCGCAAAAGAAAAGATCGAGGCTCTTGGTGGAACTGCTGAGGTGATGTAATGCTTACAACACTGAAAAACGCATTTAAAATCAAAGAAATCAGACAGAAGATTCTTTTTACACTGGGAATGTTAGTTGTGATCCGTATCGGATCACAGCTTCCCGTACCCGGGGTGGACACGAAGTTCTTTTCTCAATGGTTTGCCCAGCAGACAGGCGGTGCGTTCAGTTTCTTTGATGCCATTACGGGCGGTTCTTTCCTGAACATGTCTATTCTGGCATTGAACATCAACCCTTATATTACATCTTCCATTATCATGCAGCTGCTTACAATTGCTATTCCAAAGCTGGAAGAAATGCAGCGTGACGGTGAAGACGGCCGTAAAAAAATGGTTGCCATCACCAGATACGTTACCGTAGCGCTTGCACTGATCCAGTCCACAGCAATGGCAATCGGTTTTGGCAGACAGGGCTACTTGATCGAGTTCAACGCTCTGAATGTAATTACCACGATCACAGCACTTACCGCTGGTAGTGCTTTCCTGATGTGGGTGGGTGAACGAATCACAGAAAAAGGTATCGGAAATGGTATTTCCATCGTACTGGTGATCAACATCATTTCCCGACTGCCTCAAGACCTGAGCAACCTGTTTGAGCAGTTCGTATTCGGAAAAGCTCCGGCAACCGCAATTCTTGCAGTAGTTATCATCTTCGCAATTATTATTGCCATGGTGGTACTGGTTATCATCTTAAATGATGGTGTGCGCAAGATTCCGGTACAGTATGCCAAGAAAATGCAGGGCAGAAAGATGGTCGGCGGACAGACTTCCAATATTCCGTTGAAAGTAAATACTTCCGGCGTTATTCCCATCATTTTTGCACAGTCCATTATGCAGTTCCCCATTATTATCTGTTCCTTTATCGGATATAACGGAACCGGCGTATGGGCAGAGATCCTGAAAGGTCTGAATTCCGGTTACTGGTGCAAACCCAGTCAGCCGATTTATTCCCTGGGACTTTTGCTGTACATTGTATTGATTGTATTTTTTGCATACTTCTATACATCCATTACATTTAATCCTTTGATGATTGCCGATAACATGAAGAAGCAGGGTGGTTTCATCCCCGGTATCAGACCTGGTAAGCCTACCAGTGATTATCTGAACAAGATTCTGAATTATATCGTATTCATCGGTGCGATTGGCCTGATCATTGTATCTGTGATCCCGTATTTCTTTAACGGTGTGTTCGGCGCAAGTGTATCCTTCGGCGGTACCAGCCTGATCATTATCGTAAGCGTAGTACTGGAGACCATGAAGCAGGTAGAATCTCAGATGCTCGTTCGCAACTACAAGGGATTCCTGGAAGATTAGTAGCATAACAGTAACCGGATGGTTTGTAATCATCCGGTTATTTTTGCATTATTGTATTATAGGAAAATGTATTGCAAAAAAGCCGCATAAAAGTTAAAATGTAAATGTTGGACTGTATTTGTAGCTTATCTATAGAAAGAGCAGAGCCTGTAGCAACAGGCAGATAGGAGCAAAGATGAAAATTATCATGTTAGGCGCACCCGGCGCAGGTAAAGGTACCCAGGCAAAGATGATCGCTGAAAAGTACGGAATCCCTCATGTATCCACAGGCGATATTTTCCGTGCAAATATCAAGAACGGAACCGAACTTGGTATGGAAGCAAAGAAATACATGGATCAGGGACAGCTGGTTCCCGATGAACTGACTGTTAAGATCCTCTTAGACAGAGTAGCACAGGATGATTGCAAGAACGGTTATGTACTGGATGGATTCCCCAGAACCATTCCTCAGGCAGAAGTACTGGACAAGGCACTGACTGAGCTGGGAGATGCCATTGATTTTGCAATCGATGTAAATGTTCCCGATGAGAATATCGTGAAGAGAATGTCCGGCAGACGTGCATGCCTGTCCTGCGGCGCAACCTATCACATTGAGCATATTCCTCCCAAGAAGGAAGGCATCTGTGACAAGTGCGGACAGGAACTGGTACTGCGTGACGATGATAGGCCTGAGACCGTACTGAACCGTCTGAAAGTTTATCATGACCAGACCCAGCCTCTGATCGAATTCTATACCAAGAAAAATGTATTAAAGACCGTAGACGGCACCAAGGATATGAAGGAAGTATTCGCAGATATCGTAGCAATTCTTGGCTAGGAAAAGTCCGGATCACTGATCAGCAGCAGTAAGGTCCGGAACAGAAAGGTGAATAAAATGGCAGTAACTATCAAATCACAGCGTGAAATTGAGTTGATGAGAGAATCTTGTAAGATTCTGGCGGATGTATTCAGCGAGATGGAGAAGGCAGTACACCCCGGGGTATCCACTCTGGATATCAATAACCTGGGAGAGAAACTGATCCGTGCCCATGGCTGCATTCCCAACTTCTTAAATTACAACGGATATCCGGCATCTATCTGTGTATCCGTGAATGATGAAGTCGTACATGGTATACCTCACAAGGATCATATTCTTCACGAAGGTGATATTGTAAGTCTGGATGCAGGATTGATCTATAAGGGGTATCATTCCGACATGGCACGTACTTTCCCGGTAGGGCAGGTAAGTGAGGAAGCAAGACTTCTGATGGAGAGGACCAAAGGAAGCTTTTTTGCAGGAATAGAGATGGCAAAGGCAGGCAATCATCTGTATGATATCTCCAATGCCATTGATGCCTATATCAGGCCTTTTGGCTACGGAATCGTAAGAGATCTGGTAGGCCACGGCATTGGTACCAGCTTACATGAGGATCCCCAGATCCCCAACTTCGCACAGCATAGACGTGGACTGAAGCTTCAGGCCGGTATGACGCTGGCAATCGAGCCCATGATCAATATCGGAAGACCGGATGTGGCATGGCTGGACGATGATTGGACTGTAGTTACCGAGGATGGATCCCTGTCTGCACATTATGAGAATACCATCCTGATCACAGACGGAGAGCCGGAGATCCTGACCATGTATTAAGGAACGGGTCACGGCAGACCCGGAGAAGAAAGGTAAGATTTTGATATGTTAGGAGAATTTGCAACTTCAAAGGCCGGACACGATAAGGACAGACTGTACATGATCGTCGGTGAAGAGGAAGAATGGGTCTATCTGTGCGACGGAAGGCTGCGCGGTGTGGAACATCCGAAGAAGAAAAAGAAAAAACATATCCAGATCATACATTCTTCGGCAGAGGATGCGTTGATACAAAGCATGCAACAGAACCTTCCGGGGGAGAAAGACGAGATCAACAGACGAATCTGTAAGACCCTGGAAGCGTATCTGTGTAATAAGTAATATAAAGCAGTAAAAGTAGTAAAGAGTAGAAAGCTATGGAGGAAATTTATGTCTAAAAGTGATGTAATCGAAATCGAAGGAACCGTTGTGGAGAAGCTTCCCAATACCATGTTCCGTGTAGAACTGGAAAACGGACACAGAGTACTGGCTACCATCAGTGGTAAGCTTCGTCAGAACTTCATCCGTATCCTTCCCGGAGATAAGGTAACACTGGAACTGTCTCCCTACGATCTGAGCAAGGGACGTATTATCTGGAGAGATAAGTAAATACCATCTGGAGAGAAAATAGCTATGGCTAAAAAAATACGTAACTTTGCTGCCATTCTGGCGGTCAGTGCGGTAGTGGGAACGATACTGTTAGTACTGGTATTCTTGCTTCCGGTAGGACCTATGAGAAAGAATGTGGAGAAAAGTGTCGGGGATATGCTGAAGACCGGAGACGAGATACCGGAAGATGCATTTTCGCAGTACCTGTGGAAAAACAGAGAGACCTACACCGATGCTATTATGGTGCAGAATGCCATAGAGAGATTGTCGGACAAAAATGCCTACGAACACGCTATGTGGATGTACCACTATGATCTGGAAGAGGATGTATGGACACCGGAGGATTCTCTCAAATCCTTCTGTGAATCCCATGAGAACGTCAATAACATGTATCTCCACATTTATGCGAGATACTGGCACGGCTATCTTTTATATTTAAAGCCGCTGTTACTGTTATTTTCCTGGCAACACGTGGTATGGCTGGAGCTGGCGGTGCAGATCGCGCTTATGATCTGGGTGCTGGTTACGGCAATCCAAAAGCAAAATGCAGGTGTCGCAGTCGTGACTCTGGGAAGTTTCCTGTTTATGAAGCCGGTGTTGGTTCTTGTATCACTGACCATGTCAGTGTGCTGGATTTTGACGCTTCTGGCGGTGGAATACATGCTGTTACATCATGACAGACTGCACGAAAAAGGACAATATCCGGAATTCTTCCTGATCGTGGGAATTCTGACGTCTTATTTTGATTTTCTGACGTATCCCGTTGTTACTTTGGGAATTCCTCTGTGCTGTTACTTCTTATTAGAAAGTGATCGCCTGTGGAATAATATCAAAAGACTGACCGGCTTCAGTGTAAGCTGGGCAATCGGTTATGCCGGAATGTGGGCAGCAAAATGGGTCATTGCAGATCTGACATTACATACCGGTACGATCAAGGATGCTATCTGGTCCATTATCGGCCGTACCGAAGCTATTGGCGGCAGACCCCGGATGAACGGGGGGGGTCTATGTCATCGGACTGAATCTTCAGGAATATCCGGCCTATATTGGAATTGCTGCAGGAGTGCTGGCAGCGATAGCGATAGGAATGCTTGTGATGATAATCGTCACGGGCAAATGGAAGGAAATATTTGCACAGCTGGTTCCCGTAGTACTCACAGCTGCAATTCCCTTCGTCTGGATCATTGCAGTACAACATCATTCAGCATTGCATGCGAGATTTACCTTCCGAATTTTAAGTGTTGCAGCGGCTGCGGCTATCACTTTTATCGTTTTGAATGTAAAGCAGGCAAAAAAGCAACAAAAAAGTCAAAAAATATTAAAAAAAGCGCAATAATACGCTTGCAAAGGAAAGACCGTCATGCTATAATGTAAGACGGTCTTTTTTGAAAGGA
>OGIB01000355.1_pt1 | contig 23136 bp, 15 predicted proteins | sample 1571691 | NCBI WGS metagenome assembly OGIB01 (sample SAMEA2582058, study PRJEB24529) | metagenome | biome: Human gut stool | place: China | collected 2011
TTTTTTTTTTAATGATACGGCGACCACCGAGATCTACACTCTTTCCCTACCCGACGCTCTTCCGATCTAAATCCGGCAATGTAATTTGTATAGCCTTCATAAGATACTCCATAGCCTTACCATTATTGCCATATTTTTGTGTTGCGAGTTCCCCTTTTGCCCAAAACAAACTCTGTCTTTCCAATTCTGATGTATTCTTCGTCAGCCTGTCCACTATGTCAATCTGCTCTTCAATTCTTTGCAAATCCCCATCTGTTACATTTCTAATCAATGTCTGTATTTCTAAATACAACTCCATCTCTTCTTTACTCACAAAAGAATTAAACAAATTATTCTCCGTACCCAATCGTTCAAACAGTTTCTCCAAAATAAGTCGTCCCGGTTTTTGTGCTCCATTTTCAATTCTTGACAAAGATGCAGGTGTACAGATTCCGTAACTAACTTCTTCCTGTGTATATCCCTTTCTCAACCTTGTTTCTCGCAAAAAATCTCCTACAACGTATACTGCCATATTGTATCTCACCCGTTTCTCTTTTTTGTATTTGATACTTATAATATAACGAGTTTTCAGTCAAACTTCAACTTTTTATTAATAATTCTTTCAATTTAACAATTTTAAGTATATTTTCCTCAAAATATAAGACTTCATACATTGTATTCTTTAATTCTAAGAATTGTCAATACGAGCTTTTTAAAACAATAATCACAATATTTTCAATCAGCATTTTACATATATTATGATTCTTTCTCATACTTTTCAATCAAACATTGATGTTCTTTGCAATTTTTATCATAACTGATTCCTACAAGCAGAATATCCCCCGTATAATTTTCAATGGCTGTTGGATACTTTTTATTCTTAATCTGCTGCATTGCAGTCTGTGCATTCTGATTCCATTTCAGTTCCACAATTAACGCAGGATAATCCGCTTTATATTCAGGTTTTGGTATATAAACAAAGTCAGCGAATCCACGGCCTGTCGGCAATTTCCGAATTGGTTTGAAATAATATTGCATTGCACTAAGATATGCTATTGTCAATACACTACTTAACGAATTTTCATTATGATACTGAATAACAGAAATATACTCATTATGAATTTTCTCTATCTGAGTTCCAACCATCACACCATCCATATCTAACGTCGCATCCAGAAGTCTTTCTGACTCCTGCTGAAACATCAACATTTCATTCCAAGACCGGCTTTCAACTGCCACTGTAAGTTCCTGCCGAATCTCTTCATTCGGAATAAACGCTGTTTTTGTATACTGATCATAACCAAGATATCCCAGATGAATCATATAAGTAAGCACATCATCCTTGCTGTGAATATTTACAGTATCATTTTTGAAAGTTGCAGTATCAACCTTCACATTTGCACCAGAAAGCATTTCAATAATAGCTGTTTTCAAACCATCATAATTCATATTAATCAAAGGAGTAACTGCTTCATAAGATGCCGTTTCGGACCAATAACTTTTAAATTCTCCTTTTAGCATCACACCTACAACCGCTCTCGGATTATAAATCTGATAATCCTTCAAAAGATAACCATCATACCAGCGTTTGACTTTATCAAAATCCTGATGATATTCCTTCGAAAGTTTCTCTACTTCATCCTCCGTAAAACCAATATAAGGAGCCAGATTGCTCGCACTCAACATTGTAAACTCATCAAAATTATTCAATGCAGACTGTGTTTTTTCTTTTTTTACAGGAAGAATACCTGTAAGATAAGCAAGCTGAATGTATTTAGTTGGTTCAGTTCCTTTAAACATTCCCCTCAGGAAATTGATATACGCCTCCTGAACCTTTCCATTTGTTGCCGCGTCTCGAATCAGAACATCCCATTCATCAATAATGATAATAAACTTTTGTCCGGTTTTTTCTCTTACAATGGAAAGTGCATCCGGTAAACGTGATACTTCCCATGTAAAAATATCTGGATATATTTCCCGTAATTCGCTCAAAACTGAATCTGTAATAAGCGTTACAACATTATCAACGTCCTCACAATTCGCCAAGAACCACTGGATATCAATATGAATCACATCATACTTATTGAGATGCTCCCTGAAATCTGCTTCCTTACTAATTTGCAATCCAGAAAACATCTTCTCAGAATCCGCACCCTTACTGTAGTATGCTGCCAACATATTCGCTGCATACGACTTTCCGAATCTGCGTGGTCTGCTATTACAAATATAAGCATCTGTCGTATCAAGAACACTGTTCGTGTACTCAATCAAACCAGTCTTATCCACATATATCTTAGAATTCAACGCAACCTGAAATGCACTATTATCCGGGTTTACGAATCTACCCATGTCTTCCTGTCTCCTTTCTGTTTCTTCTAAATAAAGAATAACAGTAATTTTGCTAACTGTAAATGTAAAAGTGGTCGTATAATAATTATTATACGACCACTTTCAACAATGCTATGCAGGAGCAAACATTTTCTTTAAACTTTTTATCTTAATGATACATAATAGTTGTTAACTCACTTTTTTGTAAGAGAATTTAAACTCTTCTGCCGCCTGCGGTATGGTATCAAATCCTACATATGCCCAAGGTACAATGGCATCAGACTTATGAAAACCCCACCATGGAGCCATATTTGCCAAAGATGTCTTACTGCTCACTAAGGCTGCTATCGTCAATATCACAACAGAAATGCCTAGTAATGCTGCGAGAATCGTCTGTACAATCCCCGCCTTCTTCACGCCAAGAATATTCAATATACCAAATAAAATCAATATTCCCATAGCAAGCAACATTTCTCCAAGCCAGACCTCATAGCCGGCCACCTGATAATGTAACCCCCATTTTAAAATACCTGCTGATCCATCTAAGCCATCGACAATTAGACCAATTGCAGTCGAATTCATTGGAACATTTGTCAAATAAGCCACTACCAGAAACCATCCACAAACATATGCCGTATTTCTGTCAAAGCACATCTTGGTAAAAGTAAATTCGCCGCCGGTCTTTGGATACTTTTGCACCAAGTGCCATTGCCCATACATGTGTAGGACTTAACTGTCTCTGAAGTTGTCCCTGATTATCATTTTTTTATAATTACTCATATTTCTCTCTTTTTTATCAACCTGTGACATAACGATTATCAATTGCCTTTAATTCGTTAAATGTATCAATCTCTGTAATATCCTCTGCAATACATTCACGAACATGCACTTGGTAATTTTCCCTTTTATAAACAAGCGGCACCTGCTCCCAATAGCGCTCTTTTCCACCCTGCGATAAATAAACCTCATTTAAGTCATTGGCAAGCTTGATTCCATCTGCTTCACTCCAGTAGGAAATTCCAACCATCTGATGACAGTCGGTACCACCTACTTTTTCTTCTGTGATCACACCATTATGATCGGTTGCAAAACACCAGTCATCCGTGGACTCCACCGGAATACTCAAGAAATTTGTTTCATATTCATACTTACGAATCAGTTTTTTATTACGGAGCAGTAAATCTGCTTCCAAAACATACGCATTCTGCAGAAGATATCTGACACATACAGCGGAGGAAATATTATTTGCTTCATTATAAATCGGATTCTCAACAAATCTGATGTTCGGATATTTATAAAGAAGCTGATCAAACTGTTCTCCCAAATATCCACGCACAATAACAATCTCAGGAATTCCAGCTTCTACCACTGCATCAAGAAGTGAATCAATAATACGCGTTCCGTTGACTCTGACAAGCGGTTTAGGCGTATTCAAAGTGATCGGCACCATCCGGCTTCCAAAGCCTGCTGCTACAAATATTGCTCTCTTCACACGATAAGGTTCCAATGCATCCAGACCAGCCTGTGTGATCCGTCCATTTTTGCAATAGTTTTTTTCTGTTAATTCTTTGACTGTCTTATTCACGGCTTCAGCTGAAATTTTTAACCGCTCTGCCATATCTTTCTGAGATACAACCTCTTTTGTCTCTGTCAGAAGTACCAACATATCAAATTCTCTTTTTGTGATCATACTTTTTCTCCTAAATACATAAATCTTGTTGAAGTATAGTACTAGCATTCATTGTTGTCAATGTTACATATATAAATCAGAACACTTTTCAGTAATTTATCTAATTCTCCAGCTTGCATAAATATCCATCTAGTGTATCATTTTTCTATAATTGAATTTTATTTCAATACATTTTCCTTTAAATACTCCGCAATATATCTGGATACTTTCTTTCCTCCACTCTCATTCAAATGTGTTCCACCATCCAGACTATCTTCCTCAAAATTCATGCCGATCACATCTGTCACCTTCATGCAATTAATCAATTCCACACCATTTTCATCTGCCCAGTCCATAACTGTATTTGTCATCTCCACCGTTTTCTCATTGCATGGAAACGGTGCACGCACCAATACCAATTCTGTACCATGCTCCTTACACAGTTCATTCATCATATCCAGATATCTGAAATTTTCTTCATAAACAGGTCGTCTTTTTTCTGAAAATATCTCATCCCAGGATGCATACCCACAAGGCTGTGCGCCTGCCCAATGTTTGAATCCTCGTCCCTCTTCTGTAAAATATGAATTCATAAAGCTCTCTTTCCACCCTTCAAAAGACGAATAATCCAATTCCTCCCATCTGGAATGATATTTACCTAAAGGGAATAAATAATCCAACTGCAAATCTTCCGGCACACAATCTCTTATTGCTTCCACTTTTATATCTGAATATCGTAGGTCATTTAATGAGGAATCTCTCACTCCCTCGCTCGTAAACCCAGTATCATCCTCATCATAAAACATTCCAAATATCTCTAACACAACCACATCAATATCACTGTTATCCAGCGCATCCTCATCGCGCTGCTGGCGCTGGGCATCCGGAACATCCGGCTGGGGCCTACCCTGCCCCCGTTCCTCTCGCCGGGGGTGGTGCGCACCCTGCAGGAACGGTACGGCCTCAAGCCCATTGCCACCCCGGAAGCCGACCTGCAGGCCATTCTGGGCGGGTGAGGTTTCGTTTGGTTATTTTGCAACAAACCCGCAAATCGAAGCATTCCTGAGTCCTGAGTGTTCCGCATCACTCAGGGCAAATTCCTCCAAACCGCCGTACCCGCGTGCACAACGCCGGGTGCGGCGGTTTTGCTTGTATGCCGCGCACAGCTGCGGGGGCTCGCGGCATCTCGCACAAGAAGCGGCGCAATGTGTGTGGCATATTTGGTGCAGCTGTCACTTGAAGATTTTTCAGGAATCTGTATAATATCAGGTATCGGAACAAAGGCGTTCCGCAGGGGCATCCTATGCCCTTGCGGGGCGCTTTTTTCTTTTTGCAGGGGATAAAAAGCTGCGGAGGGTGCCGCAGCCCCCGGTAAGCAAACACGTAAAAAGGATGGGAAAGACTATGGAAAACTTTACAGAGCAGAAAACCACCCTTGGTCTGTACGACCCACAGTTCGAGCACGATGCCTGCGGCATCGGCGCTGTGGTGGACATCAAGGGACGTAAAAGCCACCAGACGGTGGACGATGCACTGTCCATCGTGGAGCGGCTGGAGCACCGCGCCGGTAAGGACGCCGAGGGCAAGACCGGCGACGGCGTGGGCATCCTGCTGCAGATCAGCCACAAGTTCTTCTCCAAGGTAGCCGAGGAGCTGAACATCCGGCTGGGCAATGAGCGGGAGTACGGCGTGGGTATGTTTTTCTTCCCCCAGAACGAGCACCTGCGGGCTCAGGCCATGAAGCTGTTCGAGGTGGTCACCCGCAAGGAGGGGCTGGAGTTTCTGGCATGGCGCGAAGTGCCCGTAGACCCCGATGCCGTGGGGCAGAAGGCCCGGGACTGCATGCCCGCCATCTGGCAGTGCTTCATCAAAAAGCCTGCCAAGGTAAGCAAGGGCATCGAGTTTGACCGCCGCCTGTACATCGTGCGCCGCGTGTTCGAGCAGGCCAGCAACGGCACCTATGTGCCCAGCCTGTCCAGCCGCACCATCGTGTACAAGGGTATGTTCCTCGTGCACGACCTGCGCCGCTTCTACGCTGATCTGCAGGACCCGGATTATGAATCCGCCATCGGCATGGTGCACAGCCGCTTTTCTACCAACACCAACCCCAGCTGGATGCGTGCACACCCCAACCGCTTTATCCTGCACAACGGCGAGATCAACACCATCAAGGGCAACACCGACGCCATGCTGGCGCGCGAGGAGAGCATCTCCAGCCCCATTCTGCAGGACGATATGAACAAGATCCTGCCCATCATCAACACCTCCGGTTCGGACTCCGCCATGCTGGACAACGCGCTTGAGTTTATGGTGATGAACGGCATGGACCTGCCGCTGGCCGTGATGATCACCATCCCCGAGCCGTGGGAGAACAACAAGAACATCAGCCAGAAAAAGCGGGATTTCTACCAGTACTACGCCACCATGCTGGAGCCGTGGGACGGCCCCGCCGCCATCCTGTTCTCGGACGGAGATGTGATGGGCGCGGTGCTGGACCGCAACGGTCTGCGCCCCAGCCGCTACTACATCACCAAGGACGGCCGCATGATCCTGTCCTCTGAGGTGGGCGTGCTGGAATGCGACCCGGAGAACATTCTGGTCAAGGAGCGCCTGCGTCCCGGCAAGATGCTGCTGGTGGATACCGTCAAGGGCGAGGTTGTGGACGATGAAAAGCTGAAGGAGCTTTACGCCAGCCGCGAGCCCTACGGCGAGTGGATCGACCGCAATCTGGTGCAGCTGAGCGGGCTGAAGATCCCCAACGTAAAGGTGGAAAGCTACACCGGCGAGCAGCTGACCCGGCTGCAGAAGGTGTTCGGCTACAAGTACGAGGACGTGAACACCATGATCCTTGCCATGGCGCGGGCGGGCGCAGAGCCTTCCGGTGCCATGGGTACCGACACTCCGCTTGCCGTGCTCAGCAGCCAGCATCCCCCGCTGTTCAACTACTTCAAGCAGCGTTTCGCGCAGGTGACGAACCCGCCCATTGACGCCATCCGGGAAAAGGTGGTCACCTCCACCAGCGTTTACATCGGTGCCCACGGCAATCTGCTGGAGGATAAGCCGGAGAACTGCAAGGTGCTCAAGGTACACAACCCCATCCTGACCAACACTGACCTGTTGAAGATCAAGTACATGAACGTGCCGGGCTTCAAGGTGGCTACGGTGTCCATCAACTACTACAAGAACACCAGTCTGGAAAAGGCCATCGACCGGGTATTTCTGGAGGTAGACCGCGCCTACAAGGAGGGTGCGAACATCATCATCCTGTCCGACCGTGACGTGGATGAATACCATGTGACCATTCCCAGCCTGCTGGCGGTGTCGGCAGTGTCCCAGTACCTCATCCGCACCAAAAAGAGCACCGCACTGGCACTGATTCTGGAAAGCGCCGAGCCCCGGGAGGTGCACCACTTTGCCACCCTGCTGGGCTACGGTGCCTGCGCCATCAACCCCTATCTGGCACACGAGACCATCGGGCAGCTGATCGACGAGGGCCTGCTGGACAAGGACTATTACGCTGCTGTGCAGGACTACGACAACGCCATCCTCAACGGCATTGTAAAAATCGCCTCCAAGATGGGCATTTCCACCATCCAGAGCTACCAGAGCAGCCAGATCTTTGAGGCTGTGGGCATCTCGAAGGAGGTCATCGACAAATACTTCACCGGCACGGTGAGCCGTGTGGGCGGCATCAGCATGGCAGACATTCAGGCCGATGTGGAGGCGCTGCACAACGCCGCCTTTGACCCGCTGGGGCTGGATATCAACATGGAGCTGGCCGACAGCGGTGCCCACAAGTTCCGCAGCGGCAAGGAAGAGCACCTGTTCAACCCCCAGACCATCCACCTGTTCCAGAAAGCCTGCCGCACCGGCGATTACGACACCTTCAAGCAGTTCACCCAAACGGTGGACAACATGGGTGCCGAGGGTGTGCATCTGCGCAGCCTGCTGGACTTCAACTACGCCGCAGACGGCGGCATCCCGCTGGAAGAAGTAGAGCCGGTCTCCAGCATCGTCAAGCGGTTCAAGGGCGCTGCCATGAGCTACGGCGCACTGAGCAGCGAAGCGCACGAGACCATTGCCATTGCCCTGAACCGTCTGGGCGGCCGCAGCAATACCGGCGAGGGCGGCGAGCCCGAGGAGCGCTACCACAGCGAGAGCAATTCCAAGATCAAGCAGGTGGCCTCTGCCCGCTTTGGCGTGACCAGCAAGTATCTGGTCAGCGCCGAGGAGATCCAGATCAAGCTGGCACAGGGCGCAAAGCCCGGCGAGGGCGGCAATCTGCCCGGTGCCAAGGTGTATCCGTGGATCGCCAAGACCCGCCACAGCACCACCGGCGTGGGTCTGATCTCTCCCCCGCCCCATCACGATATCTACTCCATCGAGGATCTGGCAGAGCTGATCTACGACCTGAAAAACGCCAACCGCAGCGCCAACATCAACGTCAAGCTGGTCAGCGAAGCCGGTGTCGGCACCATTGCCGCCGGTGTTGCCAAGGGCGGCGCACAGGTCATTCTGGTGTCCGGTTATGACGGCGGCACCGGTGCTGCGCCCCGCACCTCCATCAAGCACGCCGGTCTGCCCTGGGAGCTGGGCATCGCCGAGACCCACCAGACCCTGATCCTGAACGGTCTGCGCACCCGTGTGCACATTGAGAGCGACTCCAAGCTGCTGTCCGGCCGGGATGTGGCCATCAGCTGCATGCTGGGCGCAGAGGAATTCGGCTTCGGCACTACCCTGCTGATGGCCGAGGGCTGTGTGATGATGCGCGTGTGCAATCTGGACACCTGCCCCATGGGCATCTGCACCCAGAACCCCGAGCTGCGCAAGAACTTCAAGGGCAAGCCGGAGTACATCATCAACTACCTCACCTTTGTGGCTGAGGAACTGCGGGAGTACATGGCAAAGCTGGGCGTGCGCACCGTGGACGAGCTTGTGGGCCGCACCGACCTGCTGCGGGTCAAGCCCGCCGCCCCGGGCAGCCGTGCAGCGGAGTTGGATCTGGACTGCATCCTGCACAACCCCGCCATTGCAAACAGCAACGTCCACTTTATCAAGGAGGACAGCTACGACTTCCATCTGGAAAACACGCTGGACATGAAGGTGTTGATGAAGAAGTTCAAGCTGGGCAGCAAGGCTCCCCAGAGCGTCAGCCTGAATGTTTCCAACGTGGACCGCGCCTTTGGTGCCATCTTTGGCAGCGAGATCACCCGCAAATACGGCAACGACCTGCCGGACGATGTGTACACCGTGCACTGCACCGGTGCAGGCGGCCAGAGCTTTGGTGCGTTTATCCCCAATGGCCTGACGCTGGAACTGGTGGGCGACTGCAACGACTACATGGGCAAGGGCCTTTCCGGCGGCAAGATCGTAGTGCGCCCGCCGCAGGGCATCGACTTCAAACCCGAGGAGAACATCATCACCGGCAACGTGGCGCTGTACGGCGCTACCAGCGGCAAGGCGTTCATCTCCGGTGTGGCCGGCGAGCGCTTCTGCGTGCGCAACAGCGGCGCGACCGCCGTTGTAGAGGGCGTGGGCGACCACGGCTGCGAGTACATGACCGGCGGCACCGTGGTGGTGCTGGGACAGACCGGCAAGAACTTTGCAGCCGGTATGACCGGCGGCATTGCCTATGTGCTGGACGAAAACTGGGACTTCTACCAGCGCGTGAACAAGGAGACCGTCAGCCTTGAGCCGGTGGAGCACAAGTACGATGTTGCCACCCTGAAGGAGCTGATCCGCGCCCATGTGGAGGCCACCGGCTCTCCGCGCGGCAAGGAGATTCTGGACAATTTCAGCGCGTTCCTGCCCAAATTCAAAAAGGTGCTGCCTTACGATTACGACCGCATGCTGCGGGTCATCGCCTCGGTAGAGGAGCGTGGTCTGGACGGCGAGCAGGCACAGATCGAAGCATTCTATGCAGTGCAGAAGCATAAGTAAGGAGGGGCAGCAGCATGGGTAAGACAACAGGATTTATGGATTATGCGCGCAAGACCAGCACGGACGTTGCGCCGCTGGAGCGCCTTGAAAATTTTAACGAGTTCCACATCTGGCTCTCGCGGGAGCAGCAGCAGACGCAGGCCGCCCGCTGCATGGACTGCGGCGTGCCCTTCTGTCAGGCGGGCATGATGATCGGCGGCATGGCCTCCGGCTGTCCGCTGAACAACCTCATCCCGGAGTGGAACGATCTGGTGTACCACGGCAAGTGGGAGCTTGCGCTCCACCGCCTGATGGCCACCAACCGCTTCCCGGAGTTTACCAGCCGGGTGTGCCCCGCCCTGTGCGAGGCTGCCTGCACCTGCGGGGATGTGACCGGCAACAGCGTCACCGTGCGCGAAAACGAGCACGCCATCATCGAGACAGCCTACGCCAAAAACTGGCTGACCGCCACCCCGCCGCCGACCCGCACCGGCAAGAGCGTTGCCGTGGTGGGCAGCGGCCCTGCGGGGCTTTCGGTGGCCGAGTACCTGAACAAGCGCGGCCACGCCGTTACGGTGTTTGAGCGCGCCGACCGTGTGGGCGGCCTGCTGATGTACGGCATCCCCAACATGAAGCTGGACAAGGCAGTCATCGAGCGCCGTGTCAAGCTGATGCAGGCCGAGGGTGTTGAGTTCCGCACCGGCATGGATGTGGGCGGTGCCGTGCCCGCCGAGCAGCTGCTGGCAGATTTTGATGCCGTGGTGCTGTGCTGCGGTGCAAAAAAGCCCCGCGATTTGAACGTGCCCGGCCGGGACGCCAAGGGCGTGCACTTTGCGGTGGACTACCTGACCAGCGTGACCAAGAGCCTGCTGGACTCGGGTTTTGCAGACGGCAAGGCCATCAATGCAGCCGGTAAAAACGTGCTGGTCATCGGCGGCGGCGACACCGGCAACGACTGTCAGGGCACTGCCCTGCGGCAGGGCTGCACCGACCTGATGGCACTGGAAATGATGCCGCAGCCTCCTGTCGAGCGCACCGCTGCAAACCCGTGGCCGGAGTGGCCCCGGGTGCTGAAGGTGGACTACGGCCAGACCGAGTGCATTGCCAAGTTCGGCAAGGACCCGCGTGTGTACCAGACCACCGTGAAGGAGTTTTTGAAGGACGAGGCCGGCAATCTGACCGGTGCCGTCATCAGCTGCCTGAAACCGGAGCGCGACCCCGAGACCGGCCGCACCAGCATGGTGCCCACCGGCAAGGAATTTACCTACGACTGCCAGTTGGCATTTATTGCCGCAGGCTTTACCGGCTGCGAAAACTACACAGCCGATGCCTTTGGGGTGGAGCTGACCGCCCGGGGCAATGTAGCCGACCACAGCTTTAAGACCAACGTGGACAAGGTATTCGTCTGCGGCGATATGCGCCGCGGCCAGAGCCTTGTGGTGTGGGGTCTGCGCGAGGGCCGCGATTGCGCCGCCGAGGTGGACCGCTGCCTGATGGGCTACTCGAACCTTTAATTTGCCATTCTCTTTCCTATCCTAAACAAGCAGAAGCGGGAGCCCGTTGCAAGGCTCCCGCTTCTGCTTTTATTTTTTAATCGGTATCGTATTCCGGCTCTGTGCTGCCCTCCGGGGTCGTTTCCGGGGTAGTAGGCTCGGTAGCGGCAGGCTCTTCCGGGGTGGCGGTGATCTGCACACTGGGGTCAGCGGCGATATACACGGTGATCACCGTGCCCACCGTGACCATAGCGCCCTCTTCCTCGCTGGCAGAGACCACGCAGCCCGTGGCATAGGAGCCATCGTTCACCACCATAAAGCAGCTGGCCACAAGCCCCCGGCTGCTCAGGATCTCAATAGCCTTATCCTGCGATGCACCGATGATCTTGGGCATCTCCACCTTCTCCGGGCCCTGACTGACCACGATCCGGATCACCTCGCCGTTCTCCATCACCTCGCCGGCCTCCGGCTCCTGTCGGATGACCTGCCCGGAGGGCACGGTATCGCTGTACTCCAGCACCGCCCGGAACAGGTACATACTGGTGTACTCGCGGTTATTCTTGATCTGTTCGTAGTCGATGCCCACAAAGTTGGGCACAAGGTTCTGGGGGGGCATCGCTTCGCTGCTGGCCGCCTCGGAGCTCGGCTCGGAGGAGGGCAGCTGCTCCTCCTTGCTGCTCACGATGCCCCACAGGGTGAGCAAGATCAGAACGGAAAGCAGGATCAGGATGCCCGCCAGCAATCCCTTCAAACTGAGCAGATGTTCCCTGCCCTGCCCGCTCTGCTCTGCCCGCACCGGATGCATCGGGGTCTCCGGCTTCATGGTGCGGGTCAGCTCGGCGGTATATTCCTTGGAGGAAAGCGCCTGATACAGCTGCGGCACGGTCTGGATGCGCTCCATGACCTTGAGCCGCAGCCCCAGCTGCAATACATCGGAAACATAGGCCGGTACGGCAGGCTCTACGGTGCGTGCCCGGGGGTTAGAGTCCGACACCACACGCTGGGCAGCGGGCATGGGCGCCTGCCCGCACACCATGCGGTAAAAGACAGCGGCAAGGCTGTATTCGTCGGTGTAGCGCCCCTCAAACTCGGCGGTAGTATACTGCTCCGGCGCGGAGTAACCCTCGTACAGCTGCTCGTGCAGGCCGCTGCCTGCGGTGCGCAGACCCACAGTGGCGTACCCAGCCAGACGGCAGCGGCCATCTGCCATCACCCGGATATTCTCCGGGCAGATGCCGCGGTGCACCAGCCCTGCCTTATGCATGGCCGCCACGCCCTCAAACACCGGGCGCAGCATGGCGCAGGCCTCCTCTGCCTGCACCGGAGCGGAACGGTTTTCCAGCCATTGCTCCAGCGGGGTGCCGCCTAAGTTTTCCAGCACCGCATACACGGTGTTGTTGGCTTCCACCACGTCCAGCACGGCTTCCAGACCGCTGGCGGGGGTAATGCGCTGGATGGCGCGGTACAGGTCTGCAAAGTCCATGCGGGTGGTCTTGAACAGTACCTCGCTCCCCTGCTTGGGGCGCAGGATGCAGTCCGCGCCCCGCTCCGCAGAAAGAGTGACGGGCAGGTACTCCTTGATGGTCACCCGGAAAGCACCCAGATTCTCCACGCCGCTGTACAGCACGCCCTCGCCATCCAGACTGCGCATCTCGCCCACCGTGTAGCGCCCGGCCAGCACCGTACCCACCGGCAGGCAGCCCGCCGGGTTGCAGCCCTCTAAGATCTTCCCGCAATGGGGGCAGACGGTCGCCGCAGGCGGCAGTTCCCCAATGCAGAACGGACACAGGCGTTTTTGCTCCATAGTGTTCTCTCCCCTTCCAAACTTCTATACTTTTTATTGTATCATAGTGTTCCCCGCCGTGCAAGCTGTCCGCATTTTGGTGCACACGCAAAAAAAGACCGGGGCCCGCAGCCCAAAGGGCTGACAGGCTTCGGTCTTATAGATGCAAGGGGTTTTCTCTTATGCTGCGCTTAGTGGATGAACACAGGACCCAGCGGGTTTGTAATGGGGCTTACATAGCCGCCCAGCAGCTTGGGGATAGCAAGGCTGATGTCGGGGACGTAGGTCAGCAGCAGCAGTGCAATGAACATGCACAGGTAGAACGGCAGGGTCGCCTTGACCACTTTCTCCATGGGGCGCTTTGCAACGGCAGAGCCGATGAACAGAACGGAGCCAACGGGAGGAGTGAGCAGGCCGATGCCGCAGTTCAGAACCACGATGATACCGAACTGGATGGGATCGATGCCGATGGAGGTGGCGATGGGCAGCAGGATGGGGGTAGCGATCAGGATGATGGGAGCCATATCCATGATCATGCCCAGCACCAGGATGATGAGGTCGATGAGCAGTGCGATGATGTAGGGGTTGCTGGTGACGCTGGTGATGGCGTTTGCAGCCAGATCAGGCACGTGCAGCATGGTCAGGCAGTTGCCGAACACAGCAGAGGTGGCGATCAGGATGAGGACGATGGACAGAGTGTTGACGCACTCATCCAGAGCGTGCCAGACGCCCTTCCAGTCAAGGCCCTTATAGACGAAGACGGAGACCAGCAGAGAGTAGATAACTGCGATAGCAGCGGACTCGGTAGCGGTGAACACACCGCCGACAACGCCGAACACGACGATGACGACTGCGGCCAGAGCCCAGATAGAGGTACCCAGCTGCTTGATGAAGCCTTTGATGGTGAAGGGAGAGCCCTTGGGATAATTCTCTTTCACAGAGATGATGTAGGAGCCGATCATCAGGACGATGGCCAGCAGAGCGCCGGGCAGGTAGCCAGCCAGGAACAGGCTGCCCACAGAGATGCCGCCGGCGGTGGTGGCGTAGATGACCATGTTGTGGCTCGGGGGGACCAGCAGGCCCTCGCAGGAGGAGGTGATGGTGACAGCGGTGGAGAAGTCGGCGTCGTAGCCCTGATCGACCATCATGGGGATCATGATAGAGCCGATGGACGCAGTATCTGCGGAAGCAGAACCGGAAATGCCGCCGAAGAAGTAGGAAGCAACGATGTTGACCATTGCCATGCCGCCGCGCATCCAGCCGACGCAGGCGTCAGCCAGAGCGATCAGCTTTTCGGAGATGCCGCCGCTGCCCATGAGGACGCCCATGGTGATGAAGAAGGGGACGGCCATCAGGCTGAAGGACGAAATGCCCTTGACCATCAGACGGCAGACATCGGTCAGTGCCTGACCCTGCACCATCATGCACAGCACGCTGGACAGACCAACGGCGTATGCGATGGGGAAGCGCAGGAAGATCATGACGAAGAAGCTGACAAGAAGGACAACGATTGCCAGTGTCTGGACTGTCATATTAGTTCTCCTCCTTTACAAAAAAGCTCTTGATGTGGTTGTACAGTGCCTCGATCTCGAAGATGATCATGGCGACACCGGCCAGAGGCACGGGGAAGTACATCCAGAAACGGCTCAGCCAGGGCATCGAGACATAGAAGCCGCGGCCGCCCAGGGTGGTGGCGTAGTTCCAGCCCACAACCAGCATGATGAGGCCGAGGATGCAGACCGCCAGATCGGCGAGGATGTCCAGCACCTTGACGGCGACCTTGGGCAGATAGACGTCAAATGCGGTCATGCGGATGTGTGCGCCGCGGCGGATGGCCAGAGCAGCACTCAGCACGGCCATGTAGCTCATGCAGGTCAGAACAACTTCTTCAGACCATGCGGGGTCCGGGATGAACGGGACGTAACGACCAACGACCGACATGGTGGTGATGAGAATATCCACGATCAGCAGAATCTTGCAGATAAACAGGACCACTTTGTAGGTGACGTCGTACGCCGGCTTGATCTTATCCAGAGTGGTAAAGATTTTCGGCATAGGATCTCCTCCATACTCTTATAAAAAGCCCGGCGGGTCTGCGGGCGTATCCCGTAGTCCCCGCCGGGCTATGTACTACTTCAGGATAAAGGCGCTTTTATCAGGCCTTCATATCCAGCAGCTGCTGATACAGCTCAGCCTGATCCGAGGTGTTCTCGCTGATGACCTTAGCGCAAGCCTCCTGCCAGGGAGCCTTATCGGGGACATCGATGACGTTGCAGCCGGAAGACTTCAGCTCGTCGAGGACCTTGTTCTCAGCGGTCTCGGACAGGTCAGCGTTGAAGGCCTGCGTATCCGCAGCAGCCTCCATGATGGCAACCTGCTGATTCTCGGTCAGCTTGGCCCAAGCGTTGTCGGTGATGACAGCCTGGATAGCGCCCAGAGTGTGGCCGTCGAGGATCAGGTTGTTAGCGACCTCGGGGAAGGCGTTGGACTTGTAGTTTGCGATGGGCTGCTCAGCGCCATCCACAACGCCGGTCTGCAGTGCGCTGTACAGCTCGCCGAAGGCAACGACGGTGGGGTTAGCGCCCAGGCCCTCGACCATGCCGTTCATGACGGGGTCGTTGGACACGCGCAGCTTCAGGCCCTTGAAATCAGCGATGCCGGAAACGGGCTTGACCGTGAAGAAGTGACGGAAGCCCTCCTCGCCGTAGAAGATGCCGCGAACGGGCAGACCCAGCTCCTGGGGCTCGTTCAGGAACTCAGGTGCCAGCTCGCTGTTGGCGAAGTTCCAGAAGTGTGCGCGGTTCTCGAAGGTGAAGGGGATGGACAGCAGCTTGGACTTGTTGCAGCCGTAGCTGGTCAGTGCGAAAGCGGAGATACGGCTGATGTCGATGGAGGTGGAGCCGCCGAGGATAGCGTCCAGAACGTCGTTCTCAGAGCCCAGAACGCCGGAAGCCTGCACATCGACGACCACAGAACCGCCGCTCAGCTCCTCGACCTTCTCCTTGAAGTGAGAACCGGTCTGGCCAACGATGGTATCCAGCGGGTTGACCTCGGCGTAGACCAGAGTCACCTTGGGATCGCTGGCAGCAGCTGCTGCATCACCGGCAGCAGCAGAAGAAGCTGCGGTAGAGGTGGAAGCAGCGGTAGAAGTGGAGCCGCTCTTGGAACCACCGCAGGCGGTCAGAGCAACAGCAGCGGTAGCTGCACCGGCAACGGCCATAAAGCTACGACGAGAGATCATTTTCATAGGAATCGTCCTCCTTAAATAATTGTGAAATTCTCCGGGCGCACAGGTGCCGGAGCTTTCGTTCATTGACTGTACACACTTTAGCAAATTTTCCGAAATGAAACAAGGCCTTTCGAAAAATGTCCTGTTTTTCGAAAGAATGTCAAGATTGTTTTTGACATATTGCACAATCGCTTTCTATCTTGTTTGTGCAATACTGCTGACAAGTTGGATACATTCCTGCATTCATAGCAAAAAACAACACCCCGAAAAATGTCCATCCGGGCACTTCTCGGGGCGTCTTTTTCAGCTTTTCTGTATCCGGTCGATCAGTTCCTGCTGGGCAGAGAATTCATCGTACATGGGCTGCACCGCTGCGCGGAAGCGGGCTTTCTCGGCTTCGTCCAGCTCGGTAACGCAGATGCCCAGCTTGCGCATATTCTGCTCCGCGTCCGCTTCCCGCCGTGCCCAGAGCTCGCGTTCCTTCTGTGCGCTCTCCCGGGCGCAGGCGCGGATCACCTCCGGGAAGCTTTCGTCCAGCGCGGCAAGCTTTTCCATCACCGCCGGGCTGGCCAGCTGCACCTCCGGCACCCGGGTGTGCTCGTCCTTCAGGAAAAAGGGTGCTACCTCGTAGTGTCCCATCACCTCGTAGCTGGGCCAGTTGTTCTCTGCGCCGTCGATCTCGGCATTATGCAGGGCGGCATATACCTTGCTGTACACCACCTGCGCCGGCTTTGCGCCCAATGCGGTGATCATGTCGCTCATCATATCCGACTCCTGCACCCGGATGGTCAGCCCCTGCAAATCATCCAACCCGGTCACCTTTTCCCGGGTGTAGAAGCTGCGCACACCGGCGTCGAACCACGAAAGTCCCACCAAGTCCATGCCGTCCAGCATGGCCAGAAACTCGTCGCCGATGCTGCCGTCCAGCACCCGCCACATCTGCTGGGCATCGCTGTACAGGTAGGGCAGCTGCAATACACTGAGCTCCGGCTCGTACTCTGCCAGCTGGCTCAGGGACACGCGGGAAAAATCCACCCCGCCGAACTGCATCTGCTGGATGACGCTCTGCTCTGCGCCCAGTTCCGCCCCGCTGTAAACCAGCACCTTCACCCGGCCGCCCGTGCGCTGCGCCACAAGCTCGGCAAAGACCTTTGCGGCCTTGCTGGTGGGGTAATCCTCCGGCTGATTTTCCGCGTAGCGCAGAATGAGCGGCTTTTCCTGCTGCGAAGAAGCAGACTGTGCCGTGCAGCCTGTGACTGCCAGTGCCGGTGCTGCCGTCAGCAGATGCAGCAGTTGACGGCGGGTCACAGCCGTGCCTCCCGGGCCGCCTTTGCCGCTTCCTTCCGGTACTGGGTGGGGGTCATGCCGGTGCGCTTTTTAAAGGCGCGGGCAAAGTAGCTGGCGTCCTCGTAGCCCACCATGGAGGCCACCTCCGCTGCGGAGCGGAAGGGGTCGGACAGCAGCTCCTTGGCGGCGTTGATGCGCAGCTCGGTCAGGCAGTCCAGAAAGTTCATCTTCTGGTACTTTTTGAACTGTGCCGAAAGATACGCCGGGCTGATGTGCAAAATTTCGCTCACGCTGTCCAGCGAGAGGTCGGCCATATAGTTATCTTCCATATACTTGCGCACATGATCCATCACCAGTGCGTTGCGGTCACTCTCCCCTTCCCCGGCGGGGTCGGTCTCCTGCTCCGGGGCGGTTTCCTGCTCCGGGGCTTCCGCAGCCAGCTCTGCCAGACGGCGTCCGGCTTCGATCTGCCGGATGGCGCGGCGGATGGCGGCCTCGGTCTCGTCCGGGTCCACCGGCTTCAGCAAATAGTCGCAGGCACCCAGATGCACCGCCTCGTGGGCGTACTGAAACAGGCTGTATGCCGTGATAAAGATCACCTTGCACTCCGGGCGCTGCTCCAGCACCGCGCGGGCGGCATCCAAGCCGTTCATTCCCGGCATCTCGATGTCCATCAAAATCAGGTCTGCTTCCCAGAGCACGGCGGTGTCGGCGGCTTTGCGGCCATTTTCCGCCATCTCCACCGTCACCTCATGCTCGAACCGGCGCATGACGATATCCGCCAGCGCCTCCCGCTCCATCCTCTCGTCATCCGCGATCAACAGACGAATCATTCCTCAAATTCCTCCTCATTCTCCACCAGCGGCAGATACAGGATCACCGCAGTTCCCCGCCCCGGCCGGGAGCGCACCACCACCCGGCAGCGGGCATCCAGCAGCCGCAAGCGGGCAGCCACATTATAAATACCGATATGTTCCCAGCGGGGTGCGGGCTGTTCCAGTGCCGTGCGCAGCTGCTGCAGCTGCTCCGGCTCAATGCCTACGCCGTTGTCCAGCACCCGGATGCACAGCAGACCCTTTTCCCGCAGGGGCACCATGCGGATGCGCACCACGCCGCCTTCTTCCTTGGGGCAGATGCCGTGCTTGAAGGCGTTTTCCACGATGGGCTGCAAGATAAAGGACGGCACCATAGTCTCGGTCAGGTCCAGCGAATCCGAGAACGCCCACTGCATCTGCACCCGGTCGCCAAAGCGCACATGGTAGATGGAGTAGTATTCGTCCACAATGCGCACCTCCCGGGAGAGGGGCACCTGTTCATCGTTGCTCATCAGGCTGTAACGCAGCAGATGGGAAAGCGCCATGATGAGTGCCTGTGTGCGGTAGGCGGACTCTGTGCCCGCCATCTGCTGGATGACGTTCAGGGTGTTGAACAGAAAATGCGGGTCGATCTGGCTGCGCAGCTGCTGCAACCGGCTGCGCTCCATGCGGTTCTGCAGTTCCAGCGCCTCAGTCTTTTGACGATGCAACTCCCGCTCGATCTCATTTTTCTCCTGTAAGGTGCTCACCTGCTGCGCCATAGAGTGCTTCATGCGGTTGAAGGACTCCGCCAGCTGGCCGATCTCCGGCTGCTTGGGCAGCGGGATGTCCGGGGTATCGAACTGGCTGCGGCTGATAGCGCGGGAGGCCTCGATCATCTGAGACACCGGAGTCAGCAGCTGCATGACCATCAGACCGGAGGCACAGCCCAGCGCCACACACAGTGCTACCACCACGATCTGCATCAGGGCGATCCGCTCGCCCAGCTCAGAGATCTCGGTGTAAGTAGTCTGAGCATCCAGAATCGAGGCTTTCAGCAGCTGCATAGTGTACTGGCTCAGATACCCGCCGCAGACCGAGACCTTGTTGTAGTACAGCTGGGAAGCCTTTGCTTCCTGCCCACTGGAAAGATAGCTCTCCAGCTCTTCCAGCAGGGTGTTGTAGCTGCCGTAGGTGGTTTCCACCGCACCGTACAGCACCCACTGCTCATCGCTGACGTTCTGCAAGCCGTCCATATTGGATCGGATGCGCCACAGCCATGCGTTGCTGGTGGAGCAGGCTGCCTGAAGCTTTTCCAGCATTTCCTCAGTCTCGCCATTCTCCCAGCGGTACGCTTCCAGAATGCTGATGGAGCTTTCCACGCCGCCCTGAAAGCGGCTGATGGCGTTAAAGTTGCCCATCTGGTCGTCCTGTACCTGCTGCACCGCCCGTGCCTGATAGCCGTTCAGGGCAAGCTGCAACGCAAAGGCGGCAAAAAAGGCTGCCAGACACAGCACCATGCGCTGCTTGAGCGTAACGCTGCGCTTCCAGTTGCGCTTTTCCATGCAAAGCTCCCCCTTTTTCGTTAGATAATATCCGTTGGATAATATCTTATTTTACCACGCCTTACGGGCGGTTTGCAAGCCGGATGCACCGCCGCTGATGCATCTTTTGCTTGCTTCTTGCCGGTAAATGTGGTACTATGCCCAAAAAGGAGGGTAACTTTATGACCCAGAATGTTTGCGTTTCCGTTCAGATGGACGAAAAAAGCTTTCACGATTTTGCATCTTTCGACCTGCTGCGCCACAACAAGGGCTGGCAGCGCCCGGCGGTGTTCACCGCCATTCTGCTGGTGTGTGCCGGCATCTGCCTGAGCCAGATCGGCAAGCGGGAGGGTGCCGGGCTGCTGACCGCCGTGCTGGCCATCGTAGCCCTTGGTCTGCCCGCCGTATACTTCGGTACCTTCTTTGCCAACCTCTCCAAGCAGATCAAAAAGCTGGGTCTGCCCCGCCCCTTCTACCGGCTGGAACTGGACGCCGCCGGGCTTTCGGTCTGGATGGCCGGTGAGCAGAACAAAGCCGAGCCCACCAACCGCTACACTTGGAACACCGTGTACTGCGCCTACCGCACCAAAGAGGCGGTGTACATCTACGTCCAGAAGAATCAGGCCTATCTGCTGAACGAGAGCATGGATGCCGCATGGAGCCTGCTGGGCAGTGCCCTGCCCGCCGCCAGCCTGCACGACTGCCGGAAGTAAGGGCACCGGAACGATTTTTCATGCGCTCCGCTTTGCTCTGCGCATGAATAGCGGAATAATTATGTTTTTTTCGAACTCCCGGAGCGTCTGCGGACGCTCCGGGATTCTATTTTTACATAACAATTTTCACAAAACAAAAACCCACGCTGCGGCAAAGCAAAAGCGCAGCGTGGGTACGGAAATAGCGTTATAACATTTTAGCGGGCGAGGGTGTACTTGTGCAGGGTCTTGCGCACTGCGCCGTTACCGGCGTACAGCTCCTTGACCATGCCCTCGATCTTTTCGCCCAGACCGACGGCGTACAGGTCCACACCGAACACGTCGGCACGGCTGTACAGAGCCTTCAGGCAGCTGAAGTCCTGCTCGCCCTCCTTGACCTCCAAGGGGTTGACGATGGCCTGCAGCTCAGCCAGCAGCGGATCGGGAGAGATCTCGAAGGGCTGGCCATTGTCATCGATGCCCTTCAGGTAGCGGGCATAGCCTGCCAGCACCAGCGGGATCAGCACGAGGTTGGACTTGTCCAGACCGCGCTCCTCGTAAGCCTTGATGGTCTCGCCGAAGCGGATCGCCAGCTTCTGGGAGGTATCGGTAGCGATACGCTGCGGAGCATCGGGCATAAAGGGGTTGGGCAGACGGCGGTTGATGACAGCGCCGATGAACTCGTAGGGGTTCAGCACGCCGGGATCAACCACGACGGGCATAGCCTCGATATAGCCGATCTTCTGGATAAAGGAGCGCAGATCCTCGTCTGCCATCTCGGCAGAGATGAGGGTGTAGCCCAGCATACAGCCATAGATAGACATGGCAGTGTGCAGGGGGTTCAGGCAGGTGCAGACCTTCATCTTCTCGATCTTGTCCACGGTCTCGCGGTCACAGTACAGCACACCGCCCAGCTCCAGCGGAGGACGACCGTTGGTGTAGTGATCCTCAATGCACAGGTACTGGGTCTCCTCGGCGTTGACGAAGGGAGCGGTGAAGGTGTGCTTCTCGGTGACGATGGTGTAGTTGTCCTCAAAACCGTCGTCAGCCAGCATCTTCTGGACCTTGGCATCCGGGCGGGGAGTGATCTTGTCGATCATGCTCCAGGGGAAGGTGATCTTGGTCTCGTCCTTGACGTAGGCCAGGAACTCGGCGGGGACCAGACCCTGCTCGACCCACTTGGAAGCATAGGCAAAGACTGCGGCCTTGACCTTATCGCCGTTGTGAGAGCAGTTATCCATGCTCTGCACGGTCAGGGGCAGCTTGCCGGCCTTGAAGCGCTCGTACAGCAGAGCGGTGACCTTGCCCATGGCCAGCACGGGGGTCAGGCCGCGCTCCAAGTCAGCGGGAGCAACGCCGTAGCCCTTCTCAGTGATGGTGAAGGAGATCATCTGCAGGCTGGGGTTCTGGAAGATCTCCACCAGACGTGCCCAGTCAGCGCCGAAGGAGTAGTCAGCCTTCAGGCTCTCGGTGACGGAGGCGATGACCTTCTTCTCGATGTCGCCGGTGGACTTCAGGCAGACCAGCAGGCTCAGGTTGTCGTAGGGCTGATAAGCCTTGTCGATGATCTCGTAGTCGAAGCTCTCGGCCACGATGACGCCGCGGTCATATTTGCCGCTGTTCAGGGCGTCGTTCAGGATGGCAGCCGGGAATGCGCGGAAGATGTTGCCGGCGCCGAAGTGGACCCAGGTGGGTTCTGCGTGGGTCTTGGCCTTGACGGCCTCGACGTCGAACTTGGGCAGCTCGTAGCCCTTTTCTGCCCACTCGGCGGACAGATTGCCGTTCTTAATATCAGTCAGCTTCATGATAGATCAGCCCTTCTTCTTCTCTTCGTCCAGACGGTCCAGCAGGTCCCAGACGCCCAGCATATACTGGATGCCCAGCGCACGGTCATACTTGCCGTAGCCGGGGCGGCAGCTGCCGGGGCCTTCCTCCCACAGCTGACGGCCATGGTCGGGGCGGATGTAGCCCTCGAAGCCGCAGTCATGGTAGGCGCGCAGGATCTCGATGATGCCGGTCTCGCCGCAGCAGTCGCGGTGGGCAGCCTCGGAGAAGTCGCCGTTGGGGAAGTGATGGATGTTGCGGATGTGTGCGAATGCGATGCGGTCGCAGTGCTTGCGGACGATCTCAGCCACATTGTTGTTGGGGTTGGCGTTCAGGCTGCCGGAGCAGAGGGTCAGGCAGTTGTACTCGTCGTCCACCATGCTCAGGAAGCGGTCGATGCTCTCAGCATCCACCAGCAGGCGGGGCAGGCCGAAGATGTCCCAAGGGGGATCGTCCATGTGGATGGCCATCTTGATGTCGCACTCGCGGCAGGTGGGCATCAGGGCTTCGAGGAAGTACTTCAGGTTCTCCCAGAGCTTTTCCTTGGTGACAGGGGCGTAGGCCTTGAACAGCTCGTCCAGCTTTGCCATGCGCT
>OGIB01000378.1_pt1 | contig 21952 bp, 14 predicted proteins | sample 1571691 | NCBI WGS metagenome assembly OGIB01 (sample SAMEA2582058, study PRJEB24529) | metagenome | biome: Human gut stool | place: China | collected 2011
AATACGTTATACACTCGTAAATTAAGTTGGCATGTTTTGACCCCAACATCATTTTAATAAGAGTATAACTCAGCCAATATAAAAAGTATTATCATTGTATTGTAAAAACCATGTAAAATATTCTGAAGAACAAACAATTTCTAAAATAATCCGTACTCACTTGAATAAATATTGATTCAATGATACACTGAATCGATAAAATCATTTTGATTGCTGGATAATTTCAGGATTTTAAATATAAAACCACAGGGAGGTCACAATATGCTTCGTGAAGGAGATTTAACCGAAATATCCGATGGAAGATTATACACATTAAACGATCTTGTACGCGCAGACTGTCAGGACTGCACAGGTTGTTCGGCGTGCTGCCGCGGTATGGGCAACTCCATTGTCCTCACACCTTATGATGTATGTCTGCTCACCAACAACCTCTCATGCAGCTTCGAACAGCTCATAGCCGACCGTGTTGAATTAAGTGTAATCGACGGGCTTATTCTTCCAAGCCTTAAGATGTCCGGTGACATGGAGCAATGCTCATTTCTCGATGAGAACGGCAGGTGCAGTATACACTCCTTCAGGCCGGGAATATGCAGGCTGTTCCCACTCGGACGCATATACGATGAAAACGGCTTCAAATATTTTCTACAGACAGGTGAGTGCCTTAACAACCACCGCACAAAAATCAAGGTAGAAAAGTGGCTGGACACTCCCGATATAGAGAAGAATGAGAAGTTTATATGGGAATGGCATGAGCTTTTGAAAAAGCTGCGAAACGCAACAAAGGCTGACCCGGATTACGAATCAGCCAAGAAGCGCAACATAATGCTGCTTCAGATATTTTATTTTACACCATACAGTATTGAAGCTTTCTATTCGCAGATAGAGGAGCGCATGGCACTTATCTAATCAGAAATTTTTTCCATGAAGTAAAGCCTTGAGGCAAAATCAGGGAAATGCCTTACCTCCTCAGAAAAACCCGTGGCGGCAAAGGCCTGCTTCAGCCTGACACCGCAATTCATCAGCATGCTTCCGCTCAGCTCATACTTTTCCGTCTCCCCCGGCATGGTTACGAATTTTGCGACCATGCCATGAAGAAGTGAGCCCTGTCTTATATGAATCGGTGCGACCGTATTTATCAAATCTCCGAATTCTTTTACATTATGCTTTAACGGTCTGTTATAAAAGCTATAGACAGCCTCAGGGTCAAGTCCTGCAGCATAGTATTCCTCATTCTGCGTATTCGCACGGACAAGCTCCTGCATTATCAGCCCTACCGCCCTGCCTGCCTCCTCATCCACAACCGTCCACTGATGAATATTCCCGGTGCGCTGGCGGTAGAAGCTGCCAAACTGCATAGCGTGTCTCCATTTTTTGTAAATATCTATCTGTGTCTTTATCTCGCTCCTTTCAGCCTTACTCATATCCACAAGATTACACTCGTAACCGCATATTCCAAAAGCCGCCACGTTAAAGCGTGTTGACAGCGGTGTAACGCGGAGCGTCTGATGATTCGGACATACCGAGACATGAGCCGAAACATTTGACATTGGATAGCCGTAGCTCAGCCCCTCCTGTATATAGGCTCTGCTCACCGCATCCGTGTTATCGCTCGCCCATATCTGTGGGAAATAGCATAATATACCAAGGTCAAAGCGGTTGCCCCCGGCTGCACAGCCTTCAAAAAGTATATGCGGAAAACGCTCAGTCAACGTCCGCATAATCCTGCCGAGTGCCATCACATAGCGGTGCGCTGTCTCGCCCTGTGGTCTTCCCTGCGCCTTGAGATATTTAGAGTAATAATCGGAAAAAATCCTGTTCATATCCCATTTTACATAAGCAATATTCGCCGATGAAAACACCTTGGTCATACTGTCAATTATATATTCCGTAACCTCAGGATTACACAGGTCAAGTATTCTCTGATTGCGTCCTTCTGAGTGCGCACAGCCCGGAATATCCATCGCCCAGTCCGGGTGCAGCCTGTACAGGTCGCTGTTTACATTGAGCATCTCCGGCTCAACCCATATTCCGAATGACATTCCGAGTGCATTTATCTTGTCACATATACCCTTAAGCCCATTCGGAAGCTTCTTCTTATTCACATACCAGTCTCCAAGTGAGCTGCTGTCATCATCCCTGTTTCCAAACCAGCCATCATCCATGACAAAAAGCTCAATACCCACATCATGTCCCGCCTTTGCAAGCTCATATAGCTTTCTCTCGCTTATATCAAAATATGCTGCCTCCCAACTGTTAAGCAGCACAGGGCGTTCCTTATACTGCCACTGTCCTCGCACTATGTGCTTTCTCACGAAGTCATGCATATTCCTGCTCATGGCATTGAAGCCCTTGTCCGAATAGGTCATTACCGCCTCCGGCGCTTCGAAGGTCTCCCCTGCGTCCAATATATAAGAAAATGACTGAGGATTTATACCGGCCACTATGCGCGTGCTGTCACACATGCCAGCCTCCACAGCCTCATAGTGATTACCGCTGTAGATGAGATTAAGCCCGATACAGCTTCCCTGATCCTGCGTGGTATCCTTCTTAGATATCATCACAAACGGATTTGCTCTGCTCGAAGATGTCCCGGTATAGGAGGAGTTGACATGCTTTCCTGCCGTGACAACTGTATCATGCCTTTCCATCTCCCGCGCCCACGCTCCGTTAAAGGTCGTGAATACATACCCTGTTCCGTCAATGTCCATCAGCATGCTCATAACACGTCTGATATCAATCCTCACATCGCTGTCATTTATGAGCCGGCAGCTTCTTCCTATCACGTCACAATTCTCATATACATAATAGTACAGCTCCAATGTAAGCCCATAATTCTTATCCTTTAACACCAGCTTAAGCTGTGACACCTCAGCCTCACTTCCGTATGAGCACGGCAGAGTTGTAAGCTCATCCCTGCCGCTCTTTATCTCGAAGCTGTCATACAGAAAATCTGAGGTAAACGAACCATCAGCATGCACAATCTCCAGAAACGGCTCTCTTATATCACCTTTTCCGTAGGATGACATCTCAAGTCTCGCCGCCTCAAGCGAAAATGACACATTTTCATCTGAATAGCTCACAGTATTTCCGACAGGTGTTGTCTGTTTGTGTGAGAGCGCCTCACCATGTCCTGCAATGGCTATCTTTTTTCCATAGTATAAATGCTCAGGATGTCCTGTAGGCAGCACCATAAAAGCGTAGGTTGTGTTTCTTGTATCAAGAGTAAATAAGCCTTTATTTTCTGATATCATACTTATCCCTTCGTCTTAGTCTCACGATTGAATGCCAGCTCCCTGGAAATCTCCTCAAGCTTCGCGTCGGTGAGTTTATATTTATTAACAAATATAATGAGTGCGGCGCACAGACCGAATATCGGAATCATCGCCATGGTTGTCCTTAACACCATTCTTGAACTATCTGAGAGTGCGGCTGCCGCAGCTGCCTCTGTGGTATCCTTGCTTATCTTTCCTACCGAAATACATATACTTGCAGCAAGTACCGCAACTCCGCTCGCAAGCTTTACTACAAATGTCTGCATTGAAAAGATAATGCTCTCATCCCTGCGGCTGTTTTTGAGTTCTCCATAGTCAACCGTATTTGCAAGAAACACTGTGGTGAGCACAGTCAGCATGCCAAATGCGGCAAATATGAAAAAGCCCGGTACAAGGAGCACATACACGCTCGACACCCCAATGCACATCATCACAAACAACGCGAGATAACCCGTTATCGCCATCGCGAAGCTGACATAGAATACCTTGATTGAACTCATAAATTTTCTGAGCAGAGGGTAGAGCAGCATCATTGAGATTATCTGCACAGCGCCTCCGACTGTGTTAAAAAGCACATAATTGGCATTCCAGTCCGAACCACCTATGTCATACTTGAAGAAATATATCAACAGATTGGATGTGATGTACAATGAGCAATTGATAAGCACGATTGTCACAACCACAGTAACCGCCTGGTCATTGGAAAAGAGAGCCTTGAACATCTGGCTGACTGTCGGTGACTGCATATTCACCGTGGATTTTTCCTTAATGCAGATACAGGTAATGGTGATAAATACGATAAAAAGTATGGCAACTATAAGTGTAAACCACTTAAAGCCGTCCCTCTCAATAAGCTTGCCTGCCTCAAGCCCGGCAAGCTTTACTGCATCGGAAGCTTCTGCGGCATTTCCCGCATCGACAAGCACTGCCTTATCGGAATTTCCGATTCTGCCAAGCATAGGTACACATATCATCGTTATAACCGTGATTATCGCTGAACCAACCCCTGCACATGAGCGCGCAAGTGTTGAAAGGTTCTCTCTCTCCTTGCCGCCCTCTGTAAAAGCCGGAATCATTGACCAGAATGGAATATCCATCATCGTATAGGTTATTCCCCATGTGATATAAAGCACTGCCGCGTAAGCGACCAGTCCCCCACCCGTGACCGATTTAGGCACTGCAAACATGAAAAACAGGACAACGGCATTTAATACCGTTCCTATAAGCAGCCATGGTCTGAACTTACCCCACTTAGTCTGTGTCTTTGCAACGATAACTCCCATTATCGGGTCATTGAATGCATCGAATATTCGAGCCGCCATGAGTATGACACCCATAACCCATGAGCTCACGCCCAGTAAATCCTGATAATAATACAGAATATAGCTTGCAGAAAGCATATACACCATATCCTTTCCTACAGCTCCAAGCCCGTAGGACGCTTTTTCCTTTGCTGAAAGCTTCATAGTACATCTCCTTTGCAATGATATTTTCAATCACACATCGCTGTGTGAATTTCATCAGGGCAAGTTGCTGCTCCATTTAACAATACCTTTCGAAGAAAAGCCAAAGACCAACCTACCGAGCGATAATCTCAGATACTACCGTCAGCGAAAACAGATGACAACAAGGCAGTTGGCAGAAAAGCTGAATATTGTGCCAGCGACTATTGTGATGTATGAAAACGGAAAGCATCCCATCCCTTACGATGTATCTATCAAACTGGCAGATGTTCTGGAAATCGAAGCATCTTTGCTCTATGATGATTTCTCTCGTTTCCTTGCCGTACCCTATACCGAAGCACTAAAGAGCGTTAGAACAGCTCTGGGACTGTCTCAGAAGGCTTTTGCCGAGCAAATAGGGATTGTGCCAAGCTACTACTATAAGATTGAAGAAGGCAATCGCAGACCGTCACGAAAGGTTTATCAGAAGATATGTGCTGCACTCGAAGCGACTGGTCGACAAACTTCACTTTTATGGGCGCAACCATTACAATGAAAGTGAAAGAAAAAATGATTGGAGGAGTGACTATGGCACAGAATTTGACTTATACTCGTTGCGGTGATTATCTTATCCCAGATATTCAGTTGAGCCACACAAGCGATAAACCGCTTGGGAAATATGGAAGGATGCGCAGAGCGTTTCTTGCAGAAAACAATCCAATGCTCTTGGATGACATGATTCTGACGGAGACCTTGTTCCCACACTTGTGGGAAATCGACGAAACAGCTCACCGCAGAGTGGAACAGATGATTAGTGAACTTCTGGAGAGAAATCCGGCTCCGGACAAGGCGACTCAGCAGCTTGCTTGGGCGCAGCACATGAATAGCCTGAAAGCACAGGCAGAGGAAATCGTTAATGCAGAGCTGATTTTCTGCTAACAGAAATAGAGTTTTTATTTAGGGCTGACTGTAACAGGTCAGCCCTAATTCATTGATGGGACAATTCTTGAAGTGCATTTCTGACAGTTCCAGAATTGTGCTTTTGACAATTCAAGAACTGTCAAAAGCACAATGTAACAATACTGATAATAACTATACTGATTATAGTGATACTGATCTTATCCTTTCCAGTCCGGAATGGAGCAGAAATGATAAGATGCAATATACTCAAGACGGCTTCGAAACCTATAGCCATCGTAATTATGTTTCAATCACTTTTATTCTCATCCCAAGGCCACCTTTAGCACTTTAAATTGCAGAAATAAGTACTTTTTCTTGAGGTTTCGCTATTTCTATGATACGGGCATTTTTGATAACGGACTCCGATAGGTTTCCGTTCCATCTGACCGTACACTCTGTCTCATAATGATGTTCTGTAAAATCAATTTTTGTTTTGACCAATACTTTTGCCCCGTCCTTGTTGAGACTTAGCACCTCGGATGAGATCCATGTAAATTTGGCTTCTTCATCGGTAGGCCACACGACATCAGGGGGTGGTTCGAGTTTATAGTCTTTCTCGACCGCCGCCTGACTTGCCAAGGGAAGAAGTTTCAGCTGATTTAGGCGCCAAATATTTTGGTCCACAATCTGCTTCAGCACATGGTATGCATTTTTGAAAATCACTTGCCATTCATCATTTAGTGGATCGATAATTTCATGGAACAATGCATTTCTCAATCGATACACAAAACCAATAAACCAAAGGTAAGCATTTTCTTTGTCAGCCATAGTCATTTCTTCCCCATCTTCTATATTATGAAGGAAGTTGGATATTGGCATCTGGGAGAGGAGTTTGTGTTCCGCTCCAAATTCCGGGTTTAGACAGCTTGCCTTTACAGCATTCAATGCTCTTGCACAAAATGCCAACATTGCGTCAAACACTTTCAGAAATCGTTTGTTTCCCTTTTCTGGTATGCTGGATTTAGCACTATTGATTTCGACAAAGAAAGCATTGGATATTGCATCAAACATTTTGTCATAAAACCGCTCAATTAAGCCTGCTTCGGTAAGTGCAAACTGTCTTTCCTCAATTTCTTGCACGATCGCAACGAGAATAGTCGAATAATCTACCGAGATACCGATTGGTGCATAGTTTTTAGCAACTTTTGTGCGATATGACTTATCCGTACACATAATGGTAGCGGTAAGAGTTTCTGCCGTTGTACATTTTACAGTACATACGAACTTTCCACTAAATCCTCCTTCCACAGAAAATTCTTCAAAAAGGTTTTCCTTAAAAGAAAGATTTAGTGAGTAAAAATCATCAACGATGAATCTTGGATAACGATCAGCGATAATTTTCATACCGTGTTTGTAAACTTCGTAAAGGTTGTACTTTATGCCACCATAATTTAGAAGGTATGAAATATTTCGAGAGAAATCCTTTTTATATGGCGATATGTATCTGGAATCACCAGTTGCTTGATAATACGGAATTTCTGCAGGATACATTTCACGTAATGTCGACACAAATGCAAACCAGGTTTTTATGAACAAAGTAACAAAATCCGATTCCGTTATTGATTTCCAATTGTTATATGGATATTTGTTATTCATCATTTTGTTCACCTATCTTCTCTTTCAGCCATGCCAGCGCAACATCTTCTCCCTGTTCAATGGCCATTTCGACAGCCTGCTTTGCATATTCAAGTAACTGTTCGGATTGAGAGCGAAGGGATGCAGCTTCTTTTACTTTGTTAATAATGCTTTGTTTAACTGTCTCCTCAAAAAGTGGAATTGGCATATTTAGCACATCTTCATCCTTGATAACTGGGTAAGATGTACCGACATTAAAACGTAAAAGCCAATCTCTGTATATGGAGGTACGCAACAAAACCTGTAGTATCTCTTTAGGGTAATTTCCGTTTTCTCTTAGAACCGTAAACGCTCCGCTGACAAGAAGGCCCTCATCTTCCAAGATAGCAACCGCACCACGATTAGGACGAACCGTTGAAACAAGGAGATCTCCTTGTTTGGTCATTATTTTTGCGTTATCAGGAAGCTCGCTGGTATTAACTGCATTAAAGGTAGCAGTTCCCGCACCTACATCAATATCGCCTATCTCAACATAGTTGTAAGCATCTAACTCACGGGAACATTTTTCTTTAATTTGCAAGAATTCTTTCTTGATATACGTGTATCCTTGTGCTGCCGACAAGATTCCTGTTTCGTATGCACGGTATTTTTCCTGATAAAACTCAGCATCCAACCGTCCAGTTGAGGAAAAGCTTTCACTGATTGTCTTAGTAGAACAGTTTATCTCTGGCAACTCCTGTTCTTGACCAACAATCTCTTCAATCTGCTTTGTAGCGTCTCTATAATTGCATTTAGCTTGGCGGATGCAGTCAAAGGATCTGTTAACACACATTTCTATGCATTCCGAGAACAAATCGGAGAACATAGGGGTATCAAGAGTTTTAAGGTCATAAAGATTTAAGCCCTTTTGGATAGCACCTCGTTCTTTTCTAAGCAGTAGACTCTTCCCGTATTTAGAATTCAAGTAGCAGAGCAAATAGAACGGGTTAATTCCCGTACTCTTTATAGCTGTACTTTTACAACTAAAAATTGCAGGAATTTCATGATTTTGAATGATGCATGCGTTTCCCAATGTGCCAACCACTGACACCAAAATATCATTGGACGAAAGGGCATACTTTTTTAATCTAAAAAAGTCGCTATCAGCCATATATCTGGGAGAAGTATCTTGTAGCAAAAATGGTTTGACATCTTGGCCACGTATATAACGATAGTCAGATTGCTCAACATACGAACTCGTATCATAGGCAGATCCAAACGGACCGATCAAGAAATCTGCTATTTTGAATAGCGGTAACACGTCATGCCTATTGATTATATCTTGATATGCGAGATACTTTTTTTGATAGTATTCCGCATCAATTCGACCAGAGAACTCCAACTCGGATTTTAGGATTTCACTGCATTCCAGCCCATCCATCAAAGCCTTGTACTTGGCTTCATCGAAAGGTTCAACGGATGGGCTTATTGAAAAAAACTTAAACCTTCCTTCTTAGCAAACTCAATAAATGCTTCTGCAATGCCGTCCGGGGTCAAACCGTCGTGACTATACAAATCATGGTCAACAATCAAGTGTCCGTGGCGATCAAGTACATTTTCCCCGGTAATGGGGTCTTTTACATAGATCTTCTCTCCGGAGTTATCTTTACTCGGCTTTTGCATTGTTGCAAAGAAGATGGGATAATCTTCCTTCTTCTGGCACAGCTCATCATCCCATTTCTGAACAAATAGAACGGAGGTCTTGGTTCCTGTGTGGGGTTTGAACACATTGCCATGTAAGCCAACGACGGCAAGGATGCGGCAGCGCTCCGCAATAAATTCACGGATGTACTTATCGCTGGAGTTGTTAAAACGCCCCTGCGGTAAAACAACAGCCATGCGGCCTCCAGGTTTTAAGAAATTCAGGTTACGTTCAATAAACAGTACATCACGCCCAACCTTGTTCTGCCATTTTCCGGCACTGTTTTTGCCAAGTTCATAGTGAGAAATAATTGTATTTTCTTTAATATCCCCAGCAAACGGAGGATTGGCCATTACAAGATCAAACTGGAACTGACTATAATCCTTTACGCCCGCAGGCTGAAGCTTTTTCAGCTTCTTAAAGCCTTCGTTATAGGTATCAATCCAGTCTTCCTGCTTGGTGGTTTCGCCCCAACGGGAATAGTCCAGTGTGTTCAGATGAAGCACATTGGTCTGACCATCGCCGGCGATCAGATTTAGTGTACGAGCGACACGGACGGTCTTTTCGTCAAAATCAATGGCAAAAACATTGTCTCTGACAAAATTGGTTTCCTCAGGGATACGTTCTGCTGCAGTAAATCCATCGCCTTCAGGAAGACCTTTTTCTCTACGAATGTCTTTCCAGACCTTAAAAATGCTATGGACAGTAAAACCGGAACTACCGCAGGCGGTGTCGATGATTTTGTCCTTAGTCGTAGGATTCATCATTTTTACGCACATATCAATGACATATCGAGGGGTAAAATACTGCCCTTTTTCGCCCTTCTGAGCCTTGCTCATCAGATATTCAAAGGCATCATCCACAACATCGAGATTGTTATTGAAGAGCTTAATATCCTGCAGAGAAGCTACGCAAACCGCAAGATGAGAAGGGGAAAGCAGAATTTTGCTCTCATCTGTGAAGATGCCTTCCCATTTCTTTTTCGCATCGTCAAACAACCCCTGAATCTTTTCTTTCAGTTCATAGTCAGTGCCGCCTGTGTTACGGAATTGAAGATATGCAGTTGGGTCATTTGCACAAATCAGCTCATCATACAATTTGGTAAAGATCAGCTTAAAGATTTCTTCAAAGGAATCCACACCGGCACTGGCAAGAACTTCATCCTCCATTTCCTTAATCAGAGAACGGAGAGATTTTTTCTGGGTGCTGATTTTGTCTTTTCGTTTCAGATCTTCGTAGGTAAATTTCTCGTTGATGATATCAGACAGTTTCTGTGTAGCCTTTGGAATATCGCTGATTTCTTCAAAGAAATTGGGGTCTTTTCTATTGTAGCAGGAAATTTGCTCGCCGTTTGTCCAGACACCAATAGGCGCACCAGTAGCATTGCAATAGGATTTCAGCTGTTCCTTACCATCGGTGAGTTTGGGCTTTTTCAACTCGACAATGATATACGGCACCATAGGACGATCTTTGTCCATGATGGCAATATCTGCTCTCTTTACCTCACGCCCAAAGTGAATCGGAGTTTCCAACTGAATTCGGCTTGCCATGTATCCGTAGTTGTTCATCAACATGTAAATATAGAGCTGACGAACAGCTTCTTCGGGAGTAAGCTTGATATCCTTGTTGCGGATTGCACAAGTGATATAGGGAACTTCAGTCCCACGGACAGGCTTCATAAAAATGCGAGACTCTATCGCAGATTTAGCCTCGGCAGAAAAAAGAGTATCATCGTATGTAGTATTTTTAAAAAGTTCATTCAATGTCATTTTTATTTCCTCCTGATGCGGAAATACCCGCACTAATAAGCTGCTCGATTTTTGTAACTTGTTCTTCCGATGGGTCTACTGCAATTAGTTGTCTTATCAAACCCCAAAGTTTTGGGCTTTTACTGAGCTCTGCGTTTATATCCGGTGGAGACGTTCCTTTTGCTCTTGCGAAAAGGGCCAACATCTTTTCACGCAGTTCAGGAGGTGGTTGAAGTTGCTCTAATAACTTTAGCAATAATTCCTCAGAGGGGAAAATCATACCGCTCTCAATCGAGCTGAGAGAGGCATTGGTAATATCGACGGCCAACGCCAACTGCCGCTGAGAGAGATGCGGTTGCTTCTTTTCTCTTGATTGTTTAATCCACATGCCGAGTTTTTTCTTATCGGCAGCTGATACAGCCATTGATATTCCTCCCTCCATAGTATTAGTTGTTAACTTACAGCTAACACTATAATAACACATCTAATTCTCAGGCGTCAAGATGAAGTATACTCAATTAATGTGCGAGCAATTTTTTCTTTTTGTATTTTCATATCATTGAAGATATCTTTTGTTGGCGAACGATACTTAACAAAGTAAAGCTGTGCTTACCAGTCATCAGATCGGCAAGCGCTGTTCTGAATAAATAGCCATCAATGAAATTGATGTTCAAAGGGTATCAGGGAGATTTCCCTGGCAAGTCATTTTGCAAATTGAGCCGAAGGAGAAAATGCAAAAATGAGCAAAGTGCTATAACTTTGCCCGGTTTGCCAGTTTTCTTCCAGCATATAACTTGTGCCCAAGTTGGGAACAAGTGCGGATTAACTTCTGTTCTAATTGGGCAGAAGTTGGATTAGGAACTTCCGCCCAATTTGGGCGGAGGTGTATCAGTTTTTATTCCCAACTTGGGAATAATTTTGCCCACGTATTATATGCGTTACAAATTGGCAAGCAGTGTAAACCTGTACAGGTTCACTTATTTACGAAGATTCCCCCAGAGGAGAAATTTTCGCAAATTGCTTGTTGGGGAAGCATCCCCAATCCCCTTTGAACGCCACCTGCGGTGTCAGCTGCGCATTCATTCTGAATACTTTTACTTACTGACTTCTGCGCAATTTGCATAGAAGTTCAATTTTCTATAAACGAAAAAATGAAAACATGGGAGAAATTGTCCCTGATTATTTATGTGATATGCGGCAATCCACTTCCCAATAAATTGTCGGGAAGTCTTGTGGGCAACTCGCCCACAAGTAACGAAAGTGGCAATGCTCGGATACCACTTCATCCCAAGTTGGGATGAAAAACTTCGTGCCAACTTGACACAAAGTTAAAAATGCAGGAAACAGAAACGAAAATCACTTCGACATAATTTGTGTAGAAGTTGAAAGTTTGGGTTTTATGCTTGTGGACAGGTTAGCCACAAGACTGCTCAGGTACTTTTTGAAAATTAACTTCGTCCCAAGTTGGGATGAAGTGCTACGGTTTAACTTGCACCAAAGCAGGGCGTAGAGATTTTGTATTGTAAATTCTTGATGAGGCGTCCGGAATTTCGTAAATGTCAAAATGACTTCTGGACAATTTGTCCAGAGGTATCATCAAGCTTCTATTAGAAAATCAAAAATATTCTTACTGCAACTTACGGCAAAATGAAAATTTGTTATTAGCTGCTTGTTCCCGAATTGGGAATGAGTTCGTTGGCGGGATTTAGCATGATTGCTTATTTCGACATTTCATGCTATGATAGTCACAGTTGAAAATTAAATACTGCTTCATACGAGATTTTATTGATGGGCAAGCCCAATATTTGTACAAACATGTTTTTAGTCAGTCCGAACTGTCGGAGCTGTTACATGGAAGCATCAAGTCAGATACAGAATCTTCTTGTGTCTGTTATTGCTGCATCCGTGTGGCAGCTTTTTTATTTATCTGATTTAGGACCAAGTTGGTCCTAAGTCGGAACCACAGACAGAAACGGAGGAAACTATTTGATCGCAGTAATTCACAGAGGGCAAAAATTCAAAGAAACTATGGAAGCATTTCAACAAAAACGTGCAGATTTTATCGCACAGGAAATCAGAAGTCTTGACGCTGAAACCTTGTATGTGTTTCTGGAATGGATTCGTAGCAATGCCCACAAACTTGATAGAATAACTGGGATGGCGGTATGATATGAGCGGAGGTGACTACCCATGAAGAAACAGAGAAAAATTGAAAAAGATAATCGTGGTGTTGCGATATACGCCCGTAAATCTCGTATCACCAACAAGGGTGACAGTATCGGCGTTCAGTTCAAACAATGTGCTGATTATGCTAAGAAGGAATTGGGATTGGATGAAGATTATGAATTCCTGCAATATGAGGATAAAGGACTCAGCGGGTATTTTTCAGACAGACCGGATTTTCAGCGAATGCTTCACGATGTACAAGACGGAAAAATCAAAGCAATCGTATGCTACAAGTTAGATCGTATCGGCAGAAAAACAGCGGACTTAATTCGCCTGATGGATTTTCTGGAAATGTACCATGTTGACCTGCTGATTTGTTCCAACGGTATCAATACCGCCAGCGGACTTTATAAAATTTTCATTCAGATATTTGCGGTCATTGCGGAATTTGAAAGGGATACTCTGACAGAAAGAATTGTAGACAATATGATGGAACTTGCAAAGGACGGGCGATGGCTCGGCGGCAACACACCGATGGGATTTACTGTTCGCCGTGTAACAACCGGAAGTGGTAAGGGAAAATCAGCATACAGCTACTTAGAAAGTCTGCCGGAAGAAAAATGTATGGTTCAGCGTTTGTATGAAATTTTTCGAACCACTCGCAGTATCCAGACCACTGCAAAGCAGATGAATGAGGAAGGATTTCACACTCCTTCCGGTGCTGCATTTAACGCATCGACGGCAAGACTGGTTTTGAGAAATCCTATCTATTGTACTGCTGATAAACGCAGTTATGATTATTTCATCGACCACGACGGTAATGTGTTTGGAGATATGACAGAGTTTGACGGAACTCACGGATTGTCGGCTTACAATAAAACCGACCAAGAAAAGTACGAGGGCAGCGACAGCACATTCATCTCTCCAAAATATGTTCAGACCATTGAAAGCAAGCCTGTTAGCGAGTGGATTATTGCGGTCGGAAGGCATGAAGGCTTTATCCCAAGTGAACAATGGATTGAAGTGCAGGAGCTTTTGGACGCTATTGCAGAGAAATACAACCGTCCTCATAGAAAAACCAATGCTCTGTTGGCGGGACTGGTGCATTGCCCTCACTGTGGCAGACGATTGAGTGTAATTTCCGAGTCAGACCGCTGGACGAACGGAAAACCTCGATTCAAATATGTTTGTCCCGGTTATCGCAAAAAGGAATGCAATTTCAAAGCAGTGGATGGCGTTCTTCTGGATGAGTTTGTGGTACAGCAGTTATCCGACCTGTCTGACGAAAACAGTGAGCGTTTCAAATGTATTTTGGAAATTAAAATCGAGGAGGTTTTGGAACAGTCACAGACAGTGCAGGAACACAACCTCATTAAAAAGAAGCATGACAAGCTGAAAGCGGATATTGCAGCGCAGACAAGAAATCTGCGAGAAGCAAATGGCAGTATCAAGCAATTTATTCAAGAGGATTTGCAAAGTCTGGCTGAAGAACTGAGGGAAGCGGAGCGGCAGATTTCAAAATTGGATGAGGGTAGAAAGAACAACATGATTGCCATCCGTGACATGGAAATGACAAAAGAAAGGCTGCTCTCCTTTGCGGAATATGCAAAAGATGTGCAGCCGGAGGTTCTGGTCACTTTGATCCAGACGATTGTAGAAAGAATTTATATTGTGGATAAGGATGACGAGCGTTACTGTCACATCTTTATCAAGGGCTGTTCCGGAGAAGATTATACCGGCTTCTTCCGGACAGCCGCTTACATAGAGGACAATTCGACCTCTGTGTGTGATTCAGAACAGTGTTGCATTTTCAATGTGTTATTTTCTACTCTGCATTGCAAGTTCGACCACCTTATAGGCGCCATCGTAAATTCCCATCTGCTTGTTTCTCACGATGTTACCGCACATGTCGGCAAGGAGATTGTCATCGTTTATGAAAAGCTCCACCATCTGAAGGGTGTGTGCTGTGTCCTGACACTCAAGGGTTCCGTCACCTATCTCCGCGGAATGGATTGCGCCCCAGCGCTCATGTCCGCCGACTCTCTTTATGAAGAGCTTGGGCACCGGATAGAAGGCAAGCTCACTTGGCTTTGTGACAAGTACGTCACAGCTTCGCAGTAACAGGTTGGTGCAGTAGACCGCCTCAAAAATGTTGGAGTGATAGAAGCCGTGGATTCCTCTTACTTCGCCTTCAAGTGCCTGTGCCGCAAACCTCTTTGTCTCATCCCAATCGTCAAAGTGCTCATGGGCTATGTGTCCAAGCTGTGGTATTTCCGTCACAAGCTGTTCCCACACATTCTTGTAATCGCCCACATTCACATAGAGTGCCGCTTTTCCTGCCTTGATTGCCGGAAGAAGCTTCTTTATTATCGCCGCAAATATCTCCTTCTGTGCGCCTGCTCCGCCGATGGTGAGCAGAAAGCGCATCGGCTGTCCGCCCTTTTTTCTGGCAGCTCTGGCAGCACAGTCTGCCTCAATATTGGACACAAGCTCATGGTCAATATAATGTCCGGTATACACAAGGCTGTCGGCAGGCATTGGCTTTAGTACCTTCCTGCCATCCATGCCGTTCAATATCCTGTAGCCCAGGTAGGAGTTGTGTGTCTGTATCGTGTGTATGCTTCCCTCCGAAAGATGAAGAGCCATAGGCCAGTTATCCGGAATAGCATTCACAACATGCTTCATCCCGGCATGAACCGCAGCCTGTGCCGGCCACACATGCGTGCCTACAACCGGTATGTCCTTCGGAACCTTTCTGTACACAGGTGCCATAAGCTCTGCATTCTTCTGGTCACAGGCATTGTAGGAGAGCTTTCTGAAGCCCTCATAGTTCACCGGCTCCCACACAAGCTTGTTAAAAAGTCTGCTTTTCTGTGATATTCTTGAACCTAATGAGTACAAATCATTCTGCGCGCTGATTACCTTCGTGCAGGTTGTATCAGGAAAAGAGTTTAAATCCATCCAGTACGGCGTATACCCCATGCTGTGTGCCGCTGAGGCTATTGCCATGGATATTCTGTAATGTCCGAAGCCCATCCTGATGTTTCCGACAATCAGTCCCTTCTCCATGTCAAAATCCGGCTTTTCGGTCTGTACGCCTTTATTTTTCCCAGGCCTTGCAACCACTATGTCCTTCACGCCGAGAATATCTCCTATGTGCTTGTTGTCTCTTATCATAAGCTCATAGTCAACATTGCTGTCATCCCCGAATTTCTTTACATAGCCCTTCTTACCGCGGACGGCTTTCTTATACGTCGCCCTGCTCATCTTATTACCAAAAATAACCTTCGACTTATCCATGCCGCATCTCCTTCTCTATATTCTTAGCTAATTGCAAAACATAAATTTGTCAATACACAACGTCCGGATTTTGCAAACTTCGTTTCGCAATTACCTGATTTTTATCCCATTACATATAATGTCCACCACCTCAGCCAGCGCATCACTGTAGCTTATATGATTCTTTACAAGTACATCCCTCTTAAAGAACTGCTCAAGCGCCGCCTCGAACATCACCTTCACAATCACGGTGTCTATCTTCCTCACCACGCCTTCATCCATGCCCCTCTTCAGAAGCTCTATGGTCATATCCCACCCGCTCTCTAAGCGTTCTTCAACTCTGGTATAGATTCTTGGATACTTATCCTTCAGTATATACAGCTGGGCAAAATCTATATCCTTATATCCCTCCGGCAAAACCCCAAGAATTGCCTGAAGCTTTTCAATTGTCGTAAGTCCGGCATTTTTCATCACCCGCTCCTCGCTCTCCTTAATTGAGTCGAAGCAGTAATCAACCATACAAAAGACCAGCTCCTGCTTATCAGAAAACACTGCATATATGGTCTTTTTGCTCATGCCCGCTTCCTTGGCGACATCATCCATTGTAAATTTCATGCCTTTTTTGTTAAAAACCGTTATTGTGGCATTAAGTATCTCATTCTTTATATTTGTCTGTGCCATCTCGTACAATCCCCATTTCCCGGCGGCTTTTCATTAAAAAACTATTGTAAATACTGTTAACGCAATTTATTTCCGCCCATAAACAAACTGCCGGCTTTCTCCATTTGCCATGCCGCACCTGGAAACTATTTTTATTGTTTCAGTTTCCCAAATTGTAGCATATTATCCGCGTCCTGGCAAGAAACTCATTTTACAATTTTAGTTTCCTGTTTTTATGCACTTTTCACAAATTTATCCGCTTTGTTAATTTTTTATTGGATGTTTTTAGCATTTATCCTCACCTTCAGTGCTTTATATGATATACCATCTCGAACTTTCTTAAAAATAATGGTTAAATAATGCAAGTCATAATCAAACCGCAAAAAAGAGCATGCCGGCCGGCACGCTCTTTTTTAATGTCAGATATTTAATTTACCTGCACAACATTATATTTGTCTTCAAACTCATGTATAGGAATAGGCTTCGAGAAATAATACCCCTGAAATACACGGCAGCCCATATCTGTAAGCATGTCCACCTGCTCTCTTGTCTCGACTCCCTCTGTGATTACGGTCATATTCATTCTGTTGGAGAGTCTTATAATCTCTTCAAGAATATCCCTGCTTCTGACAGCATTCTCAGTTTCGCGCAGGAATTCGCGGTCAATCTTAAGCACATCACTGCATATATCCTTCAGCATATTAAGTGATGAATATCCGCTTCCGAAATCATCTATCTCAATAATAAATCCCGCATCATGCAGCTTGCGTATAACCTCCATATTGTCATTCTCATTGACAACAGCCGTCTCCGTAAGCTCGAGACGGAGATTTTTTATGTCGACCTTATATTTTTCCACAAGACCCATGATAACTTCATATACATCCAGATAGAAAAAATCCTTTGCGGAAATATTTATGGAAATATGCAGATCAGAGCGCCCCAGCTCCGTCCAGCGTCTTAAGGTCTTAACGGCCTCCTCCCATACATACTCGTCAAGCCTGTGTATCAGGCCGCATCTCTCGTAACAGTCCACGAACGAGCCCGGAGACATAAGCCCGCTCTTAGGATGTGCCCATCTGACAAGAGCCTCCGCACCATGGCACAATCCATCCGCATCTGTCTGTGGCTGTAGATAAACACAGAACTCATTATTCTCAAGCGCACGGTCGAACTCGGCAATAAGCTTCTTCTGCTCCAGCTCCTTCTCAAGAATCGCCTCATCATAGTAAGCAACAGCCATCTGGTAATTGCCCTTCATGCACTTAATAGCCATGTTTGCCTTGTCACACATATTGCCTACCGGTTCATTTCTGTCCTTTATGTCATATACGCCTATATATATGAACATCTGGTAATATCCTGTAGAGAATTCCTTCTTCATCTCTACAATATTATCTATAAACTGTGACTCATCAAAATGCTCCTTCGGCATACATAATGCGAATCTGTCACCGCCTATTCTTCCGGCCACCGACCCCGGTCCCGCAAAGCGTGTAATAAGCTCTGCTTCCTTTATAAGAACCCTGTCGCCTACCTCGTCACCATATATGTCATTTATCATCTTGAAATCCTTAACATCCGAACATACCATGATATATTCCGTATCAGGATTGTTCTTCAGCATTTTTCCCGCCCTGCTTATAAAGCCGTCCCTGTTAAGCACACCTGTGAGCATATCATAGTCTGCCCTATAGGCAAGATGCTTCGTCTTGCTGTGTATCTCCGATATGAACCTGCTACAGTAAAAAATCAGCGCAGCTATCGAAAACAAAGCGTTTGCCATAAAAATTCCCAGAACATATTTCTCCTCTATATGCGGAACCAGATTACATTCTCCGCCAATAAATGCCGTTGATGTCACAACAAGCAGATCTATAACCGCAATACAATGGGGCACATACGTCTTCTGTGTCTGATTGTCAAGGTAAAAGAAATAGTACACTATAGGAACAAGCATCATTCCATATAGTATATATCCATATCCCCAGCCAAGCACAAGCTGGCCCAGTACAGCATCGAGAAGAATCTCAATGACAAACATAATGATCCATCTTCTTGTATGTCTGGAATAGCATATTCCAAACGCTCCGATCAGATAGAATACCGCAGCAGCAGCACTCTCATACAGCATGATATTTATCTCCAGCTTCATAAAGCATAGCGCCATCACCGCATGCAGCACAGCACATGCCAGATAAAGAATCCTGCATTCCCTTTGTATATCTGTTACACCTACATATCTGTAAGCATCTTCTTTTACGTCACTTCTATTACCAGACGTCATTCTTTCATCCTCCGCACCCTCTAGGCAGGTTAAAATTATTATATTCAAAATATCTATATATTAAACTTATATCCACATTTCGGGCATTCTTTCATATTTTTATATACATAGCCGCATCTGAAGCAGCATATTACATCATGACTCTCCTTAGCCAGATACTTCTCCTTTCTCGAAAATGGTTTTTGTTTCAGATACATGACAAAATCATTCAAGGTCATGGCGTATGCTTCAAGCTCATCCTTAGCAATCACACTTGAAAGCCGGATTTTTGAACCATCGTCAAGATATACTATCACATACCTGCCCATAAATCCAGTGTATGACCCAATTCTTTCAATATTTTCTGCCATTATATGTCCATACGTGTAAAAATTACCATAATATATGGCATCCGGTGTTATAAACATACCCCGTTTTCCATTCTGTTTTCCAGTCGTATCCTCCATAATAACAGGATATTCATACTTTCCAAGACCAGGTGCATATGAATCCACTGCGCATTCAAGATGGTCTTTAACATGTGTATCCGCCCTTCCTTCAAGTATCTCCATTGCCGGATAAAAATATAACGCATGATTCTCAGACACACCATTTTCGCATAGACTCTTTTTAATGCGCTTTACAAGAAGCTCTGCCTCCTCGTTTCTGATTTTCCATAATCTTCCGGATACACTGTCAAGTGCTGCTGCCTTAATCTCCGGCAGGAACTCTTCTTCCTCTATCATACTATAAAGCTTCTCAAGCTCTTCACCATTATAGTCAAGGTATCCCTTGCAGGCTTCATCTATACGTCTCCTGTCAAGCGCTGCTATGTTCTCCTGCAATTTACCGGCATATTCCATCTGCACAGTCTTGTCAAAATGACCTGCCTTTACCTTATCAAGCAAATCAACAATATCTTTTCTTGTGGCATTTCCTGTTTTCTCCAGAAGCTCATCAAGCTTCCTTCTCTGAGCCGGAGCGCTTTCAGCCTCCTCTCTCACGATGCACCCTGCCTTTCCATCAGAAGCCGTCACTGCACCCGGAGCACTTGTACGTTCGGCATTCCTATATGGCTCTTTGTCGGAATTCTCCTCCGATGCTTTCCCATAGCCCTTACGTCTGAACCATTTAACTATGCTGAATGACTTAAATAACACAGCCAGCCTTCGTATCCTTAATTTACGTCTGCTTGACTTTATTGCGTCTTTGCACCATACATGTGAAGCATCCTTCCTGTATGTATGAAGCTCCCCGGTTCCGTCTATATCTGCCATTACAGCAGCTTTCTCATGTACAATGTCAAAAACATCCTCTTTGTCCGGATTTCCGGAAACCTTATCTGATATCTGTTCATTCTCATCATCGAATTTTCTTACACCGTTAAGACTTCTGCGGTCATCGCTTATTCCCTTATCGATTCCGTTAAGGTCACTTCTGTCATCGCTTATCCCCTTGTCGATTCCGTTAAGGCTCCTTCTGTCATCCTTTATCCCCTTGTCGATTCCGTTAAGGCTCCTTCTGTCATCCTTTATTCCCTTGTCGATTCCGTTCAGGCTTCTTCTGTCATCGCTTATCCCCTTGTCGATTCCGTTAAGGCTCCTTCTGTCATCGCTTATCCCCTTGTCAATTCCGTTAAGGCTCCTTCTGTCATCCTTTATTCCCTTGTCAATTCCGTTAAGGCTCCTTCTGTCATCCTTTATCCCCTTGTCAATTCCGTTAAGGCTTCTTCCGTCATCCTTTATTCCCTTGTCGATTCCGTTCAGGCTTCTCCGCTCATCGCTTATTCCCTTGTCGATTCCGTTCAGGCTTCTCCGCTCATCGCTTATTCCCTTGTCGATTCCGTTAAGTGACTGTCTGGTTGTTGTTCTGCCTTCATCATTGACGCGGTCAACGTATTTGTTGAAATCACCATTGACCTCCCGTGTTCCCAGCCTTCCAAGCATCTCCATGTAGTCATTCCCGGCGGTCTTATCGCCATCAAAATCCAGATAATAAACCTCCTCATCCTCAAGCCCTGCTTCCGGAAGTGGGGTGTAGAATATGACACAGGACGGACAGAAGAAGGCGCGCGCAAGCTGTACACGTCCCTCCACTGTGTCGATAACAGGCTTTTCCCTGCTGGAAAAGGATGCCATGTACAGCTTCTCACCGCAGTGAGGGCAGGCATAGCCTACCTTGTAAAAGTTGTGTCCTATTCTTCCTTTTCTGCGCTGTGCCATCGGCAGCTTCTCGAATATGAAGCTCTGGTTATCAAGCTTCCAGGTTGTGCTGTGCCACAGACCTGTCTCCTCCTCTATATCCTCCTCAGACTCAGGCTGTCTGTGTTCGCTCTCAATCGCAAGCTGGATTACATCCTCATACGTGATTCTTGTTCCATCTTTATACCAGAAGCAATGCTGTTCAGTATAGTCGGCTGACACACCATAGGCACCGAACACCGCACCAAAAAGCGTGTTTATCTTCTTATAATCCTTCTCAACCGTTATACCTTTAAGTGCTCCCCACTTTCCGAATGCATAGAGCACAAGGTTAAAAATATTTATAAGACCAGAGCCTTCCTTTATAGGCTCCGGCACCTTCCGGCTGAGCTTATCATCCGAAAGATTGGTAGTCACCCTTCTTGTATCATAATTGAATATAACCGAGCGCTCCTTTCCTGGAAGTATCAGAAAATTACCGGAAATGACAAAATTTCCATTCCACTCAACGGGAACAGAAAGCGTCTTTATCAATTTATTAAAAACAAGGTGCAGCTCTGCCGTGCTCTTTAGTACAATCATTATCTGCCTGCCCTTCCTTCAACCCTTAATATATACAATCTGCCATAATCCTTAAAATACTATAACATGATGTTGGGGTCAAAACATGTGCTATAAACTTAGCATGTATAACGTATTATA
>OGIB01000391.1_pt1 | contig 21485 bp, 19 predicted proteins | sample 1571691 | NCBI WGS metagenome assembly OGIB01 (sample SAMEA2582058, study PRJEB24529) | metagenome | biome: Human gut stool | place: China | collected 2011
CCGGGCGTATACTGTCGCGAGGGCAGAGAAATTTTCTACAGACAGCAGATTTCTCTGACTAAGCTGGGAGGTATGCTGGTGCGAGGGCAGAGAAATTGCCTACAGACAGCAGATTTCTCAGTCTAAGCCGGGTGATATGCTGGTGCGTGGGCAGAGAAAATTATCTTAGGGAGCAGATTCCTCAGTCCAAGCCGGGCGTATACTGTCGCGAGGGCAGAGAAATTTATCTCAGGGAGCAGATTTCTCTGCCTAAGCCGGGAGGTATGCTGGTGCGAGGGCAGAAAAATTTATCTCAGGGAGCAGATTTCTCTGCCTAAGCTTGGCGTATACTGGTGCGTGGGCAGAAAAATTTTCTACAGACAGCAGATTTCTCAGTCCAAGCCGGGCGTATACTGTCATGTGGGCAGAAAGTTCGGCACACATGCGCAGTAAAATCTGTAAGAAAGCGTATTTATTTGACAAGGAAAAACACTTGTGGTAGTCTTGTGACATAAATAACCTTGATTAATAAAACTATAGAAGAAAAGAGTGATTTGTCAAATGGAAAAGAAGAATTATTATATCACAACAGCCATTGCCTATACATCAGGTAAGCCGCATATAGGCAATACCTATGAGATCGTTCTTGCGGACAGTATTGCAAGATATAAGAGATTTCAGGGCTACAATGTAAGATTCCAGACAGGAACCGATGAGCATGGACAGAAGATTGAGTTAAAGGCAGAGGCAGCAGGTGTTACACCTAAGCAGTATGTCGATAATGTTGCCGGCGAGATAAAGAGAATCTGGGACCTTATGAATACCTCCTATGATAAGTTTATCAGAACAACTGACGAGTACCATGAGAAGCAGGTTCAGAAGATTTTCAAGAAGCTCTATGACAAGGGTGATATCTACAAGGGTCATTATGAGGGTATGTACTGTACACCTTGTGAGTCCTTCTGGACTGAGTCACAGCTTGTTGACGGCAAGTGCCCTGATTGCGGAAGAGAGTGTAAGCCGGCTAAGGAGGAGGCATACTTCTTTAAGATGAGCAAGTATGCGGACAGGCTTATCGACTATATCAACACACACCCTGAGTTCATACAGCCTGTATCGAGAAAGAATGAGATGATGAACAATTTCCTTCTTCCGGGACTTCAGGATTTGTGTGTATCGAGAACCTCATTTAAGTGGGGAATTCCGGTAGATTTCGATGACAGGCATGTGGTATATGTATGGCTTGACGCGCTCACCAATTATATAACAGGTCTTGGCTACGATGCCGATGGCAGCAACGGTGAGTTGTTTAATGAGTTCTGGCCTGCCGACCTTCATCTTATCGGCAAGGACATTATCAGATTCCATACAATTTACTGGCCTATTTTCCTCATGGCTCTTGACCTTCCGCTTCCTAAGCAGGTATTCGGACACCCTTGGCTCTTACAGGGTGACGGCAAGATGAGCAAGTCCAAGGGAAATGTAATCTATGCGGATGACCTTGTAGATTTATTTGGCGTTGACGCGGTTCGTTTCTTTGTGCTCCATGAGATGCCGTTTGAGAACGATGGTGTGATTACATGGGAGCTTTTGGTTGAGAGAATGAACTCAGAGCTTGCCAACACACTCGGAAACCTTGTAAACAGAACAATATCCATGTCCAACAAGTACTTTGGAGGGGTTGTCAATAACACAGGTGTTGCTGAGGAGGTCGATGAGGAGCTTAAGAAGTTTGTTCTTGGAACAATGGCTAAGGTTGACGCTAAGATGGAGGAGCTTCGTGTTGCGGACGCCATGACTGAGATTTTCAATCTCTTTAAGAGATGCAATAAATATATCGATGAGACTATGCCTTGGGCGCTTGCAAAGGATGAGGCTAAGAAGGAGCGTCTTGAGACAGTTCTCTACAACCTTGTTGAGAGCATTTTAATCGGCGCGGAGCTTTTAGAGTCATTCATGCCTGAGACTGCTGAGCGTATCAGAAAGCAGCTCAACGCACAGCCAAGAGGCAAGGAGAGCCTTAATACCTTCGGTCTGTATCCTTCAGGAAACAAGGTTACCGAGGCACCGGAGATTCTTTTTGCACGTCTTGATGTAAAAGAGGTTATGGAGAAGGTAGAGGAGATCAGAGCCAAGCAGAAGGTGATGGCTGAGGCTGAGGCAGCGGCTAACGGAAGCAGCGCGGACAATGCTGAGGCAGCCGACGGCGCCAATGACAGCAGTGCTTCCAAAGAGGCAGGTGTCGATGTGGAGAAGGCTCCGGAGATTACCATTGACGATTTCTTCAAGACACAGCTTAGAATCGGTCAGATTATCAAGTGTGAGAATGTTGAGAAGTCAAAGAAGCTTCTCTGCTCACAGGTCAGGATGGGCAGCGAGGTGCGCCAGATTGTATCCGGTCTCAGACCTTACTACACAGCAGAAGAAATGGTCGGTAAGAAGGTTGTGGTTGTCGCTAACTTAAAGCCTGCCAAGCTTGCGGGAGTGCTCTCAGAGGGCATGCTTCTGTGTGCTGAGGACGCAGAGGGCAAGCCGGTGCTTCTCACAGCGGAGAAGGATGTACCTAACGGAGTAAGCATCGGATAATATCAATTAAGAAACAATGGCTGAAAATATCATGGGAATATTCGAATCACACGCTCATTATGATGATGAAGCGTTCAATGAGGACCGCAGGGAGCTTTTAAAAGAGCTCCCTGAAAAGGGTATAGAGTATGTTGTCAATGTCGGTGCCTCCATGGAATCGACTAAGAGCAGCATTGCACTTGCTGATGAATACGATTATATATATGCGGCGGTGGGTGTACATCCGAATGAGACGGCTCCGCTTACGGAGGAGTTCATACAGTATATGAAGGATGTGGCACTGCACAATAAGAAGGTTGTCGCCGTGGGCGAAATCGGACTTGACTATTACTGGAATGAGCCTGAGGCGGACATCCAGAAAAAATGGTTTGTAAGGCAGCTAGACCTTGCGCTTGAGGTGGATAAGCCTGTTATAATTCACAGCCGCGAGGCGGCGAAGGACACAGCGGATATCCTTCTGGGCAATGAATACAAGGCACTACGCGGAGTAATTCACTGCTATTCGTACTCTCCGGAGATGGCAAAGCAGTATCTTGATGCCGGATATTATCTTGGCGTCGGCGGTGTTGTGACCTACAAGAATGCGAAGAAGCTTGTGGAGACTGTGCAGCTGGCACCATTGTCAAGACTGCTTCTTGAGACGGACAGCCCATATCTTACGCCTGTTCCGAACCGTGGCAGGAGGAACAGCTCCCTTAATCTTCCATATGTTGTGGAGAAGATTGCACAGCTTAAAAATGTGAGCGGGGAAGAGGTAATTGCCGTCACGAACGAGAATGCGCGGAGGCTGTTCGGGATATAGGGTAATTGAGAAACTCAGTGTGTGACAGCAGTACGTTGTGTAATTTTGCTAGTACACTTCCGGATTATAAAAATAGAAAGAGGAAAAACTTGGAAAACAAACATCTTGGAAATCCAACAAACACAAGAGAGATAATAGACAAATATGGTTTCATGTTCCAGAAGCGTTTCGGGCAGAACTTTCTCATTGATGGTAATGTTGTCGAGAAGATAGTCCGTGAGGCAGGCGTGACGAAGGATGATTTTGTCCTTGAGATAGGACCGGGAATCGGAACCATGACACAGCTTCTGTGCGAGAATGCGCGTGAGGTTGCGGCGGTGGAGATTGACACCAACCTTATCCCTATCCTTAAGGAGACACTTGCGGCTTATGACAATGTGACGGTAATTAACGAGGATATATTGAAGGTCGATATTGCGGCGCTTGCAAAAGAAAAGAATGGCGGGCGTCCGATAAAGGTTGTGGCGAACCTTCCGTATTACATAACAACCCCTATCATTATGGGACTTTTTGAGAGCCATGTGCCGATTGACAGCATAACCATAATGGTTCAGAGGGAGGTCGCAGACAGAATGCAGGTAGGCCCGGGAACGAAGGACTACGGTGCGTTGTCTCTTGCTGTCCAGTATTATGCGAAGCCGGAGATAGTTCTGAATGTGCCTCCGACCTGCTTCATGCCAAGACCGAACGTAGGCTCAGCCGTCATAAGACTTAAAAGGCACGCACAGTGCCCTGTTGAGGTCGATGACGCGGAATTTATGTTCAGGCTTATACGCGCGAGCTTCAACCAGAGAAGGAAGACCCTTGCAAATGGTCTGTCCAATTCCACAGAGCTTACGCTTACAAAGGAGCAGATAGCAAAGGCGATTGAATCGCTTGGCGTCAGCCCAAGCATACGCGGTGAGGCGCTCACACTTGCACAGTTTGCACAGCTTTCAAACTTTTTTACACGTAACAGATAGCGTAAATTACTCCGGGCGGACGTGAGGTCTGCCCGGTTTTTTATATTATGATTCGGGTGTTAAAACATGCTATATATAACTAGCTGTGTATAACGTATTATATTTATACATATCACGACTTTTGGGAGAAGCTTAGATGTTCTTAGAACTCTGCTAAATGCCTAGCCAAAAGCAGCACGGATGCTGCTTTAGAAGCAATGCATACACGGATGTATGCTTTGCTTCGGTGGCGGACATATAGAATACCTTTATCAGAGTTCTTAGAACATCTTGCTTCGGACAATGGAGCTGATATGTATAAATATAATACGTTATACACTTAAAGATTAAATTGGCATGATTTAACACCCGAATCATAATATAAAAAAATCATTCATATTTTTCGTCTGCTACGCATATTATAAAATGCGAGGGTGTTGAGAATATATTTTTATGTATAATGCAGACGGTATGTTACTGAACGCCTCAGCAAAAGGGGAGGAGAGTGATTTTTTTGTCAGAATACAGACGATTTATTTCCTACATGTATGCGTATGACAACGGAATAAAGAATAAGAATGTAGGATTTGCCAAGACTGAGTGCAGAGGGGAGACTGTGAAGCTGTGGATTAACCTTAAGGGGGCGTATTCGCAGGAGGAGAATTACAAGGTATATTTTTTTGTGAGGCGTGATGGCAATATAGTTGGAATATGTATGGGTGATATGGTTATAAAGAGCGGAATGGGGCAGTTCTTTGCCGCAGAGCCGCTGACGGATATAGAGATACCGTTTGACGATATATGCGGGCTTTACATTGGCGGTAAGCCGGGTGAGAGGATGTTTGCCAGCCAGTGGGATGACATGCCGTTTGACACTAAGAGCGTCATGGGCATGGAGGCATATAAGGCGGCGCTGTCTGCAAGGGAAGCGGAGCGCGCAGAGAAAGAGCGCGCAGAGAAAGAGCGCGCAGTAAATGAGCGTGAGACAGGGGAGCAGAAGATAGGAGAAGCTGCTGTCAAAGCCGTAACCGGAAAGCAGACCGGTGAGGATAATGCAGCCAATATAAGTGTCGGAAAGGAACCGGAAAGCAGAGGTGTCGCTGCCACCATTGAACCTCCGGTGTGGGAAAAGCCGATAAAAATGGTGTATATATCAGATGGAGAGAGGATAACACGGTCAGAAAATGCTCCTGAAATGGACAGCGCAATGACAAATGAAGAAACTGCAGGTAAAGAAACGGTAAAGAATGAACAGGAATTGCATGCATCGGAGGAGACGGAATATCCCGGAAAGCATTCAAAATTAGATATGCTTTTTGATGGAAAAGAGCCGGTACTTGCTTTCTCGGAGGATGATATTTATGACTGTGTTGACATAGGCCTTGATGAACTTCCGAAGATAGATACTAAGGATAGCAGCCTTATAAACAACAGCTTTGTAAACCATGGATATTTCAATTTTCATCATCTGCTGCTTGGGAAAAAGGACGGAAACACCTTGGTTATAGGGGTTCCGGGCATTTATAACAGAAGAGAAAAAATCACTGCGAATATGTTTGGATTCGAGAAGTTTAAGTTCAGCATGAGAAGCGATGTGTGCATGAATCATTTTGGTTATTGGTATAAGGAATATCAGTACAACTGAAAAAGGAGGTTTACAATAAGCTTATAATTTTTTACATAAATTAGTATTCATAATGGCAAATAACATGTAATATATAGCGAAAAATCAGTAGAAGTGCCGAAAATATATGTTGCAAAGATTGAATGTTGTTAGTATAATACTCATATCGGTAAAATAAGAAATAAGTTTGGAGGATACACATGAGTAAAAGAACAGTATTTACAGAGTTAAGCGTATGCGAAACTTTAATAATGAGACAGATTTGGGCTTATGAAGGTGATATCCCTGTACAGACTTTGATAGTTAAGCTTAATGAGGAGTATGGCAAGAATTATGCCAGAACCACAGTTGTAACATTCCTTTCCAAGCTTAAGGATAAGAAGTTTGTAGAGACATACCGTATTGGAAAGATGTCTTTTGCGAAGGCACTTCGCACAGAGGAGGATTACAGACGCAAGGTTATCCAGGACGATACAGACTTCTGGTTTGACGGCAAGCCATCAGCATATCTTGCTTCATATCTTGAGGACAGAAAGATATCCAAGGAAGAGGCAGATAAGATCAGAGAGCTTATTAAGAACGCATAATTACGCATTGTTTAGTTAGTAATAGTTTGTTAAGGTATATGACAATATAATGAATAATACCGATGGCATGGATATTGTCATTTTTTAATGACTGGTACAAGGTGTGGCGGGGGTGCTGTAATCAGGCAGCAGCCCCATAAAAGCATGATTTTAATTGGCACAGATAAGACGGATTTCATTTACTTGAGACTAAGGTACATATTGGAATATGTTTTAGATATCCTGGATGGGCAGATTATGAGGCTCATCCTTTTTTTGTGGGAGCACATGTCACGTCAGGGCTAGTGGTAGTGGTAAAACAGAAGTTGCGCAAAGGGAGCGTATTGTTTATAATATGCATGGGAGGCTCACTATGCTTTTTCAGTATGAGACAGAGAATCTGGTTTTAAAAATATTAGATGAGAAATACAGCAGGGATGTTCTGGAATTCTATATAGAGGGAGATTCCTATTTTGGCGAAATGGAGCCTGACCGGATAGATGGATTTTACACTAAAGATTATCATAAAAGATTACTTGAATATGAAGAGAAGAGTTATATTGCGGGAAGAAGTGCAAGATACTATATATATGAAAAGGGGAATCCTTGGCGCATAATAGGAACTGCGGCAATCAGAAACATTGTCAGGGGTAGCTTCATGTCAGCAACGATAGGATATAAGCTCCTGCCCGAATACACGGGAAAGGGATATGCCACCCAGGCAGTGAAAAGATTGACGGATGAGGCAATCACGGATGAGGAGCTTCACAGAATTGTGGCGTATGTGCAGCCTGATAATACAGCATCGATAAGGGTGCTTGAAAAGTGCGGTTTTGAGTATGAAGGAATTGCGCGTGATTATGCAATGTTAAAGGGAAGGTGGCATGACCATGCAATCTATGCAAGAATTGGAAAATAATAATCTGGATGATATAAGATACATGAAAGAGGCGATACGTCAGGCGAAAAAGGCAGCTAAGCTTAAAGAGGTGCCGATTGGCTGTGTTATTGTCTACGATGGAAAAATAATAGCCCGCGGCTATAACAGGAGGAATACTGATAAGAGTACGCTTGCGCACGCTGAGATTGCCGCTATAAAAAAGGCAAGCAGGGTGATTGGCGACTGGAGGCTCGAGGACTGTACCATGTACATCACGCTGGAGCCATGTCAGATGTGTTCCGGGGCAATCGTTCAGGCACGTATTCCGCGGGTTGTGATAGGAACAATGAATGCCAAGGCGGGCTGTGCGGGGTCGGTCATAAATATTCTCCAGATGGAGGGCTTCAACCATCGCGTCGATATAACAAAAGGGGTTCTAATGGAGGAGTGCCGCGATATGATGCAGGCATTTTTTAAGCAGCTCAGGCTTGAAAAGGCAAAAGAAAAGCAGATTGACAGTGAGGAGAAAGAGAAGGAAAAACAGATATGAAAAAGATTATTCTCAGAGTATTAGGTTTTATAGGAGTCACACTTCTTATGCTGGTTCTTTGTTTGTACTGTGTTATGTGGGTAGTTACAAAGGGTCCATCGGAACAGGCAAAGAATCTTTTCGTGCTGTCCGTGCGAGAGACGAGCATGGCAGGTTTTTTAGCCAATATATACTGCTCTAAGGCAGAAATAGCGGCGATTGAGGAGGGAAACAAGGTAAAATACCTTAATGAGGCGGTGGACACATCGTTAATTAAGATTGACAGGGATGCAGCAGGGGACAGGAAGGATTTCTCAATAAGCGATGAGGATAAGGAGGATGGAGTCGTATATGCGGATGGCATGGAGTTTCATCCGGTAAAGGGCGCTACCTATTCCGGAACCATGATAGTGATTAATGACCCATCGCGCGTGTTTGTCGGAACATCCTCGGATGAGTATGACGGTTCGGCGGGGCTTAGTGTCCCGGAGATATGTGAGAGATATGGCGCTACAGCAGCCTCAAACGCAGGCGGCTTCGAGGATATAGGAGGAGTCGGGAACGGCGGAACCCCGCTGGGAATAGTTATCTCGGAGGGAGAGTTAAAGTACGGTGATTTGAATACCTCCTACGAGATTATAGGATTTGATGAGAACGATATATTTATCATAGGAAATATGACAGGACAGCAGGCGTTAGACTCAGGTGTGAGGGATGCCGTGTCATGGGGACCGCTTCTGATTGTGAATGGTGTGCCGGCGAATGTTACCGGAACAGGCGGCGGTGTTAACCCCAGAACTGCCATAGGCCAGAGGGAGGACGGAGCGGTGCTTCTGCTCATAATAGACGGCAGGCAGACACACAGTCTCGGGGCGACATTGAATGACCTTATAAACGTATTTCTGGATTTCGATGCGGTGAATGCGGCTAATCTTGACGGCGGCGGTTCGACTGTATTTTACTACGACGGTGAGATATACAATAAGATTTCATCGATATACGGTGCGCGCGGGATACCGACAGCTATTGTAATCAGGTAAGGGAAGGGTGCAGGAATGGACAGAAGCAATAAGAATGATAAGCCGGTAAGAAATGAAGAAAAAGCACCTGTAAGAAGGCGCAGGAGCAGTTCGGTGCCAGGTAAAAGCAGCAGACATAATGCGGGCATAGCGGGAAAAAGGAAAAAGAGACATGGGAAAAATTCATCGTTTAGATATTTCCTTGGGACATATGCCGCATTATGGGCGGTTTTGACGGTTGTATTGTGCGTAGTATTATGGAAAAATCTTTCAAATTACCAGAGGGATTATGATGCGGCGAAGGCTGCAGGAGCACCGGAGCTTGCAATGCAGGAAAATATGGAGCTGTTCACCGCAGACAAAATAGGCGATGTAATAGATACCCAGCAGCTTGATATTTCCAGCAGATTCGAGACTATAGAGCAGTACAAGGATTTCTATAAGGGATATCTGCAGAATAAGACTGTCAGATATATTAAGAATGATGAGCTGTACAACGACGCGCGCCCTGTATATAATGTCATGGCATTCGATAGTGAGGCAGCCGATACGGATGAAGGCGAGCTGCTCGCAATCGTTTCCTTAAAGGCGGCAGGTGAGAAGGATTCCTTTGGCTTTAACAAGTGGGAGATTAAGGACATTGTTATATCGGAAAATATCTATGATTACCATGAAGTGTATGTGAGGGTCATGGATGACATGGAGGTATACATCAACGGCATTAAGCTGGATGAGAGAGAATATATTACAGGCGGCGTGATAGACAATGCTGTCAGCGATATGGCGTATGAGCTTACCGGAGTGAGCTTCAACTACAAGGTGTACTATGCCGGGAAGCTGGTGCAGGAGCCGCAGGTCAGTGTGATTGACGCGCAGGGAAATGACGTCACAGCAGATTACGTTGACGCCGGAAATGGTTTGAAGGACTATGAGGCAACGGCTTCACCTGAGTTTATCGCAGGTGTGCAGGACATGGTGCAGAGCTTCTGTGAAACATATGTGTACCACATCTACCGCAAGGCATCGGTGGATTCGGTTGCGGCCATGATGGAGGATGGCTCGGAGGCAGAAAGGCTTCTATACAATGCCCAGTCGACTCTTGCATGGGCATGGGTTCCTGAGACTGTGGAGATATTAGATGAGAGCTATGACGAATTTATGTACTATAATGACAGCTATTTTTCATGCAGAAGCACAATAAATATCCGCAAGGCGGATTCAAAGACTACGGAGGATGAGGAGTTCATCTGTCAGTGGCTCTTCAAAAAGGTTAACGGGCAGTGGCTTGTGACGTACTTCGTGCTGGGATAGCTTTTAATTATCTATAAGGCTGTGCGGGTGCCAAAACATGCCTATTTAATCTATGAGTGTATAACGTATAATGTTTATACATATCAGCTCCGTTGTGCGAAGCAAGATGTTCTAAGAACTCTGATTAAGGTGTTTTATACGTCCGCCACCGAGGCAAAGCATACATCCTTGTATGCATTGACTCTAAAGCAGCATCCGTGCTGCTTTTGGTTAGGGTTCTGGAGCATGTTTTGGCACCCTGGGATAATATGATTATATGTGAATGGAGGTTGACGATATGATAAAATTAACTAATTCATTTACTGAAAAGATAAAAAAGAAAAAGCCTCATGGAACAGACAGAGGTTTTTCTTTAGCTGAGCTGCTGGTTGTGGTAGCGATTATGGTGGTGCTTGTCGGGGTTACGGCACCAATGCTTATTTCGCATATTCATAGGGCAAGGGTTGCAAAGGACTGGGCTAACCTGAGGTCTTATTATATGGAGGCACAGGCGGATTTTATTTCTACCGGTGAGATTAACCCGGTGATATATAAAGATATTGATGTTAATGAAAACTGGGAAAGGAGGGAGATAGAATATCTCGACGGAACCAAGGTTAAGCTTCAGGCAGGATATTTTGCCGTGACAGTAGATGATGCCGGAAATGGGTACCACATAGCGTATCAGTGCAATGAGTACAAAGCCAAGGGTGATAAGCATGAGGACTGCTCGTTGGTGCTGGGAGCGATTCACTGATATTTGGGACAGGGGGGATGTGCACGCATGGAAGGCAACGATTACATATTTGGTTCGTATTTGAAAAATTTAAGAAAACGAAGAAATGTGTCTACTGAAGCGCTGGCACAAGGTTGTTGTGATGGAAGTCTAATCAGAAAAATAGAAGCCGGAAAAAGAAAAGCTTCGTATAACCTTAGAACCTTATTGATAGAACGATTGGGGCAGGATAGTTGCAAGTATGAGAATATTCTGAATCTGAATGAATATAGAGAGGTCTGTGCCAGAAGGGAAATTCTGGATGTAGTTGTTAACAAAAGAATAGATGAGGCAAAGGAATTATTAAATATTTACTATCAAGAGTATGCTGGCGCGGATAAATTATGTTTGCAATTTTATTATGAAATTCTGGGAAGGATTTCTGAGGATAAAGCCGATTGTTTTTGTAAGGCTCTACAGCAGACCTGTGAGTATTCGACATTATCAATTAATTCAATATTATCAGCCAGGGAAATAAATCTTATTCTTGAGTGGGCAAAGGCATTAGGGAAATCAGATTACGGCGCGACGGTTGCTTTTATTATTAAGCTGATTGAGCACATGGAATATGAGCCTGAGTGGATTGCTGTCATTTATCCGAAGATTGTTTTGGAATATATAAGCTGCTTTAGTGAAGAAAAAGATGACATGCCAACTATTCAAAAATATATTATGATGCTTGAAAAAGTTTTATTAATACAAAAAACATATAAAAGCTTATTTATGTTAACAGATGTATTAGAAAAATTACTTGATTTATCAATAAAACTAAATGATATGTCTGATGAGGATTGCATATTCAAAATAAAGGATTATGAAGAGAAATTAGAATTGGTCAAGCAAATTGAAAGCTCCACGGACACACCTATATGGGTGTATCTTCATAAAACAGGCAATGTTGTGTTTGCCGGAGATATAATAAAACAAAGGCGCAGGATGTTGAACATGTCGCAAAAGATGATGGCTGATGGTATATGCGATTATAGAACTATATCGCGGACTGAAGCAGGGAAAATGTCATTGGAGATGTATACATGTTCATTGGTTTTTAATAAGCTTGGATTACCACTTGAATTTCAAAGAACCTATATTGTTCCGGGGGATGTTTCAGTTTTTGAATTGGAAGAAAAAATAAGACGGTTAAGTAATGCAGGAAAATATAACGAAGCTTTGGAAAAATTAGAACAAATTTCAAAAAGGATAGATATGTCAATTGCCGTGAATAAGCAGTTTTATATGCGGAATACAGCAATGGTTAGTTGGAAGCTGAAAAAAATAAATGATTTAGACTGTGAAAGAGAACTTGAAAAGGCTTTGAAGCTTACAGTCAATATTGAAAATATCAATTATGAAGCTATTTATTTAACTTCACAGGAATGGCTCTGTATTCATAATATTTTATTGGTTAATTCGACAAATGAGATGTGCTCTCAGGTGCTATACGCAATTAAAAAAGACAATAATAGGCAGTTGATGCCGAAAAATATAACCAGCCTGTTATTACTGGTTCTCGCCCGGAAATATAATAATATGGGATATAAAGAATACGCGGTAAATATAATCGATTATATTATGGATAACGAAATAAATAAAGCGGATAGTGCATTGATAGTAACCTTATTGTTATTCAAGGCCTATTATATGAAAGATGTGGATATGAAAGCATTTGCCGAAAAACTCTCAACCTTTTTATAGTGTATTTGCCTCATAGCTAATATATAGGGGACAGAGTATTTTATTTAGGTAAAAGAGAATAGAAAATGTAATGAGCAGTTGTTTCTTTTAAGAGACAACTGCTTTTTTGTGACAGATTTGGCACCTATACATAATTAAAAAAATAGCGTAATATTACTTGGGACAGGGGTCAGACCCCGGTGTCCCAAGTCTGGGACATCGGGGTCTGACCCCTGTCCCAATAGAGGATTGTTGTGATGAAAAATAAAATTGTGTTTATCAATATATTTTATGAGATATTGGAGTATGCCTGTGAGTTTGGGCTGGCATATATTGTCTCACGTCTGGTTAGCTTTTCGCTGGAAGGGGATACCCGGCAGACGGTTATATTTGCTGTAAGTCTTTTGCTGGCGCTGCTTTTTATAACGGTGCTCAGGCATGGTTTGAAGGTTAATATTTCAAGGAAGCTGCTCAGTGAGAAGCAGGCTTTTCAGATGAACATGTACCGGAGCATGATGAAGGTAAATCTATATAAGATATCCTATGGTGAGCTGAGGCAGAGACTTGGGGCTGATACGGACACGATTTGTGATTTCAGATTTACGGTTATTCCTACTTTGGTCAGCAATGTCGCTGTCATGCTGGCTGGTGCGGGTATGATTGCCGGAGAAAATCTGATACTTGGTGTTGTTTTGTTTGCGTTGACATGGGTTCAGTTAGTTCCGGTCTGGGTGTCCAACCGTCAATTGGACGAAAATCAGGAGGAAGTGGAGAAAATCGAGGAAAAGCTCAATTCATTCTTTTTGGAGGGATATAAGGGCTTTGTGCAGATTAAGCTTTTTCAGGCGCAGAACTGGTATCTGAGGCGGTTAAAAGGAATCCATGAGGACTATTCAAGGGTTGGCACTACGGGTGAAAAGCTGGTTTTGGTTCAGAAGCTTGTATTTAATGTGCTGGATAATCTTCTGACCTACGGAACGTATTTTCTGGTCGGAGTATTGATTTTTAATGAGAAATTGACTGTGGGCGCCGGTGTTTTGATAATAGCTGTAGCTGCATATCTTTTTGGCTCAATGGACGCCATCAGGGAATATTTTAATGAAAAGGTCAAATATAAAATAGCGCTGAAAAAGGTGAACCGATTTTATGAAATGGTTGAGGGCAATCAGAACGATGTTATCGGCGAAGCGGAGGCTGGTGGTATTCAGACAAGAAAGCTGAGCTTTACCTATGATGGCGGGCGCGTATTTAATTATAGTGACATTGCCGTACCTGATGGCAGGAAGGTTGTTCTGATGGGGGAAAACGGCAGTGGCAAATCCACATTGCTGTTCTTACTTTCGGGCTTGTTAAAGCCTGTTGCGGGAAGCGTTCGTGGCACGGCAAATGTGACGGCGCTTTTACAGCAGGAGGATAAGCTTGGGGAGACATGTGCCATGCTATTGCAGGAGATAAGCAGGAAAAAGCCAGTTGACGACGCGCTGTTTGACAGCATTTCCAAAGCCTTTAAGATAGACTATCTGAACCAGTCCTTTGATGACCTTTCCGGCGGACAGAAGAAAAAATTCCTGCTTGCTGCGGCTATGGCTTCCAAGGATAGGATCTGTATTTTGGATGAGCCTACCAATGCATTGGATGTGGAGGCAGTTGAGGTGTTGGTTAAGTGGCTGCGGGAATGTGATAAGACGCTTCTTGTTGTTTCCCACGATGATAGAATATTAAATCTTGGTTTTGACAGATTGATAATAGGAGATATATGCCATGTCGAAGAGAAAACTGTTTTGGCAGACTGCTAAAGCAATAAATTGGAGCATTATCTTTCAGGCTTTGAATGATTTGCTGCTTATTGCGCTGCCGACAATCGTGGCGGTATTAAGCGGAAATATGACGCAAATGCTGTTAGGGTATGATAAAGAAGGTATTTTTTTACAACTGCCGTTTTTTATTGGGGCACTGGTGCTTAATATTGCACTGCCTCCTTTTATCGGGATGCTGTCAGCGCTTATTCTGTTTCGGCAGTCCTTGACGGATGACAGAAGAGGTCTGGCTTCGTTCCTTTCAAAGAGCCTGAAAACAGCGTACAGCATAGATGAGGGCGAGATAGAGGAGAAGATTTCCGGAGATATGCTGATGTACAGATATACTGTGCTTTTCATGGTCTCACAGCCGATTGTTATTGTTGTGTATGCGGTAGAAGCCTTTATGTTATTCAAGGAAATGAACAGTATTATTTTTGGTGTGACCGTTCTGGTCGCGGCGTCCTTCCCGCTCATCAGGTCGTTTCTTAAAGGGACGTGGAGGGCTTCACTTAAGAAAAAGGAGAGCGAATACAAGGAACAGAAAAAGACTCTGGAATATATTTTTTATTCTGCAAATTCCTTTATCAGAAACAATAAGCTGGGCGATTTCTACATAAAGAAAATGCAGGGTATGTTTGATGAATACAGGAATACCACAGCTAAACAGGCAATAGGCTTTGATGCCAGAACAGATTCGCTTGATTTCTTCACAAGACATGGCTCAAAAATAATAATTATAATCGTCGGCTGTGTACTGGTTTCCTTCGATAAATTAGCGCCGGGCAGTCTGCTTACCGGGCTTCTTGTGCTGCCGTCAATCACCCTCTGCTATAATTATCTACAGCGCTTTATATCCTATGAAAAAGGGTATGGAAAGATGTATGAGCGCGTCCGTTTTTTGTTTGAGGATATTGAAGAAAAAGAGGAGCCACAAGAGCTTGGAGGCAATTGGAGCCTTGAAATCAACGATATAAATTTCGGCTATACGGAAGAAAAACAGGTTATAGAGCATAAGGATTTCAGAATCCGTCAAGGCGAAAAGCTGGTAATCAGTGGGGCTAACGGCAGTGGCAAGAGTACGCTTGCCGCATTGCTTGCGGGCTTATACCCTGATAGTATTTCCAAAAACCAGATAACCGTCACGAGCGACGGGACGAAGAAACACACAGACATCATATCGCTGCGCAAAAATATTGCTTATCTTACTCAGGATGCGTATTTGTTCAGCGGAACAATAGCTGATAATCTTTCTATGGCTTCCGATAATGAAGAGCTGGGCTCATCTGTGCTGTCCGAGCTATCCGGCAACAGTCTGGATTTGTCCAAGGAGGTTGAGGAAGCAGGAGCGAACTTATCGCCCGGACAGCAACAGAAGATTAGTCTTGCCAGAGCCTTGATTAAGAAGGCAGAGCTTCTGATTCTTGATGAGCCGGGAAACCACATTGATAAAGAGGGACTTGACTGGCTTGGGGATTTTCTGGTCAGAACGGACAAGGCGGTGGCTCTCATATCGCATGATGAAACCTTAACCAGCCGAATTGGGTGAAGCAAGGCTGGGACAGGGGTCTGACACCGGTGTCCCAAGTCCCTTTGGGACGCCGGTGTCAGACCCCTGTCCCAAGGGAAAAAAATTTGATGCGGGTTTGTATAAATTATTTGACATTTGCATAAAATACAGATATACTATAAGCCTGTGGATTTGTGTTTAACACTTCCGCGCAGCCGGGGAGATAGCGGTGCCCTGTACCTGCAATCCGCTACAGCAGGGGTGATGTCTTTCCTAGGGAAGCCCACAGAGGGGCTGCCCGGTATAAGTGGCGTTGATATCTTGGTCTTACGCAATAGGAATCTGTGAACCATGTCAGGTCGGGAACGAAGCAGCATTAAGCAGAAGCTCTTATGTGACGTGAGGGTGCCGGGGTTGAGTCGGCTGTACCGGTAACGCTCTTTGTGCCTTCACGAAGAAAGACGCGCGGATTATAAAATATAGATTATTTGGGACAGATGGGGTGATACCTTGTCTGTCCTATTTTTGTGGGTCGTGGGATGGCTGCGTTCGGGATTACGGATGCGGATTGCGAATGTCCGCTTTACGGTGCGTGAAGCGAGTTTGTCAGGTAAAGTGTGAAAATTATGATACTTCAATGGATAGGGTTGAAACAATGTCGGAAAATCTTGTTAGATTGTATTCTTATGTAAAAGAACGAGGATTGGAACACGCTGCTCATGGTGTGTATGTATCACCGGATACATGGACAGATGCGATGTATATTTTGCATTTACGTTGTAGGCAGGCTGTGTTTTCTCATGAAACTGCATTGTTTTTCCACGATTTAACAGACAGAGAGCCTTTGAAATATACTATAACTGTAAGAACAGGGTATAATCCGAGCCGTTTGCAGGAAGATGGTTTTCAAGTGTATACAATTAAAAAGGATTTACATGAAACAGGGGTTACGACTATGCAGACACCATTTGGGCATTCGGTTCCGGTTTATGATATGGAGAGGACAATTTGTGATCTGCTTCGCAGCAGGAACAATATAGAAATGCAGGTCTTTCAGGATGCCTTAAAGCAATATGCCGGACGCAAAGATAAAAATTTGAGGACACTTATGAAATATGCATCCATGTTTCATGTTGAAAAGATGTTAAGACCATATTTGGAGGTGTTACTTTAGATGATAACCACAGCAAGGCAATTAAAAGATCTGATTCGGAATCTATCAAAGAAAAAATCTGCTGATGCACAAATTTTGATTCGGAATTATATGATGGAACGTTTTTGGAATGAATTTCTTTATCAGAGTATAAACCTGAATCCGTGAAGTTGATTTCTTTGCAGACTCCTTAAATCCTATAATTTCAAGCTTTTGCAACACTTTGTTGTTCAATATCATTATTCACCTACCAGGTGAAAAAAATATATGGTAAAATAGATATAATAAAACCTATGGATTAGAGTCTTTTACCATGAATAACAACCACCGAATCACACTGAGATGCAGTTAATTGACGGCTGGGGTCACACTGTACCGCAGGAAAGTCCGAAAGATTTTGCAGATACGCTAATGCAGGTATTAGAGACAATTACAAATTAAGGATGGATATGTGATGGCGTAAATAAAACTCGCACCACTGGTGCGAGAAATGGAGATTCTTATGAATTATAAAATTAGAGAATTAAAACAGGATGAAGTGAATATATTAAACACTTTTTTGTATGAAGCCATTTTTATTCCGGATGGCGTAGATGCACCACCATATGAAGTAATAAATAAACCGGAATTACAAGTATATGTAGCTGATTTTGGCAAGCAAAAAGGTGATATATGTTATGTGGCTGAATCAGATGAGAAAATAGTAGGAGCAGTGTGGGTTCGTATTATGGATGACTATGGACATGTTGACGATGTGACTCCTTCACTTGCTATTTCATTGCTTAAAGAGTACAGAAATTATGGCATTGGAACTAAATTGATGAAAAGAATGCTTTTAGAACTTAAAAATCAAGGATATGAGCAAACATCATTGTCTGTTCAAAAGGAAAATTATGCTGTTCGTATGTATAATAAAGTCGGCTTCAATATTGTTGATGAAGACGACGAAGAATACATTATGGTATGTAAATTGTAATTCAATCTTTTATATTAAATCTGGATGAGTAACAATCGAGCACTTTTATGTAGCAAGTTGATTAGTAAAACTCGAACTGCTGGTGCGAGGAATGGAGAAGTATATGGGAAAGAATGAAATTGTGGGATATGAACCACTTGTGGATGATTTAAAGGAATTGATCCATAAAAAACAATATCAAGTTCTGAAATTAATCAATTCAGAGACGATAAATTTGTATTGGGAAATTGGAGAAGAAATCTATAGGCAACAGGAAGAAAACGGTTGGGGAAAATCAATTGTTCAGGTGCTTTCAACAGAATTGCAAAAAGAGTTTCCTGGTGCAAAAGGATATTCAGCAGCCAATCTGTGGAGAATGCGCAATTTCTATTTGACTTATCGTGATTCTAAAAAACTCGCACCACTGGTGCGAGAAATTAGCTGGAGCAATAATATCATCATTATGGAAAAATGTAAGGATGATTTGCAACGTGAATTTTACATTCAAATGACGAAAAGATATGGTTGGACTAAGCGTATTTTAACTAATTTTATTGAGGCACAGACCTATGAGAAATATTTACTGAATCAGACGAATTTTGATTTAACACTTCCGGTTGAGCAAAGGGTACAGGCTAAGCTTGCGGTAAAAGACGAATATACATTTGATTTTGCGGAATTATCACCGGAATACTCTGAACACGAATTAGAAATGCAGTTGGTAAATAACATAAGAGCGTTTTTAATAGAAATGGGTGGAGACTATACATTCATAGGGAATCAATATCATCTGATGGCGGGGAACAGAGATTTATATATTGATTTATTGCTATTTCATAGAAGACTGAGAAGCCTGATAGCCATAGAATTGAAAATCGGTGAATTTGAAGCAGAATACGCCGGAAAGATGCAACTGTATCTGACAGCATTGGATGAACAGGTTAAATTACCAGACGAGAATCCATCTATTGGTATTATTATTTGCAAGAACAAGGATAAAACTTATGTAGAATATGCTTTAAAGAATATTAATGCGCCAATTGGTGTGGCTACATATCAGTTAAGAAATACGTTACCGGAAGAGATGAAAGCATTGCTGCCGGAGCCGGAGGAGATTGTGAGGAGATTAAGGATATTTGAAGCAGAATAATGCTGTCTTATGTAAGAATAGTAGAAATTGGCATGTGATATTATACGAGGGAGAAAGTTTATGGTTCAACAATCATTAGAAACTTGTGGAATGTACAACCTTTTGATAAAAAGGGAAAATAATGTAGCTAAAAGTTTATCAGGCATTTTGGGTTTAATTGAGCCAGAGGTTGCCAAAACATTGGAATATATAAAGACACAATTTCCTAATTTTACAGAGCATGGTATTCAGCATTCTTTACGTATTATTAATTACATATATTCCATCATGAGTGGGGATCTTAAACAAAACATTTCAGATGTAGAAATATTTTGTTTCATTATGGCTGCATTTTTTCATGATATGGGCATGACATTAGTGGATGTTGAAGATAAAGATAATCAGAGAACTAATCATCATCTTTATGCTTATAGACCAATAAAACATTTCTTTGAAAAATACATGCAGATGTTAGTAGAGAGAAGAAGACTGGAGAAGTGTATTATATTTGTTAGTGAGGCACATGGTAGGTCTATTGAGGAGCTATATAATGATAATGATTTTAGAAAGATTGAAACAATAGAAGGTCAAGTTTTGAGGTATGGCTTGTTAGCAATACTTCTTCGCATTGGAGATTTAATGGATTTGGAAGAGCAAAGAGTGTGTGAGTTTAATATGCATATGAATTTGGAATATTATAATAATCCAGTATCGTTAGTACATAATCGACGCCATTTGGATGATATAACTTACAATTATTCTCCGAGCAAAATTACTGTAAGTGTTTTAACGGATGGTAGAGAAAAATATAAAGTATGGTCTCAATGGTTGGAGTACCTTGATGAAGAAATAATGTATGCAAATACACATTATTTAATAGGAGAGAATTCGGATTTCTTTAGAAATTACAAATTACCTGAAGTTATAAAATGTGTAAAGCCAAGTGAAAATGCAAAATTTGCAGTTGAAGAAATCCGATTTCAAGTGGACGATACGGGAGCTCTTTGGGATATAATTACTAAATCGGTTTATACCAATGAATTTGATTATATTAGGGAACTTATACAAAATGCAATAGATGCAACACTTTTAAAGATATATTTAGATGATAAAGAAAATATTGAATATCAATCTCCGAGATCATGGCATTGTAACGATAAAGTAATGATTGCATACTCTCAAAAAGAAGGAACACTTTGGGTTGAAGATCATGGCACTGGTATGAATGAGAATGAACTATCAAACTATTTATTTAAAACTGCAAATTCTGGATATAAATATATGAAAAAGAGAGAATTCATGTTTCCGGCTATTGCAAAATTTGGTATTGGTTTTGTGGCTTGTTTAACAAAAGCGGATAAAATTCAGATATTAACACGAACACAAAGTGATAACGGTATAAATGCTGAAATAGAATCAAAGAGTACAATTGCATTTATTGAGAAAAATATACAACGAGCTTGGCAGGGAACAACAGTAATACTTCACGTTAAAGAAAAGTATTCGTTTAATGAACTTAAAGATTACGTTTTTACTTATTTTGGTTGCCCGAGTGTAGAAATTGATTTAGTAGATGTAGATACACTTAATATGTATGCGGATGGAAGTACATTGCTAGATGAAAGTGAATGTATTTTACAAATTGTAGAACATACGGAGCAGAAGAGAAATTATGGAATAAATAAAATTTTACCTGATTATAAATGTCTAATGAAGATGATGGAAATATTATCGGATGAAGCAGAAATAGATGGTACGATTGGTAAGGTGCGTAATATGTTGAATAATAGTTTTTATGAAACTGATTTATTAGAAAGGATTAAAGCTATTGTTAATGATACAGTTGTAAACGAAGAATGCATGAGTAAAATAAGGAAGGAAGTAAGTAGCCAGAAAAAAATTATTGATGAAAAATTCGAAAAGTATCCCCAATTTTTATTTCACATATTTAGAAATGACATCCATGAAATTGTTGATTATAAACAGTTGATTTCGGAGTTAGACGATACATTTAACATTAGTAGAATTTATAAAGATACAATTAGCAATTCCGGTAGGGGGGATAATATATATTTCCTCAAATTTTGTTGATTATAATTTGGGAATAGAGTGGCGTTCAATAAACGCTTTTATGTTCAATGAGGGTAAAATCGTAAAAAATATTGTAAAAGTTTCATCTGATACGGATGATAGTTCTTTGTTTAGGAAAACACAGCTGGCACATCATAGATTCCAAGAAAGGAGCAAAGGCAAGTGCAATCCTGTATTCTATTGCAG
>OGIB01000422.1_pt1 | contig 20520 bp, 16 predicted proteins | sample 1571691 | NCBI WGS metagenome assembly OGIB01 (sample SAMEA2582058, study PRJEB24529) | metagenome | biome: Human gut stool | place: China | collected 2011
AAGGCTGAGATTACTTCTGATAACGGGCATTATCAGAAGTTGCCCGAAGGATGGGTGATTACACCCATGCAAACACTATGTGCTTTGGTAGATGGAGAGAAGCAAAATGGCATTGAAAGAATAAATCTTGATGTGAAGTATCTGCGTGGAGAACGAGAAGCTAAAGTATTAACGTCAGGCAAATATACAGCTGCAAACACTCTACTGATTTTAGTGGATGGTGAAAATTCTGGAGAAGTTTTTCGTGCGCCTGTAGATGGCTATCAAGGTAGCACGTTCAAACAACTTTCCATTCATGAAGAAATGTACACCGACTATGTTCTACAAGTAATAAACCTGCATCGAAAGACACTAAGAGAGAATAAGATAGGTTCGGCCATTCCGCACCTGAACAAAAAGTTATTCAAGGCTATCAATGTGCCTATGCCTCCATACGAAGAACAAAAAAGGATTGTAAATGCCATAAACAAAACATTTACAATCCTCGATAGGATAATTGAGAATCTATAGGTTCTCAATCATTTCTTCTAATCTACTTAATAAAAATCTGACCTTTTTAACTATACGGTCTTGTTCATTTTGGGGAGGTATCGGTATTTCTATTTTTGAATATTCAGAAATCCAATAACGTTTATGGGTATCACCGATTAATCGTGTGATACTCATAAACATTGCTATATATTCTATATTTATATCCTCTTTTACTTGCAAAATTTTCATTGCAGACGATTTTACTTTGAAAGGAAAATCGACAAGTTTTGAATCCGTAGTAAAGTCGTCAAAGATAATACACGGCAGCTTCTCATAGATGCCGTTTGTTTCATTCGTATGCCCAATTATAAATGATTTACCAGCTGTTAAAACAGGAGTCGAATATGAATCATCATAATCTGTTGATTTTACAATATAAGGAGTCGGCTGTTCATAACTAACGATGCTATCAAGCTGACATACAGCCCATCCTTCGGGCAACTTCTGATAATGCCCGTTATCACAAGTGATTTCAGCCTTAGGATTGATGCGCTTGAGCAGTTCACTTGCAGGCTCGTCCGTTGGGTCTTGGGGTACGAGTTTGCCGTGAATAGCAAGGTCAAGGACTTTTGATTTAGTCTGTTTTATAACGTTTTGTAGGTTTGCTGTGCCAGTTTCTATAAGTTCAACAAATGACATCCATTTGTTTATCTCATCCAAAATCCTTATTTGTTCTTTCAACGGAGGTATTGGAATATAGAAGTTTTTTAGCACATCAAAAGGAGGTATATTCTTAATTGCTGTTCCTTTGCTACTATTTTTTGCTTCTTCTTTCAGTATGAAATCAAAATATAGAAGATAGAATTGTTCAATATCACGATAGTAAAGCCGTATGAGCATCAATGCTTGATTGATAATGCCTTTCTGTATATTTCGAGGCAATACATAGGTCTCACCAATTGTTCCTGCACAACTTACAATTATATCAAATGGTTGGATTGCGAAACCAGAAAGTGACTCATACTTTTCCTTTGAAATGTAATATGTACCAAGCGTGCAATCTTTTTGAATTGCATTCTTTTGTTCATAAACTTTGTATGTATCATCACCTTTGGAAACAAACATGGCTTTTGTAAGGCTACTGCCAAAAGGACCTTTTTTGTAAAAAGCCAAATCATCTAACTTACACCACGCCCATCCTTCAGGCAACTCGTACGGATAATGCGGCTTATCAGAAGTAAAAGGAAAAGCCTTGTCTATTCATAAATGCTTTTTTAATTACTTTGCTTCAAGTTCTTTTTGTAGCTTGTCGCAATCTAAATTTGGCTCCAAATACTTCTGAACTTCATCAATTAACTGTGCATTCATAGAACTTGCTGAAGGAGGTTGATTTGCTTCAAATGTAACCTCTATAAAACTGTTTAAGTTTATCTGTCGAAAAATATTGCTTTTGCTCATAAAAAGGAAAAGTAGTAAGGCTAAATAAAATGATAAGCGGAGGATATGCCTCCCTTACCCGGATTCATCCACACCTATGTGTCGAAATGGGGCTCCCGCATATCGGGTTACTCCAAAGGATAAATCACTGCAAATGTAAGGATTATTTTTGAAAATCTAAATAAAACTACAAATAAATTGGCTTTGAACTACAAATAGCAACTCCATTGATATTGTTGTAGTTTTTCATTCTGCATGACTGGGAGATGAGTACATCACAGAGATAAAATTTAACTTCGTGTGATTTGCAACCACAATTAATTGCCTTTTCCTCACCGCTCAATCGCTCATATCTTTGCCCTAAAGAAGCAAGAGATGAGCGATTTTTTCATACTATCCGCTATACATCCATCATTTAATCATACACATCTAAGTCCACTCTCTTGTCCAGTAACAAACATTTTATCCATTACAGAAGTTTTTCAGAAACATTTATACTTTTATTGATTATTATGACTACCTTTGCTTTACTCTTTAAACCTAAATTATTATACAAAGAATATGAGCAAAAAGAAGAACCCTATTAAGTGTACATTCTTCGGATTTACGATGGCTGAAACAAAAAGAAACAAAATAATAAGATTCCTAAAGAAGAATAACTATGATTTTGAGGAGACGTATGACTATAAAATTATAGTCCGGAACATAACATTTGAAGGGTTTCATTGCCAAAAAGTTAAGTTGGATTTTTTTCGTGAGGCCATTTGGAGCATTGATGCTGATTTGGGTGTTTTTGAAGACGAAAATCTTTTCAAAAGCACATATGACAAGCTAAGTACAACCTTTAACAATAAATATGGAAACTACTGTATTATAAAAGATGATTTAGTATGTGTATATGAAGATGAAGACATGATTTGTGAATTCACTTGCAGAGATAAGCAAATCACCTTTTCTTACATCGACATGAATGTGGAAATAAAGACATCAAATATATTGAAAAAGCATCATTGGCGTCTGATATTAGAAAATAATATTACAGCTCCAAAAACAGGTGTTTATTTGTTAGTAATCAGACATGATTATGATATTTCATATGAGTGTCACAAAATGAAAGAAGGTGATTCCTTTTATGGTGTTGTAGGAGCTTCTACAGCTGCCCCAACTGATAACTTCGTACCTGTTGCATATCACTTCTTTAAAGAATTTGTTGATTCTAACAGCATTTCTAAGTCATCGTGTATCACCGATAGCTCATGGCGTCAATGCGTCTTTGATTCAGTATCAAGAGGATTGAGGGTTGTAGCATTTACATTAAATGGGGTTTTGACGTATGGTATAAGTGAAAGTACTGTTTTGTTCTTTGAAGAAGAAGAATCTTTTACATACAAAGATACTCATCTATCTCCATGCTGGGGCGATGAGAAGAATCAGCAAAATATAAAAATACTTGCTTATCATTACATCGAGTTTTTTGGAAGAGAAGGCTCGTCGTATTGGTGGTGCAAATACCATAAGATACATTCCGATGAAAATGAAAAGTGATATTACCTAATTAGGCAACCAATCATAGTGTCTTTTCCCCACCGCCCAATCGCTCATATCTTTGCCCTAAAAAAGCAAGATATGAGCGATTTTTCATTTATTCCACCTACATCCGTTGCCACCATCCCCGGCACCCATGCCTCTGCTGCCTTCACCACCAAGACTTCTGAAGTCTTTAAGGAGGAGAACGACATCGCACCAATCTTCATCAGCGAGCGCATGAAATACATACCCTGGGGCGGTGACAACCGTATGTCATATCTATGCCAACTGGCGTAATACGGTCAGTCCGGAGAACATCGAGCGTATCGAACTGCTCAATCCACAAGCGCCGTTCACGGATCTGCAAAGCCGCTCAAAGAAAATCAAGAAGTTTGCTGTCGTCTGTCGCATACCCACGCCCGACAACACGTATTATCCCATACCGTACTACGCAGCTCTATTCAAGGGCAAGTGGTATGACATCAAGCAGCTCATCGGCGTGGCAAAGGAAGCGAAGCTTCGCAACTCCGCGCCCATCAAGTACCACATAGAGATTGCCAACTCCTTATGGAATAACATCTTCAAGGTCGAGGGCATTACAGATCGTGTCAAGCAGCAAGAGCGTGTCTGTCAGGAGAAGGATAATATCATTAACTTCCTCACCGGCATGGAGAACAGCGGCAAGGTGCTCTTTTCTACGTTCTATGTTTCGCCCAACGGTGAGGAGCAGCATGATGTGGTCATTAACAAGATCGAGACGGACAAGGAGGGAGGCGACTGGGCGACAGACATCATCGAGGCGGTAAATATGATGTGCTTCACGATGCGAGTCCACTCCAACCTTGTAGGCTCGGTGCCGGGCAAGTCGCAGACCAACAATTCCGGCTCAGACAAACGCGAGCTTTACACCATCGCCCAGGCTCTGCAAAAGCCTTACCACGACCTTCTTTTTTCCGTTCACCGACTGATCATCCGTTTCAACAAGTGGACAGCGGTCAAGCCGGACTGCCCATTCATCCAGCTCACCACGCTCGATGAAAATAAGGACGCAAAGCAAGTTTCACTCAACAAACCCAAAGACAATGGCAATGCTGATAAATGACAACGAAACCCTAAGAAAGTATGTTCCCAACACGCTCAAAGCGGTTGCTGATGAGCTATCTCTTTTCGATAAGATACAGTATCACCTTTTACAGGCGGAGCAATGGCTTACCGACACTTTCGTTTCGTCCGACACGATGAGTCGCATCCGTACATACTCTGACAACACACCGCTCCTGCACTACTGCCGTATCATCACGGCTGCATAGGCGATGCTGCACGCCGTACCACAGCTCGACCTCATACTTACGCCTAACGGAGTTCTTCAGTACGGAACTCATGGACATGCTTCGCACGGCCAACGCTCTCAACAAGTGGGATATGACTCTCGACACCGCTCAATACAAGCGGATGTATCAGCGCATCTCTGCCATCGAGTTCTCTATTCTTCGTATCGGTGAATATCCGATACCAAGCATCATCGACATCGTGAACAGCATACGTTTAGCCAAGGGCAACGTATTCGCTGAATGGAAAAACTCAAAAACAACCAAACTCTTTGAAGACCATGGTTATAAAAATAAAAAGCAAGCAGGAGGATATTTCTTCTAAAAAATTAAGGCACATAAATAAAATTATGCGCCTTAAATTTAATCATAAGTTCCGTTTTCTATTTCTTTCTCTATTAGTTTATCTGTAATTTTCAAATCATTTTCTTGCTCCTTACTATTTTTATAATCATTTTGACCCTCACCTGTATATTTATTATGATATTTGTAAGTATTATTAGGCGTAGAAACACTTGTAGAATCAATAGGGCTTTCATCATAAATGCTATTGAAATAACTTTCAATCGTTCTTTTTTCTTTTAAGCCATAGGCATAAAATAAAGAAAAAACTAAAAGCAATGAAACAAGAGAAAATGCTCTACCATATTTAACTCCCAATTTATATCTTAACAAACTATAATAAGACATTTTGTTTTTTCGTACATCATCGTATATTCCCCATATACCGAAAGCACTTAATACTTCAAAAGCAACTACTAAAAGATAAACGATAATACCGCCTTCATAATCACGAACATAAATTCCCCTAGAGCTCAACATGTAGCAGAAATCTTCAGAACTTAATATAAAAGGATAAAATCCGATTAACATTAAGAATGGTAGAACAGCAGATATAAAGCCCATGTTAAACGATTCTCTTTTTTGAGAGAGAGTGACAATCCCTTTCTTGTAATTTTTACCTTTTACTTCCGTTGAGATTGAAATTGAGAAAGTAAAAAGAAGTACAAAAAGGAATAATAAATAGCTAAAAAACATCCACCATCCCCATACATAAGTTAAAGCACATATAATACTTAAAGGAATAGATAAAAGAATGATTAAACTATTTTTTCCAAACAACACTCGCAATATTTGTATCGGACTTTTGGATAGTTTTTCATCTTCTTCATTTATAATATTTCTTATACTTTCAGTTCTTTTTAACTCTAATTGCTTTTCTTTTTTCTTATTTTCAGCTATTAATTCAGACTTTATAGAATTATACAGTTTTCCAACTGAAGAAATTTCTTTTACTTCTGTTATATTGTCTGATTTTTCGTTTTTCTTAATTATAACATCTAAAATTGCTGTTAGTTCATTCATCTGATCTGTACAATCTTCCAATTTAATCTTTAAAGTTGGAGAAATTATACAATTTAAATTAATATACAATGTGTAATTATGTTCTTGTGTAATAGTTTCACCAGAAGTATAACTTGTTGTTGATTTTGAAGCCGTACTTCCACCAATAATAGCACCTACACCGCCACCGATGACAGCACCTGCAACAGATCGACCAAGCATACTTCCTGTATTAGTATTAGTCGTTGAATTGGTAGATATACCAGAGCTATGAGTGGTTATATTATCATTTATTCTATATGATAATATAGATGAAAAATCTAAAACTATATTAGAATTTTTTAATATAAAAAGGACTTTATTCTTCTCAGCATAAATAGAAGCAGAAACGAAATCTTCTGGTTCTGCATATTTAGCAATAATAATTCTTTTTGTAGGAACTAGCCCTACAAGAGACGGAATACTTTTCTCTATAGTATTTACTATTGATTCATTATTTACCATGGCGTTTTTTTATTAAATAACGTAAACTAATTTAATTTATTGTATAGCAGACCTGTCTTTTTTCACCATACAATGCTTCCGTATTTTCGCAGTATGGAAGCAATTTTCAATTTATCCCTACCCACAGATTGGCAGTCATCACTATCTGGCAGTCAACTCCAATATTTCTTCACGCAGCTCTCACACGATCTACCAATGGAAGAAATACTCACTCTTTGTCTGTTCAAATGGGCAGACCTAAGAGTGTTGTGCAAGACGCATGACGGCAGCTATCTTGTGAAGCGTAGACGCAAGCAAAAGCAGGAAGGCACGCTCACCATCAGACAAGTGCAAGCAGCCACGGCTTCATTGCACTTCTTACGTCAATTCGCTCTGTTGTCGGTTCGCATCACAAAAATCGGAAGAGCCAAAGCCGTCGAAGCCGACTTCCAGGGCGTGCCGTTCTCGACATTCATATCTGCCGACAACTACTATCAGGGCTTTCTCCACACCAAGAACGAGGCTTTGCTTAACCACCTCGCCACGCTTCTTTACCCAAAGGTCAAGTCGCACCACCTGACAACACCACTTCTGCTCAACGCCTTCTATTGGTTCTTGTCGCTGAAGCAGTACCTCGCCCGATTGTTTCCGCACTTCCTGCAGCCGATGTCAGCTGACGAGCAGAACCTACTTGGCTACGCACCGCCCATCGGCGAGATGCTTCGCCAAAGCATGAACGCGCAGATCCGTGCACTCACCGGTGGCGACATCACCAAAGAAGACGCAGTCTTAAACATGGACACATGGCGAGCACTCACGGAGCTTGATGCCAAGGTAAAAGAAGTTGAAGACATCAAACGACAAACGAAATGACAGACAATAACATCAATTGGGATGCCACAGCCTTCTTCGCATCCCTCACCGAAAAGAACAAGTTCGCAAAGGCTCACGACTTCGTCTTTGCCCGGGTCTCCGGACTTGACGACTTCGAGGAAGTCCTGCAGCAGCTGCAATCTGCCACCGCCATTGTCGCCGTCAGCGACATCAGCCAGGGCTACATCGTCTGCTTTCCGTTGGGGTAGGGAAGCGTAATATACAGAAAAAGAGGACATTACGTAAAGTAATATCCTCTTCTCTTATTTTTATTCGTTAGAAATTCTCATGGAGTTTTAAAACTCTATTTGAACTCTGTGTGACTCCGGCAGGATTCAAACCTGCAACCTTCTGATCCGTAGTCAGATGCTCTATTCAGTTGAGCTACGGAGCCTCCTAATATTAAGCAATTAGGCTTGTTCCTTAATTGCGAGTGCAAAGGTACGCATTTATTTTGAAACTCCAAAATATTTGCGCACCTTTTTCGTGGTTTTCTTTAATTTTTCTTCTTTCCGAGCGACTTTAGCCAGTTTAATGGCTTTTTAAGGATAGTTGTAAGTGTGGTTGGCTGTTTTATTGCTGGCACATTGGGAGTGGATTTTGCTGTGGTGCTCTTTCCATTCTCCTTTCTATCCTGCTTGCGATTCTGAGTTGAACGGCGTGAAGCGTTGTCCTTACGCTGGCGACGTTGCTGATTGTTGCGTTTTGTCTGTCCGCCCTCACGGTTAGGTTGTTCGTTGTTTTGCTTTGCCTGTTCGCCATCACGTGCAGCACGTTCATTGCGTCTCTTAGCGTTATCGCCCTTGTTATTGTTTGCATTGCTCTCTTTGGCTCCATTCTCCGCCTGCTGATTGTTGCCGCCTTCTGCATTGGCAGGCTTGCGGTTCGGCTTGCGTCTGCGCTTCTTTTGCGTAGTGGGTTGTGTGCCGTCCGGAGTAGTTGTTTCTGCAACGGTCTCTTGAGCATTTGGGGTCTGTGGCGTTTCTGTAGCAGAAGTCTCGTTATTGTTCTGCTCCTTTGCGCTGTTCTTCTTTCTGTTGTCGCGGCGCTTGTTGTTGTCGCCCTGCGATCCATTGCTTTTAGAGTTGTTTCTTGGGCGTTTTTCGTCGCGTCCCTTTCCGCCTCTGCCTCTTGAGCGTGGTGCGTTGTAGTCGGGAGTCTCGCCGAGACCTTCGGGCAGTTCGTTCTTGTCGACAACACGTCCGAGGAATTTCTCTATCTGTTTGAAGCTGCTGATTTCGTCTTCGCTTACGAATGTGATAGCGATGCCGTCGCGTTGTGCTCGTGCAGTACGTCCTATACGGTGAACGTAGTCTTCCGGGTCGTGGGGCACATCGAAGTTTATGACCATGGCGATGTCGTCGATGTCGATGCCGCGAGCCACGATGTCAGTAGCCACGAGCACGTCGATCTGTCCGGTCTTGAACTTGTAGAGAATCTCGTCGCGTTCAGCCTGCTCGAGGTCTGAGTGCATCTCGCCAGAGTTAATCTTCATCTGCTGCAGTGTGCGGTTGATAGCCTTCACCTTTTGCTTCTTGCCCGAGAATATTATTACGCGGTTGAGGTCGCCTTTGCGGAACAGGTCTTTTATGATACCTATCTTCTGTGTTTCGTAGCAGACGTATGCGCTCTGTTTGATTTTCTCTGCAGGCTTGCTCACTGCAATCTTTACCTCTACGGGGTTCTTCAGCAGACTTTTTGCGAGTTCTTCAATCTTTTCGGGCATTGTAGCCGAGAACATGATAGTCTGGCAAGTGGCAGGCAATTTGCTTGCAATCATCTTGATATCCTCAGAGAATCCCATGTCGAGCATTCGGTCTGCTTCGTCGAGAACGAAGAAGCTCACCTTGCTAAGGTCGGCAGAGCCGAGAGAGATGTGGCTGATAAGGCGACCGGGCGTGGCTATCACCACATCGGCACCCATCTGAAAGCTCTTCAGCTCCTGATCGTAGCGGTTGCCGTCGTTGCCACCATACACAGCCACGCTGCTCACGCCGTTGAGGTAGTAGCCGAAGCCCTGCATAGCTTGGTCTATCTGTTGTGCGAGTTCGCGTGTCGGGCTCATGATGACGCAGTTGATGGCATCGTGCGGATAGCCACCGTCGTCGAGTTTTGAGAGTATGGGGAGGAGATAGGCTGCAGTCTTGCCCGTACCTGTCTGCGCCACACCAAGGAGGTCACGACCTTCGAGGATAGGCGGAATACATTTTTCTTGTATTGGTGTGCACTGATCAAAGCGCATATCATATAATGCGTCGAGCACATTGTCATTGAGTTGTGTTTCGTCGAAATACATATTATGTTATGGGTTTTATTTTTTTAATTAGGGGCTTTTTTATAGCAGAAATACGCAACGATTGCAAAGATGAAGTTCGGAATCCATGCAGCCAAAATAGGTGGCGTATTGGCATTGATGGCAAATGTAGACGATACTGTTTGTAGCATGATATAGCCGAAGCTCAAGGCGAGTCCCATGCCGAGATACATGCCCATTCCTCCTTTGCGTTTGCGCGATGATAGCGACAGACCGATGGTGGTCAGGATGAACGATGCGAACGATGAAGCTATTCGTTTGTGGTATTCCACTTCGTATTGTACGACGTTGCCGTTACCGCGATTTTTCTGTTTGCCGATATACTCTTTCAGCTCCGGATTGGTGAATGTTTCTTGCTGTCCTTTCGAGTAAACGAGATCGGTTGGCTCCATCTGTATGATGGTGTCGCGCTTTGTTCCGCTTGTGATATGTTCGCGCAGTCCGCGCAGCTCACGTATCTTCCAGTTGGAAAGAGTCCAGTGGTACTTTGAGTCGGAGATGGTGTCGTACTGGATATCCATTGCCGTAAGATGGCTCACGAGTTTCTTGTTCTCAAACTTGTCGAGAGAGAAGCCATATCCACATTTTTGATTGTTGTCGTAATGCTGTATGTACGCAATAGTGCCTTTGTCCACTTGCAGCATAACGTTCTCTGCCGATGTGTTCTTCTTTTTGTTTTTGTACATAGTCTCGAAGTTCTGTCTTATCACCGTGCCGTGTGGAATGACGTATGCACTGAGGAAGAACGAGAGTGTAGAGATGAGTACGCACGAAATCATGTAAGGGCGCATGAGGCGCTTGAACGAAACTCCTGCAGCAAGCATGGATATGATTTCGGAGTTTGAAGCCAGCTTGGATGTGAAGAAAATTACCGCGATGAATACGAATAGCGGACTGAACAAGTTGGCAAAGTAAGGCACGAAGTTGGCATAATAGTCAAATACGATAGCCTTTAGCGGTGCGTGGTATTGCGTGAACTTTACGAGGTTCTCGTTCACGTCGAACACGATACTGATAGAGATGATCAGTATGATAGAGTAGATGTACGTGCCGATGAACTTGCGTATGATATACCAGTCGAGAATGCTGATATAGTGAAATGGGTTTATCACGTTCAAGACACGGAGAAAGCGCAGCTTGTGGCATAACCATGCCCAAGCTGTGCGTATTCCTTTAGTCTTTCTGCGTACAGTCTGCTGCAGATGTAGCAGTTTGTGTAAACGCCTGATGTTTTTTATTTTCATTTAAATTCTTCTTCCGAGGTTGTCTATAACGCTTGCTTTCCACTGTACGAAGTCGCCTTGCTCAATATGTTTGCGTGCGTCAGTGACCAGTCGTAGATAGAAAGCCAAGTTATGAATGCTTGCAATCTGCATAGCCAACAACTCCTGTGCTTTGAAGAGGTGGTGTAGATAAGCCTTCGAGTGTATGCGGTCGATGTCGCATCCGTCGGGGTCAATCGGCGAGAAATCCTGCTCCCACTTCTTGTTGCGTATGTTTATTGTGCCCTCGTAGGTGAAGAGCATCGCATTGCGTCCGTTGCGGGTAGGCATCACACAGTCGAACATGTCCACGCCGCGTTCTATTGCCTCAAGGATGTTCTGCGGTGTACCCACGCCCATGAGATAACGTGGCTTGTCCTTCGGCAAAATCTCGTTCACCACCTCAATCATTTCGTACATCACTTCTGTAGGTTCACCCACAGCCAATCCGCCGATGGCGTTGCCGTCAGCTCCCTTGTCGGCGACATGTTTCGCCGCCTCACGACGCAAGTCCTTGTATTTGCAACCCTGCACGATAGGGAAGAGGCTCTGATTGTAGCCGTAGAGGGGTTCTGTCTCGTTGAAGCGCTTGAAGCAGCGGTCGAGCCAACGTTGTGTTAGTCCGAGACTCTTCTTGGCGTACTCGTAGTCGCTTTCGCCTGGAGGGCATTCGTCGAATGCCATCATTATGTCGGCTCCGATGATGCGTTCTGTGTCCATAACATTCTCTGGTGTGAAGATGTGCTTCGATCCGTCAATGTGTGAGCGGAACTCGCAGCCTTCCTCACGCAACTTGCGTATGCCGGTGAGCGAGAACACTTGAAAGCCGCCAGAGTCGGTTAGTATCGGACGGTCCCATGTGTTGAACTTATGCAATCCGCCAGCCTTTTGCAGAGTGTCAAGACCTGGGCGCAGGTAGAGATGGTAGGTGTTGCCTAAGATAATCTGTGCCTTCACCTGTTCGCGGAGTTCGTTGAAGTGTACTCCCTTCACAGAGCCAACTGTGCCTACGGGCATGAAGATAGGGGTCTTTATCTGTCCGTGGTCGGTGGTTATTATACCAGTGCGAGCGTCGCTACACGGGTCGGTATGTTGCAGTTCAAAAGTCATTCTTTCGTTTCTTCTTCAATTTTAAAATTAATCGGATTGTCTACAATCTCATCAGTGAGTGCAAACTTCCATACATCCTGTATATTTTCCACATAGTGGAAGTCAACACCTTTGCGGTACATCTCAGGAATTTCCTCAATGTCCTTGCGGTTTTCCTGGCACATAACAATGTCGGTGATGCCGGCACGCTTGGCTGCAAGAATCTTCTCCTTGATGCCGCCTACCGGCAGAACCTTTCCGCGGAGCGTTATCTCGCCTGTCATGGCTGTGTTCTTGCGCACCTTGCGCTGTGTGAGTGCCGAGGCGATAGACGTAGCTATTGTGATACCTGCCGACGGACCATCCTTCGGCGTTGCACCTTCTGGTACGTGGATATGTATGTTCCAGTTGTCGAAGATGCGATAGTCTACGCCGAGCGTGTCGATGTGAGCCTTTACGTATTCGAGAGCAATGACAGCCGACTCCTTCATCACGTCACCGAGATTTCCGGTCAGTGTCAGCTTGCCAGTCTTGCCCTTGCTGAGCGATGTCTCGATGAAGAGAATTTCGCCGCCCACGCTTGTCCATGCTAAGCCCGTAACGACACCTGCATAGCTATTACCTTGATATATGTCGCGGTAGAAAGGTGCTTTGCCGAGCAGTCCCTCAATTTCGTTAGGCGTAATCTTTTCGTTTACGTCGTTGTCGAGGGCTTTCTTGTATGCAATCTTGCGCAGTGCCTTATTCACCTGCTTCTCCAATTGGCGCACGCCGCTTTCGCGTGTATATTGCTCAATCACTCTCTCTATGGCTGCCTTTGTGAATGTAGGCTTCTCCTCATCCTTGTCCAATCCGCAGTTCTCTATCTCACGCGGAATGAGATGGCGTTTTGCTATCTCTATCTTCTCCTCCGTGATGTAGCCGCTCACCTCGATAAGCTCCATACGGTCGAGCAGCGGACGTGGTATAGTGTTGAGGTCGTTGGCGGTTGCTATGAAAAGCACCTTCGAGAGGTCGTAGTCGACATCGAGGTAGTTGTCGTGGAAAGCGTTGTTCTGCTCAGGGTCGAGCACTTCGAGCAGCGCTGACGATGGGTCGCCGTTGACGGTGTTCTGTGTCACCTTGTCGATCTCGTCGAGGATAAACACGGGGTTTGACGAGCCCGCCTTTTGTATGTTCTTGATAATTCTGCCAGGCATGGCTCCCACGTAAGTGCGGCGGTGTCCGCGAATCTCGCTTTCGTCGTGCAGACCACCTAATGACATGCGTACGTACTTGCGCTTCATGGCAGCAGCAATACTCTTGCCAAGTGATGTCTTGCCGACTCCCGGAGGGCCGTAGAGGCAGATGATGGGCGACTTGAGGTCGCCACGCAACTTCAGTACAGCCATGTATTCGAGAATGCGTTCCTTCACCTTCTCCATGCCGTAGTGGTCGTGGTTGAGCACGCGCTGGGCACGTTTCAAGTCAAGGTTGTCCTTGGTGTATTCGCCCCAAGGCAGTGCAATCATCGTCTGCAGATAGTTGTACTGTATGCTGTATTCTGGGCTCTGCGGGTTGAACATGTCCAGTTTGTCAAGTTCCTTGCGGAAGAGCTTTGCCACATCCTCCGACCAGTTCTTCTTAGCTGCTTTCTGCTCAAGCTCCTTGCGTTCTGGTGATCCTTCGCCTCTGCCCAGCTCCTCTTTGATGTTTTTTATCTGCTGCTGCAGGAAGTATTCGCGCTGTTGTTCGTCGAGATCTTCGCGAGTCTTCGTGCGAATGTTCTGTTTTAGTTCGAGCAACTGTATCTCCTTGTGCAGCACCTTCAGTGTCTTGATGACACGTTCCTTAATAGAACTTGTATAGATAAGTTCGGCTTTGTCGGCTATGTCGAATGGCAGGTTTGTGCAGATGAAGTCTACTGCGATTACATCATTTGAAATGTTGTTCAGTGCAAACTGCGACTCATCAGGCAAATCTTCGTTCTGTCGGATGTATTCCGTAGTGGTAGAACGCAAATCTTCCATTGCCGTGTTGAACTCCTTGTCGTCTGCATCAGGCAGTTCCTCCATGGCTGGTGATATTTCGCCCATCAAGAAAGGTTTGTTAGCGGTGAGCTTGTTCAGTCGGCATCGTCCTAAACCTTGGATGATTGCGGTGATGTTATTTCCAGGTCCGGGCAGTTCGAGTATCTTCACGAGTCGTGCGTACACTCCATACTCAAAGAGGTCTTTGGTGTCTGGGTGCTCAACTTCCTGGTCGTGCTGGCAGAACACGGCAAAGCTCGCATCCTGAGTCTTGCGTATATGGTTGAGCAGATTAAGACTTTGTTTTCTTCCAATGATTACGGGAGTAATCACTCCCGGGAACATTGCCATGTTACGTGTGGCAAGAATGGGCAGTTCGCCTTCTATGTTTACGTTGAACAAATTTGAAATATCGCCGTCATAATCGGCTATCATCTGTATTGAAGTACTCGTTCTCTTATTCATATCTCGTTAACTGTGTATCGGGGGCGTGTGTATTTCCGTGCAAAGTTACTTAAAATTCTGCTAATGAGTGAATTTTTGTTGTTATTTTATATAGAAATCGGCGGTCAGTTGTGCGTACCATTCTGATCTTGAACCATCAATATCTTGTAGGCATACTTCTTCCGTTTCTCTCTCGCATTTGTAGTCTGCGTGGTGGAATGCTACAAGGTGGCGTTTGGGCTGTTTGCGGGGAGTGGTGCGCACAACGCATTGGCGCGACATGGCAAGTCCTGCCTTGTATGCCTCGGCAATGAATGCTTGTAGACATTCGGTTGGTATGATGGCACTGAACTCGCCGTCAGTATCGAGCAATGCTTTCACGGTAGCGAACAACTCGCAATATTTCAGCGCGCAAGCATGTCTTGCTGTAGAGCGTTGTGCGTTGGGGTTGAGCAGACTATCGATGAAAAACGGCGGGTTGGATACGATAGCGTTGTACTTGTCTTGAGTGGAGTAGTGTTGTATTGCTGTCTCTACTATCTTTATGCGGTTTGCAAACTCGGTGTTGCTAACGTTTTCGTATGCTTGTAGGGCTGCGTCATGGTCAATCTCTACTGCATCAATGGTGGCATCAGTATAGCGTTGCGCCATCATTAGTGCAATGAGTCCAGTGCCAGTACCAATATCGAGAATGCGTTTGCCGCCATTTGCCCATGAACCAAGTAGTACGCCGTCGGTACCAACCTTCATGGCGCAGTGGTCTTGGTGGATTACAAACTTTTTGAAAGCGAACATTTATGATTGTACGATGTAGTTGTGGAAGGCTTAACGTCTTCGCTGTTGTTTACAAGTCGAATTTGTGCTGTACGGCTTTACTCCACTGTTGCAGTTTTAGTCGACTCTTGCTTATTTCTTCGCGTATTATGTTTATCTCGTTGAATAGTTCTGTGGCTGCGTTCTGTAGGGCATTCGGCTTTCTGAGATTTCGGTCAGCCTGTGAGTTTACCACAATCTTAATGCCTTTTGGCTTCAACTCTACGTCGATATCAGCACCCGTCATAACTGGGTCGCCGTCGTAGTGGATAGCTCCTGGTGAGTGGCGATGTACGCGTAGTTTCTTGCAGCGGAATGTCTTAATCTTCGAGTTGTTCTTATCGAGTGTTTTGTTGAACATCTCAATGCTGATTTGTGGGGCGTCAATCAGTCCGAATGGCTCCATGATGATTACATCCATTAGTCCGTCGCTCATAGACGCTTGTGGTGCGATGTATGCGTTGTTGCCATATTGTGATGCGTTGGCGCACGATATTAAGAAAGCTTTGTGCAGGCTCGTCTCGTCGTCAGCCATCACTGTGTATGTCTCAGGTTCGTACTTCAAGCCTTCTCTAAGTACATTTTCAATGTATGTTAGCGGACCGCGTTTGCCAGCTTCTGCGAATTTTAGGCTGATGAAGGCATCAAAGCCCATGCCGCATGTGCAGAAGAACGGGTATCCGTTGATGATGCCGTAGTCAAGATCGCGCACCTCAAAGGTGTTTAATATTTCTATCGACTTCTTTACATTAATAGGTAGCTGTAGGTGGCGTGCAAGTCCGTTTCCCGAACCGCATGGTATTATGCCAAGTGCGGTGTTGGAGTGTACGATGGCACGTGCTACTTCGTTGACGGTGCCGTCGCCTCCGACTGCCACTACCAAGTCGACGTTTTCGTCTTTCGCCTTTGATGCAATCTCTGAAGCATGGCCAGCATATTGAGTTATTGCGATTTCATATTCGAACTTCTCTTTGTCAAGAAGTTGCTCAATCAGTTCGGGGATGGCAGCTTTGTCAGATGTGCCAGAAATTAGATTGATTATGAAAATGGCTTTTTTCTTCATATTTATTGATGCTATAAATAAGGCACAAAGATAATAAAATAATGTTATAAGCAAGGTTGTGGTTTGGTGAAAAATACCAAAAAGTCATATTTCTTATGAAAAACGTGCGTGTTTAACATATTTTTTGTACCTTTGCACCTTGGAAATAACAAAATTGAAATATACCTATTTAATATTATAATGGGACAGTTACAAGAAAAGTATAAAAGCTATCGTCTTCCGCAGAAGTACATGGCGGAAGGTGTTTATCCCTATTTTCGTGAGATTACGAGCAAGCAGGGCACAGAAGTAGAAATGGGCGGACACAAAGTTCTGATGTTTGGCTCAAATGCTTATACTGGTCTTACTGGCGATCAGCGCATCATTGATGCAGGTAAGGCAGCTCTTGATAAGTATGGTTCTGGTTGTGCAGGTAGTCGCTTCCTGAATGGTACGCTCGATATCCACGTGCAACTTGAAAAAGAACTTGCAGAGTATATTGGCAAGGACGACGCTCTTTGTTTCTCTACCGGTTTCTTTGTAAACAGTGGCGTTATCCCTGCAGTTGTTGGTCGTGGCGACTATATCATCTGCGATGACCGCGACCATGCCAGTATTGTTGACGGACGTCGTCTGTCGTTTGCAACACAGCTCCACTACAAGCACAACGATATGGAGGATCTTGAGCGCGTGCTGAAGAATCTTCCAGAGGAGGCTATCAAGCTCATCATCGTTGATGGTGTGTTCTCAATGGAGGGCGATCTCGCAAATCTGCCAGCTATCGTAGAACTGAAACACAAGTACAACTGCTCTATCATGGTTGACGAGGCTCATGGTCTTGGCGTATTCGGCAAGCAGGGTCGTGGTGTTTGTGATCACTTCGGCTTGACAGACGAGGTAGACCTTATCATGGGTACATTCTCTAAGTCGATGGCTTCTATCGGTGGCTTTATTGCTGGTGACAAGGATACAATCAACTGGTTGCGCCACTCTTGTCGCACCTATATCTTTAGTGCGTCAAACACTCCGGCTGCCACCGCTGCCGCTCTTGAGGCGCTTCACATCATTCAGAAAGAGCCGGAGCGCATTGATGCCCTTTGGAGAGTCACACGTTACGCACTCCGTCGTTTCAAGGAGGAGGGCTTCGAGATTGGTGAGACAGAGAGTCCGATTATTCCGCTTTATGTTCACGATGTTGAGAAGACATTTGTTGCGACAGCTAAGGCTTTCGAGTATGGTATGTTTATCAATCCGGTTATTCCGCCGGCTTGCGCACCGCAGGATACGCTTGTTCGTTTTGCACTCATGGCTACCCATACAGAAGAACAGGTGGAACGTGGCGTTCAGATTTTGAAGCGCGTGTTCAAGGAGTTGGATATCATTAAGGATTAATATCTGCGCTCTAATAATATTTTAGTAAGAAGTATATTAAACTATATAATAAGGAAAAGGCAGGCTGTCCGTGTGGATAGCCTGCCTTTTTATTTCTGTCAGTTGCTGTTGTTTGCTGATAGCGCAGCGACCTCTTTAGCAATCGCGCTGTGGAAACATGGTTATAGTAGCATTGTTTTGATCCGCATCGACCGATGCAGACATCTGCGTCGGTCGATACGGACATCTGCGTCGGTCGATACGGACATCTGCGTCGGTCGATGCGGACATCTGCGCCGGTCGATGCGGACATCTGCGCCGGTCGATGCGGACATCTGCGCCGGTCGACGCGGATGACAAACTCTGCTGTTACGTTGTTTGTTACCAAACAACAATAATTACTTAATCAAATCAACTGAACGCTTCAAGAACGAGTCGAGTGCAGCACCTTTCAACATGCCGTTCTGCAGCAATGCAAGGTCGATAAGCTGATGTACAACCTTGTTGCCTGCTGCGTATGTGGCGATGATGTTGTTCTTCTTGGTGCGCTGCTCCTCAAGGGCACTCTCTGTGTTCTTCACATCGTCCTTTTCTTCCTGAGAAATCTCCTCCTGCTTCTTGCCATTCTGGCTCTGGTGCAATGCCGCGAGGCGTGCTTCGAGTCCTTTAAGCTCGCTCTCAACGGGCTGCAACTCTGTGGCGCAAGCTGTCTTGCCGTCTTCGAGAACCTGCTTAATGAGCGGATGGTCGCTATTAAGTACGAGATTGAATGCGTCGGGCATTTGTGCGTAGAATGCCATGCCAGCCTGGAACTTGCTTGCCTCTTTCATTCGGCGCATATACTCGCTCTGTGTGATGAGTACCGGCAGAGTCTGGTCACCGAGAGCCTGCACGTCTACGTAGAACTCGGTCTTCTCCATCTTCGGCAGCTGTGAGCGGAATGTCTGCTCCAAGTTGTCTTTTTCGTCCTTTGCCAATTCGCTTTCCTTCTTCTCATCTTTCTGTATGAGGCGGTCGACGATGTCGGCATCTACACGTGAGAAGCGTGTCTTCTCCAACTTCTGTTCGAGCATTGAAACCATTGGGTTGTCGAGCTGTCCATCAAGCAATAATACGCTGTAACCCTTAGCTTTGGCTGCTTCGATGTAGCTGTATTCGCCTTCTTTGTCGTTAGCGTATAGATAGACGAGATTGCCTTCCTTATCGGTCTGGTTGTCCTTGATGAGGGTTTGGTACTCCTCGTATGTAAAATACTTGCCGTCTACGTCCTTCAGCAGCGCAAAGTCCTTTGCGCGGTCGTAGAAGTCGTCCTGCGAAAGCATACCGTAGTGGATGAAAATCTTCAAGTCGTCCCACTTTTCCTCGTAGTCCTTGCGATTCTCCTTGAAGATTGCAGCGAGGCGGTCTGCCACCTTCTTTGTGATGTATTTTGAAATCTTCTTTACGTTAGCATCGCTCTGCAGATACGAGCGACTTACGTTCAGCGGAATGTCCGGCGAATCGATTACACCGTGGAGTAGGGTGAGGAACTCTGGCACGATGCCTTCCACCTGATCGGTTACGAACACTTGGTTGCAGTATAGCTGAATCTTGTTGCGCTGTAGCTCGATGTTCGACTTGATGCGTGGGAAGTAGAGTATGCCGGTGAGGTTAAACGGATAGTCGACGTTGAGGTGTATCCAGAATAGCGGCTCGTCTTGCATCGGGTAGAGTGTGCGGTAGAACGACTTATAGTCCTCATCCTTCAGAGTGCTCGGTGCCTTTGTCCACAATGGCTCCACATTATTAATAATATTGTCTTCGTCGGTCTCCTGCTGTTTGCCGTCCTTCCACTCGGTCTTCTTGCCGAAGGCTACTGGTACAGCCATAAACTTGCAGTACTTGTTTAGCAGTTCCTCTATCTTCTGCTTTTCGAGGAACTCCTTGCAGTCGTCGTCGATGTGCAGTACGATGTCCGAACCGCGGTCTGTCTTCTCTACGTCCTCAATCTCAAACTCTGGACTACCATCGCAGCTCCACTTTACGGCCTTTGCACCCTCTTTGTAGCTGCGTGTGATGATGTCCACCTTCTTGCTTACCATGAACGAAGAGTAGAAGCCCAAACCGAAATGACCGATGATTGCGTTAGCGTTATCCTTGTATTTGTCGAGGAAGTCGGTTACGCCAGAGAACGCAATCTGATTGATATATTTGTTAATCTCCTCCTCGGTCATACCGATACCGCGGTCGCTGATGGTCAGCGTGCCTTTCTCTGTGTCGAGACTGATGCGAACGGTAAGGTCGCCCAATTCGCCCTTGAAGTCGCCGCGTTCAGCGAGCGTCTTCAGTTTCTGTGTCGCGTCGACAGCGTTAGACACCATCTCGCGGAGGAAAATCTCGTGATCTGAGTATAGAAACTTTTTAATGACAGGAAATATATTCTCTGTCGTTACTCCAATATTGCCTTTCTGTGCCATAATATGAGTTTATAGTTTTAATATTGATGTTATTTTTTTTACTTGTAACTATAAAATCTAAATAACAAATAGTGTGCCACAATGAAAAGTCGGTGGTTGTTGGTGGAATGTGCAAAAAACTTGCTTGAAATTTTGCGTATGTAAAAAAATAGTTATACCTTTGCACTCGCAATTTGAGAACGGGGTGTAGCGCAGTCCGGTAGCGCGCCTGGTTTGGGACCAGGTGGTCGCAGGTTCGAATCCTGTCGCCCCGACTT